>Ga0316601_100000874_pt1 | contig 13929 bp, 14 predicted proteins | sample OWC_soil_day5_no_FD_207663 | JGI IMG/M metagenome (GOLD analysis project Ga0316601, IMG submission 207663) | Wetland soil microbial communities from Old Woman Creek delta, Ohio, United States - OWC_soil_day5_noCT | ecosystem: Environmental > Terrestrial > Soil > Wetlands | place: USA: Ohio...
TTCATCGTTGACTCGCCAGCGGAAATTTTCCGCGGCCTGGTCGCCATCCTCACGTCCAGGGACACGCTGATCACCGACTACATCGGTCTGGGCGGCATGGGCGCGGCGTTCGTCAACGCCGGCCTGCTGACCCTGCTGGCGATCGCCATTTACTGGCGCTCGGGCGCGGTCATCGGCGGTGCGGCCGTGGCCTGCCTGTTCCTGGTGCTTGGCTTCGCGTTATTCGGCAAGAACCTGCTCAACGTCTGGTTCATCGTTCTGGGCGTTTTTCTCTACGCGAGGTTCAAGCGCGAACCCTTCGCCAAGCACATCAACGTGGCCTTCTTCGGCGCCGCGCTGTCGCCTATCTTTACCGAAATCCTGTTCAGCTCGGCCCTGCCGCTCCACATCAGCCTGCCGCTGGCGGTGGCCACCACGCTGGGGCTGGGCTTCGTGCTCGTGCCTTGCGCGGCGCACCTGTTCAACGCGCACCTGGGCTACACGCTGTACAACATCGGCTGGGTCGCCGGCATCCTGGGCACACTCACCGTGGCGGTGTACAAGTCCTACGGTTTCGTGCCGGAACCGGTGTTCATCTGGACCACCGGCAACAACCTGCTGCTCGGCAGCATGCTGGCGCTGCTGTTTGCTGCGATGGGCATCGGCGCCTGGTGGCTCGACCGCGAAGCCTGGCACAAGCAGGCCTGGATCCTGCGGCAAGCGGGGCGCTCCCCCACCGATTTCGTGGCGCAGGCCGGCATGGGCCCCAGCCTGCTCAACATGAGCCTGACCGGGGCCATCGGCACGGCCTACGTGCTGGCGGTGGGTAGCGACCTGAACGGCCCAACCCTCGGCGCCCTCTTCACGATTGTCGGCTTCTCGGCCTTCGGCAAGCACCCGAAGAACATCGTGCCGATCATGCTCGGCGTGTTCATTGCCTCGATGCTCAAGGACTGGAGCGCCAGCGATCCAGCGGCCGTGCTGGCTGCGCTGTTCGGCACCACGCTGGCGCCGATTGCCGGGCGCTTCGGCTGGCGCTGGGGCATCGTCACGGGTTTCGTGCACTCGTCGGTCGCGCAGACCGTGGGAGCACTGCACGGCGGCCTGGTGCTCTACAACAACGGCTTCGCCGCCGGCCTGGTGGCGGCAATTCTGGTGCCGGTAATCATTGCGCTGCAGCCGGCTGTCAAACCTGATCCCGGCGCACCGCCGGACGCGGCCTAGCTGCGCCGGGCAAGTGCCCGGTCAGGCGCGTTATCCCTTGTCGTTGCCCGTCGTGGACGCGGTGCGGGCGAAACTCTGCCGCGGCAACAGGAAGAGCCAGGTGACGAGAACGAACGGCCCGGTCAGGGCCGGAATGGCGAGCGGCGCCAGCGCCACGTTGAACGCCGCCTGCGCAATCACCGTGAAGATCGTGCCGAGCGCCGCATAGCCCGCGACGCGCCAGCCGGGCGGATGAAAAACCGTGCCGAGCGCGACCGCAGTCAGGACCGGGCTGAAACCCAGCAGGCCGCCCGTGATCAAGTCGCTTTCGGCGCCCAGCAGGTGCGCGGTGACGACCGCGAGAATCGCGCCCGCGACGGCTGCGACGGCTGCGGCCATGGAATTGACCGCCAGTCCGGCGAGGAACAGCAGGGCGGCAACGACACTCGCCTTGAGGAAGACCTGCGAAATGCTGAACAGGGTCGCCTGCAGGAAGTCCGCCACCCCAAGCTGCGACACGCTGAACGGCTCGTACGGCGCAATCACCTCCTCAGCGGGCAGCGCATCGCTGCCGAGCCCCGCGAACCCGTAGGTCGCCAGCAACAGCAGCCAGGTGACGAGCACGAACGGAAACGTCAGGGTCGGCATGCCCAGCGCCTTGAGCGCGTTGGCCGTCGCCGACATCACCACGACCGAGACCGCAGCCCCCAGCACGACGTACCACCAGAGCAGTGGCCCGGGCGCAATGAAGGTCGCGAGTGCCAGGCCCACCAGGACGCCGTTGAAGCCATAGAGCCCTGCACGCAGCGAGGTCTCGTCGACGCGCAGCACCCGGGCTGTAAGTGTTGCCACGACGACGGCGAGCGCGCCGCAGATCGCCACCTGCGGCATGCCCGCGGCGATCGATCCCCAGACGATGGCGGCGAAGAACAACGCCCCACTCAGCGGGTTGTCCTGGAACATCACCTGACCGATGCCGCGCAGGTTGCTGTCGATGAACCGCAACACGCTCGACGATGCGCAGAGCGCTTCCCAGCTGGACAGGTACGCTTGCATTGGAAACCTCCGTCGTGGACTGTGCAGGCTGGCCCTAGCGCCAGAAGAAAGGGGGCGGGATGGCCGCGCCAGTGATTTCACGGCGCGCAACTTCCCAGAATTCGCGCACCTTCGCCCTTACCTGAACCGTCTCACGGCCGAGCACCTTGTAGATCAGGCCGGCGCCGTTGGGCAGCCGGCACGCGCCGAACGCCACGCCCTGCTCCTTGTCGACTTCGGCGTTGACGTGGGCAAGCACGCGTTCCGCGTACTCCGGGGGCGTGCACAGGAACACGTTGCCGAACACGTCGAAACCATCCATGACCCCTGCCTGCCGCATCGGATTGCGCAGGGGCTCGATCAGCAGTTTCTCGCTGAACAGAGGCGCCCCGCCGGGCCGCACGGCCGTAGTCGCCAAGGACAGCAGCGTGACGCCGAAACACTCGTCCGGATGATGGTGCCTGCGGCCGGGTTGCACGATTTCCGAGCAGAGCATCGAGGCGGACGGGTCGATGGTGATCCGCGTGTCGCTTGCAAACCGTGCCTGGCGGTGGGGGATCAGAGGGTCGGGCAGGAACTCGAGGTAGGCACCCTCCGCCACGGTGAAGACCTGCGTCTGCAGCGCAAAATTGGCGTCCATCGAATGGATCTTGGTCGCCGACTGTGTGGTGACATGGGCCCGCGCACCCGGTCCGAGGGACACGTCCAGCGCCAGACGGTCGCCCTGCAGCACGCACCCCGACGTGGTGATCATGAACAGCCATGCCATGTCCGGGAGCGCGTCGTCGCAATGCAGCGCGCGCTGCGCCAGGCAGGGCGTGCGCGATCCGAGTTCGGCCAGGATGGTGCGCCCGTCGCGACGTTCGAATCCCAGGCGCAGCAGGCCCGACTTGCCGACGGCGCCGCTGCGCATCTGCGGCGGCTCGTCGCCGTAGGGCGCGAACTCCGCGAGCGCGCTCATTACGCAGCCTGCCCCGCCGCGACCTTGAGGTCGAACAGCAGATCCTGCCGGATCAACTGCACGAGTTCAGGAATCCCCGCGCCGGTGCGGCAGTTGGTGAAAACGAACGGCTTGTCGCCGCGCATGATCTTCGAGTCGTGCTCCATCACCTCGAGACTCGCACCGACGTAAGGCGCCAGGTCGGTCTTGTTGATGACGAGGATGTCCGACTGCGAGATGCCGGGGCCGTTCTTGCGTGGAATCTTGTCGCCGGCGGCCACGTCGATCACGTAGATGAAGAAATCGACCAGCGCCGGCGAGAACGTCAGCGTGAGGTTGTCGCCGCCACTCTCGATCAGCACGACGTCGCCGTCCGGGAACCGCGCCTCCATGTCCTCGACCGCGGCGAGGTTCATGCTGGGATCCTCGCGTACCGCCGTGTGCGGGCAGGCGCCGGTCTCGACGCCGAGGATGCGCTCTTCGAGCAGGATGCCTTTCAGCGTGCGCTGGACGTGCTTGGCGTCTTCGGTCGTCACCACGTCGTTGGTGATGATGAGCACCTTGATGCCCATCTCGAGCAGCGCCGGCGTGATGGCTTCCACGATGGCCGTCTTGCCCGAGCCGACCGGCCCGCCGATCCCGATTCGCGTGACTTTCTTCACTCGCCTGTCTCTCCGGTCGTATTGCTTCAGTTCATGAACAGGCGCACGTGCGCCTTGACGTGCACGGCCGCCAGGATCTCCGCCAGCGGCGCGAATCCGGCCATGTCATCGAGGGTAGCAGCGGCCGCCGTGTCGTAGGGAGTGTCCACGTCGGCAGTGAGCTGAAACAGCAGCGACTGCGTGTCGACGTGGCTGATGCGCATCAGGCGCAGCGCGGCGCCCAGGATCGTGGAAACCACGCCGTAGTGGTGGACGACGAAGGCGTCGCGTGCCGACAGGCCCAGTGCGGCGAAGTGAATGGCGAGTGCGACCGGATAGCAGCCGGGCGTCGCGTTGGACAAGACCCGCTCTCGCCAGTCCTGCATCGTTGCCGCACCGGTGACGTGCGCGCCCAGTTCCGCGAACTTGCGCCCCATCTTGGTAGACATCGCCCGTGTCTCGCCGGACAGCTTCCGTGCGTGGACCAGGGCGTCGATCCTGAGCAACCCATCGATGTCTCCGGCGAGCGCTGCGCGGTGCGCGCAGACGATCGCGATACCGTCGCCGCGGGCGGCCTGCTCTACCGCGGTGCGCGTGAATTCGCGCAGGCTTGCAACGTCGGTGACTACACCCTTCTGGATGGCAGACTCCAGGCCGCCGGAGAAGGAAAAGCCGCCGATCGGGAACATCGAGTCGCCGAACTGCAGCAATCGCGCAAGGTGCGTCGCGGTGACGGGCACCGGGGCGCCGTCATCGTGGATGTTCATTCGACGACGTCGGAATGGGGATGGCTGTGCACGCGGATCGGAGAACGCCCGTGCACGTGCCCTGTCTCGGGATCCACCGCGACGAAGCTGTCATGTGCGTGGGTATGCAACGGACCTTCCGCCCCGCCGAAGAGCCGGCGCGATTCGTGCGGAGCGAGGTAGGGCACGATTTCGCTGCCCGCGACGAACTCGTAACGGATGCCCTCGAAGCGATGCGTCTTCATGACCGAGGCCATGACCTTGTGGTCGACGGTCAGGGGCACGAACACGCGCGCGCCTTTCACCAGAGCCGGCCAGTGCTGGTTGCCGAGCGCGTGCCCGAGTTCGATGCAGGTTCGCATCGCATATTCGGAATCCTGCTGCGCCGCCAGCTGGTCGAGGTGGATGATCATCACGTCGCGCAGGCTGATGCGGGCGACTACGGCAGTGCCGGCCGCAGCGTCCCACAGCAACACATCACCGTCGCGCAGGAAGGCGCCGCGATCGAGCGACACGGCGACCTCGCGCCCGCTCGCGGTCTTCTTGCGAAAACGGTTCTTCTGCGCCTCCCAATGGTCGAGCGACAACGGCTCGACGGAGACCTCAGCGAGTCGACGGGCCCACTCAGGATCGCCGGCATTACCCAGCACTTTCTCGACCAGGACCATGTCGTGGCGCCCTCAGCTGAAGAAGTATTTCTGGTTGAGGGAAATCGTCTTCAGCGGCGCGACCGTCGCATGCACCCCATCAAGGGTCACCGCGAAAGTTTCCGGCGAGACGGTGATCTTCGGCGTCGCGGCATTGCGGACCATGTCCTTCTTGCCGATCTTGCGGGTGTTCTTCACCGCGATCACCTGCCTTTCGAGCCCGAGGCGCTTGGCGACACCGTCAGCCTCTGCGGCCTGCGACACGAACGTAACGCACGTGTCGTTCAGCAGCTTGCCCTGGGCGCCGAACATCGGGCGATAGTAGGTCGGCTGCGGCGTGGGCAGGGACGCGTTCGGATCACCCATCAACGCCCAGTTGATCACGCCGCCCTTGAGCACGATCTTGGGCTTGGCGCCGAAGAATGCGGGCTCCCACAGCACGAGATCGGCGATCTTGCCGACCTCGACCGAGCCGAGCACGTGCGAGATGCCGTGCGCGATGGCCGGGTTGATGGTGATCTTGGCGACGTAGCGCAGCACGCGGAAGTTGTCGTTGCCCTTGGCGTCCTCGGGCAGCTTGCCCCGTCCCGTCTTCATCGCGTCGGCGGTCTGGATGCAGCGCAGCCAGCACTCGCCGATGCGCCCCATCGCCTGTGAATCGCTGGAGAACATCGAGATCACGCCGAGGTCCTGCATCACGTTCTCGGCCGCGATGGTCTCGGCCCGGATCCGGCTCTCGGTGAACGCCACGTCCGAGGGAATGTCCGGACTCAGGTGGTGGCACACCATGATCATGTCGTAGAGCTCGGCCTGCGAGTTGACGCCATAGGGGAGCGTCGGATTGGTCGAGGACGGAAGCACGTTGGGCAGTCCGGCCACCCGGATAATGTCGGGCGCGTGACCGCCACCGGAGCCTTCGGTGTGGAAGGAGTGGATGGTGCGGCCCTCAAACGCAGCGATGGTGTCCTCGACGAAGCCCGATTCGTTCAAGGTGTCGGTGTGCATGCACACCTGCACGTCCATGTCGTCCGCGACTGTGAGCGCCGAGCGCAGCACCGCGGGCGTGGTGCCCCAGTCCTCGTGACACTTGAAGCCCACCGCACCGGCTTCGACCTGCTCCACCAGCGCGTCCTTGCCGTGGCCATGGCCTTTGCCGAGGATGCCGACGTTGATCGGCCAGCCCTCGAACGCGCGCAGCATGTTGCGGATGTTGCCCGGACCCGGTGTCACCGTGGTGGCGTTCGATCCGTCGGTGGGGCCCGTGCCGCCACCGATCAGCGTCGTGGTGCCATTCGAGAGCGCCGCGTGCGCCTGCTGCGGCGAGATGAAGTGGATGTGCGTGTCGATGCCGGCCGCGGTCAGGATCAGGTGATTGCCCGAAATGGCGTCGGTCGCGAGCCCAAGCTCGAGCCCTGGCGTGATGCCACTCATGGTCTGCGGATTGCCCGACTTGCCGATGGCGCAGATGCGGCCGTTCCTGATGCCGACGTCGGCCTTCACCACGCCCTGCACGGCATCGATGATCGTCACATTGGTGATGACCAGGTCCGGCGGACCGGCTGCGTACGTCAGCTTGTTGTCCATCCCCATGCCTTCGCGCAGGCTCTTGCCGCCGCCGAAGACGATTTCGTCGCCGTACGCGCCGCGCAGGTCGCGCTCGATCTCGACGAACAGCCCGGTGTCGCCCAGGCGGATGCGATCACCCGTGGTGGCGCCGAACAATCCAACGTATTCGTTCCGTGAAATGGTAGGCATGTGTGCTATCTACTCGGATGTGAATCAAGACCGAGGACTGGCGCGACGCGGACGCGCCCTTTCAAGCTGCTGTCACGCTTTGGAACGGAATCCACGTTTCGCCGCGAGCGCTACGGCCTTCGCCCTGGCCATGTCGCCGGTGGCGCCCGAGGTGGGGCCGTCGACCAGGTTGTTGAATCCGTAGGCCGCACGGTGGCCACCAAAAGGCACGACACTCACCTCGCGCTCGTCGCCGGGCTCGAAACGCAGAGCCGTCGACGCTGGGATATTGAGATGCTGGCCGAATCCGGCGGCCCGGTCGAACTCGAGCGCAGGATTGACCTCGAAAAAATGGAAATGCGATCCAACCTGGATGGGTCGATCGCCGGTGTTGCGCACGACCAGCGTCGTCACGGGCAAGCCTTCGTTGAAGCTGATCGGCGCTGCATGACAGACGTAACCGCCAACGGCAACTTTCGCTGTCGCCGGGTCGACGTCGGCCGCGATCACGGGGCCCGCTTTTACTGCCGCCATGGAATGCTCCTTGAAATCCGCGTTACTGGATCGGCGTGTGAACTGTCACCAGGCGGCTGCCATCGGTGAACACCGCTTCAACCTGAACGATCGGGATCAGGTCGGCGACGCCGTCCATGACGTCGTCCTTGGTCAGCGCGGTGCGCGCGTCTTTGGTCACTTCTTCGATGGTCTTGCCGGCGCGTGCGCCGTCGAGGGCCCGGGCGCAGATGATCGCGACGGCTTCGGGGTGGTTCAGCTTGATGCCGTTCGCCTTCCGCTTGAGCGCGACCTCGGCCATCATGTGGATGATGAGTTTGTCGAATTCGCGCGGTGTCAGATGCATCGCACACTCCTGAGTTCGGTCGCCCTGCTGCTCGGCGCACGGTATCAGCACGTGGCGGCCGCATCCAATGTATTTTCTGTTACTGCATTGCAATTACTCCTGCTGCCAGTTTTTTTTGCCTAAAAGGCCCTCCACTCAGCCCGATACGACGACTGGTTGCGCCGGTCGGGCGGACGCGGGGTCCTGCGGTCAGTGTCCCGTTGCGCCGAGGCGCAACATCAATGAAGATGCGCTGGCCTTCGGCAGGGAGTTCGCCTCGTGTTACCCAACCTAATCCGGCGGGCGAATGAACAATTCGCAAAGAAAAATGAACAACGCGCATAAATCGGCAGCTGTCCTGACCCTGACGGCACTGACGTTCCTGGTGTCGTGCAGGAATGCCGAGGAAGCGACCCCGCCAGAAGTGCGTCCGGTCCGCGTGACGACCATCGAGACCCGCGCCATCGGCGACACCATCGCCCTCACCGGCACGGTGCAGGCGCAAACCGAAATCAACGAGTCGTTCCGCATCGGTGGCCGGCTGATCGAGCGCAACGTCGAGATCGGCGACACCGTCCGTCCCGGCCAGTTGCTGGCCAGGCTCGATCCCCAGAATGAAGAAAGCGGCTTGCAGGCCGCGCGAGCGCAGTTGGTCGCCGCGCAGGCGCAACTGGTCGAGGCACGCAACAACCACCAGCGCATGCGCGACCTGGTGGCCGAGAACGCCGTTTCGCGCGCAGCGTTCGACCAGGCAGTCGCGGTGCTGCAGACGGCCGAATCGCAGGTAAATTCGGCTCGCGCGAACGTCGACCTCGCGCAGAACCGCCTCAGCTATACGCAGCTAAATGCTACGGTCGCAGGCGTCGTCACTGCACGCGGCGCCGAGCCCGGCGAAGTGGTCGGGGCGGGGAGCATGGTCGTGCAGGTGGCGCGCGAAGGCGCGCGCGATGCAGTGTTCGACGTGCCGGCACAGGTCAAGGACAGCGCGGCGCGCAGGACCGGCATCACGGTTGCGCTGGTCGATGACCCGAAGGTCACCGCGACCGGCACGGTGCGTGAGGTTTCGCCACGCGCCGACCCGGTGACCGGCACCTTCGCGGTGCGCGTGCAGCTGATCGACCCGCCGCCGACGATGCGTCTCGGCAGCACGGTCGCCGGCCGCGTCAAGCTTGGCACGGCGCCGACGATCCAGATTCCCGCCGCCGCCCTGATGCGCGCCGACGGCGGTGTCGCGGTGTGGGTGTACGACCCCGCGGCAGGGACAGTGGCCGCGCGCGGCATCACCGTCGCCGGCTCCAACGAGACGACGGTCCAGGTTGCGTCCGGCCTGAACCCCGGTGATGTCGTGGTCACCGCCGGCGCGCAGGCGCTGCGTCCCGGCCAGAAAGTCCGGCCGCTCGAGACGCCGCAGTCGTGATCGGCCCCAACCTGTCCGAATGGGCGCTGAGCAAGCGCTCGCTGGTCGTCTTCCTGATGATTCTCGCGGTGTTCGCGGGCACGTCTTCGTTTTTCAGTCTCGGGCGCGGCGAAGACCCGGCCTTCACGTTTCGCACGATGGTGGTTGCCGCAGCCTGGCCGGGCGCCACTGTGGACGAGACGATGGAGCAGGTCACCGAGCGGCTCGAACGCAAGCTGCAGGAAACCGACTATCTCGAACGGGTGCGCAGCTACACCATCGCCGGCCAGACGACGATCTTCGTCGACTTGAAGCAATCCACGCCGCCGGCGAAAGTGCCGGACCTCTGGTACCAGGTGCGCAAGAACGTCGGCGACATCCGCGGCACGCTCCCGCAGGGCGTGGTGGGTCCATTCTTCAACGACGACTTCGGCAGTACGTTCGGCATCATCTATGCCTTCACCGCCGACGGCTTCAGCTTCCGCGAACTGCGCGACCACGTGGAAGAGATCCGCTCGCGGCTGCTGCACGTGCCAGACGTCTCGGAGATCGAGGTGCTCGGCGCGCAGGACGAGCAGATCTACCTGGAATTCTCGACGGAGCGCCTGGCGGGGCTGCGCCTCGACATGGGCGCGATCCTCGGCACGCTGCAGGCGCAGAACGTCGTGCGCCCGGCGGGCACGATCGAGGGCGAACGGGAGCGGGTTTTCCTGCGCGTCACCGGCGCCTTCGATTCCGCGGCCGAGATCGAGGCAGTCAACATCGTCGTCGGCGGGCGCATCTTCCGACTGGGCGACATCGCCACCGTGCGCCGTGGCTCCATCGATCCGCCCCAGCCCATGTTCCGCGTCAACGGCCAGCCGGCCATCGGGCTCGCCATCGCGATGCGGGACGCCGGCGACATCCTGGCGCTGGGCGAGAATGTCCGCAGCGAGATGGCCGACATCAAGGCCAGCCTGCCGGTCGGCATCGAGCCGACGCTGGTGGCCGACCAGTCAGTCACCGTGGACGTCGCGATCAACGAATTCATGACCTCGCTCTGGCAGGCGATCGTGATCATTCTCGCCTGCAGTTTTGTCAGCCTCGGCATGCGACCCGGAACCGTGGTCGCGCTCGCGATCCCGTTGACGCTGGCGATCGTGTTTGCGGTCATGGAGGTTGCCAACATCGACCTGCACCGCATCTCGCTGGGCGCGCTGATCATCGCGCTCGGCCTGCTGGTCGACGACGCCATGACGACGGTCGACGCGATGCTGCGGCGCCTGGGGGCCGGCGACACCAAGGACCAGGCAGCCACCTTCGCCTATCGCACGCTGGCTGCGCCGATGCTGATCGGCACGCTGGTCACCATCGCCAGCTTCGTGCCCATCGGCTTCGCGAAGAGCTCGGCGGGCGAGTACACGTTCGCGATCTTCTCGGTGGTCGGCATCTCGCTGCTGGTATCGTGGCTGGTCGCCGTGATCTTCGCCCCGCTGCTCGGCAAGGCCATCCTGAAGCCGCCGAAAGTCGAGGCCGATCCAAAGCCGAGCCGGGTCGAGAAGGCCTACGGCAGCTTCCTCAAGGGCGCGATCGGCATGCCCTGGCTGACGATCGGGGTCACGCTAGGGGCGTTCGCGGTGTCGCTGTTCCTGCTGCGCTTCGTGCCGGCGCAGTTCTTCCCCTCGTCCGACCGGCCCGAGCTGACGATGGACATGACGCTGCCGCAGAGCTCGTCGATCCACGCCACGCAGGCGCACGTCGAGCGCATGGAGGCGCTGCTCAAGGACGATCCCGACATCGATCACTACAGCACGTATGTCGGTCGCGGTGCGATCCGTTTCATCCTGACGCTCAACGTCCAGCTCGCCAACCCGTTCTTCGCCCAGTTCGTGATCGTCGCCAAGGACGTCGAGGCGCGCGAGCGGCTGCACACGAAGCTCGAGAAGCTGCTGGCCGAGGAGTTCCCCGACGTCGTCGGGTACGTCTCGCCGCTCGAGCTCGGGCCGCCGGTCGGCTGGCCGCTGCAGTACCGGGTGTCCGGCCCCGATCCGGACGAGGTGCGCCGCATTGCGCTGGAGCTGGCCAATGTCGTGGGCGACGAGCCGCGCACGCGGCACGTCAACTTCGACTGGATGGAGCCGGCGCGGCAGTTGCGGGTCAATGTGAACCAGGACCAGGCCCGCCAGCTGGGCATCAGCTCGGCCGCTCTGGCCGGCACGCTGAATGCCGCCACCACCGGTACCACCGTGACCCAGATCCGCGACGACATCTACCTGGTCAACGTGGTCGCGCGTGCAACCGGCGCCGAACGCGCCTCGTTCGATTCGCTCAGCTCGCTGCAGGTGGCCACGCCGAGCGGCCGGATGGTGTCGCTGCGGCAGTTCGCCACCTTCACCGAGGAGCAGGAGCTGCCGCTGATCTGGCGCCGCGATCGGGTTCCCACGCTCACGGTCCGTGCCGATGTCACGCCGGGCGTGCTGGCCGACACGGTGGTCGGCGATCTGGCGCCCAGGATCGACGAGTTCGTGGCCAAGCTGCCCAAGCAATACCAGGTCGTTACTGGCGGCCTGTACGAGGAGAGCGCGGTCTCGCGGGGCTCGGTTTTCGCGGTGGTGCCGTTGATGATCGGGTTGATGCTCGTCATCATGATGTTCCAGCTGGTGAGCTTCCGCCGGCTGGCCCTGGTCGTGGGCATCATGCCGCTCGGCCTCATCGGCGTGGTGCTGACGCTGCTGCTGTTCAACCGGCCGCTGGGTTTCGTCGCCATCCTCGGTGTGCTGGCATTGATCGGCATGATCGCCAAGAACGCGGTCATCCTCATCGTGCAGATCGAGACCGACCGTGCCGAGGGCAAGGGCGTTTACGACGCCGTGATCGCGTCGGCCACGGGACGCATGCGGCCGATGATGCTCGCGGCCATGTCGACCATCCTCGGTCTCCTCCCGATCGCGCCCACGGTGTTCTGGGGTCCGATGGCCTTTGCCATCATGGGCGGGCTGCTGGTCGCGACCATGCTGACGCTGGTGCTGCTGCCCACCTTGTACGTGGCGGTGTTCGGGAAGGAAGCGACGCCCGTGCCGACGCCGGACGCAGCAACTGCGGCCGCGGGAGGTTGACCTGCCATGGCCGCGGACGTGCTCGAGATCTACCTCCCCGACATCCGGCGGCTGTTCAACTCCATGGACCCTGCCCCGTTTCTCGAGCGGGACCTCGATCCCAACGCGGCCGACTACATCCAGGAGTGGGCCGAGGAACTGCGCGGCAAAGGTCCGCTGGAGCTGGTGGTCAAGCTGGGAACGCCACTCGGCGCCGAGGACAACTCAGCAGCGGTCGAGAAATCGGTCCGCGATCATTTCCTGCGCCGGGCGGCCGCGACTCGCCGTAACCTGCGGGACTTGCTGCGGATGGGGCGCTACAGCCTGCTCGCCGCCATGCTGTTTCTCGGGCCTGTCATCGTCATTGCCGAGTCGGCCGCACAGATGGTGCAGACTGAGCGCTACGCAGCGCTGATCGAGAACAGCCTCGTGATCGGCGCCTGGGTCGCGCTCTGGCGCCCGCTCGAGATCTTCCTCTACGACTGGTGGCCGATCCGCGCCGAGGCCCGACTGTTCGACCGGCTAGGCTCGATGGCTGTGCAGGTGCTGGACGTCACGCCGACGGTCGCTGCCGGCATCGAACGGGCGCAGGTATGAGCGACAATCCGTCGCAGACACCCACTGCATCCCCCGGGTCGCTGCGAGCCACCGCGCTTTGGCGCGGCGCGGCGTTCTTCCTGCTCTGGATGCTGCTGATGCAGAGCCTCAAGCCGTCCGACCTCATGGTCGGCCTGCTGGCCTGCGTCGCCGCCTGCTGGGTCAGCGTGCGCCTTTTGCCGCCCTCCTGCGGGTGCCTGCAGTTCGGCCAGCTGCTCGTGCTGCTGCCGCACTTCGTGTGGGAGTCGGTGCTGGCAGGGGTTGACGTGGCCCGCCGTGCATTCCACCCGGGCATACCGCTGCAACCGGGTTTCGTGACCTGCCCGCTGGGCTTTCCGCCAGGATTTGCGCGCAATACCTTTGCGACGATCACCAGCCTGTTGCCCGGCTCCGTGGCGGTGGACGAGGCCGAAGGCACGCTCGCCTATCACTGCCTCGACGAAACCTCGCCGGTGGTGGAGCAGATCTGGAAGGAGGAACGGCTGCTGACCAGGGCGCTGGTCGCCGGGCGGCGTCATGGCTGAGTTCCTGCTCGGGGCCGCCGCGTTCATCTTAAGTATGGTCGCGCTGGGCCTCGTCCGCGTCCTGCGCGGGCCCGCTGATGCCGACCGCATGATGGCCGCGCAATTGCTGGGGACGGGCGGCATCGCAGCCGTGCTGCTGCTGGGCGCGGCGACTGGCGAGCGCGCGGCCGTCGATGTCGCGCTGACCCTGGCACTGCTCGCCGCCTTTGCCGCGTTCGCGTTCGTGAAGGCGCGATCTGCGCCGGCACCCGGCGAAGTGCGGATCGACGACGCACCATGAGTGTCGTCTTCGCGTGGTGGACCGTGGTCGCCGTGGTGGCGGGCGCCGTCTTTTTTCTCGCCGGCACCGTCGGCCTGGTTCGCTTCCCCGACTCGTTCACGCGCCTGCACGCACTGACCAAGGCTGACAACCTCGGCCTCGGCCTCGTGGTGCTGGGCCTGTTGCCGCAGGTGGACAGCGTGTCGGCCGGACTCAAGCTCGTCTGCATCTGGCTGCTGGTGCTGCTGTCCGGCGCGACAGCCGGACAACTGATCGCGCGCACTATCCGCCGCGATGGCTCGCCGTCTTGACCGAC
>Ga0316601_100000876_pt1 | contig 13921 bp, 8 predicted proteins | sample OWC_soil_day5_no_FD_207663 | JGI IMG/M metagenome (GOLD analysis project Ga0316601, IMG submission 207663) | Wetland soil microbial communities from Old Woman Creek delta, Ohio, United States - OWC_soil_day5_noCT | ecosystem: Environmental > Terrestrial > Soil > Wetlands | place: USA: Ohio...
ACGGCTGGCTCATCCCGTCGGTCACGAGCGGCACGGGCACCCGCATCGTCAGGATCTACGCGAGGGCAAACTTCGGAACGCCTGACCGGGTGGGCACGATCACGATCGGCACATGGGCCGTGACCGTCAGCCAGGACGGGAAGGCGCACCGCATCAAGTAGCCGGCGCGACGTCAACCGCGGCAGTCGGCGGCGAATGACCGCCCGGGGGCGCAAGCCCCCGGGCGTTGTCGTCTTCTCACTCCCTCACCCCGCCGGCACCGGGTCCGTCGTGTCGAGCTTCGACGGGGTGAAGATCCCGATCACGCCCTTCAGGCCGAGGCTCATCACGATGTTGTAGAAGAACGCCAGGAACCCCGCGAGCAGCAGTGATCCGGCCAGGGCGGCGAGGATCATGAACCCGCTGAATTCGCCGTTCACGTACAGCGAGCGCCGCAGCATCCCGTTCAGCCCCGCCATCCCCATGAACGCGCCCATGCCGATGCCGCCCAGCAGGTGCGCCCAGAAGTGGAAGCGCGCCAGCTTCTCGCTGTAGAGCTTCGCCCCGTTGGTGACGATCGGGAAGAGCAGGTAGATCGCCGCATACAGGGTCATCGTCAGGCCGACCAGCACCGCGACGTGCACGTGGGGACCGACAATCCACTGCGTGTTGTGCAGGATGCGGTTCAGCCCGAGGTCCGCCTGCATGATGCCCGCCGGGACCGCGAGGGCGAACCCGAGCAGGCCGCCCAGCAGGAACCTGAGGGGCATCGTCATCTTCAGCGGGCGCGCGCTCCACAGGGTGACCAGGGTGATGAAGAACGCCAGGCCCTGGGTGATGAGTTCGAAGGCCGTCACCATCTCGCCCGAGACCGTCTTGAGCATGCCCGGCTGCGCCTGATCCGACATCAGGTGGTGGGACCACACGGTCCAGGAGACCACCATCTCGACGAAGAGGGCCGCGCGCGCCCAGTTCTCCATGAAGAGCTTCTTGCCCGTGATGAGCGTGGCCAGCAGGTACCACGTGCCGGCGACGAAGATCAGCACGAGACCGTCGGCTATGAGGTCGAGGCCCCACCAGAACCAGTTCTTGTAGAGCAGCGCGTCGACGGCGCTGTGCTTCAGGCTGGTGCCGACGATCTCGGCCACCATGTAGACGAGGATCAGGACGCCGGTGAAGACGATGATGCCGGCGTTGAACGCGGTGTCGACCGTGCCTCGCGCGATGGCGGCCACGGGCAGCGACACGAGGTGATCATCCTTCTTCTTCGTGAAGAACGCCTTGATGCCGCTCAAGCCGAGGGCCGACCCGAGCAGCGCTCCCGCCGGCTGCGGCGCCCAGCCGGCCGGCGTATACGTGATCGTCTTGAAGATGTTGACGACGAAGAACACGACGCCGACCATCACGATCGCGATGCCGACGATGAAGAAGGTGCCGCCCCAGACGCTGAACTGCGTGAAGTCCGCCGGCAGCGGCCAGTAGAGCGTGTAGAGCGGCGCGTACTCGGTGAGGAAGCCCGCGAACCAGAACGTGAAGGTGCCGACGGCCAGCAGCCCGCACGTCCAGTTCGCGAGCGGGATGCTCCAGAGCGGCTTCTTCATCAGGAACGGGACCAGGAACAGGAACGCGCCGAACACGACGGAGTACGTCGACCCGAAGATGCCCACGAGCGGGTGGGCGGTCATGATGGCGAAGAACTGCAGCTGCGGAATCACCGGGATCGGCGCGACCTCGTAGATGCGCATGATCATGCCTTCGATGACGGCGAAGGCGTAGTAGACAAGTCCGACGACGACGAAGCGCAGGATCATCTTCTGCATCGGCGTGAGCGTGGCCGGCTTGAAGGCGCCCTGTTCACCGTTGAGGAAGGTTTCGCTGAAGCTCATGGGTTGTCTCGCTGGAAGCTGCGGGTCCGGTTCGGGCCACTCACGGCTGTTCGCACGACACCACGACGGCGTCCTTCACCACCATGCGGACCCCGGCCGGGCCGGAGTACTCCGTGGACCGGATCGTGTAGACGCCAGGCTTGTCGAACTGCCAGAGGATGTCGTTCCGGTGCCCCGGCACGACCTGCATCTGGAAGAGCATCGAGTGATCGGGCCGGAAGAGGCCGAACCCGTAGGTCAGGTCGCTGGAGGTGACGTTGAACCGCACCTTGTCGTTGCACGCCACCTGCAACGTCTCGGCGGGCAGCCGGAACTGGTGCCGCTCCACGCTGATGTCGAACACCTTGTCGGCCTGGATGCCGGCGCGGTGCATGTCCATCGGCTTCCACGGAATCGTGTAGTACGTGATGAAGTGCAGCGAGACGCCCAGCACCACGAGGAACGTCACGAAGGCGTAGAACAGGGCGGGGTTCACCTTGCTCGGCCCATCCTGCGTGACCCGCAGGGCGAACCAGCCCATGACGGCCATGATCGCGAGGACGTAGAACGTGTAGGCCAGGGTCTGGCCCCACAAGACGATGGTCGAGTCCACCATCCGGCATCTCCTTCCGTCTTGGGGGCGGGGAACGCGCGCTGTGGGGGCGACAAGCGCGGGAGCATACTACACCCGGTCCACCCCTGCGGGCGTATGACGGCTGTCATATGGCGGAGGCAGCCGCGAAGCCGGCGCTACGCCGGGCGCACGAAGATCGCGCGCGCGTAGAGCAGCGCGAACCCCTGGCGCTGTGCGTTCTGCTGGCTCTTCGATCCGGGCGCCGTCGTGACGACAGCGAGATCGCAGCCCGCCGCGGCCGCGTCGGCCAGCCGCCGGCGCAGGAGCGCCGCCTGCACGCCCTGACGGCGCGAGGCGGCCAGCGTGGCCGCGCCGCACAGGAGGCCGATGCCGTGGGCCGCGTACAGGCCGCCGCCGCCGGCGGGGCGGCCGCCCATGCGCGCGAGGTAGCGGTGGAAGTGCTCGACGCCCCGGTAGTTCGAGAACGTCTCGCGCAGCACGTCCGCCGGAAAGGCCTCGCCGGTCACGCCGGTCTCGGTGACGTCGGGCACGGCGAAGCCCTGGACGAGCGTGTCGATCCACTCCTCCGAGGCGGCCTCGCCGTCCACGCGCACAATCTCGATCGCCGCCTTCGGTGGTGATGAAGGGCTGTCGCCGGCAGGAAGGCTCAGGCCGAGCACGTGTTCGACGGTCTCGAAAGCGTAGCCGCGGCCGCTGAACGCTGCGAACACGTCCGGGTTCGCGAGCACGCAGATTTCGGCGCGCACGGGAACGCCGTGAGCCGCGAAGAGGCGCTCCGCCCTGTCCAGCGCTCCTTCGTCGACCGGGCCGCCGTCCAGGCCGGCGCCGATGACCTTGTTGAACGGCGAACCGGGACCAGCGTAAATCGCGTACCCCGCGCCGATCGGCTCGATACAGGACTCGGCTCCTGACCGCCGGCACACCGCCTCCACCATAGCCGCGGACATGGCGGCCTCGGCTCGTTCGACGCGGCGCGCGAGCGTGCTGTCGGCAAACATGGGATCGGCGCCCGGTGCCCGAGCTACCAGCATATCGTCACGCTGGAGAGGATGGCACGTGCAATCTCCGGAAACGGAACGCGTCACCGCGTTCGAGGGGCTCGGAGCGGCGTCGACGGCCCCCGCTCGCGACACTCGATGTAGACTTGCGATCCTCGGGAGGACATATGCCGCGACCGTCCATTCGCAGGCTCGCCGGTCAGCTCGTCCTGGCGGCCGCCATCGCCCTGCTGCTTGCCGCGCTCCAAGGACCGTCGCGGGCTGCCCAGGCGCCGCCGCTGCGCGTCGATGTGTCGTTCCCGGTGTCGGTGAACGCCGGCGCGCTCGATGGCCGGCTGCTGCTGATGCTGTCGACCGAGCCGTCCGGCGAGCCGCGGTTCCAGATCAGCGACAGCCCGCGGACGCAGCAGGTGTTCGGCATGGACGTGGACGGCCTCGAGCCCGGCCGGACCGTCTCCTTCGACGGATCGGTCCTGGGATATCCGACGCCGAGCCTCGCCGAGGTCCCTGCTGGCACGTACACGGTCCAGGCGCTGCTGCACAAGTACGAGACGTTCCGCCGGGGCGACGGCCACGTGGTGAAGCTGCCCATGGACCGGGGCGAAGGACAGCAGTGGAACCGGGCGCCGGGCAATCTCTACAGCCCAGCCCGGCGGGTCACGATCGACCCGAAGCAGGGGGGCACCGTCTCCGTCACGCTCGACACGGTCATCCCGCCCATTCCCGACCCGCCGACCACGAAGTACATCAAGCACGTCCGGATCCAGAGCGAGCGGCTGACGAAGTTCTGGGGCCGCCCGATGTACCTGGGCGCGCACGTGCTGGTGCCGGAGGGATGGGACACGCACCCGGACGCCCGCTATCCCCTCGTCATCAACCACGGGCACTTCCCGTACACGTTCGACGGGTTCAGGGAGGAGCCGCCCGACCCGACCCTGCCGTGTGAGTACAGCGAGCGCTTCCGCCTCGACTGCTACAACCGCATCGAGCAGCAGCAGGCGCACCAGTTCTACAGGGACTGGACTGGCCCGGGCTTCCCGCGCGTTCTCATCGTCGAGATCCAGCACGCCAATCCGTATTACGACGACTCCTACGCGGTGAACTCGGCCAACCTGGGGCCGTACGGAGATGCCATCACGTACGAGTTGATTCCGCACATCGAGAAGGAGTTCCGGGGGATTGGCCAAGGCTGGGCGCGGTTCATGTACGGCGGGTCGACCGGCGGCTGGGAGGCGATGGGCGCCCAGGTCTTCTATCCGGACGAATACAACGGCGCCTTTATCGCGTGCCCGGATCCCATCGACTTCCGCGCGTACACGGTCGTCAATCTGTACGAAGACGCCAATGCGTACTACATCGAGGGTCCCTGGCGGCGCGTGCCGCGGCCGGGGCTGCGCAACTACCTCGGCCACGTCAGCACGCTGCTCGAGGACATGAACCGCCTCGAGCTCGTGCTCGGGACGAAGGGCCGCTCGGGGGGTCAGTGGGACATCTGGCAGGCGGTGTATTCACCCGCCGGCGCGGACGGGTATCCGAAGCCCATCTTCAACAAGCGGACCGGCGTGATCGACCGCGAGGTGGCGCACTACTGGCGCGATCACTACGACCTGTCGCACATCCTGCGGCGCGACTGGCCGACGCTGGGCCCGAAACTGCGCGGCAAGCTCCACATCTACGTCGGCGACATGGACAACTACTACCTGAACAACGCCGTCTACCTGGTCGAGGAATTCCTCAAGACCGCGAACCCGCCGTACGAGGGAACGGTGGACTACGGGGACCGCGCCGAGCACTGCTGGAACGGCGATCACACGCAGCCCAACGCCATCTCGCGGCTGCGCTACCACCAGATGTTCGCGCCGAAGATCGTGGAGCGGATCCTCAAGACCGCCCCCGCGGGAGCCGATCTGAAGAGCTGGAGGTACTGAGTGCTCCGGCGTGCGGGACGCATGTGGAGCCCCGCGGCTTCGGCCGTCGCTGACGCGTCGGCGGACTCGCCGCAGCCTTGGCGGAGGCGGTCAGCCCCGAAGGCTTACCGCCCGAACCAGTAGCTCATCTTGACCATGAAGACGTTGTCGCCGGGCGCGCGCATCATCCGGGAGATGTCCTGGTTGAACGCGAAGCGCCCGTCACTGGTCTCGTCCTCGCGCTGCTGCGTCCAGACGACGTAGAGCGTCGAGCCCGGCTTGAACTCCCAGCGGAAGACCGTGTTCGCGCGGAGTGAGGTGAAGTTGAAGTCCGGGTCGGGGATGAGGAACGGCGTGCCGGAGCCGCCGGCGCCGGGGTAGACCGTGTAGACGCCGTTGGCGGCGTCGTAGGTGATGGTGCCGGTGTCCTTGCCGTATTCGGCGAAGTCGTAGGTCTTCGGCTGCAGCGCCTCCTTGAACCCGGTGTAGCGGCCAACTGAGATGAGCGGCTGCAGGTACATCTGCAGCGACATGCGCGGGCTGAGGATGAGGTTCAGGCGCGTCTCCATGCCGAGCTCGGTCTGGTCCAGCGCCGCGAACACGTAGCGCCGGCCGTACATCGCCACCGCCTCGGCGTCGGTCACCGCGCGCACGTATTGCGACGCGGTCAACTGGTGGCTGAACGTCGGGCCGACCTCTATGCTGAAGGTCGGCAGCGGCCTGAACTTCAGCTCGAATCCCCCGTCAGCCGACCACGATCCGTCCGGCCGCGTTTCGTAGCTCCCCCCCAATTCCCAGACCACGGGCTTTCTCTCGTCCCCGTCGAGCCCCGCCGACACCGCCGTGAACCCGGGCGCGCGCATCATCGGTCCGCCGCGCGTCAGTCGATCGCTGTAGACCCACCGGCCTGCGTGCGCCACGCCGCTGATTGACCAGTAGTTTCTGAGCTGGGCGTAGAAGTTCGCGAAGTAGCCGTCGCCCATCGCGTCGCCGGCGAAGTTCCACGTGTTCCACTTCGCGAGGAACAGCTGCCGGTTCCGGCTGAACCGGTCCGGTTGCGGCTTCATGAACACGAGCGCCGCGTGCCCGCCCATGCGGTCCGCGTTCATCATGAAGCCGGCGTCGTTCACTTCGAAGCCCGGGCTCACCGCCCAGAACGACGCGTTCGGCCGGATGCTGCCGTTGTTCTTGTTGAAGTCGCTCTGCAGGCTCCACCCCGACAGGGACTCGGCCGCGGGGTCGAAAGAGATGTGCGTGGCGTCTGGACGCTGGTAGTACCGCGCGGACGACCGTTGCAGCCGTGCGATCGACTCGGGCGACCCGGCGACTCGGCTGCCCGTGAAACTCCCGGTGACGACGTAATCGCGCTTGCCGGTCAGGAAGAAGTGCCCGTCCCCGCCGCCGACGAGGGCGCTGCCGGCCAGTTGGGCGTCGAGCGCCGGGTCGGAGAGGTTGCGGTTGACCAGGGTGGTGAGCATGCCGAACCCGGCGCGCTGCCCGACATCGCGCCGCACCCTGGCGGCGAGATAGTTGGAGAACGGCTCCACTTCCGTCCGGCGCTGCGCGCCTCCGCTGGATGTGTCGGCGTACTCCCTCGCGGTCGCGGCGTCGATGAAGTTGACCGTCCAGCCGCGGCTCGTCTTGCCGGTCACCTTCGCGGCGCCGATGATCGTCGTCGACGCCGGCATGTCGACGTACTCGCCCGCGGCGGCGCCCTGCGGCGTGCGGCCGATGCGGCGTGAATAGAACAGCGACGGGTTGGTGCGGTTGAACCCCATGTACCCGCTCGCGCCGTTGCGGCCGAAGTTGTCGAACGCCTGGGAGCCCTCGATGAAGAACGGCCGCTTCTCCTCGTAGAACGTCTCGAAGACGCTGAGGTTCACGACGGCCGGGTCCACCTCGACCTGGCCGAAGTCGGGGTTCACCGTCGCGTCCAGCGTCATGTTGCTGGTGAATCCCCACTTGGCGTCGAGGCCGATCGATCCGGCGGCGGTGCGGCCGTCGTTGAAGGGATTGTCAGGCTCAGCGGTGCCGGTGATCTCGCTGCGCGCGGTGACGTACGGCAGCAGTTCGAGGTGGCGCCGGCTGATGATGCCGTCGAGGCCATCCAGTTCGCCTGCGAGCGACACGAGCCGGCTCTCGTTCTTGGGCACGAGCACCCACCACGACTCTTCCTGCTTGCGCTGAACGACGCGCACCACGTGCAGGCCCCACACCTGGCGGTCGCGGGTCGAGAAGCGCAGCTGCGAGAACGGGATGCGCATCTCGGCGATCCAACCCTTGTCGTCAATCGACACGGCTGCGTCCCACACGCCGTTCCAGGTCTCGTCGTCGCTCGAATCGTTGTAGAGCACGCCGTCACCGATCGAGCCCGCGGGCGTGACCCAGAACAGTGATCCGGTCAGCTTGTCGTGGTGGGCGTCGATTCCCACGATGATGCGGTCCGCGATGCCGTCGGTGTCACCATCCCGCCGGGTGAGACGTTTCGAGATCTTCGACGGCTCGGAGTCGAACATGCGCGCGCCGACGTAGAGGGCGTCGTCGTCGTAGAGGAAGCGGACTTCGGTCGCCTCGGTGGCCGGCTTGCCTTCGTCCGGGTCCTTCTGGAGGAAGTCCTTCGCGGGCTGCGCCTGCTCCCAGTCCGCCTCGTTGAGCCGGCCGTCGAGGGCGATCTTCCCGGTCGTCTGCACGGCGCTGACGCGGGGCGTGGGGCGTGCGCCCTTCGCGGCCGGCGCCGGGGTCTGGCCACTGGCGGGACCGGACACGGCGAGGAATCCCGCAATCAGCAGGATGTTCAGGAGTGTTCGGCCCACGCAGCCTCCGGGCGCGGCGACACACCGCGACACGCCAGTTGGACGGAGTTTCCCCTCTGATTGTTCGACGCCCCACTTCGGCCGCGCGGGCACGGCAGGCGGCCCGGTCGGGCCGCGGGTCCCGGGCTGCCCGACGTCCGTGCTAGACTCCATCCGGATCGGCCCCGCGCGGAAATGGGGTCAGGCACTTTTTCTCATTCCAGTCTCAATAAGGACGTCAACGGAGGATCGACATGAGTCGCAACACCCAGCCCACCAGGCGCCGCTTCATCGGCACGCTGGCCGGCGGCGCGGCCGCCGCCGCGACCGTCACGATGTCGGCGGCTTCCCGCGATCGCGAGGAGACCATCCCGGACCGCCAGCAGGCGGCGTCGCCGAACGATCAGATTCAGCTCGCGCTCGTCGGCGCCGGCATCCAGGGCACCGGTGACACGGCCACCGCGATCACCGTGCCCGGCGTCAAGCTCGTGGCGGTCTGCGATCTGTATGACGGCCGGATGACCGACGCGAAGAAGCGCTGGGGCCAGGACCTCTTCACGACGCGCGACTACCGCGAGATCATCAACCGCCCCGACATCGACGCCATCATCGTCGCGGTGCCCGATCACTGGCACAGGCAAATCGCCGTGGACGCCCTTGGAAGGAACAAGTCGGTGTACCTCGAGAAGCCCATGGTGCAGCAGCTCGGCGAAGGCGAGGCCGTCATCGCCGCGCAGAAGGCGTCGAAAGGCGTGCTGCAGGTCGGCAGCCAGGGCATGTCCTCGCTCAGCAACGAGAAAGCCAAGGAACTGCTCGCAGCCGGCGCCATCGGCAAGCTGATCTACGCCGAAGGCTTCTGGGCCCGCAACAGCCCGTCTGGCGCCTGGCAGTACGCGATTCCGCCGGACGCGTCGGAGCAGACCCTGGACTGGGACCGTTTCCTCGGCGCGACGGCCAAGCGCCCGTACGACCCGCTCCGGTTCTTCCGGTGGCGCAACTACAAGGACTACGGGACCGGCGTCTGCGGCGACCTGTTCGTGCACCTCTTCTCGAGCCTGCACTTCATCACGGGCTCGATGGGCCCCACGCAGATCATGTCCCAGGGCGGCCTGCGGTTCTGGAAGGACGGCCGCGACGTGCCGGACGTGATGCTCGGCATGTTCGACTACCCGGAGACGCCGGCGCACGCGCCGTTCAACCTCTCGCTGAAAGTCAACTTCGTGGACGGCACGTCCGGCAACACGTTCCTCCGCCTGATCGGCACCGGCGGCGCGATGGACGTGGGCTTCGACAACGAAGTGACGCTGAAGTACCAGAAGACGTGGGATCCGCTCAAGGCCACCCAGGGCGACTTCAGGGCCAACCCGGAACCGGACGCCCGCAAGGACATCGTGCCGGCAGCCAACATCGTCTACCGCGCCGAAGCGGGCTACAAGGGCGCGCACTACGACCACTTCAGCAACTGGTTCAGGGCCATCCGCACGGGAGGCAAGGTGGTCGAGGACCCGGTGTTCGGCTATCGCGCCGCCGCCCCGGCGCTCGCGTGCAACCTGAGCTACTACGAGAAGCGCGCGATCCAGTGGGATCCGGTCGCGATGAAGGTCGTGAAGTAGCCCGGCGCAAGATCCGCCGGAGTGACCGGCGGTCGGTTGATCCGGATCATGCAGGCACCCAAGGCCGGCCCGCCCAGCGGCGGGCTGGCCCTCTCCACCATCCTCTGGTTCTGGCTTCCCCTCGCGGCCACGTGGCTGATGATGGCGGCCGAAGGCCCGTACGTCGCGGCCATCATCGCGCGCATGCCGGAGGCGGCGTTCAACCTCGCGGCGTACGGCGTCGCGTTCTCGCTCGCCTGGCTGGTCGAGTCGCCGATCATGATGCTGCTGACGGCCGCGAACTCGCTCGTCAGCGACCGCCCGTCGTTCCTGGCGCTCCGGAGGTTCACCTACCGGATGAACGCGGCGGTCACCGCCGTGATGCTGGTCGGGATCCTGCCGCCGGTGTTCGACGTGGTCACCGGCACGCTGATGGGACTGCCGCCGGGCATCGCGCGCCTGGTGCACGTCGCGACGGCGATCCTCGTGCCCTGGCCGGCCGCCATCGGGTACCGGCGATTCTACCAGGGCGTGCTCGTCCGCCACGGCCTGGCGCGCCGGGTCGCGTACGGGACCGTGCTGAGGCTGACGTCGATGTCCCTCACCGCCGCGGTGCTGGCGCTGGCCAGCCCGCTCCACGGCGCGAGCATCGGCGCCTCGGCGCTCGTCACCGGCGTCCTGGTGGAAGCGGTGGCCAGCCGCCTCATGGCGCGGCGGGTGATCGCGTCGCTGCCCGACGCGGCCGCCGGAGGGGCCGCGGCGCTGACGCAGCGCAGCATCTTCCGCTTCTACTACCCGCTCGCCCTGACGTCGATCATCTCGCTCATCACGGGCCCGCTGCTCACGTTCTTCATGGGACGGAGCCGGGCGCCCATCGAGTCGCTGGCCGTGCTGCCCGTCGTGCAGTCGCTCGTGTTCCTGTTCCGCAGCGGCGGCGTGGCGTTCCAGGAGGTGGGCGTAGCGCTCATGGGCCGCGGCGGCGAGCACCGGCGGGACATCTCCCGTGGGCTGCGGCTCCTCGCCTCGGCCGCATCCGTCGCGCTCGGGCTGGTGCTCTTCACGCCGCTCGCCGGTGTCTGGTTCCAGCGGGTGTCCGGCCTGCCGCCCGACCTGGCCGCGTTCGCGCTCCTGCCGGCGCGGCTGCTGGTGCTCCTGCCGGCGATGGAGTACTGGCTGTCCTACCAGCGGTCGCGCTTCATCCTGAACGGCCAGACCCGCGTCATCACGGTGGCCACGGCCGTCGAGGTGGCGGGCATCGCCCTGCTGCTGTTCGTGTGCATCGGCTGGCTCGGCATGGTCGGTGCGGTGGCAGGATCGGTGGCGCAGATCACGGGACGTCTCGCGTCGAACCTGTTCCTGTTCAGCGCGTCCAGGACGGCGAGGACCGCCGTCCATCCCGCATAGCCCTCGCGCTCACGGAGGACACATGACGATCGTGACGAGATTCCGCCCATCCGCTGCCGCCGTTGCGCTCGTTCTGATCAGCCAGGCTCCCGCGCCGCTCGTGGCGCAGGACGCGCGGGCGATCCTGTTCGAACCCGGCTCGGTCAACGCATCGGTCGAAGGAACCTCCTGGTGGCTCGCGAACGAGTCCGTCGTCGTCACGTGGTCGACCGCTGGGGGAGGCATCCGGCTGGCGTCGGTGTTCGACCGTCTCGGCGGGCGCGCGGCGCCGAAGCCGGGAGAGGCCTTCACGATCACGCTGCCGGACGGCGCGCTCCTGGCCGGGTCAGCGCTCGCGCCGGCCGGACGTCCGTCGATTGCCGACGTGCCGGCTGCGGCGGCGCCCGCGGGGTCGGCCGTGCTCAGGCCCGGCAAGCAGATCGCGGCACGGTTCACCAGCGCGGACGGCGCCGTGGCGGTGGCGTGGCGCGCCGAGTTGCGCGCCGGCGACGACGTCGTCCGGCAGAGCGTCAGGATCGAGACCGGTGCCGGTGCAGTCGCCGTTCCCGACATCGCCGTCACCGGCACGCCGCGCGACCCGATCCTGGCTGGTCCCGCGCCGGCCGCCACGATCCAGGCCGGGCCGTACCTGCAGAACCCCGGGCCTTCGTCGATGACCGTCATGTGGGTGACTGAGCCGAACGCGGCCGGCTGGATCGAATACGGGCGCGACGGGACGACGCCGACAACGGTCCTGCCCGTGCGCGACGGCCTCATCGAGGCCAACACGCGCGTGCATCGCGTGAGGCTCACGGGCCTCAGTCCCGACACGCCTTACACCTACCGCATCGTCACCCGCCCCATCGTGGCGTTCGGGCCTTACAGGGTTGACTACGGCCCCATGGCGCGCAGCGACCTCTACACGTTCCGGACGATGGGCCCGGCGAGGCCGTCGTACTCGTTCCTGGTGCTCAACGATCTGCACGAGGCCGTGGACACGATGCGCGCGCACATGACGGGAGCCGCTGACCGGCCCTACGACCTCGTCTTCTTCAACGGCGACTCGCTGAGCCACCTCGAGAGCGAGGACCAGGTGCTCGGCCGCTGCCTGCAGCCGGCCTCCGAGTTGTTCGCGTCGCGCGTGCCGCTGCTGCTCGTGCGCGGCAACCATGAGACCCGCGGCGCCTTCGCGCGGGACCTGGGGCGTTACCTGGCGTTGCCGGAGGGCCGCTTCTACTACTCGTTCGATCACGGACCCGTGCACTTCGTGGTCATGGACACGGGCGAGGACAAGGAAGACGGGCACTGGGCCTACAGCGGGCTGACCGGCTTCGACGACTACCGGCAGGAGCAAGCCGAGTGGCTGGCGCAGGAGGTGGCGAGCCCGGCGTTCCGGCAGGCGAGGTTCCGCGTGCTCGTCGCCCACATGCCGTTCTATGGCGACGAGAGGACGCGAGTCGAGGGCCACGGTCCGGCCGATTGCCGGGCGCGCTGGGGCGCCATCCTGAGCGGGTCGGGCCTCGACCTTCACATCGCGGGCCACACGCACCGCGCGAACTGGGTGGAGCCGGCGGCCGGCGCCAACACGTTTCCGGTGTCCGTGGGCGGCGGGTCGGCGAAGGGCTCGAACACGCGGACGCGCGTGAATGTGTCGCCGGACAGGCTCGAGGTGATCGTGACGACCGACGCGGGCGTCGACGTGAGCCGCCATACCGTGCACGCCAGGAAGTAGCGGAGGATACCGTGAACAGGATCGCCGTCTTCGTCACCGCCGCCGGAATCATGATGAGCGTGGCCATCGGCCTGGGTGTCCTGCCAGCCACGGTCTATCAGGGCGCGCCGGCTCGCGTGACGCCTGCCGTGGCACGGCAGGTGCAGGACTTCGACCTGAAGGACGTCCGGCTGCTCGACGGCCCGTTCAAGGACGCGATGCTGCGGGACCAGCAGTACCTGCTCGCGCTCGACCAGGATCGGCTGCTCCACAACTTCAGGGTGACCGCCGGCCTGCCGTCAACCGCCGCGCCCCTCGGCGGATGGGAAGCGCCCGACGTGGAACTGCGCGGCCATAGCGTCGGCCACTACCTCTCGGCGCTCGCGCTGATGTGGGCGAGCACCGGCGACGGCCGGTTCAAGGAGCGCGCCGACGCGATGGTGGCGGAACTGGCGAAGGCGCAGGCCGCGCTCACCGCCAAGGGCTTCAGCCCCGGGTATCTGTCGGCCTTCCCCGAGGAGCTCATCGATCGGGTCGAGACGCGCCAGCGCGTGTGGGCGCCGTACTACACGCTGCACAAGATCATGGCCGGCCTCCTCGACGTCCACCTGCAGTGCGGCAACGCGCAGGCGCTGGCCGTCGTCACGGAGATGGCGGCCTGGGTGCGGTTCCGGATGGACCGGCTCAGCGAAGAGCAGCAGCAGCGCATGCTCGGCACCGAGTTCGGCGGCATGAACGACGTGCTGGCGGACCTCTACGCCGTCACGGGCGACCCGGATCATCTCCGGATGGCGCGGGCGTTCAACCACAAGGCCGTCTTCGAGCCGCTCGAACGGCGCGAGGACCGGCTCGACGGGCTGCACGGCAACACGCAGTTCCCGAAGATCATCGGCGCGGTCCGGCAGTACGAGCTGACCGGCGAGCGCCGCCTCTACGATCTCGCCGCGTACTTCTGGGAGCGCGTGGCGCTGCACCGCTCGTTCGTCATCGGCGGCAATACGGACGACGAGTCGTTCTTCCCGGTCGCGGACTTCTCGCGGCATCTCGGCGAGAGCAGTACGGAGACGTGCAACACCTACAACATGCTCAAGCTGACGCG
>Ga0316601_100000877_pt1 | contig 13919 bp, 14 predicted proteins | sample OWC_soil_day5_no_FD_207663 | JGI IMG/M metagenome (GOLD analysis project Ga0316601, IMG submission 207663) | Wetland soil microbial communities from Old Woman Creek delta, Ohio, United States - OWC_soil_day5_noCT | ecosystem: Environmental > Terrestrial > Soil > Wetlands | place: USA: Ohio...
TTTGATAAATCTGCCTTTAATAATTTCAATGCTTTAAGAACTCCGTTCTCAGCATCCTGTGCATATAAATACTCTTCCACTTTTTTATAATCTTCCTTGCCGAGCTTCATGCTTACATATAATAACTTCATTTTGTCAGAAGTAGTTAACTTTTCCTTTATTTCTCCTGTTGACACTTTAAATACTGATTGTTCAGCTTCTTTATTATCATAATAATGACTTTCTACACTATCTGATCTTTTAAGTAACTGTATATCATTGGCTATATTTTTGCTGCTATTATTTTTTCCCGTATCCATATTTGAATTACCAATATTTTTTTTATCTTCTTTGGAAACATTACTTGATTTTTTTTGAGACACTTCATTTTTTTCTAAATAAGCTTTAGTATCGAAAGTTTCTTCACCATCTTTTTTCACCTCTTTAACGTGATTATCATTACTTATAGCTATATCGGGAATGTAACCTTTATTATACTGAACAGCTTCTGATTTATGTAATTCATCTTCATATTGATTGGAATTACTTATATGATTCTCATATGTTACCATAGTAATCACACTTACAAAGGTAGACAGTATTATAATAAATGCTGAATAATTTTTTTTCATAAGAATATCACCTCCAATAATTAATATATATAAATTATTTTCCAATTAACCGTTTTTTTATTCTTTTATCATAATAATACACAGAATTTTTTCATATAAATTATTGATAGGAAAATAATTTGCAATTATTTTCCCCCTAGAGCAATACAAGGAGGTATATTTCTTGAGTAAAGCTAAAACCCATTATAAAGACCCTTTAGCATACTATACAATTTCTAATTTTCTAAAAGACTATATCGACAAAAACACTTTAGTTGTTTGTATTGGTACTGATAGATGTATAGGTGATTGTCTAGGCCCTTTAGTGGGTACATTTTTAAAAGATAGCTCCTTTCCATTACCTGTATATGGAACTATAGATAATCCCATTCATGCCTTAAACATCGATAGTAAATTATCTAAAATAAATGCTTTGCACCCAAATTGTACTATAATAGGTGTAGATGCATGTTTAGGAGACATTTCAAACATCGGTGAAATCCAAGCTAGAAACTATCCAATCCATCCCGGCAAAGGTGTAGGGAAAACACTTCCTAAGGTAGGCAATGTTTCATTGATAGGTATAGTAGATTCAAGTGATGATAGTGAGTTGTTCACTAATAGAAACATAAGATTGAGTTTAGTAATGGACATTGCTAATGTTTTAAGCAGATCCCTTTTGCATTCATATTATTTATATTCGCTTACCAATGAAGAAAATAATTTAAGTCCTATTTAATCATCACCTCAGTGCTGTTTATCATTACCTTAGATGTTGCAATTTTAATTCTCTTGAAAGCATTATCTATGGTTTTAACTTTTAAAATTTTACACAATATAAAAATAAGCAATACAATTAAACTAATAATTGTATTGCTTATTCATATAGCTTGTTTACACTTTCTAATCTATTAAGGATATGTCTCCTCCATCGAATGAATTATCTAGTTTATCCATATAATCCAAAACTTTACCTGTTCCGAGTGCTACACATGAAATCGAATCCTCTGCCACATATACTGGAACTTTGGTAATTTCTTGTATAAGTTTATCTAATCCTTTTAACAATGCACCTCCACCAGTCATAACTATACCTTTATCAGCTATATCTGCTGCAAGCTCTGGTGGTGTTTTTTCTAACACAGAATGTGTACACTCTGCTATTAAATGTACTGCCTCTTTTAAAGCTTCTCTCATTTCTTCTGATGATACTTCTAAATTTTTAGGAAGTCCAGTGATTAAATCTCTTCCTCTTATCTCCATAGTCAGCTTTTCTTCTTGTTTATAAGCACAACCTATGTTGATTTTTAAATCCTCTGCCGTTCTCTCACCAATCATTAATTTATGTTTTTTTCTGATATACTTTATGATAGCTTCATCAAATTTGTCTCCCGCTACTTTAATTGATTCTCTTACAACCATGCCACCTAAAGAAATAACCGCAATATCAGTAGTACCTCCACCAATATCAATAACCATATTACCACTTGCTTTAGTAATATCAAGGCCTGCTCCGATTGCCGCGGCTAGTGGTTCTTCTATAAGTTGAACTTTCTTAGCTCCAGCATTTCTAGCTGCATCTTCTACCGCTCTTCTTTCCACTTCCGTTGCTTCACAAGGGACACATATTACAACTCTTGGAGCAGATAATCTTCTTTTTCCACAAGCCTTTTTTATAAAATGCTTTAACATTTTTTCAGTTATATCATAATCTGAAATAACACCATCCCTCATAGGACGTATTGCCACAATATTGCCTGGTGTTCTACCTATCATTTTTCGAGCCTCTTCTCCAACTGCCAATACCCTATTATTATTTCTATCTATGGCAACAACAGAGGGTTCTTTTAAGATAACCCCTTTACCTTTGATATATACAAGTACTGTGGCTGTACCTAAATCTATTCCCATATCTGTACCCATTCCAAAAAAAAACATCTCAAAACTCACTCCTGCTCTTTAGTGTATTAATATTTAAATTATACTAAACTCTATTCTATAAAGCCATAAAAAATCCTCTTTTTTTTAAAACTTTTATAATTTTTATAGTTTTTAGTTTGAAATGTTTTTATCCTTCTACTACCTTGTATTTCATTTTAGTTGCTCTTCCTCCCCTGATATGTCTCTCAGATTTATTTAAATCCAAAATTGTTTTTGCTTCGTTAGCAATTTGAGGATTTATTTTAGGCAATCTTTCCGTCATATCCTTGTGTATAGTACTCTTGCTAACTCCAAACACTTTGGCAGTTCTTCTTATTGTTGCTTTTGACTCAATAATATACCTAGCAACTTCCAGTACTCGATCTTCAATATAGTCTTTCAAAGTGTTACCTCCTTAACCCTTCTATATTTATAAATATGCAATACCTTGCTTTTAAATTCCATTCCAATTAGTCATTTTCCGATATATTTCGGAAAGATGACTAATTGCTATGGTTATTGGTTATTGTTTTGCTACTGCAGGTTTATATTTCTCATATTTTACATATTTAGCAGGGTCAATATTCTTATTGCTTTGCAAAACTTCAAAATGTAAATGAGATCCATAGTCTTCTTTAAATGAGTTTAAACTAGTGTTTCCCACTTTACCTATTTGTTGTTTTTTAGTTACCTTGTCACCTTTTTTTACTAATATCTTTTCATCTAAATTAGAATATTTAGTAACAAAGCCATTTTGATGATCTATTATGACCATCTTGCCCTTTTGACCAACAACGTCAGTACCAACCTCTTTAACTATTCCATTCATAACTGCTACAACCGGTTCACCTAGCTTTGCTTGAATATCAATACCCAAGTTTGTTCTATAGCTTCCATCGGTCTTCCACACAGTTTTATCAATATCTTTTGAATATGCTCTTGCGAGTAATCCATTAGCTACAGGTTTTTGAAATTGAGCATTAACCGGATTAGAAACTGGTGATGTTGAATTTCCAGTTGTAACCTTTTTGATAATTGGCACTGGTTTAAGCGCTTGAGTCTTAGCTAGATTTTCTTTTTTTACTTGAAGAGCACCTTCATATTGTTTTTCTTGCTCTTGTAAAACGTCTCCTGCACTTGCTTGTTCATTTTGTATTGCCTTTGGATTGCTTGAAAGTTTTTTATTATTATTTGCTGTTATAGATGCTACTGCAGCTACTATACATAAACAAACAAATAAAATTACATAGAAGCCCTCCTTCTTGAAAAAGTTTAATGTCTTATTGTTTGCTTTCTTATCCATACAAACACCTCCATTTGTATTTTTGTCCATAATGTATTAAAACATACATATTTTATAAAATTTATTTCCACTTATTTCACATTTTTTTGACATTCCTTTCATATAAGTGTTATATTTCCAAAAATAAATAACTATATTATGGAAAATGAGCTTATTAGACTAACATATAATTTTATTTTTACAATTAATTTGCTTTATAAAAAAATAAAGTTGGTTAGCCTTCTTTCATGAAGATTAACCAACTTAGATATGTGTATACAAAATTTAAAACTATAGATATAAAAAAATATTTTTTTGTTCGCTAATTTTATTTAGCTATAACCACACCTTGATAATAATGAGTTAATATTTCAATATAATTTTTACCTTCCTTAGCCATAGCATCTGCACCCCATTGACTCATGCCTACGCCATGCCCATATCCACTGCAATCTATTTCTATATCGCTTGAATTAAACTTTATCTGGAAATTGGCGGACTTTAAACCTAACATAAATCTAAACTTACTGCCTGTCATGGTTATACTTCCTACCTTAATATTCTTAACACTTCCTGCCTCAGTTCTATCAATTACCTTTATATTGTTTTTAATATTAGCTGAGGTCACCTTAGCATTACTATAATTCTTATTTATAATATCACTGAGCTCTTTATACTTGAAAATGTTGCTACTCTTAAAGTTTTTTGATCTTTCTTCACCTGGGCTTTCTACACTCCTTAAATAAGGTATACTATTACTAAATACCTCTTCAGAATTTTCCGTTTTACCACTACTAGTTGCAAAATAATAAGGCTCCATTACCAAACTGTTATTATAGGTTAACACTTGTCCCGATGTGCCTTTAACCGCCAATTCAATCTTATCCCAATTTTTCTCTGCTGAATTTTTATCCCATAATTTCATACGTTCTTCCTTAGTAATATAAGCTTGACAGTGAACTGTATCACATAAATTAGCTCCCTTAGCATTTTTACATGGTGTTCCACCTAACTCTGCAACATGAGCTAAAGCATAAGTCCTGGCTGCCACGGCTTGAGCTTTTAACGCTTCTACTTCAAACCCAGCAGGCATTTCCGCAGCAACAACCCCAGCAACATATACTTCTAAATTAAGCTCTTTTGTAGTATTTTCTTTTGATATAAACACTTTAACTTTAGAAATTTTCGGTAGTAAATTATATTTAATAACATGTTCATATTCTTCTGGTTTAATTACAGGACTTTTGCTTTTATTTAAGCTTTTATTATCTCCTACCCCTACTATTAAAATTGAAGTTATAACTATGAACGCAATGAATGCGGTAATTAATAGAAGGATATTTTTCAAATGTACTGTAATAAAAACTCTTCTCATTTTTTTCTCCTCTCGTTATAAAATAAATTTTACTTTATACATATTAAACAACTATAAATAATATTACTTTTTTAACCGATTAATTTTCAAACCTTTACAAATTTTAATCATAATATAAAAGAATTGAAATATATTAATAATTTATATATTTCAATTCTTTAAATTTTCCTATTATTTAGTAGAACTCAATCTTTCTATATCTGCTCCTAGACCTTTTAATTTCTCTTCAATAGAAACATATCCTCTATCAATATGGTATATATCATTTATTGTAGTTGTGCCCTCTGCTGCAAGTCCTGCTAATATTAGCGCTGCCCCCGCTCTTAAATCTGTAGCTCTGACTTCTGAACCTGTAAGCGTATCTACACCTTCCATTACAGCACTTCTACCATCTATTTTTATATTTGCCCCCATTCTCTTTAATTCTACGGCATGCATAAATCTATTTTCAAAAATAGTTTCTGTAATTATACTCGTACCTTTTACTGTACATAATAAACTCATCATCTGAGCCTGCATATCTGTAGGGAATCCTGGGTATGGCATAGTTTTTATATCTATTGGGTTTAATTTTTTTCTACCATCAACTATTATGCTATTTTTATTGATTTCTATTGCAACTCCCATTTCTGTAAGCTTTGCTATTATTGGTTTTAAATGAACCTCATCAATGCCATTAATTTTAAACAAGCTTTTCGTAATTGCAGCAGTTATCATAAATGTGCCCGCCTCTATCCTGTCATATATAGGCTTATAAACAACTTCTTTAAAATCTTTAACTCCCAAAATTCTTATAGCGTCTGTTCCTTCTCCACGTATTTGAGCTCCCATAGCCTTTAAAAATCTTGCCAAATCTACAATTTCTGGTTCTTCTGCTGCATTTTCTATTATTGTTTCTCCCTCTGCAAGCGTCGCCGCCATCATTATATTTTCTGTAGCACCTACCGAAGGGTAATCTAAATATATGTTATTCCCTCTTAATTTCTTTGCTTTTGCTTCTACATATCCGTGACCTACTGATACTTCTGCTCCTAAAGCAGCTAATCCTTTTAAATGAAGATCAATTGGCCTAGTCCCAATATTGCACCCTCCTGGCAAAGAAATTTTGAAGGTTCCAAATCTTCCAAGCATAGGACCCATTATTAAAAAAGATGCCCTCATTTTTCTAACTAATTCATCGTTAGCCTCATTATCAAATAGATTAGCAGTATTAATTTTCACTTTTTTATTAATTTTGTCTATACTGACATCTGCTTTAAGAGATTTTAATACCTCACAAATTACAAATACATCTTCAAGCATAGGAGCATTTTCAATAGTACAACTATTACCATTTAATATTGTTGCTGCAAGTATAGGAAGGACTGCATTTTTAGCTGAACTAATATTTACTTCACCTTCTAATTTTTTCCCACCTTTTATAATTAATTTATCCATTTTTTTCCTCCATTATATTGTTAATTTTTAATAAGTTGTAATTATTTCCGGTGTCCCTATGATAATGTACCTTCCTGATGAATAATTACATATAGCGTAATTAAAATCAATTAACTTGTTATTATATACTTTTTCATCATATTTTTTCGTATATGCCATAGTGCTTAGTCCATTATTTATATTCACTGTCTCAATATTTTCAGTTCCATGAGATTTTAAAATTTTTATCACTCTTTCATTAACACTATAAATATCTTCTATTACTTTGTTTGTGTCAATTCCTTGCATTTCTGCCTTCAAGTATTGAAAGTATTTAATATCCTTACCTCTATAGCCAATGCTATCGTTAACTTTGTTTTTAAGGGATACTAGTCCATTTTCATTATCCATCTTGCTTATGTTTATCGTTATAACATCCTCATTATTGCATTTTAAGGCCTCTATATACCCTTGAACATTTTCACCTGAAAACTCTATACAATATGAATCTTCCTTTTCAATGCTATTTAATTTTATTTCTTTGTTATCAATTTCTAAAGTCTGAATTAAATAGTCACAAACTTGTTTAGGCTCTTCATCAGTTTTGAAACATGTCTTCAATCCGTATTCTACAGTTTTGCTTTTGGTTTGGAGTAATATTTCATCAAATAAATTAACTTCCTCCTGTGCATTTGAGAATTTAACATTAATCTGTAAAATAATTAGGCTTAATATTATGCACAAAAGTGCAATACTTTTTCTTTTCATTTTAATTCCCCCTACCTTTTAACTAAATTCTTGACCATAATTTATTTTTTTATTCTATAAATAATGATTTTTTAATATACATGCTATTAATAAAATCATCCCCCAGCACAAATGTGAAGAGGGCTATTTGATTCATTATATATAGGGGGGGAATGTAAGAATTGATTTTTTACATATAACTATTCCTTATATTATTAATATATAAAATTTTAATAAAAATGTGATTAAAAGAATTTAGCCACATTTTAACTAGGCGTTTTTGATGGATTTTTAAGCATAAAAAAAATGGAGATATATTAATATCTCCATTTTATAATCTCTAACCTTTTATCTTCATTCTTACAAGTGATCTTAAAACAGCATTCTCTGCTCTTTTAACATCAACTCCGTCTTTATGAAGCAATCTTTCTTCTGCTCTCTCTTTAGCCTGTCTTGCTCTTTCAGTATCTATATCTTCTGGCCATTCACAGGCACTGCATAACATTTCTACTTCGCCGTTATGCACTCTTAAAATCCCCGTTGATGTAAAAATTTTAAATTCTTTACCATTTAAATCTGTAAATGTTGTCACCGTTGGTTTTAATGGAGATACCATAGAAACATGATTCGCAAGAATACCAAATCTACCGTCATCACTTTCAGTGTACAAACTCAAGATTTCGCCACTATAAAACTCTTTTTCAGGAGTAAGTATAGTAAGCTTTATATGATTTTCCATATAAAAACACTGACCTTTCTATGCACATATTCTTAAAATTCTTTATTCACTAACCATAGTCTTTGCTTTTTCTATTGCTTCTTCTATAGAACCAACAAACAAAAAGGCTGCTTCAGGTAATTTGTCATGTTTTCCTTCAAGAATTTCTTTAAATCCTCTTATGGTTTCTTTTACTGGTACAAATTTACCTTGCATTCCCGTAAATTGCTCAGCTACAGTAAATGGTTGAGATAAAAATCTTTGAACCTTACGTGCTCTTAATACTACTATTTTATCTTCTTCAGACAATTCATCGAGTCCTAGTATTGCAATAATGTCTTGAAGTTCTTTATATCTTTCAAGGATATGTTTAACCCTTATTGTAACATCATAGTGCTCTTGACCGATTATTCTAGGATCAAGCATTCTTGAAGTAGAGTCTAGTGGGTCTACCGCTGGATAAATACCAAGCTCAACTATCCCTCTAGAAAGTACTGTAGTAGCATCAAGATGACTGAATGTAGTCGCTGGAGCTGGATCAGTTAAATCATCTGCTGGTACATAAACAGCCTGAACAGAAGTAATAGATCCTTGTTTTGTAGATGTAATTCTCTCTTGAAGTGCACCCATTTCCGTAGCAAGTGTAGGCTGATATCCAACAGCACTTGGTATTCTACCTAAAAGAGCAGATACCTCTGAACCAGCTTGTGAAAATCTAAATATGTTATCTATAAATAACAGTACATCTTGACCTTGATCTCTAAAATTCTCTGCCATGGTAAGTCCTGTTAATGCAACTCTCATTCTAGCTCCAGGCGGTTCATTCATCTGACCAAAAACTAAAGCAGTTTTAGATATAACGCCTGATTCTTTCATTTCATTATAAAGATCATTACCTTCTCTAGTTCTCTCACCAACTCCAGTAAATACCGATAATCCTCCATGTTCTTTTGCAATATTATTTATAAGTTCTTGAATAAGAACAGTTTTACCAACTCCTGCACCACCAAAAAGCCCAATTTTTCCACCTCTTTGATATGGCGCTATTAAGTCTATTACCTTAATACCGGTTTCAAACATTTCTGGTTCAACAGACTGTTCTTCAAATGTTGGGGCTTCTCTGTGAATAGGCATATATGTATCTACCTTAACTTCTCCCATTTCATCCATAGGCTTTCCAAGAACATTAAATAGCCTTCCTAGTACTACATTTCCAACTGGCACTGTTATGGGACTTCCTGTATCAACAGCCTCTAACCCGCGCCTTAAACCTTCTGTGCTCTCCATAGCTATTGCTCTTATAATATCATCACCAATATGTTGTTCAACCTCAGCTACAACTACCCTATCTTCCATTTGAATTTCAATACTATTGTAAATATTAGGAAGACTATCTGAGTCAAACTTTATATCTATAACAGGCCCTATTATTTGAACGACTTTTCCTATATGTCCTGGCATTGTTTTCTCTCCTTTTTACCTTTGAGCTTCTGCTCCTCCAACTATTTCGGATATCTCTTGCGTAATTGCACTTTGTCTAATTCTATTATATTTTAAATTAAGTTTTTCAAGTAAATCATTAGCATTGTTAGTAGCTGATCCCATAGACTCCATTCTAGCCCTGTGTTCACTAGCTTTTGAATGCAGCATAGAATTTAGCATTTTAGCACTTAAAAATAATGAAGTAATTTCATATATTGCTTTTTCGTCACTTGATTCAATTTCTACATACTCATTACTGCTCTTCTCTTCATTATCAAAATTTAGAGGAAGTAACTTTTCAATTCTAACTTCATTTTTTACTGCTGAAATAAGTTTTTTATAAACAATGTGAACTTCACCTATCTCTTCACTACTATACATACTAAGTGCATGATTAATAATAGTAGTAGCTTCCTTTTGAGATGGCACATCTAAAATTTCAACATATTCAGCCACAGTTTGAATATTAAGCTTTTTAAATATACCTCTTCCTTTTTGGCCTACAATAATTATGCTATAATCTTCCTTATTGCTTTTTAATCTATCCATCAGTTCATTTGCTACTGACCAATTAAACCCGCCACAAAGACCTGTATCTGAGGTCAATACAATATATAATTTTTTACTATTATTATTTCCTCTTATATAGATACTATCAGATTCACAGTTAGCTTTAAAAGCCTTAATAGTTTCTTCAAGCTTATATAGATAACTATTGTTAGCATCTACCTTATGCCTTAATTTTTTATATTTAGATGTGGCAACTAACCCCATGGCTTTGGTGATTTTTTTAGTGTTTGTTATGGATTTTATTCTCCGCTTAATTGCAATAAGCCCTGTACCTGCCATGTTTCACCTCTCTTTAGCCTTGATAAATATATTTATCAAGGCAAATTAATTACACCTCAAGGTGCTATCTTAACGACTTCTTTCTTAAGTGTCATTAAGATTATTCAGCTAAAAATATTTTTTTGTACTCTTCTATAGCATCAATAAGCTCTTGCTTTGTTTTATCATCTAGTACCTTATTATCCGCTATTGCTTTACCTACTTCTCTATGGTGTGTGTCCATGTACTCTAAAAATTCTTTTTCGAATCTTTTTATGTGATGTACTGGAATATCCATAAGATAGTTATTTGTTCCTGCAAAGAAAATCATAACTTGTTTCTCTACTGATACAGGCATATATTGATCTTGTTTTAATATTTCAATTAATCTTTTTCCTTTTTCTAGTCTCATCTTAGCATCTTTATCAAGATCAGTTCCGAATTGAGCAAAAGCCGCTAATTCCCTATATTGAGCGAGTTCTAATCTCAAACTTCCTGTAACTTGTTTCATAGCTTTTGTTTGAGCATTTCCTCCAACTCTCGATACCGATATTCCAGCATTAACCGCCGGTCTTAGTCCTGAATGAAACAATTCAGACTCAAGAAATATTTGTCCGTCTGTTATAGAAATAACATTAGTTGGTATATACGCAGTAACGTCTCCTGCAAGAGTTTCTATTATAGGAAGTGCAGTTAATGATCCCCCACCCAATTTATCTGAAAGTTTTGCAGCTCTTTCTAATAATCTTGAATGAATGTAAAATACATCTCCTGGATACGCTTCTCTACCTGGTGATCTACGAAGTAATAAAGACATTGTCCTGTATGCCACTGCATGTTTGGATAAATCATCATATACTATTAATACATCCTTACCCTTATTCATAAAGTATTCTCCCATGCTGCAGCCAGCATAAGGTGCTAAATACTGTAACGGAGCTGATTGAGACGCTGTGGATGCTACAACTATTGTATAATCTAATGCTCCCATTTCAGATAACGTATTAACAATATGTGCAACAGTAGATTGTTTTTGACCGATTGCAACATATATACAGATAACATCTTTACCCTTTTGATTTAAAATAGTATCTATAGTTAAAGCTGTTTTACCTGTTTGTCTATCTCCAATTATAAGTTCTCTTTGACCTCTTCCTATTGGGATCATTGAATCTATTGCTTTTATTCCTGTTTGAAGTGGCTCTTTAACTGATTGCCTTCCAATAACTCCATATGCTTCTACTTCTACTGGTCTTGTCTCTGTAGTCTTAATTGGTCCTTTACCATCGATTGGTTTCCCTAAAGAATCCACAACTCTTCCTATTAAGGCTTCTCCTACGGGCACTTCGACCACTTTACCGCTTCTTTTTACTATGTCCCCTTCTTTTATACCTTCCCCGGAGCCCAAAAGTACACACCCTACATTGTCCTGCTCTAGATTTAGTGCCATGCCATATACATCATTAGGAAACTCTAGAAGTTCACCTTCCATGCATTTATCTAAGCCGTATACTCTTCCAATTCCATCGCCTATTTGAATTATTGTTCCTGAGTCAACAGTATCAATTTTATTTTCATATCTTTCTATTTCTCTTTTTATAATGGATGTTATTTCTTCTGGTTTTACATTCATGATCTCACCTCTATTCCTATTTAAACATTAGTTTCTTCATTTCATCTAGTTTACTTTTTATAGTACCATCAATAACATCGTCTCCAACCCTTATATATACTCCACCTATAATCTTCTTATCTAATTTTTCATCAAAGATAATTTTCTTATCATACATGTTATATAATTTAATTCTAAGGTTTTCCCTTTCAGTTTCTTGTAATGGTATTACAGTTTTAACCTCAACCAATAAAGTATTATTTCGTTCTAAATGGATTTTTTCCATTTCTTTGAGTTTTTCTTCGGTAAATAATATTCTATCCTTTTCTATAAGAATGAGTAAAAAAGATAAAAGTTCCTCGTCAATGTTTCCTTTGAAAATATTAATAAACATCTCTTTTTTTCTAGAAGTACTTATTTCTGGATGCTTAATAACTTTTAGAAACTCAACGTCATCCTTCATAAATGAAACAATTTGTCGTAAGTCATTTAAGTATTCTTCTACTTTGCCTTTTTCCTCTGCAACTGTGTATAATGCTAGTGCATATCTTTTATCTAAGTATTCATACATTTTAGCTACCTACCTTAAAGATAAAGTCCTCAATTAATCTTCTATGTTCTTTTTCATCTATATGCTGTTCAAGAGCTTTTTCAGACAATATTAAAGATAAATCTATAACTTGTTTTTTAATTTCACTTTGTGCTTTTTCTTTCTCTCTTTCAACTTCAACCTTTGATCTTTCAATAATAAGTGAAGCTTCCTGTTTTGCTTCCTCAAGCAATTCTTCAGATATTTTCTGCGCATTTTGCTTGTATATTTCAACTATTTCCTTGCCTTCTTTTTTCGCTAATTTTAATTTTTCACCATTTTCTATTTTTAATCTTTCAGCTTCTTCTTTATCCTTTTTTGCTTGTTCAAAAGAAGAATCTAATTTTTGTTTTCTCTCTTCTAAAAGCTTATTTACTGGTATAAATAGAAAACGCTTAGCAACGAAAAGTAGTATAAGGAAATTTATCATTGCAGCTATAACTATACCTATATTTATCTCCATCTATATAAAATCCCGGTTTATAAAGTTCTTTTACCCTTATTCAAACCGAGACTTTCACCTACCTTTCTTTTACTATTTCTTTTTAACCTTTTACACCAAATAAAATTAATAATAATGCTATTAAGAAACCATATATAGCTGTCGCTTCTGATAAAGCACCACCTATAACTAACGCTTTAGTTATTTTATCACTAGCTTCTGGCTGTTTTGCAATACCTTCTACAGCCTTTGCTGTAGCATTTCCTGTTCCTATTCCACCACCTATAACCCCGATAGCTGCTATTCCTGCTCCAATTGCTGACATTCCTGCGATAAATCCTGCTGAATCCATAAAATATTCCTCCTATTCATTTTTATATTAGTGTTCTGAAATTATTACAATATTAATCATTGTTAACATTACAAAAATAACCGTTTGTATTGCACCATCAAATATATCAAAATACATATGTAATGGTATTGGTATTCCAAGCTGTGCTACCCAAGCAATGCTACCCAATGCTTCATAAGCTAATTCCATAATTATTGTTGCCGCAAACATATTTCCAAATAATCTGAGACTTAAAGATACCGGCAACATAATTCTCTCCATTATGTTTACTGGAAGTAATACGGGTAATGGTTTTGCATAGCCAGTAAAATAATGTATAATACCCACTTTTTTAATTGTATATCCCTGTATAACTATAAATGTAATTAAGCTCATTGCCAAAGTTACACTATAGTCTGTAGTAGGTGGTTTTATTCCAAATAGACCCACTAAGTTCATCTCCAAGAGATAGATACCCAATGTGCCTATGTAAGGAACAAAATTTTTGTAACTTTTACCCATGGTATCTTCTACTGTTGTTTGAACAAACTCTACAAAGATCTCAACTGCACTCTGTTTTTTGTCTG
>Ga0316601_100000878_pt1 | contig 13916 bp, 13 predicted proteins | sample OWC_soil_day5_no_FD_207663 | JGI IMG/M metagenome (GOLD analysis project Ga0316601, IMG submission 207663) | Wetland soil microbial communities from Old Woman Creek delta, Ohio, United States - OWC_soil_day5_noCT | ecosystem: Environmental > Terrestrial > Soil > Wetlands | place: USA: Ohio...
GCGGAGGTCGTGCGCCGGGCGGAGGCCCACGAGCAGTTCGGCGTGACCCGCGGAACCATGCGCACCCTCACCGTGCTGCGCTGATCGGGGGGAACCCTGCCGGCGTGCCGGTAGGGGGGCGGAGCCCTGGAGTGATCGCGACACCGTTGTCAGGAAATGCCCGCCGACTGACGAACCGCCCGACGCTCGCTGACACGGTCGTTTGACCGGGAACCCCTGTGGAATCGCGGAGCTGGGCGCGAACTCGCGGCTGGCATCGCGGCTGCTAGGTAGCTCGACCATGATGAAGTCGATTGGCCGCCTCGCCTCGCTGCTCGTGGTCCTGGTCGCCGCGCCCGCGCTCGCGCAACCGTCCAACGCCCCGCCTACCGACGAACCACCGGTCATCGTCATCAACCCGGCACCCCAGAACGAACCGTGGAGCAACGTCTCTCACATCAACGGTCAGCTGGTGCCGGTCGGCGAGCACGGCAGCTACACCTACAAGTGGAAGACCACGAACGTCGCGAGCAACCCGCTCGGCTGGATGTTCGGGTTCTACGGCATCTCGGTCAGCCACGCGGTCTCGAGCAACGTCGCGATCCGCGGCGACCTCAACCTGTTCGAGATCGACAACACCTCCGGCTACGAGGTCGGCGCCAGCGCGGTGATCTACTTCAAGCGGGTCTTCCAGGGGCCGTTCCTCGAGCCCGGCATCATCGCCCGCGACTTCCACGACAAGTCCTGCATCGACTGCACGAGCTCCGAGTCGATGGTTGGCCCCGAGGTGCTGTTTGGCTGGCACTGGACGTTCGACTCGGGGATGAACGTGGCGATCGCCATCGGCGCCGCGAAGCGGATGAGCCAGGATTCCATGGACGAGTACAGCGACGACGTTCAGCCGGCCGGCTACTTCCGGATCGGCTACGCGTTCTGAGTCACCCCATGCGGCAACCCGCGGTAGACGGTCATCTGGGCGGCAACCGCGTTCGATTCCGGGCGTAGGATGCGCCCCACATGACGACCCATCTCCTCGCCGTGATCGCGATCACTCTCGTCGGAACCACGGCCTGCGTCGGTGGCTCGCAGACGGATCTCGAAGGCGTCTATACCGTCGCGACGTGGACCGATAACCAGGCGAGCTGCGACGCCGAGGGCCAGTCGGTCTTGGCCCTTCACGAAGGGTTCTTCTACATCAAGGAGGAGAACTTCCTCGGCAGCAAGTTCGTCAACGTGTCCGGCTGCATGGACGTCGCCGACTGTCAGGCGAAGGCCGGTGACGACGGCACGATCCATATCGGCGGCTACGGATTCGAGACCGGCAGCGACTCGGCGGGCTGGAGGTCGCACAGCGCGATCGCGTTCGGCAGTGGCGGCACCTGCATGGGCTCCGTCAGCGACGTGCTGATGACCTCGACAGCCGACACCGTCCGGATCGAGAGCCGCGCCACGATGTCGGCGCCGTTCACCGGTGACTGTACCGAGGCAGCAGCCGAGGCTGCCGCGGCTGGCCAGCCGTGCGCGTCGCTCGAGGTGGTGACCGCGACCTTCACCGCAGGGTTCTAGGGCGTTCAGGGCCACGGGATCAGGTGGTTGAGCCACGCGTCGGGATTGCTGGCCCCGACCTCCTTCAACACCTCCCTCGCTGCCTCGGCGCGGGCGAGGCCGAGCTCACCGCCTTCGATCTGACTGCGCCGGAGCCGTGCGAGTTGCAGGTATCCCATCATGCCGGCCGCCACGAGTTGCTCTTCCGCCCCGAGCAGCTCGACGCGCGCCGAGTCCGCGAGTCCTCCCCACGCGAAGGCCGCCGCGCGCACCAGGTGGCCGAGCCCGGCGGCCCACGGCGTACCTTCCTTGATCATCTCGTCGCCAAGCCGCCGCGCCTCGCGTTGGAGGTCCTCCGAGCCCGAGGACATCGCGAGCAAGCTCCGGGCGCGCAGCATCAGCAGCTCGATCCGTAGCTGCTGCAGACGCAGACACCCGATCCGCTCGAGCTGATCCCAGCTCTCGTCGAGCCGACGGGCACCCGCGATGGGGTCGCCGGTGTAGAGGTCGATGTTGACCGCCGCGATCATCGCCGAGACATGCGCGAGGTGGAAGCCGTCGCCGAGCGAGCGTTCGGCGATCGCGAGCTGCTCGCGCGCGTCGTCGGGTCGATCGAGCACGAGCCAGGCAAGGTTGCAGCGCCCGACCCTCAGGTTCTGCTGGGCCACGACGTCCTGGCGATCGATCGCGTCGCGCAGCAGCAGCTGGGTGACCCTCGCCATCTCGCGCCACTCGCCGAGATAGAACAGCGTGCCGAGCCAGAACGTCTCGCCGATGTCGATCTCCCAGCGCACCCCGGCGCCGTGATCGCGGAGGGTCGCGAGCCCCGTCTCGAGATGGCCGCGCGCATCACGCCAGCGGCCACTCATGTGCAACGCGATCCCGATCGCCGCATCCGCGAACCCGACCACATCGAGCCGTCCGAGGCGCATCGAGAGCGAGCGCAGACGCTTGGTCACAGCCTCGACGACGGCGCGATTGCGACTGCCGGCGCCGGCTGCGTAACAGACCTCCTGGGCCAGTGCCATGCACACGCGGACCGGCTCGCCGGCATCGAGCGCGGCGCGGATCAACTCGGCCTGGACGACCCGGCCGAGCACTGGATCCGCGAACGCGAGGCCGCTCGCGATCGAGTACAGCACATCGATCGCGAGCAGCTCGCCGGTCGGGATCGTGCTTTCATCGCGTTCCGCATAGTCAAGTCCGCGCAGCTTCGCTTGCATCCACTGGGTCACGAGCCGGGCTCGCGAGGCGCGCGCCCCGAGCGGGATGCGAATGCCGATCTGGAGCAGCAGCGCCTCGGCCGCGGGCAGCGCCTCGTCGAGCCGGCCGCGCCGGAGCAGCGCCTCGATCCGCAGCCGCTCGAGGTCGATCGCCTCGGCATCGTCGAGCAACTCCGCGGCGTGGGCGTAGACCTGAACCGCCTCATCGAGCTGGCCCGCGCACACGAGCGCCTGGGCCTGACGGCGTAGCAGGTCGCGCTGGCCCGCCGCGTCCCACGGCCCGTAGGTGAGCGCCAGGTGATAGAGGTCCGCGGCGCGCCGGAACGCGAACGCCTGCTCGGCGTGAAGCGCGGCCGAAACCGCGTGGTGCGCCGCGCTCGCCGGATGTCCCGCGGCCAGCCAGTGCTCGACGACGGCTTCGGAATCGAGCTGGTCCTCGCCCTGCACTGCCTCGAACGCTCGCGCGAGCGCCTCGTGCCAGGTCGCCTTGGCCTCGAGATCGAGGCTCGCCAGCACCGAGGCTCGCACGTAGTCGTGAGCCGGATGCAGGATCATCTGGCCGCCGACCTGACGCAGCGTCGCGAGGCGCTCGATCGAGAGCTGCGTCGCCGCGTCGTGACCGCCGACCACGCCCGCCGCGTGCGCCGCGATCTCCACCGGCAGCGGCCGCGCCGCGATGCTCGTGACCGCCAGCATCGCCTGGACGTCGGGCGCGAGCTTGCTCATCCGGATCCTCACGAGGTCGTCGATCTTGGTGCCAACCTCGAGCACGGGTGCCCGCGCCATCTCCGTGAGCACGAGAGGATTGCCGCCGGCCGCGGCGATCGCGATCTCGGCGTGCGTCGAGTCCTTCGCGAGCTCGTCGACGAGCTGGCTCGCCTCGACGTCTGACAGCGCCAGGATCTCGAGCTCGCGGACATCGCCGCGCCGCGCGTTGCCGCCTGGCGGGCGCCGGAGCTGGACGACGACCCCGAGGTAGTCCTCGGGGCGGTGGGCGACGATGATCAACATCCCGCGATCGGCTCCGTGGATCAGCTCGGCGAGGAACGTGGCGCTGTCGGCGTCGCCCCAATGCGCGTCGTCCACGAACATCACGACCGGGCGTACGCGGGCAAGCCGGGCGATCAGCTCCTTGAGCCCCCGGAAGCCACGCCGTCGCAGCTCCTGCGGATCGACGGGTGCGGGGCTGTCGGTCGCCAGCTCGGAGAACCGCTCGACGCGTCGCAGCACCGGGAACATCCGGACCAGCGATCCGAGCTCGCGCGGTGCGAGCTGCGCGGTGTCCTCCGACGACAAGCTCATGATCGCGCCGGTCAACGAGTCGACGACGCCGTCCAGCATCTTGAACGGCACGGCCTCGCGCTCGAAGCATCGCCCCTCGACGGCGAACACCGTGTCGCGCAGCTCGCGCATGAACCGCCGGATCAGCGTGCTCTTGCCGATCCCACTCTTGCCACGCACCATCATCGCGACGCCCGCGTTCCGGGCATCGGCCAGGGCTGCGTGCAACTGCACGATCTCGCGCTGGCGGCCGACGAAGGTCGCAGGCAGATAGCTGCGCGCGAGCGTGCTCGTGCTGATCGAGGGTGCCGATCCGAGGTGATCGAGGATCGCGAGCCCGGTCGGCCGGGCTGACGGACTTGGATGCAGCAGCTGCATGCACAGCTGGCCGAGGTCTGCCGGGATGTCTGTGGGAGGTGCCGGCTGCTCGGTCTGCTTGCGCGTCATCACCTGTTCGGCATCGCCCTCGAACGGACGGCGCCCGGTGAGCGCCTCGTAGAGCATCGCGCCCACGCCATACCAGTCACTCGCCTCGTCGAGCTTCTGATCCGAGGCCTGCTCGGGCGACATGTAGACGGGCGTACCGACGGCGAGGCGCTCGGGATCGCCCTCGGCGACACTCGCCACGAGCCCGAAATCGAGCAACGCCAGCCGGCCGGTCGCGGTCACCAGCACGTTGGACGGCTTGAGGTCGCGATGCAGCTTGCCGGCCCGGTGCAGCGTGATCAGGCCATCGACCAGCTGGATCAGGGCGGCGCGCAGCCGGACGTCGTCGAGCGTGCCGTCGCGGATGTCGGCTCGTCCGCGGGTCGGCCCGAACAGCATGCCGGGCCGGGTCCAGTCGATGAACGAGACGCCCTCGACCAGCTCCATCGTGAAGTACCAGTCCCCGCCCGTCGAGTGCAGCTCGTGGAGCGTGACGAGGTTCGGATGGACGATGTCGGCGAGCGTCCGGAACTCGCGCTTGAACCGGAACAGGTCCCGCCCGCTCGCCTGCTTGAGCAGCTTGACCGCGACCTCACGCCCGAGCTGGCGATCGAAGGCGCGATAGACGACCCCGGCGCCGCCCGCTCCGAGCGTGCCCCGCACCTCGAACCGACCGCTCGCCAGCAGCGATGCGGCGTTCGCGAGGACCTCCATCTCCATCGAAGATACCGCGAGCCGGACGCGATCCGCGCCCGCCGGACCGGCTGGCTACGGAGATCGCCCGTCTCGACTCCCGAGGTAGTCCTGGAGCTGCCGCAGCGCCCACGTCCGTGGCACGCGGAGCTTGCCCGGGCGCGCCCCGCGATCGCGCGCGAGCCGGCGCAGCAGCAGGCGCGCATCGGCCGCCTTCCGATCCGGCTTGGGCCAGGCGGCGAGCCCATCGAGCTGGCGGCTTGGCAGGCCGGCGGTGCGCGCATCCGCGATCAGCCGGTCCCAGCTGCGCTCGCGATAGAACCGCGCGCTGGCCAGCGCAACGAGCGCCGTCCGGCTGCGCGCAGACAGCATGGGAGCGCGCGCGATCCCGTGACGCAGGTTGACGAGCGCGTCGCTGATCGCGCGGTAGCCGTACTCGGCCGGCAGGTGCGCCACCGCGACCTCGTCGTCGGCCTCGAGCTCGCCGCGCGCGAACGCGCGATAGATCGATCCGACGCCGATCATGCCGAACGGCGCGAGCTCGGCGGCGCGCAGGGCGCCCATGCTCGCCGCGCCCCACACCGAGATCCCGCGCTCGAGCGCGATCAAGATCTCCTTGTGCCAGACCGCGGCCATGCGCTCGAAGTAGCCGTCGAGGATCGCGATCCGACGGACGCCTCGCCGGCGCGCCAGCCGGAGCACATCGCCCACCGACACCGGTGGCACGATCTCGGCGCCCGGGAGCCGGCGGGCGACCTCGGCAGCGGGCAGCGTGGGGCCGACGAAGACGATCGTCGTCATCCCATCGCCTCGACATCGGTCGCGAGTCCGGGGACGATCACCTTGGCGACCGGGACCCCGAGCTCGGGATGCGTCAGCTCGACGACCACGACCTGTGCGTAACCCGCCGCCACCACGCACTCCACGAGTCGCTCGAGCTGCTCGCCGAGGCTGCGGGCCTCGATCCGGGGCAACTCGGCGGCACTCGCGGGCTCGTCGCACGGGCTGGCGAGCTGGTCCCACAGGTCAGCGAGTCGGGCGGGGTCGGTTGCCCGCGCGTAGTCGAACGGGAAGAAGTCATCGCGACCGCCGGTGATGTACGTCAGCCGGGTCTGCGCGGCTTCGGTGAGCGCGCGGGCGATCGCGATCTCGGGGACGAGGTGGGCTCCAAAGCCCTGATAGAAGCCGAGGGTCCGCCACGCCGGCTCGCCTGGATCCTCCATGATCGCGCAGCCGATCACCGGCACGCCGGTGTCGCCACCGAGGTCCCACACGAACACCCGTGCGCCCGCGGCGGTGATCCGATCGATCAGCGACTGGCACGCGGGATCCGCGATCGAATCGAGGACGATCCGACGGTCGCCGCCGGATCGCCGCCACGCCGCCTCGGCATCGCGCTCGATCACCTCGCACAGGCCGTGGACGATCGCCTCGACCAGCACGTTGCCGGACGCGAGCCCGTTCGACGACACATCGAACACGGGCGGCCGGGCGAACACGGTGTCGAGCGTCACGGCCTGCCGCGGGACGAGCACCGGGACGTCGTGCACGAGGTCACGCCCCTCGACCCACGCCCACCGCGCATCGCGGTCGAGCCGGCCGCGGGGCCGGGCGAGCCTGCGCACGTCGACGGCCCGACCCGCGAGCCGGCGCGCCGAGCTGCGGATCACCGGCAGCTCGATGTGCTCGGCCGTCCAGGTCTCCAGGCTCTCCATCAGGGCGCTGACCCGGGCGGCGAGCGGGGTCAGCCCCTTGCCCTGCTGGGTCGACAGCGAGAGGCCCATGGGCCGGATCGCCGCGAACACCGGGATGCCGAGGGTGTCGAGCCCGGTGAGCTCGGCGATCCGCGTGATGCCGGCTCGCCGGGCCGCTGGCGCGAACCGCCGCCACGTGGCCTCGAGCGTCGCCGCACGGTGCGTTCCGTCGCGCAGCACCGACGTGGCTTCGAGCGCGCGGCCGTGGAAACGAAGCGTCATGGATCGACGGCGGAGCATACCTGCTAGGATCGATGCCCGTGCGCCACGCCGCCCTCACCTGCTGGATCCTGCTGACGATCTCCTCGTGCAAAGCGGGCGGTGACTACGCCCAGGGCACGCGTCAGGCCAGTGATGTCGATCGCGGCGAGGCCAATGGCCGGATGTTCGACTTCGTCTCGAACAAGCCCGAAGGAGATGACTGGCAGATCCGCATCCGCGGCAGCTCGATGTGGGCAAGCTACGGCAACGAGGAGACGACCGACGATCTCGGCACCACCAACCTCGATGCCAAGGAGGCCCGCAAGGTCTGGAAGATGATCGACGCGTTGAACCTCGGCGAGCGCAAGAAGGGCAAGAAGGACGAGGACGAGGGCTACGTCCAGCTCCGGCTGCGCGAGCCCGGCGGCGAGGATGGCAACCACGACGTCATCAGCGTCTTCGTGTCGCGGGCGACCGCCGACGAGGACGTGACGGATCTGGCCGAGTACCTGCGGATCCTGATCAGCAAGCACCACAAGGAGAAGCCAAACTTCTGAGTCCCTCGTCGGTCAGGCGTCGGCATCGGCCTCGCGCTCGAGGATGCCGGACCATCGCAGGTAGAACAGCAAGTACGGATCTGGAATCACGAGCACCTGCTCCTGGTCGTCCCACTCGAGCGAAGGTCCGGTCGGAGCGGCGAACCCAGCGGCGATCTGGCCGAGCGCCACGCACGTGCGGACGATGCTCGCGCCATCGGGGTGCTCGTTGCCCTTGCACAGCTCCTCGAGGCGCTTGCCGAGGTCGGCGTATGCGATCGCGAGCTTCGGCGGATCCATCGCGACCGCACGCATCACCGTGAGGTAGACGTCGGCCTTCTTGCCATCGCGGTGCAGGTACTTCTTGCGCTGATCCGGCCGGGCTTTCGGACCGGAGATCAGCGCGCGCACGAGCGACCGGAAGTCGACCGTGCAGGACGTCAGGAACAGGATCTCCTTGCGCGCGGCGTCATCGAGCGTGATCGCGCGCGAGGGCTCGACGGTGTCCCGCACGCCCAGGTGGTTGCACATCCACAGACAGATCGATTGCATGAGCTGCGGCGAGCCGGCTGCCTCGGTGGCAAACATCCCGAGCGAGCCCGAGTCGATGTGGATCCCGAGGTGCTCGCAACCGAGGTTCGGGATCTCGAGCAGATCGCGGCGGTTCCAGTAGTCGAGATCGATCGCGAGCACGCGGCCGCGCAGCTCGGGCAGCGCTCGCACGACGTTGTCCGCGCGATGCGGCACGCTCGCGACGCAGATCCGCACGCCCCGGCTCGCCGCATCCTTGAGCTGCTGCGCGACATCGCCCTGGATCGCGGCCGGGATGTAATGGAAGTCGTCGAGCAGCACGGTGAAGCGTGTGCCAGCGAGCTCCTGGACCACCTGCGGCAGGCCACGGCGATTGACCGTCGCCTGCGTGGTCTCGGTGCTGCCCGTGCCGCTCCCGCTCGCGTGCTTGTGGCTCGCGCCCGTACCGGACAGCCCGAGCGTCACGGATCTGTCGGCAGTCTTCGATTCGGTGGTCGAGTCGACACGGCTCGCGCTCGTGCTGTGGGGCTCACCCCACCAGTCGAGGACGCGCTCCCACAGCTGATCGGGCGCGCGTACCGACGCTCCGCTGACAGTGATCAGGTTGCCCTCGCCGGTCACGCGCTGGACCAGCACCGTCTTGCCCGCCTTGGACGGCCCGGAGATCGATGCGATCTGCGTGCTGGTCTGGGTCCACTGGCGGAGCAGGCGCTCGTGGTGCAGATCGTCCCGTGGCACGTACGTGTAGGTCGGGTACGAGGTCGGCGTGAACACCTCGGCGGCAGACAGACGCGGCATGTGCCGCATCATGACCGATTGCCCTGACGGTCGGGCCGCGCGTGCCGCGTGCGTCGGGTCCGATCATCGCTGGCCGGCGGCAGGCAGGATCGAAGTCGGTGTATCATCTGCGCATGATCGCTCCCCTGCCGTCGTGGTGAACGGCGACGAGCCGGCCGAGTCAGAGCGGCACCTCGCAAGTCACATCTTCAACTTCGCCGTCATGATGGTGGGGGGCGTCGCCTTGTGGTGGATGCTGAGCCACCTCGGGGGCGCCGAGTTCTTCGGCCAGCTCCGCAGCATCGGCTGGTGGTTCGTCGTCGTCGTCGGCCTCGACCTCGTGGCGCTGTGCATGGATGCGGCCGCGCTCAACACGTTCATGCGGCCCGAAGCGCGCATGATCTCGTACTGGCGGGTGCTCGGCGCGCAGGCAAGCGGGCGCGCGATCAACGTGCTCACGCCTGGCGGCGCGCTCGGCGAGGCAACGAAGCTGTCGATGCTCGTCGGCCATGCACCGAAGACCCGCGTGCTGTCCTCGCTCGTGCTCTTGAACCTCACCCAGGTCTACCTGTCCGTCATCATGATGTGCATCGGCACGCCGATCATGTTCTTGCTGGTCGACATTCCCCACAGCCTCAAGGTCGTGATCGCGCTCGGCTTCGCCATCCTGATCCCGCTCATGATCCTGCTAGGGATCATGATCCATCGCGGCGCGGTCACGACCGTCGTCGTGCTCGTCCGGCGGACTCGACTGATCTCCGCCGAGCGCGCCGACAGCTGGAAGCAGCGGCTGGTCGACGTCGATCGCCACATCCGCGAGCTCCACCGCAAGCGCAGCGCGGGCACCTGGAAGGGCATCCTGTGGGTGTTCGCCTCCAGGCTGGTGAGCACGGTCGCGGCGATGATCTTGATGGATGCCGCAGGCCTCACGCTGTCTGCCGCGCTGGTGATCGGAACGCTCTCGGTCGGCGTGCTCATCACCTGGGGGGCCGCGGTCATCCCGATGGGGATCGGCCTCGCCGACGGTGGCAACTACGCGCTGTTCGACCTGGTCGGCGCCACCGGCGCCACCGGTGTGGTGATCACCATGCTGAACCGTGGCCGGACCGTCATCGTGGCGATCCTCGGGCTGCTGGCGATGGCCGCGATCAACGTGGCCAATCGTGTGGCGCAGGCGCGGATCGATCGCAAGCTCCGGGCGATGCGTCAGCGTCTTCAGGCGCGGTGAGCGGGTCCGGATGCGACAACGTGAAGCGGATCTCGCTCGACGACGTGCGCCACCGACACGACCCGGGCTGGTTCGCACATTGATCGGATCTCCCCCGACGGTGGTACTCTCATCTCGTGGCTTCGGATCCATACGGGTTGGCGCTGCGCAACGTGCTTTATCCAGCGTGGGAGCGGCTGCGTGGTCGTTCGACATTCGATCTGCTGGCATCGCTGCGGCGATCGGAGCGCGCGAGTCTCGACGAGCTCGCGGCGATTCGTACCGGCTATCTCCGCCGGCTGGTACGACACGCGTATCACCACACCGCCTACTACCGCCGGGTGTTCGATGCCGCCGGGCTCCGGCCCGAGGACATCCGCGGTGCCGATGACGTGCGCCATCTCCCGCTGCTCGCGCGCGCGACCGCGCAGACCTCCGTCGCGGACCGGACCGCACCCTCGCCCGCCGTCGCGGTCTCCAAGACCACGAGCGGATCCACCGGCCAGCCTCTCGAGGTCCGGTATTCGCAGGAGTCTCGGCTGTGGCGCGATGCCACCAAGTGGCGCGGCTTCGGCTGGGGTGGTTACCACATGGGCGACAAGGCGATGCATCTGTGGGGCGTCCCCGCGATCGCTCCGACGCCGCTGACCCGCGCGAAGCTCGCGGTCGATCACCTGCTCCGGCGCGACATCTACGCCAACTGCATGGTGCGCTCGCCCGAGAAGTTGCGAGCCATGGTTCAAACGATCGTGCGAGAGCGTCCGAATGTCATCGCCGGCTACGCGCAGGCGATCGCGGATCTGGCGCGCTTCGTCAACGCCGAGCAGCTGCGCAGCTGGGACACGATCCCGGTCATCTATGGCGCCGAGCGGTTGTGGCCGCACGATCGCGCGGATATCGCGCAGGCGTTCGGCCCGGCCGTGTTCGAGACCTATGGCTGCCGCGAGTTCATGCTGATGGCCGCCGAGTGCGAGGCGCATGACGGCCTGCACGAGTCGATGGAGAACCTGATCGTCGAGATCCTCGTCGCCGAGCCCGATGGCAGCTACCGATCCGCGGATCCCGGCGAGCAAGGCGAGGTCGCCGTCACCGATCTCCATAACCTCGCCTGCCCATTCATTCGCTACCTCACCGGCGACCTCGCGGTGGCCCGCGCCCAGGCCCCGTGCGCGTGTGGACGAACGCTCGCCCGGATCGGCGCGGTCGAGGGGCGCGTCACCGATACGATGCGCGATGCCGATGGCAATCCCGTCGAGGGCATCCTGTTCAATATCCTGTTCTTGAACATGGCCAAGCACACGCGCCAGTTCCAGGTGGTGCAGCGACCGGATCTCCGGATCACGCTACGGATCGTCCCGGTGGGCACGTTCCTCGATCAGGGCGCCGAGCGGCTGATCCGCGAGTTCGTCGGTAAGCACCTGCGCGGGGTCCCCCTCGACATCGAGATCGTTGCCGAGATCTCGCTGTCGCGCGCCGGCAAGCTTCGACGAGTCATCGTCGAGCCACCGAACAACTGACGCGATTCTCGCTCGGCTACGTCGACGTCACTGCGCTCGCCGGGCGTTGACGCACGCTGGGTGTCCCAGCCGCGCGCGACCGTGCTCCACCCCGGCGTCCTGTCACGCGCGAAGGCTGGCACGAGCTGCGCAGCGCTGTGATCCGAAAGGAATCAAGGACCATGCATATTATCTGGATGCTCATCATCGGTCTCGTCATCGGAGCGCTCGCCAAGCTGGTCATGCCCGGCAAGGATCCAGGCGGCATCCTCATCACGATGCTCATCGGTGTGGCCGGCTCCCTGATCGCGGGATTCCTCGGGCGCTCGATGCACTGGTACGGCCCCAACGAGGGAGCAGGCTTCATCGCCTCCGTGATCGGTGCGCTGATCCTGCTGGGAGGGTATCGCCTGATCGTGGGACGCCGCGCTGTCCACGCCTGATCCCGGCGCTGGTCGTGGCGCCGCGAACAGCCTCCACGCTTTGCTCATGCGGGCTCGCCCTTCACAGACGAGCCCGCACGGCCGTTTCGGCGTGCCAGTTGCAGCCTGTCCGGACAGCGCGATGAGTCAGCTCCGCGTTCCCATCAGCCAAGGCGACCACATCAAGGGGTCGTCGCAGGCTCGGATCACGCTCGTCGAGTACGGAGATTACGAATGCGCGTCTTGCCGCCGCGTGGTGGCGGTCCTCGATCGCGTCCTCTCATGTTTTCCGTCGGACGTTCGCTTCGTCTACCGCCACTTCCCGACGTCCGAGCTGCATCCGCAAGCGGTGGCAGCCGCGGAGATCGCGGAGGCCGCAGCGGCCCAGGATCGGTTCTGGGACATGCACGCGCTGCTCTACGAGCAGCACCAGGCGCTCACGCTCGGTTCGCTGCTTCGCCTGGGCTCCCTGCTCCACCTCGATCTCGATCGCATGCGTGCGGAGCTCGCGCGCCACGCGTACCTGCCCAAGATCGAAGCCGACTTCAAGGGTGGGGTCCGGAGCGGCGTCTGGGGGACGCCGTCGGTGTTTCTCGGTGACGTGCGGTACGACGCGCCCCTTCAGGTCGCCGGGATCGTCGCGACGATCGACCAGATGCTCGACTCGGATCTCGCCGCCCGCCCGCCGCGCTGAGCGCGTCGGTGATCACGAAGCGCGGGCGCGCCACACACTGGCGAGCCATGGCTGCTCGGCGCGTGGCAGGCCGGCTGGCCGGTAGTAGTGCTCCACCTCCTCGAACCCCGCGGCGGTCACCAGGGCACGCCAGGTCTCGAGCGAGTGGAAGGCGCCGTAACGCGCGCCTGACCAGCCCTCGCGATCCTCGCCGCGCGGGTTCGAGCAGAACAGCACGCCGCGGGGCAACAGCGTCTGCTGTAACTCGTGGAGCACCCGCGGCAGCTCCTGTCGCGGCACGTGGAACAGCGACGCGTTCGCGAACACGCCATGAAAACGCATCCGCGGCAACGCGAGCCCGAGGAAGTCTTGCAGCCAGACCTCGCAGCCGGTCTCCCGCGCCATCTCGACGAATGCCGGCGCGCCGTCGAGGCCGATCGCCTCGTGCCCGAGTGAGCGAAAATACGCCAGGTCACGCCCCGGTCCGCACCCGAAGTCGAGCAGCGTGAACGGCGGCGGGGCTTCGATCGCGCCGAGCAACGCGGCATGATTCTGCGAGACGTCGTGGTCGAGCGTGCCGTCTCGGAACGCTCGAGCCGAGTTGTCGTAATGCGCGATGGTGCGCGCGGTGAGGTCGTCGAGGTCAGCCTTGGTGAGCATGTGCGCCGGCCAACTCTACCGTCATCGCCCGACGAGCGATCCCTCTCGCGTGCCCGCGCTGCGCTGGCGCATGTGTCAGGCCCGCACGCGGCCCTGGCGGTCGACCGGTCGCCCTCGACGGCGGTGGGCGCAGGCCTTGCTCGGAACGGACGATGCACGCGGAGCCGATCATGGCAACGCGAACCACCAAGCCGAAGTCACGCAGCAAGTCCTCCAAGCGCTCGACGAGCAGCCGCAGCCGCCAGCGCGCCGGCTCGAGGAAGTCCCCCCGGTCGACGTCGGCGAACACCAGCAAGTCCGTCTCGCAGCGCACCGGCAAGCGGGCCCGCTCGGCGGAGCCGCCCGAGACCGAGCGCGAGCCGCAGGCTCAGGGCACCGAGCCACCGCCGTCGGAGGCCGCCCCGGGCGACGATCGCGACAGCTGGTAGGCCCGACGAGCTGTGAGGGACCCGTGACGTGGGCGCACGGCCGCTCGACTCGGCTGGACGAGCGCATCACAAGAAGCTCGTGAG
>Ga0316601_100000879_pt1 | contig 13905 bp, 14 predicted proteins | sample OWC_soil_day5_no_FD_207663 | JGI IMG/M metagenome (GOLD analysis project Ga0316601, IMG submission 207663) | Wetland soil microbial communities from Old Woman Creek delta, Ohio, United States - OWC_soil_day5_noCT | ecosystem: Environmental > Terrestrial > Soil > Wetlands | place: USA: Ohio...
CATTCCGTACGTCGTGAAGGTCGTGGTCGAGAAGCGTTCTGGCCGTGAGCGAAAGTTCCACATGCCGAAGACCTGTCCGGCCTGCGGGAGCGACGTGGTGCGCGAAGCCGACGCGGCAGCCTTCCGGTGCATCGGAATGGGCTGTCCGGCCCAGTTGCGCGAACGGATCCGTCACTTCGGGTCCAAGCACGGGCTCGACATCGATGGCCTGGGCGAGAAGTTGGTGGCGCAGTTGGTGGACAAGGCCTGGGTCCAGGACGTGGCAGACCTTTACGACCTGACAAAGGATCAACTCGTCAGTCTGGAGCGTTTTGGCGACAAGTCGGCACAGAATCTGTGCGACGCGATTACCGGCAGCAAGCGCGCCACGTTGGCGCGGCTGCTTTACGGCTTGGGCATCCCGCAGGTTGGGGAGCACATGGCCGCCGTGCTGGCAGAGCATTTTGGCAACGTCGAGGCGCTGCAGGATGCCAGCGAAGCGGAGTTGCTGACCATTCGCGAGGTCGGTCCCGAAACCGCCAGAGCGATCCGGACATTCTTCCAGTTACCGCAAAACCGCTCGGTCCTTGATCGTCTCAAGCGGGCCGGCGTGAACCCCACGGCGGAACGCCGCCGGCGCGCGGGGACCTTGGCAGGAAAGACTTTCGTGCTGACCGGCGTCTTGTCCGCTCCCCGCGACGAGGTCGCCCAAGAAATCCTGGCGCATGGCGGTCGCATCAGCGGCTCGGTGAGCAAGAAGACGGACTACGTCGTGGTCGGCGCCAACCCCGGATCCAAGCTCGACAAGGCCCGTGAACTCGGGATTCCCACCGTCGACGAGCCCGGTCTGCGCCGGCTGATCGAGACGGAAACCACGCCGACGCACCGATGAATCAACAAGGTACTGAGCACGCGCGCCTGGCGCTACGCGTGAAGGGACGCGTGCAGGGCGTTGGGTTCCGGTTCGCGACACGGGATGAGGCCGGCCGGCTCGCCCTGGGCGGCTGGGTGCGCAATACCGCAGATGGTGATGTCGAGGTGGTCGCCGAGGGCCCCACAGCGCGCCTCCAGCGCCTGGCCAGGTGGTGCCACGTCGGCCCGCCCGGCGCGTTGGTGACCCACGTCGACGAGCAATGGCTGTCGTATGCGGGGGAGTTCGACTCCTTCCGAATCCGGCGCTGATCGTGGGTGTGCGGCAAACCAGCGCCGGGGCTCAGTCGTGCCCCATGCGCAGCCCCATCTGGTACACCGCGCGGCGCGAAAGCCCCTGCTCCCGCGCCAGCGTGCGGGCGATCTCCTTCAGACTTTTTCCCTCGCCGCGCAACCGATCGATCGCCGCGGCCAGACCCTCGGCTGCAGCCGCGGCGGGCTTGCCGTCCCCACCGCCAATCAACAGGGTCACCTCACCTGGCAGTGGCCGGTCGCCGAGGCGCTGCCGCAGTTGGGCGGCGATTTCGTCGGCGCTGCCACGTAGGGTCTCCTCGAACACTTTCGTGAGCTCACGCACCACCACGACGGGTCGCCGTCCGAGTACCTCCTGTACGTCCTGTAGGCATGCGAGCAAGCGCCTGGCGGCTTCGTAAAGCACCACTGTCCGCCGCTCCGGCACCAGCCCCGTCAAAAATGCGCGCCGCGCGGTCTGACGCGCGGGCACGAATCCGTCGAAGACAAACCCGTCCGTCGGCAAGCCTGCGATGCTCAATGCGGCGGCCACCGCCGACGGCCCGGGGATGGCTTCGACCCGCAGGCCCGCCGCAATCGCCGCCCGGACCAGATGATAGCCCGGGTCCGCGATCCCCGGCGTACCCGCATCGGAAATAAGGGCGATGGACTTCCCGTGCTTCAACTGCTCGACCAACCGCGGCGCCTGCTGTCGCTCGCTCCAATCATGATAGCTGGTCAACGGGGTACTGATACCGTAGTGCGCCAGCAGCTTGCGGCTGTGGCGGGTGTCCTCGGCCGCAATCAGATCCGCCTGCCGCAAGATGCGCAGCGCTCGCAGGGTGATATCTTCCAGATTCCCGAGGGGTGTTGCCACCACGTAAAGCGTACCAGCCGCAACCATGGATTGACGGTTCCCCCAACGTCCGTTGGCGGCTCCGAAACCGCCCTCACCGGCCCCAATCGCGGGCGTAGCGGAAGTCCCGATCGATGGTCCGCAAGGACACCTTGGCGATCACCGGCAGGCGCCGTTTGAATTGCGAGTTGCGCACCAGCGTGCCCACACGGGCAACGAAAGACTCAGCGAAGTCCGCGGCGTACAGCTCCGCCCGGGAGTATCGCAGGTCGACCATCGCATAGAGCAACTGGTCCACTTCCCGATAGCCAAAGCCCAGTTCGGCTTCGTCCGTCTGGCCCGCCCATAAGTCGGCCGATGGTTGCTTGCGGATGATGTCCTCGGGAACGCCAATCTCTTCCGCCAGCGCCCAGACTTGCGTTTTGTACAGATCCCCAAGCGGGTTGAGGGCCGACGCCATATCCCCGTACAGGGTACCATAGCCGAGCAGCAACTCGGTCTTGTTGCTCGTCCCCAAAACGAGCGCCTTCCACCGCGCCGAGTGATCGTAGAGGATCGTCATGCGCTCGCGGGCCATTTTGTTACCGCGCCTTAGCGCATCGGCATCCGGGAAGCGTTCGAAATACGCATCGATCTGCGGTGAAATGTCCACGCAAAGCGAAACGATTCCCGTCCGCGCGCATATCAGGTCAGCATGCAGCAGACTCTCCTGGCTCGACGTCCGGTACGGCATCTTGATGGCCAGGACACTCGCGGGCCCCAAAGCCTCCGCGGCAAGCATGGCACTGACAGCGGAGTCCACGCCGCCGGAAAGGCCAACGACCACACGGTCGACACCCACCTTGCACACCTCGTTGCGGATGAACTTTGTGAGGACGCGGCGCAAGAGCGGCGGATTGGTCGGCAGCGACGGCCGTTGCCGCCGTGCGCCCCTGACCTCGGAGTTGTCGGTGCCCGCGGTCATGCCCGGTCCGATTTCACCGGCAACCGTTTCCGGGACGCCGCACGCGGGCGCCGCAGTTCCCGAGGCGGGGCCCCAGCCGGAACCAGACCCGGCAGCGAACGCTCCCCACGGCCGCGAATGCGCATCAGTTCATTGATCGTCAGGTCGATGTTCTCGTCACGCAAAAGCGGCGAGATGACACGCTGACGCCGGGCATGCTTGAGATTCACCTCACCAACGACCAGGTCCTCTTCGTAATACAGGCCTTTGCTCACCCGCACACCGGTCGGGTCGACGATTTCCGAACCGCCCCAGAAGCCGACCCCGTCCTCGAATCCGACACGGTTCGCGTAGACGATGAACAGTGCGAATGTTTGCGCATACATCGCGTTGATCAACTCCCAGTAGCGGGCGTTGTCATCTTGTTCGCGTTCGTCGCTGATCCCGCGCATCGGGCTTGCCGACGGACACAGTACCATGAGCGCTCCGTCAAGAGCGGCAATGCACGCCGTCGACGGGTGCCAGAGATCTTCACAGATTAGGATGGCACAGCGCCCAAATTTCGATTCGAAACTGCGGATGCGGTCACCGCGCGCCAGGTAGCGGCCTTCGTCGAAGAGTCCGTACGTCGGCAGATACGCCTTACGGTGCACGTGGACGATTCTCCCGTCCTCGAAATAGACGGCGCTATTGTAGAAACGGTAGTCGCTCGTCTCTTCCACCAGGCCGGCGACGAGGCCGCCGTTCCGGCTCAAGGCGGCAAGCCGCTGCACTTCAGGCGCATCCAGTCGCAGTGCCACGGTGGACACCATGTCCTTAAGAAAGTAGCCGGTGACGGAGAGTTCCGGAAAGACGACGAGATCGGCCCCTAGTCCCCGTGCCGCCCGCATCCGCTCCTCGTAAAGGTCCACGTTCGCCTCGAGGTCCCCAAGCCGTGGGCTGATCTGGGCAATCGCAACCGTAAACTGTCCCGTCGCCATCTCCGCGAGTATTCACAACCATCGCCCCAAAGACAAGGCGGCGACCAACCCATCCCTCGGTTGACTTGACCACACCTGTCACAGCGGCGGCATGCCGCTCTAATCGGGATCGGGAATCTGCCGCCTTTGAGGCACGTGTACTCTCGGAACCGTTTCCAGCGACCCAACGCCTCTGGCGGACGCCGCGGGAGTGCGGGCGGGGAGCGGGTCTCCCAGAGCGATGGTCTGAAGCCGTGCGTCCCTAGCAATCGCCGTCGAATGCTTCGAGGGCACGTTCCACGCGCGATCGAATACGGCGGAGCAAGCGCTCCAGGTGCTGGCGTTCCTCGCACGGCAGCGAGGGAATGTCGAGCGTGCGCACCGTGCGACCCAGTCGTCGGGCCAGTCGCGCCAGATCACGCAGGGTGCTCCCCGCAACGCTGGAACCGGCGGCCTCGGCACGGAATTTTTGCACCGACAACTTGCGCAACCGGACCATGCGCCACAGCATCGCCTGGCGCTCCGGGGACTCCGCCCGCGCGAGTTGAATGAGAATCTCGCGTGAGACAGCCGGCTCGGCATGACACCAGGCCTTTATCTCCTCCGGCAACCGGCACAGCACCAATGTATTGCTGACATACGGCCGGCTCTTCCCGACCATCTCCGCGAGTTGCTCATGGGTGTAGCCAAACCGGTCAATCAGGTGCCCGAGGCCTTCGGCTTCTTCGATCGGCGTCAGGTCCGCGCGTTGGAGATTCTCGATCATCGCGACCTCGAGGGGATCGTCGCTGCGGATCAGTGCCGGGACCGAGTCCAAGCCCGCCAGTTGGGCGGCCCGCCAACGGCGCTCTCCCGCCATCAACATGTACCCGTCGCCATCGGGGGTAACGACGAGCGGTTGGAGCAGTCCGCGCGCCTTTATCGATGCCGCCAATTCCGCCAGTGCATTGGGATCAAAGTGCCGCCGCGGCTGTCGGGGATTGGGCCGGATAGACGTCAGCGTAAGCGCCGCCAGGACCGTCCGGTTTCCCGTCCGAATCCGACCGGCCACGGCGAGCGATCGTACCTGTGCCCTCTCGTTCATGTTCGCCAAGCCCCCTTATCATAAGGGGAATCGCCACAGATTACCAGGAAGCGGCAGCGCCCGGCACCCCTTGAACAGTTGGTGTTCGTGCCTAATTTTTCGGTGGATAGAAAGGAGGTGAACATGATGAAAGCCCTAGCACCATGGAAACCGTTCAGAGAGTTATCCACGCTGCACCGCGACATCGACGAGCTGTTCAACCGGTTCTTCGGGCCCGAGGAGGAATGGCTCCCCACCACGTGGCGGAGCACGGCGTTTCCGAGCATGCCGACGATTGAAAGCTTCGTACGCGACGGTGAGTTGATTCTGCGGGCCGACCTTCCTGGAATCGATCCAAAGGGAGTAGAGTTGGCCGTGGAAGGTCATCGGCTCATGCTGCGCGGCGAACGCAAGGCGAAGGAGGAGCGCAAGGAAAAAGACTACCTCTATCGGGAAGTTGCGTACGGTCGATTCGAGCGCGCGGTGGAGTTGCCCGAAGGCGTGGACACGGACTCGATCAAAGCCACCTATCATGACGGCGTCCTGGAGGTTACGATGAAGGCGCCGAAAGAGATGGCCGCCAAGAAAGTGCCCATCACGGTGCACTGAGTCCGAGGGCTTGCTGTCGCCCCGAGCCCGCTCGGGGCGACAGGTTTTTGTGACCTTGGTTTCGCCATGCCGATGTGCTTTCTTGAAACGCGATGGATCGCGTTTTGCTCAGATTATGGTCTATCCCACTGATTGGGATACCCTTTCGTTCGGTTAACCCCGCTTGCTGAATATGGTCCTAAGTTCCAAGACCCGCTACGCCGGACTCATCCTGTTGCTGGTCGCCTTTGGGGGGCGGGCCTGGGCAGATGGGTGGACGGAGGAAATGTTCACCGAAAAACCGAGCGTGGCACGACCGTTTGTCGCTGTCGCCAGCCGCGATCCACGGCGTGCGCATAGTGTGATCGGAGCGTCGAGGTTCTACCAGGTGCAGAAGAACGACACCTTGCTCGACATCGCCCGGTACTACGATCTGGGCTACAATGAGTTGGAAGACGCCAACCCGGGGCTGGACCCGTGGATTCCTGCGCCAGGCCAAATGATTCTGCTCCCCACGTCGTGGGCACTCCCGGACGCGGAGTACCACGGTGTCGTCGTAAACATCCCCGAAATGCGTCTCTACTTCTTTCGGCGAGGGGCCGAGGGAACGGTAATCGTCACCACCTATCCGGTCGGTCTGGGGCGCGATGATTGGCGCACGCCACAGGGTAAGTTCCGCATCCGGGGAAAAACCGTCAATCCACGGTGGGTCCTGCCGGAATCGATCAAAGCGGAGCACCGGCGCGACGGTAAGCCGGCGCCCGACTTCATTGCTGGGGGCGATCCCGAGAATCCGTTGGGCAAGTATCGCTTCGAACTCACCCTGCCGCTGTACGGAATTCACGGGACCGACATCCCCTGGGGAGTGGGCATGCAGGTGAGCCACGGCTGCGTCCGCCTGTATCCCGAGGACATTGAGCGCTTGTTTCCGTTGGTACCGGTGGGGACCCCGGGCGAATTCATCTATCAACCCGTCAAGGTCGGCATCCGCGACGGCCATGTCTTCGTCGAGGTACACAAGGACATTTATGCACTGACACCGGGACCATATCGCGAAGCGCTGCGCTTGATCGACAAGCTCGACCTGCGGTCGCTTGTCGACCTGGAACGTGTGCAGCGCGCGGTCACCGAACAGTCCGGGGTGGTCATGGATGTGACCCGCGACGCGGAAGAAGACCTGAAGGACGAGGTCGTACGATCGCCCGTGCGTCCACAGCGCCCGGAGGGCGATTCCGTGGTGGACTCGAGCAGAATCGAGGAGCGCTAGCCGCGGAGGCGGCGCCGCGGGGCCACCACCGCTCAGCCGCCCCAGGAATTCCCGACGCAGAAGCACAGCGAGGCCGCCGTCGGGTCGTTGCTGCGGACGAGTTCGCAGTCGGCTTGCGCGCGGAACACTTGACCGCGCATGTCGCTCACACTCACGACGCGCCGTGTCGGCGGCACGGTTTGCGGACGCGGGAAGTTGACATAGCCCCACACGCTGCAGGGAATCACGCTGGCAAGGCGCTGGCGGGCGACCGCGTTCTCCTCCGCAAGTCCACGATTCTCCTCGACCAGTTGCGCCAGGCGTCTTTCCAACTCCGCAGTCCGCTCGGCGTCTTCCTCCTGAGTTTTATACAGCGCTTCGAGCTGGGTGGCGAGACGCTCACTTTCGTCGCGCAGCACCGCATTCTCCTCGTGCAGCAATCGCGTCCGCTCCTGAGCCTTTTCGCGACCGGCCCGGGCAATCTCCAAGGCGTGAAGCAAATCTTTGGTCTCCCAGCGATGGTCGTCCGCGTCCGCGCTGGCACGCCGCTCCGCAGGCGCGTCGTGGACCTGGAACCAGCGCAGCACCCGGATCCAGTTGCCGAACCAGAGCGACCGGAGTTCGATTCCGTACCCGCCGTTTCTGATAAACTGATGACTTGGGATCTCAAAGGGTGACTCATGTACGCCGAGGTCCCGTTGCGCGTCGCCTACCATCGACAGCAACACCCGCATCTGCCGCGGGCCCTCCCACGCCACGCGGACCGGAGGCGCGACCACGGCTTGATCAGAGGGCGATTGGATCGTCGGCCGCAACTGTTGCAGCAGACTGGCGCGGAATACGATGTCCCCGATCAGGACGCCGCACAGTCCGAACAGCACGCTGAGCAGTGCTCGAATCATTATCCCCCGTGGTACGCGCGGCGGCCGCTGGCAACACCCGGCCGGCTCCTCATTTCGGCCACCAGCGGCAATTATAAGCAAAAAAGGGCTGGAATTGATATCGTGATTTGTTAGGGTTCCCCAGCGAGCCGGGACCAGGTCGGTCCGCGCAGTTGCGCCGCATAGGCGTCTCACGAACTCGGAACCGCAACCTTGCCCTGGCACGGGAATTCTTGTAGACGATCCTCTTACGCGGGCGCAGACTATCTTATGGTATTCGACTTCCTTCTCGGGATGTTCTCCAACGATCTTGCAATCGATCTGGGAACGGCCAACACGCTCATCTATGTCAAGGGTGAGGGGATCGTATGCAACGAACCCTCGGTGGTAGCCGTCCAGAAGGATGCTCGCGGCGGGCGTCGGGTGCTGGCTGTCGGCGCTGAGGCCAAGAAAATGCTCGGCCGGACACCAGGATCGATCGTCGCGATCCGGCCCCTGAAGGACGGTGTCATCGCGGATTTTGAGATCACCGAGGCGATGCTGCGCTACTTCATCCAGAAGATCCACAACCGCAAAGCGCTGGTCCGACCGCGCATCATTATCGGCGTCCCCTTCGGCATCACCGAGGTGGAGAAACGGGCGGTCACCGAGTCAGCCCAGTCGGCCGGCGCACGCGAGGTGTATCTAGTCGAAGAACCCATGGCGGCTGCCATCGGGGCCGGCCTCCCCATCACCGAACCAACCGGCAACATGATCGTCGACATCGGCGGTGGAACGACCGAGGTCGCGGTCATCTCCTTGAAGGGCGTCGTGTTCTCCAAATCGGTCCGGGTCGGCGGCGACAAGATGGACGAAGCCATCGTCCAGTACATCAAACGGAAATATAATTTGCTGATCGGCGAGCGCACCGCCGAACTCATCAAGATTACCATCGGGTCGGCCTACCCTGGCAATGAAATTCAGACCATGGAAATCAAGGGCCGTGATCTGGTTGCGGGGGTGCCCAAGACGGTCGAGGTTTCCGACGAAGAAATCCGGGACTCACTGCTCGAACCCATCAATCAGATCGTGGATGCGGTCCGCATCGCCTTGGAACGTACGCCGCCCGAGTTGGCCTCGGACATCGTGGACAAGGGCATCGTCCTCGCCGGCGGCGGTGCGCTCCTGCGCAACCTGGACGTGTTGTTGCGAGAGGAGACGGGGCTCCCGGTCATGCTCGCGGACGATCCGCTCACCGCGGTCGCCATGGGCGCCGGCAAGATCCTCGATGAGCTCTCGTTGTTGAAGGATGTGACGCTATAGCGGAGCCGATCTGCCGTCGCGATTCCAGACCTCGTAAATTGCAGACCCCCTAGTTCATCGCCGTTCATGCTGGAGTTCGTCCGGAGAAACCGCATTGTTTGCACTTCCGGATTGTTGTTGCTGTTCTCGCTGATCTTGTTGTCGACCAGCGCCAGCACGCGCCGCCGTATGGATCCGCTGACCGGCATCGTCTTGGACGGCATGTGGCCGCTGCAGCGGGCCACCGCAGCAACCGTTCAAGCGCTAGCAGGGGCGTGGCGCACCTACGTCGATCTCGTCGGCATCCGGCAGGAAAACGAGCGGCTTCGTCGGCGTGTGGTCGAACTCGAGCAGCAGGCCATCCGGCTGGCGGAGGTGGAACAGACCGACAAGCGGCTCGAGGAAGTCCTCAACTTCCGCGCCACCCTGGTCGGCGATCTGATCGTCGCCAACATCATCGCTCGCGATCCACTACCATGGTTCAGCAGCCTGACCATCGACAAGGGCGCGGCGGACGGCGTACAGAAGAATGCCGCGGTGCTGTCGCCGTTCGGTGTCGTCGGACAAACCATGACCGCCGGCAGACATGCCACCCGGATATTGCTGCTCACCGACCACAATAGCGGCATCGACGCGGTGGTCCAGCGCAGCCGGGCACGCGGCATCGTGGAAGGAGCCCTCGACGGGCGCTGTGTGATGAAGTACGTTAAGCGCGGTGAGGATCTGGAGGTAGGGGACCGCGTGGTCACGTCCGGCTTGGACGGGATTTTTCCCAAGGGTATCATGATCGGCGAGGTGACCCGTGTCACGCGTGGCACTCGCGGCTTGCTGCAAGTTGCGGACATTCAACCGAGCGTTCCGTTGGACCGAATCGAGGAGGTGTTGGTGGCCCGGGGAGCAGTGCAGTCGGCGGAGCAACTGCCATGATCGCATTTGCTGAGCCGGGGGCGATTCGGACCATCACCGGTCGCGCGAGCCGCGCAGCCTGAGCGATCCAGCATGCGTGCAGCGGTGCTCTTGACCACGATCGCGGTCGCGGCCCTGCTGCTGCAGACCACCTTGCTTCCGCTGGCGGCCCTCGGACGGGCTACCCCCGATTTGCTGCTCATCATCTGTGTGTACCTGGGACTGCACCAGCATTCCGTCGGTGGTGCCGTCGGCGCATTTCTCCTCGGCTATCTACAAGATGCGTTCTCCGGGAGCGTGGTGGGGCTGAACGCGTTCGCCATGTGCCTTGTCTTTACCCTCGTGTACCTCACTTCTCGGCATCTCTGGGTCGACAACGCCATCTCAAAGATCGTCTTGGTGTTTCTGGCGTCGGTGCTGAAGACCACCGTCGTGCTGCTGCTGATCACCTACTTCCTGTCAGGCGCCACCATCTGGCAGGCGGTCGCGAACTACCTGCTGTTGGAAGCAGCACTGGCGGCCATGCTGAGTCCGGCAATGTTTTCCGTGCTGACCCGCACGCAACAACTCGCCGTGACGGAGGAGGAGTAGGTGGTTCCGCTCAGCCAGCGCGAAGTGCCGGGGGTCCTACGCCAGCGCGTGATGGTTGCCATTGGTGTTGGCGTGCTGTGCTTTACGCTGCTCTTGGCGCGATTGTGGACCCTGCAGATCCTGCACGGAGAGGAGATGCGCATCCTCTCCGAGAACAATCGCATTCGGCTGCATCGCGTCCAGGCCACGCGGGGTACCGTGCTCGACCGTTTCGGCCGCGTACTGGTCGATAGCCGACCGTCGTTTGACGGCGTGCTCGTCCCGGAAGACGCCAAGGACATCCCTACGGCGGTCGAGAACCTCGCCCAACTGCTGGGTCAGAGTGCGGCCGACATGCATGGTTTGTTGACGCAAATGTCCTCACGGCCACCGTTCGAGGGCATCACGATCAAGCGAGACTTGAGCTGGGAGGAGATGGTCGCCCTGGAAACGCACCAACTCGACTTGCCAGGTGTCAGCTTGCAGATGACGTCGCGGCGCAGCTATCCGCTTGAGGAGCGCTTGGCCCACATCCTGGGTTATGTTGGTGAGGCCAGTCAACAGGACTTGCTGCTGGATCCCCGGAACCGCCTCGGTGACCTGATCGGCAAGGTTGGCTTGGAGAAGCGCTTGGAACGATATCTGCGCGGCGTCGACGGTGGGCAGCAGGTCGAGGTCGACGCCGTCGGGCGCAAGCTACGCGTGCTACGCGAGGTGGAGGAGGCGCCGGGAGACACGGTCACGATTACCATCGATCGAGACTTACAGGAGGCCGCCTGGCAGGCAATGGGTGACCACGATGGCAGCGTGGTGGCGCTCGACCCGAATACGGGCGAGATCTTGGCCCTGGTCAACCGCCCCTCCTACGACCCCAATGTGTTTGCGCGTGGAATCCGTCGCGGCGAGTGGCGGGCCTTAGTCACCGACAAGCGCCATCCATTGAACAACCGTGCCATCCAGGGCCAATATCCCCCGGGATCCACGTTCAAGATCATTGTCGCCACCGCCGCCCTCGAGGAAGGCGTGGTCAACCCGTTTACGCGCATCCACTGCCCGGGTGGGGTGCAGTTCGGCAATCACTACTTCCGTTGCTGGCGCAAAGAGGGACACGGCTCGGTCAACCTGCACCAGGCCCTGGTACAATCCTGTGACGTGTTCTTCTACCAGGTGGCGCAGCGGCTCGGTATCGACACAATTGCACGCTATGCCCGATTGTACGGCTTGGGCGCACCGACCGGCATTGACCTGGAACACGAGAAACCGGGCACGATCCCCGACACCGCGTGGAAGCGGCGACGCTTCAATCAACCGTGGTACGCCGGCGAAACCTTGTCGGTGGGAATCGGACAGGGATACGTCACCGCGACACCGCTGCAAATGGCAAACGTGATCAGCATGGCGGCGGTTGGCAAACGCTTCCGACCCCACTACGTCAAGGATATCGCCACACCGGACCGCACCATCGTCCGCACGGGTACGCCGGAACTTGTCGAGACGCTCAAAGTGCGCGACACGACCCTGATGCAGGTCCGTGAAGGACTGCGCGACGTGGTGAACGCGCCGAATGGCACCGGCAAGCAGGCGCGATTGGACGGCATCCTCGCGGCGGGGAAGACGGGAACGTCGCAGGTCGTCAAGATGGGTGAAAAGCGGGTGAAGTCATCACAACTTCCGTGGCAAGAGCGCGATCACGCCTGGTTCGTCACCTACGCGCCTGTCGATGCGCCGGAAATCGCCGTGGTCACGCTGGTGGAACATGCCGAAGGTGGGGGGGGAGCCGTTGCCGCTCCCATTGCCCGGCAGGTAATGCAAACCTACTTCGATCTGAAGAAGGCACGCGAGGGCGCCAAGTATGCTCAAAATTGATCGGCGCCTCATTTTGAATTTCGACTGGGGTTTGCTGGCCGCCGCCGTGCTGGTCATCGCGTGTGGCCTCATGACCGTCCTCAGTGCCACGCATGTCCCTGGTCGCCTGATGAGTGGATTGTTCACCCGGCAATTGATCTGGGCCACCATGGGCATGATCGGGCTGCTGGCGGCCATCAGTTTCGACTACCACTGGCTGGAACGATACGCGTATTTCATTTACGCGGCAGCGGTCCTCCTCCTCATCATGACCGCCGTGCTTGGGGCGTCTGGCGGTGGCGCGCGGCGCTGGATTGCCCTCGGCCCCGTCACCATCCAAGCGTCTGAGTTCGCCAAACTGGCGCTCGTCCTGGCGTTGGCGCGGCATCTGCACCGACATGTCGGCGAGCATCCGCTCGCTTTGCGCAGCGTCGGAGTGTCGGTGCTCCTCTTCGCCCCAGCGGCGTTGCTCATCCTCAAACAGCCAGATCTCGGCACTGCCGTCGCGCTCGGCATCATGGTCGCCGGCCTACTGCTGCTGGCCGGACTCCGACTGCGCCTCGTCGTCTTGCTTGCCGCCGTCCTGATCCCCGCAGCTCCGCTTGTCTGGCACCACCTCAAGCCGTACCAACAGCGGCGGGTGATGACCTTCATCGACCCCAATGCCGATCCCCTGGGAGCCGGTTACCACATCATCCAGTCCAAAATCGCCATCGGTTCGGGCATGCTCGACGGCAAAGGCTTTCTCCACGGGACCCAGAACCGGCTGAACTTTCTGCCCGAGCAGCACACCGACTTCATCTTCTCGGTCTTCGCCGAGGAGTGGGGATTTCTTGGCGGTGCCACACTGGTGGCGCTGTACCTCCTGCTGATGCTGCGCTGCCTCAGCGTCGCGATGCGCGCACGCGACACCTTCGGAATGCTGCTGGCGTTTGGGATCACCGTGATGATCTTTGGCCAAGTCCTCGTCAACATTGGGATGGCCACCGGATCCTTGCCCGTGGTGGGCATTACGCTGCCCTTCTTCAGTTACGGCGGCTCGTCGTTGCTGGCCAGCATGATCGCGATTGGTCTGCTGCTGAATATCAGCATGCGGCGCTTCACCTTCGCATCGTCAGGCCTTTCCTGACCGCGCCGCCCTAGAGTACGGGGAGAAAGACTATGCACGGCCCCTTCTTTGACGACTTCACCGTCGGCCAGGTGATCAAACACTGGCCCGGTCGTACGATCCGCGATTCCGACGACACATGGTTCACTCTCATGACCATGAATACGAACCCTATTCACTTCGACGATCACTACGCCAGCCAGTCCCAGCACGGGAAATGCCTCGTCAACGGCATCCTCGTGTTTGCTATCGCCGTCGGCATGAGCGTCAAAGATGTCAGCCAGAACGCCATCGCCAACCTCGAATACGAGAATGTCCGCCACCTGGGCCCGACGTTCCACGGCGACACGATCTACGCCGAGACGGAAATCCTCGAGAAAGTGGCATCCAAAAGCAAATCGGACCGCGGCGTTCTCTACGTCGAGACGCGAGCGTGGAATCAGACCGGCGAGCGGGTTCTGGCTCTGCGGCGGCGCGTGCTGCTGCCCAAACGCCCAGGCTGACGCCGCTCAACGTAAG
>Ga0316601_100000880_pt1 | contig 13903 bp, 7 predicted proteins | sample OWC_soil_day5_no_FD_207663 | JGI IMG/M metagenome (GOLD analysis project Ga0316601, IMG submission 207663) | Wetland soil microbial communities from Old Woman Creek delta, Ohio, United States - OWC_soil_day5_noCT | ecosystem: Environmental > Terrestrial > Soil > Wetlands | place: USA: Ohio...
TGGGTACCGAACAGTCGCCCCGCGATGTCGCTCTCGAGCAGGCGGTTGAGCAGACGGCGTGCATTGTGGCCGCGGCGGGGCTGATGGTGAGGAGCGAGCTCGAAGGGAAGCTCGGGCAGGCGATCGAGCACGAGGCCTGCAAAGTCGAGCATGGTGTCGTCGAAGCAGAACCCGGTCGCGAGCCGCGGTCGAGCGCGCCGCGCGGCCACCAGCATGCGGGGATCGAACGAGGTGACGATGACGCGATCCTCGAGCCCGGCATCGGCGATCAGGCCGGCGACGACCGCGCCGACATCGGTCCGCCAGAACCGCGGTAGATCGATCTTGAGCTCGACATTGATGATGAGCGCACCCGCGATCTCGGCCAGGATCTCCTCGAACAGCGAGAACGGCTCCTCGCGGTCATAGCGGACGATGACCGGGACGCCGCGGGCATCGAGTCCCATGGGGAGCTCGCGCGAGACCCGCAATCGCGAGAGCTGATCCCACGTCAGGTCGGCGACGTTCGCGGAACTGCCGGTGAGCCGCGCGAGGTTGCTGTCGTGGAGGACCACGGGGCGGCCGTCCGCGGTGAGCCGGACATCGAGCTCGACGGCCTGGATCCCGAGCGATCTCGCGCGACGAAACCCTGCGAGCGAGTTCTCCTGGTGGAGCCGGGGGACGCCGCGATGTCCGACCACGATCGGCCGGCGCTTGCTGGCGAGGAACGGGTTCTTGACGGGCGGAATCATCGGGTCGGCCACGTTGCTCGATGGTCAACGGTTTCGAGCGCGCCCGCAACGGCCTGCGGCCCGCGTGCTACAGGGGAGCCATGGCGGAGCTCGTGAGAGGTGTCTCGGTCCCGGCGTTCATCTACGGTACTGCGTGGAAGGAAGACCGGACCGAGGCGCTGACCTCGCTGGCGCTCGCCGCGGGCTTTCGCGCGATCGACACCGCGAACCAGCGCAAGCATTACTACGAGGCCGGGGTGGGCGCTGCGGTCACCCGGGCGCTGCGAACCGGCATGCTGCGGCGCGACGAGCTGTTCCTGCAGACCAAGTTCACGCATGTCCGCGGGCAAGACGATCGGTTGCCGTACGATCCGCGCGCGCCGGTCCGGATTCAGGTGGACCAGTCCTTCGCGAGCTCGCTCGAGCACCTGGGAACGGATCATGTCGATTCGTACTTGCTGCACGGTCCGTCGACGACGACGGGGCTGCTCGACCAGGACGTCGAGGCATGGCAGGCGATGGAGGCAATCCAGCAGACCGGCCGCGCACGCCAGCTCGGGATCAGCAACATCACGCTCGAGCAGCTCGAGCAACTTCACCGGCTGGCCCGGGTGAAGCCTCGCTTCGTTCAGAATCGCTGTCACGCGAGCACTGGCTGGGACGCGCAGGTCCGGGCGTTCTGCCGCGCCAACGCCATCGGGTATCAGGCGTTCTCGCTGCTCACCGCCAACCGCCGCGAGCTCACGCAGCCATTGATCGAGGAGATCATGCTGCGCACCGGCCACACCCGCGAGCAGCTCGTGTTCCGGTTCGCGATCGAGCTCGGCATGATCCCGCTGACCGGGACCTCGAGCGACCAACACATGCGCGCCGATCTCGATGCGCTCGCGTTCGCGCTCGACGAAGGCGATCTCCGCGGTATCGAGTCGATCGGCACCCGCTAGCTCGCGTTGGCAGCAAGGGGAACCCACGGGGCATGCGGCCGTGGTGCATTTCTGCACTCGGTGCCGTCGCCCGGCGGCATGAATCTCGAATAATGACAGCGGGATAGGAAAATGCAGCCCAGTTATTGGGGGCAGCGGTCCTCAGTGCACACGGCCTCCGAAGCGATCCATAGGATGGTTTTCTTCGCACGCCGTCCCCAGCCCACGGAACGTCGTTGTGTACGCTAGGGGCGATGGCGAAACCAAAGACCAAGGCGAAGGCGAAGGCGAAGCCAACGGCGAAGGCGTCCGCAAAGACCCAGCGCAAGCCAAAGTCAAAGCCGGTCGCGAAGGCGAAGGCGAAGGCGAAGGCCAAATCAGCGAAGCCGAAGGCCAAGCCGGCGAAGGCCAGAGCGACCGCGGCGAAGGCCAAGGCCCAGCGCGTCGGCAAGGCTGCGGGTAAGGCCAAGGCCGCCGTGAAGCCGGTTGCCAGGGCCAGCAAGCCCGCAGCGAAGGCCGCGACCACGAAGCCGACGCCACCCATGCCGGCAGCGCCTCCACCAGATATCACCGTGGAGCAAACGACCACCGCGCCGCCAACGCCAGGCCTCGCGCCGTTCTCGCTGGTCGAGACCGAGCCTGGCGAGCACAGCTTGCTGCTCAGCATCTTCGAGCCGGCGAGCGAAGTGTTCCAGGCCGCCGGGCTCGAAGGTGGTGGCTACGCGTGGGAAGGCATCGCGCGCTACGTCACCGAAGTGATGGCGCCCGAGCTCGCGCACCGGTTCGGGCTCGATCCCGAGGCGAGCATGTTCTGCGCCTACGGAAGCGACCGCGGGGCGCTCGAGCAGCTCGGCAAGCAGCTCTCGACGATGTTCCACAACAAGAGCCTGCTCGCGGCCGTGATCGAAGAAGTCGGCCCCGCCGGCTTCCAGGACTAGCTCAGCTCGTCGGAGATCCTGACGGCGGAGGGCTCTCCGAGGCTCCGCTGGGTCACTTGCTTGAAGAAGTCATGGGCCGACTGCCCGACCTACTTCTTCGCGCGGATCGCTTCGTGGCGCTCACCGAGCAATTTCTCGAGTGCGACGATCGCCTTCGAGAAGCCCTGGATGCCCTCGTCGAGCTTGTCGTTGGCCATCTTGTCGACCGCGTGTGCGGCGCGGAACGCCGCCTCGTTCACCGGGGTCTTCGGGATGTCCATCGAGGCAGCCTTCGCCGGGTCGAGCTTGCGGACCAGCGTGGTGGTCTGCGACTGCAGGTCGGCGAGGAAGTTCGGCGCGATCGTGAGCAGGTCACAGCCGGCCAGCTCGATGATCTCACCGAGGTTGCGGAAGCTCGCACCCATGACCTCGGTCTTGTAGCCGTGCTTCTTGTAGTAGTTATAGATCTTCGTCACCGACAGCACGCCCGGGTCTTCGGTCTGCGGGTAGCTGTCCTTGTTCTCGGCCTTCTTGTACCAGTCGAGGATCCGGCCGACGAACGGGCTGATCAGCGTGACTCCGGCTTCGGCGCAGGCGACCGCCTGGTGCATGCCGAACAGCAGGGTGAGGTTGCAGTGGATGCCCTCCTTCTCGAGGACCTCCGCCGCCTTGATGCCTTCCCACGTTGCCGCGATCTTGATCAGCACGCGATCGCGCTTGGCGCCCGCGGCCTCGTACTGAGCGATCAGGTAGCGACCCTTCTCGATCGACGCCTGGGTGTCGTACGACAGCCGGGCATCGACCTCGGTCGAGACGCGGCCGGGCACGATCTGGAGGATGCGCAAGCCGAACTCGACGGCGAGACGATCGAGCGCGAACCCGACGACCTTCGAAGAGTCGCCCTTGGCCTGCCCCGCGGCCCACGTCAGCGCGCCGTCCACGACGTCCGCGTACTCCGGCATCTGCGCCGCGGCCGTGATCAGCGACGGGTTCGTCGTCGCGTCGCGCGGCTTGAACTTCTTGATCGAGTTGAAGTCGCCGGTATCACAGACGGCGACGGTCATCGTGTTGAGCTGATCGAGCAGAGACTGAGCCATATCGCTTCCCCCTGGAGGTGCCGAGCGAAGCCATCGTACCACGTGGCGCGGTCGCTCAGCGCGATGCGCTGGGGCGGATCAGGTTGGTCTCGAACGCGGCCACCAGCTCCTCGATCACCGCGATCTCCGATCGGACACCGTCGCCGGCCTCGGTGTCGCCGACCGTGCGGGGGCGGTCGTAGACCCGAACCTCCGACACGGTGGGGACGATGTCGGCGCCGGTCTCGACGGCCGCATCCGCACTCTCGAAGTGGTGGTGCTGGGCCAGATACATCCGGTGGGCGTCCAGCACCAGCGAGAAGCCCTTGTCGCCGTATGCGGCCGCGAACGCGCCGTCGATCGTGATCGCGCGTCCGGACTTCTTCACCGGGGTCTCGCCTTGCTCGAGCTTGACCGGGACGTGGCCGTTGATCAGGTAGCCCTCGCGTTCGTCGACCCCGAGCTCGCGGAGCACCCGCGCGCAGAACGCGGCGTCGTGGATCAGCTTGAAGTAGGGGTTCTTGGTTTCCTTCTGGGCGGCCTTGTCGGCGACGAAGTAGGTCTCGAACGTCGACATCCGGTCCTTGCCGAAGCACGGCGAGAGCGGGCCGGTCCACAGGTAGAACAGCAGGTCGACGTCGGCACTCGCGTGCTTGCGGAACGCGCGCTGGACCACGCGATCGATGGCATCGAACAGCGCCTTGCCCTGGTGGGGCTCGCCGTCGATCGCGAAGGACAGGAACGCGCCGGTCTCGTCGACCGGCATGCAGCCGTGGAAGATCGCGCACTGGTCGCGGCGGAGCGCCATCCGACCGCGCGACGCGACGAACGTCATCTGTTTCCACATCGAGCCGGACTCGAGGAACGACCTGGTCAGCCGGGTCAGGCACTTGGCCTCGTCGGCGCTGAGCCGATACGGATCCGCCCAGTCGACGGTCGGAAGCCTGGTGTCGAGCAGCGGATGGCGCGTGCCGTCGAGATCGACCGTGCCCGCGACCGGATCGATGCGGTGGAGCAGGGCGCGGTGCTGCATGTTCCAGTCGGCGCGCTGCTGGAACAGCTGACCCTCGAGCTTGAACTGCAAGATCGCCGCAGCCTTCTGCATGCGCGCCATCAGCTGCGAGTCGCGCAGACCCTCGCCTTTGCACTGGAAGCGCGCGGCCGGATCATCGCCGTAGACCTCACGGGCGAGCCGCTCGAGCGGAGCCATCGGGATGCCGTAGCCCTCCTCGAGTTGCGAGAGCCGGCGGTAACGCAGCGACACGCGGATCACCGTCATGATCGCGGCCGGATGACCGAGGCACGCCGCCATCCACACGGTGTCGTGGTTGCCCCACGTGATCGACACCTTCGGCTGCTGCATCAGGAGATCGATGACCTTGTCGATGCGGGGGCCTCGGTCGCCGAGATCGCCGGCGACCACGAGCTCGCCGACCGCGAGGTTGCGGACGGTGCGGGAGATCATGCGAACGAGGTCGACGTCGAGGTCGTGGCGCAGGAAGGGATCGAGCAGGCCTTCGAGGAACTCGGGCTGGCGTGTGAGATCGCGCGAGAACAGCAGCTCGTGGAAGATCGCATCGAACGGATCGGGGATGATCTTGTCGACGTGCCGCAACGTGTAGTGGCGCGCGAGCTCGCGCAGCACCGCGACCGCGCGCGGGACGAACCACAGCAGCTTCGCCCGCCGATCGGCCTCGGACCTGTCGCGGGTGTGCAGTAGCCAGGTCTCGCGCGGGTAGTAGAAGAACGCGAGTAGCTCATTCTGCTGCGCTGCATCGAGCTTGTCGGCGAACAGCCGTTCGACGAGCGGCCGCAGGCTGCCCGATGCGTTGTTGATGACCTGCCGCAGCTTGACGTACTCGCCGTGGACGTCGCTGACGACGTGCACCGTCGGCTTCTGGAGCGTCAGGATCGCGTGGAGGTTCGCGAGCTCGGCGAGCGCCGACGGGATGTTGGGATACCGCTTCGCGAGCGCCTGGAGATGCGCCGGGACGGTCATTGCCACTCGTCGATCAGATTCGCGACGAGCGCGGTCCAGCCGGTCTGATGGCTCGCCCCGATCCCGGCTCCGTTGTCGCCGTGGAAGTATTCGTAGAACAGCAGGTGGTCGCGCCAGTGGGGGTCGTCGACGAAGTGCTTGGCGCCGCCATAGACCGGCCGCTGGTTGTTCTTGTCGAGCAGGAAGATGCTGATCATCCGGCGCGCGATGTCCCGCGCCATCGCCTTCATCGTGATCGGCTCACCATGAGAGGCAGGCGTCCGGATCGGCATGCGCCCGCCGAACGCGGTCCCGAGCTTGCGCAGCGACTCGATGATGAGGAACGTCGTCGGGAACCAGATCGGGCCGCGCCAGTTCGAGTTGCCGCCCTTCATCTTCGACGCCGACTCGGCGGGCTCGTAGCCGACCACGCTGTGCCCGAACACGAACGGCTGGGACTCGTGCGCCTTCGAGAGCGAACGGATCCCGAACTCCGAGAGGAATTCCTCCTCGTTGTGCATGTGGTGGAGTAGACCCTGCAGCTGGTCGGTGTTCACGATCGTCAGCAGGTAGGTCGTCTTGCCGTCTGGTCGCTCGAGCGTGTGGATCACATGCTCGACCATCTCGCGCCGGTTCTTGAGGAACCAGTTGAGGTTCGCGGTGAATTCCTTGAAGGGCTCGATCCATTCGAGCTCCAGGCGCTCGACGGCGAATAGCGGGATCAGCCCGACCAGCGAGCGCACGCGAAACTTGTGGTAGCTGCGATCGGCATGTTCGAGCACGTCGTAGAAGAAGCCGTCCTTGGCGTCGAACAGTGCGTAGTCCCGACCGCCCATGTGCTTCATCGCATAGGCGACGTAGACGTAGTGCTGGAGGAACTTGCTCGCCATGCTCTCGTAGACCGGATTCTCCTTGGCGAGCTCGAGCGCGATCCGCATCAGGTTCAGGCAGAACATGCCCATCCAGCCCGTGGCATCGGACTGGTGCAGCGTCGAGCCGTCACTGCTCTTGTCGCTGCGATCGATGACGGTGATGTTGTCGAGACCGAGGAAGCCACCCTCGAAGATGTTGTTGCCCTCCTTGTCGACCTTGTTGACCCAGCTCGCGAAGTTGATCAGGAGCTTGTGGTAGCAGCGCTCCAGCCACTCGCGGTCCTTCGTGCCGTAGCGCGAGTTCTCCATGTTGTAGATCCGCCACACCGCCCACGCGTGGACGGGCGGGTTGAGATCGGAGAACTCCCACTCATAGGCGGGCAGCTGACCACTCGGGTGCTGGAACTGCTCGAACAGCAGCATCCACAGCTGGTCCTTGGCGAACCGCGGATCGACGAGCGCGAACGGGACCGTGTGGAACGCGAGGTCCCACGCCGCGAACCATGGGTACTCCCACTTGTCGGGCATCGACATGACGCGCATCGAGTTGAGGTGGCGCCAGTGCTGGTTGCGGATCCGGTGCCGTGACTTGGGCGGCGGAGACTCCGGGTTGTCGCCGTCGAGCCAGCGCCCAACATCGAACAGGTAGCTCTGCTTGGTCCACAAGAGCCCCGCGAGCGCACGGCGCTGGACGAGCTTCTCGTCGGTCGAGGCGGTCTTCGGCGCCAGCGTCTCGTAGAAGATGTCGGCCTCGGCGCGGCGCTGATCGACGATCGCGTCGACCTCGGCGAGCGCGTCGCGCTTCTTGCCATCGGTGAACCGCAGCCGGAGCACGACACTGCCGCCGGCCGGCACCATGTACTTGTAGTGGAGCGCGGCCTTCGTGCCACGCTGCCCGGGCCCCGCGGGCTTCGTCGCGTCGGGCTGGCCCTCGACGACCGCGCGATGGAACGCGTCCTTCGTGTACGGCGTGCGACTGGTATTGCCGGGGCCGTAGGCCCGCGCGCCGTTGGTCTCGTTGTCGGTGACCATGACCCCGGCGTTCTCCGTGGGCCCTATCAGCCAGCGCATGCCGAGCCGGTAGTACGCCGGCATGTTGCGATCCGGCGGCATGTCGCCATCATCAGCCATCAACGCGATCGAGTTGCCGTCGCGCTCGACATCGATGCGTGGCTCGGGGAGGGGGTTCGCGCCCCACGCCCAGGTGTTGCGAAACCACAAGGTCGGCAGGATGTGAAGGGGCGCGGCCTCGGGGCCCCGGTTGTGCGCGGTGATCCGGACCGAGATGTCGTCGTGCGACGACTTGGCGTACTCGATGAAGATGTCGAAGTAGCGGTTGTCGTCGAAGATTCCGGTGTCGATCAGCTCGAATTCGGGGCCCTGTCCCCCGCGTCGCTGGTTCTCTTCGATCAGTCGCCGGTACGGGAACTCGGCCTGCGGATACTTGTAGAGCAAGCACATGTACGAGTGCGTCGGCGTGTTGTCGACGTGGAAGTAGTATTCCTTCACGTCCTCGCCGTGGTTGCCCTCGTGCGGGTTGACCCCGAACAGCCGTTCCTTGAGGTGGCCATCGCGGCCGTTCCAGAAGGTCGGCGCGAAGCACAGCAGCTGGTAGCGATCGCAGATGCCAGCGATCCCGTCCTCACCCCAGCGGTACGCCTTCGCGCGCGCGCTGTCGTAGGTCACAAACCCCCACGCGTTGCCGTCCGCCGAGTAGTCCTCGCGCACGGTGCCCCAGGAGCGATCGGCCAGGTACGGCCCCCATCGCCTCCAGCCGCTGAGGTCATCGCGAATCGAGCTTGCGCGCTCGCGCTCCTTGTCGAAGGAGGCCGGGTCGGCGTTCTTGGTCATGAGCGTCCTCGGATGGCCCGCCTCCCGGTTCGCCAGCGTCCGCTGGCGTCCCTCCATGTCAGCGCAGCCACCTCATCCTTCGTCCAACATTCTTCGTACCAGCGCTTCTGGTACGACCGCAAGGTCATGTGAGGGCGGCTTGCTGCCGGTGACGTCGAGGGCTAGACCGCAAGGTGAGCCGGACCGAAACGCTCGCCGTTCGCTACGCTGTCTGGCTGCGAAGGCGCGCTCGGGCGCTCGTCGTGCTCAGCGTGGTCGCGTTCGCCGGGTCGGCCTATCTCGTCGCGGACCGCCTGCCGGTGCTCGCCGATTTCTCGCACCTGCTGCCGCAGGACGCACCGTCGGTGCGCGATCTCCGGAGGCTGTCTGAACGCCTGGTCGCGCGCGACACCGTGCTCGTCATCGTGCGTGCGCCGGATCCCTCGCGCAGGGCGGCGGCGGCCTCCGAGCTGGCGCGCGGGGCGCGGGCGATCCGCGCGGGCCTGGTCGAGCGGGTGGAGGAGGATGACGCGGAGACCCGCGCGTTCGTGCTCGCGCACCGTCACCTCTTGGTCCCGCTCTCTGACCTGATCGAGGTGCGTGACTCGCTCGCTCGCACGGTCCGAGCGAACAAGCTCGCCGCCAACCCACTGTTCATCGATCTCGACGACAGTCGCGCGACTGGCGTGCGCGATCGCGCCCGGCTCGACGAGCTCGCGGCGACGTGGCGCGAGGCCGAGACCCGGCTCCTGCGCTCGAGCTATACGAGCCCCGACGGCAAGCTCGGGCTCGTCGTGATCCGGACGACGTTCTCGACGACCGACGTCGGGCGGGGCAAACAGCTGCTGGCCGAGCTCGCTGACCTCCGCGCGCGCATCCAGGGGGGGCATCCTGGCGTCGAGATCGGCTTCACCGGCGGCGTGACGACCGCGGTCGCCGAGCACACCGCGCTGCTCGGTAGCGTGCTGCGGTCGTCGGTGATCACCGGCGTCCTCGTCGCGCTCTTGCTCGTCGTGTACCTGCGAAGCGCGCGGCTCGTCGTGTTGCTCGCGTGCAACCTCGGGCTCGCGACCACTGCGGCGTTCGCGGTTGCGGTGTTCACCGTGGGCCACCTCAACGCGGCGACCGCGTTCCTGGGCGCGATCATCGCCGGTAATGGCGTCAACTACGGCATCCTGCTGATCGCGCGCTACCGTGAGGAGCGGATGCAGGCCGAGGCGACTCGTGCCATGGGCCTCGCGATCGCGCGCACGCTGAGACCGACGCTGATCGCCTCCTTCGGCGCCGCGATCGCGTACGGCTCGCTGGCGGTGACGAGCTTTCGCGGGTTCGCGGACTTCGCGACCGTTGGCTCGATCGGCATGCTGCTGTGCTGGCTCGCGAGCTACCTCGTGCTTCCCGCCCTCGTGCTGTGGTTCGCACCGGGGCCGGACGAGGCGCACGACCATGGTGCCGGCAGTGGCCTCGGTCGCGTCCTCGCTCGCATCTTCGGTACGGCTCGGCCGGCGACCGTGCTGTGGGTCGCCGGGGGGCTCGGGTTGGTCGCGACGGGCATCGTCGCCCGCTACCTGATCGCCGATCCGTTCGAGTACGACATGCACGCGCTTCGCTCGGTCGGCCCCGCCGCCGCCGAGAGCCAGCGCTGGCTGCGGATCTCCGATGCCGTGTTCGGCAAGAGCATCAGCGGCAGGATCATCATCGCCGCCGATCGCAGGGACCAGGTGCCGTTGATCGTGAACGCGCTCCGGGCCATCGAGGCCGATCGGCCGCTCGCCGAACGCGTGATCGGTGGCGTGTCATCGATCCTCGATGTGGTGCCTCCGGACCAGCCGCAGCGGATCGCGGTGCTCGGCGAGATCCAGTCGATGCTGGACGATCCCGCGATGCAGCAGCGCGACCAAGCAGGCCAGGCGATGGCGCGCGAGTTGCGGCCTCCCGAGGTGCTGCGTCCCGTGACCGTGGAGGAGTTGCCCCCGGAGATCCGCGAGCAACTCACCGAGCGCGACGGCCGCGTCGGTTACCTCGTGTCGGTCCGACCGGGTCCCAAGCTCGACCAGTGGAATGGCCGCGATCTGATCCGGCTCGCGTCGGCGGTTCGATCGCTGCGGCTCGCCGATGGCGAGACCGTGACCACATCTGGCACCAGCGTGATCTTCGCGGACATCATGAGCGCGCTCGAGCAGGATGGGCCTGTCGTCACGCTGGTCGCCGCATGCAGCCTGGTGGTCATGGTCGTGTTCGTGGCCGGTCGCCGCCGGATCGCGCTCGCGGTCCTGGTGGCGACGTGCGCCGGCAGCCTCGCGATGGTCGCGGTGTGCGCGCTGATCGGGCTGCGGGTCAACTTCCTGGATTTCGTCGCGCTCCCGATCACGCTGGGGCTCGGCGTCGACTACGCGATCAATGTCGCGCATCGCGCGCAGGCTGGAGCGAATCCGGCGCTGCTGTTGCGGACGACCGGGAGCGCCGTCCTCGTGTGCTCGCTCACCACCATCATCGGCTACGCGTCGCTGCTGTTTGGCCAGAACCAGGCGATCCGCGGCTTTGGCCTCGCGTCGCTGCTCGGCGAGATCACGTGCGTGATCTCCGCGCTCGCACTCGTGCCGGCGATCGTGTTCGCCGAGCGCCGATGGGTCTAAGAGGTCGACGGTCTTCGAGTTGCAGGATTCGCTCGTCAGCATTCGAACCCACCGGGAGCGAGCGCGTGAGTCACAGCAATACTTCGATCGGAGCTCCAGTGATCATTCTCGAGCGAGGGCGCCGGCCGGATACCGCGGTGATCCTCGCAGCCGGCAGCGGCTCCGGGACGCCGGGCGAGCTGCCGGGGCCGCTGCAGCGCGTGCATGGGACGCGGATCATCGAACGCGCGATCCTGGCGCTCCAGGCGGCAGGCGTGCGGCGATTCATCGTTGTGATCGGGGCGCACGGCGAGATCATCGCAGCGCAGGTGTCGCGGATGCGCCGGCTTCGCGGTCTGGCGATCGAGCTCGTCTGGTGCCCGACGTGGGCCGCGGGCATCGGTCATAGCCTCGCGGTGGGCGCCGCGGCCGCCGCTGGGCCGTTCTATCTCGCGATGGCCGATCACGTGTTCGATCCCGCGATCGTCCGGCGGCTCGGCGACGCTGCGGTCGCGCGGCCGTTCGACATTCACCTCGCGACCGACCGGTTCGCGGGGGTGTGCGATGTCGAGGAGGCCACCAAGGTCGCGTCCGACGATGACGTGGTCACCGCGCTGGGCAAGGACCTCGCGGTCTACGACCGGGTCGATGTCGGAGTGTTTGCCTGTCCCGCGTCGCTCGCGATCGGCGCATCCGACGCGGTGGCGGCGGGTGCCGCCTCGGTCAGCGAGGTCATGCGATCGATGATCCGAGCGGGCCGCATGCGATCCGTCGCCATCGACGGGCTGGTGTGGCAACACGTCGACTCGCCGGCGATGCGTCGCGAGGCCGAGCGCCGCCTGTTGATGTCGACCCGCAAGCCCAGTGACGGACCGGTCTCGCGCGTGCTCAATCGTCCGGTGTCGGCCGCGGTGACCCGCGTGCTCGCCCGCGCGCATGTCACGGCGAACCAGGTAACCACCGTGGTGTTCGCGCTGGGGATCGCCGCGGCCCTGCTGATCGCGAGTGGATCGTGGCACCAGCTCATCGTGGCCGCCGTGCTGATCCAGCTTGCCTCGATCCTGGACGGCTGCGACGGCGAGCTGGCGCGCGTCGATCTGCGCGCCAGCCGGTTCGGTGCCTGGTACGACACGCTCACCGACAACGTGCGCTACGCGGCGATGGTCGCGAGCTGCGCGGTGGGCTTGTATCGCCGGGACGGCGGGCTCGGCTACCTCATCCTCGGCGGGGCGTTCCTGGTTGGCGCCGTCTACCTGGTGGCGAGCATGCTCGCGCACCTGCGGCAGACGGGGGCGGCCGGCACGCACCTCGTGATCGTGGCGAAGGTGGAGGCCGAGGCCGCGAACCAGCAACGCGGGCCGCTGTTCCGCGGGCTCTATGCCCTGCGGAAGCTGGTGAAGCAGGATGTGCTCGCGCTCATCGCGGCGGTTGCGTTGGTCCTCGATCTCCCCGAGGTCGTGCTCGTTGGTGGCGTGCTTGCCGTGATCGGGATGATTCTCGCCGTCGACCTCACGCTTGCGCCTACCGAGCCGGGGCGCCGCGGCATGCGATTCGTGATGGGCGTCGCCGGTGTCGCGCTGCTCGGCTGGCTGATCGTCCAGACACCCATCGACGCGATCGCCGGCGCGCTTCAGGCGATGGGGTGGCCCGTCTTGCTCGCCGTGCCGATCGTGCTCGGGTGGATGTTCATCAATAGCCGCGGGCTCTCGGCGTTGCTTGGACGTCGGGTCGGCTGGCGCCCGCTGTTCTACAACCGCATCGTCGGCGACGGCTACAACGCGATCGTGCCTGCTGCCGGCATCGGCGGCGAGCCCGTGCGGATCGCGCTGCTGGGTGCCCACATGTCGGCGGCCGACGCGTCGCTCGCGGTCGTCTGCGATCGCGCGATCAACATCGCGGCTGCGTTTCTGATCTCGGCCGCGGCGATCGTCGTTTCCGTGGTGTGGCTGCCGTTGCCACGCGAGCTCGGGGTGGCGGCCGGGACGTACGCGGCCCTGGCGGTCGTCGGGTCGGTCGCGTTGATCGCGATCGTCCGCGGCGGCGTGTCAGGTCGTCTGGTCGCGCTCGTGGCTCGCTGGCTCGGCGGTGACACGCTGCGGCCGGGTCCGGGGAGCTCGATCGGGAGCCGGCCAATCGCGATCGCCCTGGGCTGGAACCTGCTCGGCCGCGCGTGCGCCGGGCTCGAGGTCCTGCTGTACGCGCACTTGCTCGAGATCCCGCTGTCCGCGCTCGAGGTCGTGTTCGTGACCGGCGTGCTCCATGCCGTGGGTACCGCGACGTTCGTGGTTCCCCAAGGCATCGGGGTGGCCGAGGCCGCGTCCGTCTACGCCCTGCAAGTGCTCGGGTACCCGCCGGAGCTCGGCTTGGCATTCGGGCTCGTGCGCCGCGCGCGGTTGCTCGTGTTCTCGGCCGCCGCGGTCGGGCTGCATCTCCTCGATCGGCGGGCGAGGGTGGCTGTCGAGGGCAAGCCCGCGCCCGCGCCCGCACCGGTCGCCATCGTCGCGCCGCTCATCGCGATCGATCCTAGAACTCGGTCAGCTTGATGGTGCCGGCCGTCCGGAGACCGGTCGTCGATGGCCCGTTGCTGGCGTGATCGACCCCGTACACGATCAACGTACCCGCCGGATCGATGTACACCCCGCCACCTGCGTCGAGGTTGCATTGCATGCTGCCATTTCGGCACTGGACGCGGCGCTTGGCGAGCTTGGTGATCGTGATCGATCGCGAGCCCTCGACCACGAACAGGTCGACCCACTGCGACCCGAACACCAGGCCGTGCTGGTGGGTCCCAACGAGATAGAGCCGGTGGTCAGTGCCGGCGATCAACTGGAGGTTCTGGTAGTCGCCGAAGTGGGCATCCCCGATCGCCGTGCGTAGGTCCCGGGCATGCCAGCTATCGAGGTACCGCCATCGGGTGGCGCGGATGTTCGTCGTCGTGGACTGGTAGAAGTCGAGCGTTCGAGCGTCCCGCCTCCCGATCAA
>Ga0316601_100000881_pt1 | contig 13895 bp, 11 predicted proteins | sample OWC_soil_day5_no_FD_207663 | JGI IMG/M metagenome (GOLD analysis project Ga0316601, IMG submission 207663) | Wetland soil microbial communities from Old Woman Creek delta, Ohio, United States - OWC_soil_day5_noCT | ecosystem: Environmental > Terrestrial > Soil > Wetlands | place: USA: Ohio...
CAGATGAAATATGCCAATAAAATCGGAGCGAAGAATACGGTCATCATCGGTGCAGACGAATTGGCAAATAATAAAGCCAATGTGAAGAACATGGAGACAGGCGAGCAGACGGAAGTCACTTTGGACCGTTTAGCTGAGTATTTTATACTAGAGCAGAAGTAGATCAGATTACCGAAGAATTAAGCATAGTAGATAAGGAGACTGTAATTGCGCAGCCTCCTTTTTTGATTCAATAAATATATGGTTAAAGTGTCAAAAGGTGCTGCGAACTCTTCCTAATACAATATATTGATAAGCAAGCAAGCTTGCAATAGCAATATATTGCATCAGGAAAGCACCGGAGGTGCTTTTGACACTTTAACCAATATATTGGAAGGAATGGGATTAATAATTAAAATAATTAAAATATTAATTTCGACATGAAGCTACACATATTGACAAAATGGTGCAAAATTACTATAATGGAAACAAGTAATAGTAGTAAGTGTTTACTACGATTGAAGTTAAAATATGGAAATAAATGAAAGTAAATGGAATTGAAATAATCATAACATAGGAGGTAAAATTATGAAGTTGTACAAAAATTGGAAGATTTCATCGAAGTTAATTGCAGGTTTTTTGGTGATTGCTATGATTTCAGCATTACTCGGTGCAATAGGTGTTATAAGCATTCAACAATTGAGAGATGCAGATGATAATCTATACCATGAGAACACATTAGGTGTAGCGATGTCCAGTAGTGCAGGTACCTATCTTCAACGAATACGCTATCTTTCACTGGAAATGACTGAATTCGCCTCGGATGAACAAAGAGAAGAATCGATTGTTAAACTTCAGAAATTTATGGGTGTTATCGATGATATACTGAAGCAATATAAGGATCGTATGGTTGATGAGGACCCGACTGTAGTGCTGAAGGTTGTCAAAGAGTGGGATGATTATAAGGTTTATTTGAATGAGATTATTGGCGAGGTTCACAATCATAACATTGATAGAGCGATCGAGATCATGATGGTAGATTCTGATGAAACCGTCAGTAATTTACGAGATGATCTGGAAACGTTGCTGACCTATAATACGGAAGCTGCTAAGGTAAAATCAGACAGCAATCAGGACCTGGCTGCTAACGCCAATCTTACGATTACCATTATGATTGCAGTTGGACTAATCGTGTCAATCGCGCTCGCTATCATCATCTCCAGATTAATCAGCAAACCGATTAATAAGCTGGTTGAAACTGCAGAACGCCTTGCGCTGGGAGATGTCAATGTAAGCGCTAAGATCGATCGGGCAGATGAGACCGGTAAACTTGCCAGCGCTTTTGAGAAGATGATTGAGAATATCAGAAACCAGGCGCATACCGCAGAGCGGATCGCATCCGGTGACCTGACGGTAGAAGTAGCGATAAGATCAGAAGAAGATCTATTGAGTAAGAAATTATCTGAAATGGTATATAACAATAACGAGATATTATCAAATATAGCAAGCGCTTCAGATCAGGTTGCAGTAGGTGCAAAACAGGTATCCGATACCAGTATGGCTCTTTCTCACGGTGCAACCGAGCAGGCCGCTTCTGTCGAGGAATTGACAGCATCCTTAGAAGAAATCTCCGCACAGACAGAGCTAAATGCAAAGAATGCAAACAAGGCAAATGAATTAGCGGAGACTGCTAAGGTTAATGCGGTTCAAGGAAATAGCCAGATGAAGGACATGCTTAGTGCAATGGAGGATATCAATGAATCCTCTATGAATATATCCAAGGTTATCAAGGTAATAGATGATATCGCCTTTCAGACAAATATTCTTGCGCTGAATGCGGCAGTAGAAGCAGCAAGAGCAGGGCAGCACGGCAAGGGGTTTGCAGTTGTAGCAGATGAAGTACGTAATCTGGCTGCTCGTTCTGCAAGTGCAGCAAAAGAAACTACCGATATGATTGAAGGCTCCATCAAGAAGGCAGAAGGTGGAACCAAGATCGCGAAGGATACCGCGGATGCGTTAAGAAAAATTGTTGATGGAGTTGAGAAGGTTGCTACTCTGGTAAATGATATTGCGATTGCTTCCAATGAACAGGCGATGGGAATCCAGCAGATTAATCAAGGAATCATGCAGGTATCCCAGGTGGTTCAGACTAACTCGGCAACTTCGGAAGAGAGCGCGGCTGCAAGTGAGCAATTATCCGGCCAGGCTGCTATGTTGAAAGAGACCGTGAGCAGATTTAAACTGAAAAAGTCTCAGAATTCCAAGGGAAATTACGGTGATGTCAGCCCTGAAGTTATGATGATGCTTGAAAATATGACAAAAGCAAAGAAGAAGTCAGTGGAAGCAGAAGAACCGGTGGACTATTCCAAGCCAAAGATTGTACTGAGTGATAATGAATTCGGTAAGTACTAATTCATAGAAACAAAAGCTTATGTCACACGATGAATAGTTTTTGGAGGTGATCTAATGTCAGATCAATATTCTACGGAACCTTTACTGGAGATGTATTTGTTTGAGACCTCTCAGTTGCTGGAGCAATTAGAGCAGTCGATCCTTTCCAGTGAAAAGGAAAGTGGTTACACAGAAGATGCTATCAATGAAATCTTTCGTATTATGCATACGATTAAAGGCTCATCAGCGATGATGCTCTTTGATAATATAGCAAAATTAGCTCATTCTATTGAGGATCTGTTCTTCTACATTCGTAAAGAGAAGCCGGAGAAGATGGACTTATCTGCTCTGTCAGACCTGGTGCTGGAGGGTGTGGATTTTATTAAGACTGAGGTCGATAAGATCAAGGGCAAAAGTCCTGCAGACGGTAATGCAGAAGATTTGGTAACAACTTCGAAGACTTTGCTGGCCGAACTGAAGCAAATGAATGCAGTGCCCGATATTTCTTTAATAACGCCGGCTCCTGTTGCTAAGTCCACTGCTCAGACAACAGCGGAAGATATTCTTGAGACACAGCATTATTATATCAGTCAGGCAAATACTCCGGTATCAAATGGCACATTTGCTTACAAAGCAGTCGTTCATTTTGAAGAAGGCTGCGAAATGGAAAACATCCGTGCCTATACGATCATACATAATCTGAAGGAGACAGCCGGTGATCTTTACTATCTTCCGGCAGATATTATTGACAGTGATGAAAGTGTTAATATCATCCGCAAAGATGGGTTTCAGATATTTATTACAACGGACTGGGACTACCGGAAGATGCATGATTTCCTGATGCAGACGATTTTTCTTAAAGATATGGAATTAACTTCTCTAGAGAATACATCGGTATTGGATCAATTTAAGAAGAAGGATACTGAATTAGTAGAGAAACCGATTAAGATGCCAACCGGTAAAGAAGTAAATGTAGTGGAGAAGTCGAGTCGTATACCATTGCAGGAGAAGGAAGCGTTGCCGACGAATACTACTCAGAGTATCATCAGTGTCAGTGTAGTGAAGCTGGACAAGCTGATGGATTTAGTCGGTGAGATGGTGATTGCAGAAGCGATGGTCATCCAGAACCCGGATTTGAAGGGGTTGCAGTTGAGTAATTTTTCAAAGGCAGCCAATCAATTAAATAAGATTACCAGTGAGATACAGGATATTGTAATGTCGATCCGAATGGTACCCTTGTCTGCCACATTTATTAAAATGCATCGTATTGTTCGTGATATGTGCAAGAAATTAGACAAGGACGTACAATTAGAGATTATCGGAGAAGAGACTGAGGTTGACAAGAACATTATTGAGCATATCTCTGATCCGTTAATGCATCTGGTACGTAATTCCGTAGATCATGGGATTGAGACTACGGAGGAGAGACTGGAGAAGGGGAAGCCAAAGTCCGGAACGATTACCCTCGAAGCAAAGAATGCAGGCAGTGATGTTCTGATAATCGTTAGGGATGATGGGAAGGGCCTGAATAAAGAGAAAATTCTGAAAAAGGCAAAGGAGAATAACCTGTTATTCAAGAATGAAGAAGATATGACGGATAAGGAGATCTATAATTTGATCCTTTTGCCCGGTTTCTCAACGAAGGAAAAGGTGACTGAGTTCTCCGGACGTGGTGTCGGTATGGATGTTGTAACAAAAAATATCGAAGCGGTTGGCGGAACCTTATCCGTTGACAGTGTTGCTGACAAGGGAACTGTTATCACATTGAAGATACCATTGACGTTGGCAATCATCGATGGCATGAATATCAAAGTCGGAAAGTCCCGTTATACAATTCCGACCATTTCGATCAAGGAATCCTTTAGACCGAAAGAGTCTGAGATAATTCATGATCCGGATGGCAATGAGATGATTATGGTAAGAGGAGAATGTTATGCGATACGCCGGCTACATGATGTATACCGAGTTGCTACGAATATTACCAGATTATCCGAGGGAATCATAATCATGGTGGAACAGGATGAAAAGACGGTATGTGTATTCGCGGATGAATTACTCGGACAGCAACAAGTAGTCGTTAAAGCATTACCGCAGTACATTCAGAACTTTAAGAAAATTCGCGGACTGGCAGGCTGTACGCTTCTGGGAGATGGAAGTATAAGCTTAATTCTGGATGTTGCCAGAATGTTCAATCATTAATGCGAAGGACTTTGAGAAGGAGGACAGCAGCATGGCTGAGAATTATAGTCGATTGGAAGTGGAAGAAGATACCCAAAAGGATCGATATCTGACCTTCCTAATCGGGGAAGAATGTTATGGCTTTGAGATTAAGCATGTTACTGAGATTATCGGTATTCAAGCAATCACTGAGATACCGGAGTTGCCTGAGTATGTCAAAGGCATTATCAATCTGCGAGGTAAAATCATACCTGTAATGGATGTTAGATTACGGTTTAAAAAAGAAACTCTGATATATAATGACCGTACCTGTGTTATTGTAGTTGATGTTAATGATATCTCAATCGGATTTATCGTAGATCAGGTTGCTGAAGTAATGTCAATTCCGGAGGAGGATATCGTTGATCCACCCCGTGTTCACAAAGGAATGAATAATAAATATATTAAGAAAATCGGTAAGGTTGGTAATTCGGTGAAACTGTTACTTGACTGTGAAATGCTTCTGACAGACCAGGAGTCGGAGGAAGTCAATGAAGCAGTCTAAGCCATTCCTTTATCAGATTTGTTGTGAAAATTGTTTGGATAAAGTTATTGAAAGGAGGGTCTAATTTGAAGGTTCTGATAGCAGAGGATGATTTGTCGAGTCGCAAATTTCTATACAAATTTCTATCCCAATACGGAGAGTGCGATTTGGTGGTTGATGGGTTGGAGGCTTTGGATGCATTCTTAATCTCTCTGAAGGAGCATCAACCCTATGATTTGATTTGTCTCGATATAATGATGCCTAAGGTTGACGGAGTCAAAGTATTAAAGCACATCAAGGATCTTGAGACCCAGAAAGGAATCATTCCGGAAAAAAGATCAAAGATTATTATGACTACAGCACTTGCTGAGACACAGATTGTACAGAATGCATTTGAGATAGGGTGTGATGCATATGCTGCTAAGCCGATTGATACAACAAAGTTTATAGAGGTATTAAAGAAGCTTGGACTGATCGAATAACGTTGAAATGCAGATAACCTAATTAAGAATTCAACCAAGGAAGAATGTAACTAATGGTGGTGGAAATATGGGACTAAGAATACTAGATAGAAAAGAACAACTCACTTTAACTGCAATTGAGATCATTGATGAATTGGGTATTCAAAATCTAACAACAAGACAAATTGCAAAACGACAGGAGATCTCTGAAGCTACACTATTCCGACACTTTAAGAATAAGAAGGAATTACTGGCTTCGGTGCTGGATTATTTTGTGCAATTTGATGCGGATATCCTCCACTCAACGAAGCTTCATAATCTCACACCAACACAAGCACTGGTTTATCTGATAAGCTCCTATGCCGAATACTATGAGAACTATCCGGCGATTTCATCGATTCTGCAGATATATAATTTTCTACTGTATGAAGAAGAACTGGCAGATAAAATGAAGGAAATCCAGAATAATCGTACCTCGGCGATACAACAGATGATTGAGGAAGCTAAGTTGGCGGGTGAAATTAGCGGTAACGTAGACAGCAATATGGTAGCCGTTATGATTACCGGGTTCTTCAGGGAAATCTGTTTTAATTGGAAAACATCGAATTATGAGTTTTCACTTAGCGACAGATTATTGAAGACTTTGGAGTTGTTACTGAATGCGCTACATGACTAAAGAAAAGAAGCATATAAGGAGAGAGACATGAAAAGAGTATTAATCGTTGATGATGCGGCATTTATGAGAATGGCAATAAAGAATATACTAGTGAAACATGATTTTGAGGTTATCGACGAGGCAGAGAATGGATTGGTTGGTTTGAATAAATATAAGGAACTGAGACCGGATCTGGTTACGATGGATATTACTATGCCGGAGATGACCGGGCTGGAAGCGTTGAAGGAAATAATCGCGTTTGATCCAAATGCCAAGATCGTAATGGTGTCCGCCATGGGGCAGGAGCAGATGGTTATGGAAGCCATCCGCAGTGGAGCAAAGTCCTTTATCGTGAAGCCCTTTAAGGAAGATCATGTAATTCAGACGTTAAGTAAATTATAGCATTGATTCATTGTACAGACATGAACGAATCCGTCCGTAAAAAGTGTGAATATTAAGGAGGTAAGATAGTATGACTAATATGCTTGATAATAACCTTGAGCTTGAAGAGGATACACAGAAGGATCGTTATCTGACCTTTGTTCTTGGGGAGGAATGTTACGGTATTGAGATAAAATATGTTACTGAGATCATTGGAATGCAGGCGATTACAGTAATGCCGGAGATTCCTGAATATGTGAAGGGAATCATCAATCTTCGAGGTAAGATTATTCCGGTAATTGATGTTAGAGCGCTTTTCAAGAAGGCTGCAAAGGAGTATAATGACAGGACCTGCGTTGTTGTTGTAGATATTAAAGAATTATCCATAGGTTTGATTGTGGATGGTGTTGCAGAAGTATTGACGATACCGGAACAGGATATCGTGGATCCACCCCAGGTTAGTAGGGGGGCCATGAATCGCTATATCAAGAAGATCGGTAAAGTCAGTAGTGAGGTAAAGTTGTTACTTGACTGTGAGAAATTACTTACGGAAAGCGAACTGGAGAATCTGAATGAAACTATAATATAAGTCTGTAACTGAGTATTCAGAGTGTTAAGTACACTGAGATGTTGGTAAGATCGCAAAAAGAAGGAGAATTGCACGTGATTACTATAACAAAAAAAGAATTTAATCAATTATCTTCTTTTATAAAAGCGAACTATGGGATCTATCTCAAACCGGAGAAAGAGACCCTGGTGATTGGAAGACTACAGAATGAACTGATACAAAAAGGATTCAAAAACTTCTCTGAGTATTATAATTATGTTATTAGTGATAAAACCGGAATGGCAGTCTCTAATTTGCTGGACAAGATTACAACAAATCATACTTTCTTTATGCGAGAAGCGGATCACTTTACCTATTTTAAAGAAATCGTGCTTCCCTATTTTGCTGAGAAAATCTCCGATCGGGATCTGCGTATCTGGTGTGCCGGATGCTCGAGCGGCGAGGAGCCTTATACCTTAGCGATGATATTGGATGAATATTTTGGTAAAGACAAGCTATATTGGGATACCAAGGTATTAGCAACCGATATCTCCAGTAAAGTTCTGGAGGAGGCCAAGAAAGGAATCTACAGCAATAGCGAGATTGAGACACTACCAGCAAAATGGCGGCTCAGTTATACAACGAAATTGAACAGTGAGAGCTCGGTTTTTATCGACAAGCTCCGTAATGAAGTGATTTTTCGGAAATTCAATCTGATGGAAAATGTATTTCCATTTAAGAAGAGATTTCACGTTATATTCTGCAGAAACGTAATGATCTATTTTGATGAACAGACGAAGAATGCATTGGTGAATAAATTCTATGACTTATTAGAGCCTGGAGGCTATCTGTTTATCGGTCATTCAGAGTCCTTAAAGCGAGAAGATACGAGATTTAAATACATACAACCGGCAGTTTATCGTAAAATATAAGCGAGGTGATAGAGATTATGGCGAAGAAAATCAGGGTTCTTATCGTGGATGACAGTATATTATTCCGTGAAGTACTTATGAGAGGGCTATCCTCCGACCCGGAGATTGAAGTGGTAGCAACTGCAGGGGATCCTTACGATGCCAGGGACAAGATCATATCAGCAAAACCGGATGTTATGACCTGTGATGTTGAGATGCCTAAGATGAGCGGGATAGAATTTATTAAGAAGCTTATGCCGCAGTATCCGTTGCCGATCATCGTAGTAAGCTCAACCTCGGGAACTGTGTTTGATGCTATGAATGCAGGAGCAATTGACTTTGTCGGAAAACCGGATTTATCCTCGGTACACAACGTCGAAAATTTTATCAATGATCTGATTATGAAGATCAAGATTGCTTCCAATGCCAAAGTACGTGATGTCTCAATGGATATACCGACAAAGAATATAGTTGGTAACGAAATTGCTGGGAGGGGAAAAATTATTGCAATCGGTGCTTCCACCGGAGGTACAGAGGCTATATTTTCCGTACTCAAGAATCTACCTGTGGACATTCCCGGAATCGTTATCGTACAACACATCCCTCCAAATTTTTCACGTATGTTTGCAGAGAGATTAAATGTTCAGACGAAGCTGAACGTGAAAGAAGCAAAGACCGGAGATTACTTGGAGCGGGGACAGGTATTAATTGCACCCGGAGATAAGCACATGATCATCCGCCGCGTCGGAGACCGATACAAAGTTGAGTGCTTTGAAGGTGAAAAGGTGAACGGACATTGCCCTTCGGTAGATGTGTTATTTGAATCGGTTGCGAAGGAAGCTGGAAAAAATGCCATCGGTGTGATACTGACCGGTATGGGCTATGATGGAGCAAAGGGATTGATGGTTATGAGAAAAAATGGAGCGAGAACTCTTGGACAAGATGAGAAAACCTGTGTTGTATATGGTATGCCTAAGGTAGCATTTAATATCGGTGCAGTCGAACGGCAGACCGCACTGGATAATATGGCATATTCTATTTATAGCATGCTTGGTTGATGAGATAAAATCCTTATAGCTAAGGGTTCGTCGTAGAAGGATAATTATTAGGGGATGGGATTATGCCAAAGAAAATAATGAAAGACAACTTTATATATTCTGCCGAGATATTATCCGCTATCGGACATGGTATTATCGCAACGGATACTTTGGGTAAGATAATCTATACTAACCTTAATGCTGAGACGATCCTGGAGATTGTTGAAGCGGATGTCCTGAATAAGTGCTTTGATGAGGTGTTCCAGCTCTACAATGCGGAGACGAAGGAGCGAATGAACGACCCGGTATCCTTCGTGCTTCGGAATCAGATATCGACAGGCCTTGAAGCGAATAGCGTCTTGATGTTCAATCACAAGATTAAATATGTATCGGCATCCTGTACACCCTATCATGACTGTGATGGCGAAATGCTGGGTGTTGTTGTCGCCTTTCGTGATGTAACCAGACTTAGAACGCTGGAATTAGGACATATCCGGGAAGAAGAAAATCTTATGATGATCTTCAATAATACACCGGCAGCAGTAATCATTCTGAATGAGGATGGCAGGGCCATCCGGGCGAACCAGATTATGCTTGATTTCATTGGTAAAACGAAGGAAGATATTGTAGGTTTTCAATTCGGTAATTGTCTGAATTGCATCAATAGTATGGATAATGAAGGAGGATGCTGGTATGGTTCCAGATGTCCTGGCTGCGAACTAAGGAAAGCAATGCGGGAAGCCATCGATCACAATCGGATGACGTTTAACGCTGAGATTAAGATGGATGTTGCTCATGACGATCAAGTCCATGACTTCTGGGTTCGAGCCAGTGTATCGCCAATTATCCTAACCGGTAAAAGAGCGCTGGCCATCTCGCTGGTGGATATCAGCGCCAGCAAATACCAGGAGATTAATGCAAAAGAGGCCAAGGATTACATTGAGAATCTTATGAATCAGCTTCCATTTATTGTATGGATGACCGATGAGAATTTTGAGTGGAAGTATGTAAATAGGAAGTTAGGGGCCCTCACTGGAAGAGAGTTGATGGGAACTGAGATAAAGAATTGGTTTGACTTTATTCATCCGGAGGATCGGGAAGAGTTTAAGCGGGAAGCGCTAGAGGCAGTGAAGGATAGAAGGATCTTTGAAAAAGAAGGACGATTTCTGGATATGGATGGGAACATCAAATGGAGCCTTTTAATTGGAGCTCCTTATTATAATCAGGACGGTACTTTTGGTGGATATGTCGGATCCTCTTATGACATCTCAAACCTAGTGGAAGCACAGGAGGATATTAAGAAATATCAGGAGATGCTCATCTCGGCGAAGGAGGCTGCAGAGACAGCGAATAAAGCAAAAAGCGAATTCCTGGCAAATATGAGTCATGAAATTCGAACTCCGATCAATGGAATTGTCGGCATGATTGATCTTACATTATTATCCGAACTCAACGAAGATCAGCGAGATAATCTGAAGACAGCAAAAGCCTGTGCCAGCTCTCTGATTACGGTAGTAAATGATGTGTTGGATTTTTCTAAAATGGAAGCGGGTAAGATGAGCCTGGAGCATATTTCCTTTGATCTTAAGGAACTGATAGAAGATATCATTCGGTCCCATGCACCGAGGGCAAATGATAAAGATCTGGAACTTAATTATTCCTTTTCTTCTTCAGTTCCACAATTTGTAATTGGGGACCCGAACCGTCTGCGACAAGTGTTGAATAATCTTCTCAGTAATGCAATCAAATTCACGATGCGCGGCGAAGTGACTCTGATGATAAAAGGCTTGGCTGTATCAAAGGATGATGTGGAATTGACATTCTCCGTAATCGATTCGGGGATAGGAATAGCGAAGGAAGATATGGATCGTTTGTTCCAAAGCTTCTCCCAGATAGAGAATTCATATACCAGACAATTTGGTGGTACCGGCTTAGGACTTGTGATCTCTAAGCAGCTTCTGGAAATGATGGGAGGAAAGATTGATGTTAAGAGTGAATGCGGTGTAGGAAGTACCTTCCGTTTCGCTCTCAAGTTCCGCATCGGGAATGCACTTCTATCCAATAAAAAGCTTATGCCGCAGATATCCAAGGCAGAAACATTATTAAAGCTATTATTGGTGGAAGATGACCGGATCAATCAAAAGGTTATACAGAAGATGTTGGAAGAGCGGGGCCATAAGGTGATAACTGCGAACAATGGAATAGAAGCCATAGAATTATTTACACAGGAGGAGTACGATGCAATTCTGATGGATATTCAGATGCCGAAGATGAACGGAATAGAAGCGGCGGCTAAGATACGGAGTCTGGAAAGTGTGGACCGTCATACTCCGATCATTGCACTGACGGCATATTCTCTCCCCGGAGACAGAGAGAAATTCATCAATTTGGGAATGGATGAATATATATCCAAACCAATTCAGATGGAATTACTATTTGATCTATTGGAACGACTCACCAGGAAGAATACCGGAGAGACACCGGATTATGTGGTTTTAACAGAGGATGGAGAGATTGTCTTCAGCTTTGATGCAGCCAATCCCGCGGTGCCACAGAATCCTGAGGTTATTGAGGAGATTGCCAAATATATTCAATCGATTTGTCAGGAAAGCAATGGCGGTAATATCCTACGTGTGGAAGCAGTGGCTAAGGACATAAAGAGGGCAGCAGGGAAGATCGATGCCATCGATATTAAGGATATGGCCTTTAAGATTGAACTGGCAGCAAGGCGAGGGAATTTCTCAGAAGTGAAGAACTATATCGATCTAATCGTTGAAGAATTCAAGTTATACTATAATCCGCAGGGTCTTATATGATTTAAAGAGATGGAAGGAAACATAACCGGAATGTTATGTTTGGATTCAAATATATAGTAGCAATAGGTGTGAAGTATCCTACAATACCTGGGATATTTCACACCTTTTTCTTTCATATTATCCTTTGTATTCCCAGGTACCATAACCAATTAACTGTTTGAGCAAATTGATGTATTCTGTCGCTGCTTTGGAAAGATAGCGACTTTTCTTATATACAATGCAAAGCTGTCTGGTCGCAATTGGGTGATTAAGCTTGTAGTAGACGGGATGTTTCTCGTAATTCCCAAAGCGGATCAGAAAATCCGGTAGAAAGGTAAGTCCGATCCCTGCGAGAGACCAGGAGAAGGCTGTTTCGAGGCGTTCACTATATAGGATGACCTTTGGATCGAAATCAGCAGCTTCACATAGAGTAACCGCCTGTGAATAGAGCTTTTGTCCCTGCTGCTGGAAGATAAACTGTTCCTCCTTGAAGATGGACAGATTTAGAGCAGGAGTCTTATGCAACTTGGCACTATCGAGCCGTATGTCCTGAACAGTAATTTGATAAGCGGATAATTCCTGATTGAGCGGATTATCCGGTGGGACAGCAAGATAAAGCTGCTCCTCTGCCAATGCTTCGACATGAAATAAAGCTTCATCAAAGGGGCCGGTTCCAAGATAAAGATCCAAAACTCCTTCCAGAGTGGCTTCCTCCAGATCCGTCATTTGATTCTCTATGATGTGAAGCTCTACCCCCGGATACTTTTTGTTGAATTCTGCAATGCTTTTCGGAAGAAGGCAGGAGGCACGGAAGGGACTTGTGCCTATATTGAGCTTTCCTGTCTGAAGATTGGATAAATCAGCGATCTGATTTGTAAGCTCTTCCTCAATTGCTTTGACCTTTCGCGCGGCCTTTACATAAGCTTCCCCGGATGGGGTAAGGCGAATTGGGGAGGTACTTCGGTCAAATAACTGTGTATGAAGTTCATTTTCCAAATTCTTAACGAACTGACTTAAGGAGGGTTGCGTCACGTACAGCTTTTGAGAAGCCTTCGAAAAGCTTCGTTCCTGCGCAAGAGTAAGTAAATATTCGATCTGTTGTGAGGTCATAGTGGAGCTCCTTTCTATTAAGGAATTAGAGTGAAACGAAAGGGTATGGCAGAAAACCTATGTTGTATAGTATACTATTTTATTAGTGAAATAGTTATATATTTACAATTATTTATAAGCATAGACTTATACTATGAATATGTCAATAATAATTTGGCAATTTAGCCCGTCTTTGATAGAATGAATATAGAACATTTGCAATTATCTATATTGGTTAAAGAATCATAAGCACCTTATGACACTTTAACTCTATATTCTAATATTCTAATACCTAGGGGGGATATTATTGCAGGATAATGATAGATTTTTAGAATATTCGTTACTTGATTTGGGTAACAATGCAAGAATAAAGTCATTTTTGAAGAAGGTATCTGACGGGGAGCAGGTCACAATGGTATTTCTCGGCGGATCAATTACCGAACGCTATAACGGAGGTGTTGACGGCTGTTATGGAAAAGTCTTTACCGAGATGTTTGGAGAGAAATATACTACTTCGGATAAGGTGAAATTTAGGAATGCAGGATTGGCAGGCACAGATTCTGTCATGGGATTAATCCGGGTCGAACGGGATGTGCTTCGCCATAGTCCGGATATTGTATTCGTGGAATTTGCCGTAAATGATTCCAAAGATGCTCTGCATCGTGAAGCTTATGAGAGTCTGTTGCTTCGATTGCTTCAGTCCGAGAAGAAGCCTGCGGTGGTCTTAATATTTGTAAGAGCGCAAGAGGGCTATAACTGCCAGGGTCAGATGCAGGCGGCAGGAGAACATTATCAACTTCCGATGCTCAGTATATCCGATGCTGTCTTACGAATGACAGAGGAAGGAAGAATGCTTTGGAGTGATTATGGTGATGACTATATTCATCCTCACAGACAAGGTAATCGCATGATCGCTGATTGCCTCATGAATTATTTCCATCAGGCGGA
>Ga0316601_100000882_pt1 | contig 13873 bp, 16 predicted proteins | sample OWC_soil_day5_no_FD_207663 | JGI IMG/M metagenome (GOLD analysis project Ga0316601, IMG submission 207663) | Wetland soil microbial communities from Old Woman Creek delta, Ohio, United States - OWC_soil_day5_noCT | ecosystem: Environmental > Terrestrial > Soil > Wetlands | place: USA: Ohio...
GCTGCAGACAAGATTTGTGTTGACACGCAAAGGGGGCTGTTATAGCCTTAGGAGGTAAGAGCAGTGCGCATATTCCACTATTACTCATACGAGGGGTCCAGTGACGGAAACAACCGATAACCTTGATGCGTATGCGTTAGAAGACGGCGCACATATCGGGGTGATAGGGGGCGGCCCCACAGGGTCCTTTTTCAGCATCTTTGCGCTCAAGATGGCAAGGATGATGGGAAAACAGATCCAGCTCACAATCTTCGAGCCCAAAGATTTCACCAAAGACGGCCCTGCGGGGTGCAACCGCTGCGGGGGGATAATATCAGAACTCCTTGTCCAAACCCTTGCGGTTGAGGGCATCAATCTCCCTGACTCCGTGGTGAGAAAGGGCATTAATTCCTACAATCTCCATACAAATCACGGTGACGTGTATTTCGCAACTCCTGACCTTGAAAGGACCATCGCCACAGTGTACCGGGGCGGCGGGCCGAAGGGAATGATACCGGAGGGAAAAGAGAGCTTTGATTATTTTCTGCTCAAGGACGCGATCAAGGAGGGGGCTGCGCTTGATCCGCTCAGGGTTGACCGCATCGAGATCAGGGACAGGAAGCCTGTTCTCTTCTCAAAGGATCGGGAACTCGGGCAATTTGACCTGGTGGTGGGGGCATTTGGAGTAAACAGCACCACCCCTAAAATGTTTGAAGAGATCGGTTTTGGATACAAGGAACCTCCCACGGTTACGACAGCTATTGCAGAGCTGCTTCTGGGCGAAGAGAATGTGGAAAAGCATTTTGGAAATTCGGTCCATCTCTTCCTCCTCCCGGACAAGGGGATGAAGTTTGCTGCCATGATTCCCAAGGGGGCGTATGTCACTCTCTGCGTACTGGGAAAGGAGATGCACGCGAACACCGTGAGTGAGTTCCTCGAAAAACCGGTGGTAAGAAATGTGTTGAAGGACATCACGTACACCGTGGGATGCCGCTGTTTGCCGAAGATGAACGCGGGGGCACCCCTGAAACCCTTCACCGACAGGGTGGTCACATGCGGTGATGCGGGCTCCACAAGGCTCTTCAAGGACGGACTTGGGGCCGCATATCTCATGGGAAAGGCTGCAGCCAAAACCGCGCTGTTTCAGGGGGTGAGCGCCAGCCATTTTCAGGAGGATTATTACCCGGTCTACCACAGCATTATCATCGACAATCGTTATGGCCAGTTCCTCTTTGCCGTTACCGACGTGTACCGGAAGAACAAGATCCTCACTGAGGGCATGCTCAGGGTCATCAGGAGAGAACAGCAGGGTCCCGCTGACCACAGGATCCTCAGCTCAATCCTCTGGAATATGTTTACCGGGAACGAGAGATACAAGAATATATTCCCCAAGGCCCTTGACATCAGGATGCATGGGAATCTCTTGAGGGAATTTTCGCAGGTTCTCACGAGGAGGACATCATGAAAGAGGGCGAACTGGGGAAGGTGTACGCAAGTGGTGAGATTATTTTCAACGAGGGCAGCACAGGTGAGGTTATGTACGTAATTCAGTCGGGTAAGGTGAAGATCACAAAAAAGACCGAATCGGAAGAGGTGACTATCGCAACCCTCGGGGAAGGGGAAATCTTCGGGGAGATGGCAGTGTTCGACCGTCTGCCCCGCTCTGCCACCGCTGTTGCACTGGGTGATGCGAGGGTATTGAGCGTGGACAAGAAAAAGCTCTTCACCACCATCAACAGGGACCCTACCCTTGTATTCAAGATGCTGGAATCCATGAGCCAGAGGATAAGGAGCCTTGATGGGGAGCTTGCGAAGCTTAAGAAGGAGCATACCGAGATATCGCGTATCTGTGTTGATGTTGATGAAACCTCCACGCTTATATTGAAGGAAGCGAAGAATGTCATCCCTGCTGATAACGGTTCCCTCATGCTTCTTGATGATGAGGGTAAATCCCTCGCCATTACCGCAGCCTTTGGTGAGGAGGCAGACCCTAAGGTAATTCTCTCTGTGGGTGAAGGAATCGCCGGTGATGTGCTGAGAACAGGCAAGGCAGAGTTGGTAAACAATGTCTCCCTTGACTCACGTTTTGTTCCCGGCGGCTCCCACATCACCTCCATGCTCTGTGCTCCCCTCAGGTGCAGGAATTACAATTTCGGTGTGATCAACATGAGTAACCGTTCCGACAAACCCTTCACCCTTGATAACTTGAAGATGCTGGATGCCCTTGCACTCTATGCGTCCATCGCGATTCAAAATGCAAAGAACTTCTCGCACCTCAGGGATGCTGCAAGTGAAGTACTCAGACATGCGACCATGCTCCACATGTCCTGACGCACCATCGCTTTCTCTCCTTGCCCGTTTTTTTCTTGACAAATTGTAGATAATCATATATAAATATATGTATATGAGAGATGCCACGCAGCTTTTTAAACTGTTGTCTGATGAAACAAGGATGAGGATCCTTATGCTCCTTGCCCACAAGGAGCTCTGTGTCTGCCAGCTCATGGGGATCCTGGGAGTATCCCAGCCCCTGATTTCAAGAAACCTCTCCCTCCTCAGCAGTGCAGGGCTCCTTAATGAGCGGAGGGAGGGAAAGCTGGTCTTCTACTCAGTGAAGAAAACCACCGCCCCGATGGCGCGGAAAATTCTGGAACTATTAAGAACTGAACTGAAAGATACCGCAAGGTTAAGAGAGGACTTACGCTCTCTGACTGACTGCCATGAGTTCCAGATAAAGACAGGAAGATGCGACATGAAGACATTCCTCTCATTCATGGAAAAACAGCGGACAAAGAAATGATGAAACCCTTGCGGTCTTGCCCTTCCTGCCGCCGCCTAATGGCGGGGAAAAAGCCCCTCAGCATCCAAGAAGCACCGGGGATTGCCTTGCCGGGCTTAGTGTGTTATAATTAAGAAACAGTGCAACAATAAACAACAGCGGAGGTTAGTGATGGAGTTGAATACCATGTCATACAACAAATGCATATGCCGGAAGTGCGGAACCCAGTATGCAACCATGCTGAACAATGATGCAGAATTGCAGAATGAGCCCTGTCCCAAGTGCGGGGAAAAAGAGCTGAAACTTTCAGGACCAGTGGGTCTTAACGAGCTTCGCAGTATGTTCGGCGGCGGTGGCTGAAACCCCTACGGTTGCTAGGACCGGTCAGGTCTTTCAAAATCATGGGCAGTCGACATCTCTTGTTTCGAACTCAAGAGATTGTCGGCTGCCTGCTTCAATAAGATCGTTACGTCATCTTTTTCCCTTTAGGCACATCTTCACTTTGCTACGACTTTGACCCTATCCTTAACCCTTACCCCACTGCTTCACTCCTCATCAGAAGATGTGAAGTCTATTTTGCCTTCAGCATCGGAATTCGCTCAACGAATAACTTCTCAAGATAGTGCGTTTCCTTTTCCGCCATCTCCTTGTTAGCCTTGAGTTCCTTATTATCGTTCCTCCCTTTGATACAGGCCTGCTCCATGAATTCCGCATACGAGTCACGATAATCTTGAGGAACCTTAACGAGTTTAGAGGCACTCGTACGGACTCGTGAACAGTCAGAACCATTCCAGCCGGCAAAGTAGGCATTCGGAATCTGACCTTCTGTGATCACGTCAAAATACCACGCTGCGTGCGCAGTGTGAGCTACGAGGAACAGCAAAAAGGTGAGTAATATGACATGCACAATCTTCACGACAACCTCCTTCATGCCTTCAAGAAATTATATTGCCTAAGAGCGCTGGGTAAGGAAAAAATGAGCTCAGGACAGCTTCGTACAGGAGGCTCCGACAGTCGTGAGCATCAATGATCTGGATATGTCAGTAGAAATTGGCCTCATATTACAAGTCTACGGTCTTTGTTCAGGGGATTTCTATACATTTCTTGCTTTTTTTTAGGCATTTCTTGCAGGAGCTAGAGATATGAGGAAGAAGTCAGCATCTTCTGGATGGTCTACCCTTAATGAGAACCTGACTCATTTTCCACCGAAAGCACGCGGCCTCTTTTCAACAAGACAGGAAAAAGAGCACATGATAAAATGGGAATCTGGGATCGGGAAACAAGACCTTTTTCGCAAGAAAGCTGAGAAACAACATGAAGGCACGAAGATCAATGTCAGAGGGTTCGTCTGTTATTCTGTTCGTGAGATCACCCGAAAGAGGGAAGGTAAAATCCCGCCTGGCAGCAGCCGTCGGCGGAAAGATGGCCCTGGAGATCTATAAGGGATTCGTTTTGGATATATTGGAAACGCTTAAAGGGGGTCGTTATCCCTTCAGAATATTCTTTTATCCCGGAAATTCAAAGGAGAAGATGACAAACTGGCTGGGGAAGGATTTTATGTATTCACCACAAAGGGGATCGGATATTGGGAAAAAGATGGAAAATGCCTTTGTTCAGTCATTCTCCGAAGGCTCAGAACGGGCGGTGCTCATCGGCAGTGATATTCCGGACCTCCCGAACTCCATAATCCATAGGGCATTCTCATCATTGGACAAGAGTGATGCGGTACTCGGACCCGCATCTGACGGAGGGTATTACCTGATAGGGTTTAAGAAGGCCTCCTTCCTTCCCGATGTATTTCATGGTATTCCCTGGAGCACTCCCTCTGTCTATCGGGAAACAACGGAGCTTTTTCGCCGCTCCAAATACCGTGTCCATATCCTTCGTCAATGGAATGATGTGGATACGATGGACGACCTGCGCGCCCTCGTTACCAGAAACCAGGATACGGATTTCCGAGCGTCCCGCTCCATGTCTCTCTGCAGGAAGATTTTTCATGGAATCCTCGATGAGTGACACAATTTCAGTAATCCTGCCTGTGTGGAAAGAGGCATCCATCATTAATCACACCATCGGCAATATCCTCTCTTCGGAGTACAGGGGGGATGTGGAGATTATCGTGGTGGACTGCAGTGCCGAAGGGGAGACCATACACGCGGTACAAAATAAGAAGGTGAAAAAAGTCGTCTCAGAAAAAGGTCGTTCATGGCAGATGAATACAGGGGCCACAATCGCCTGTGGAGGGATTCTCTTCTTTTTGCATGCCGACACACTCCTGTCCAAGGACGCGTTAATGGCTATTTCCTCCATAATGCGGAAGAGGGAATTTGTGGGCGGAGCCTTTGACCTGGGTATTGATTCTCCACGTCGCATATTCAGGGTGATAGAGACAGCGGCTTCTCTCCGCTCAAGGATCACCAGGATCCCCTACGGGGACCAGGGGATATTCATACGGAAAGACTATTTTCATGCCATTGGGGGGTTCAAGGAAATACCCTTAATGGAAGATGTGGATCTTATGCGACGCATTAAGAAAGCGGGGGATAAGATCTGCATCCTTCCGCTGAAGGTGAAGACCTCTCCCAGGAGATGGGAAGAGGAGGGTATTGTCCGGTGCACATTGAGAAATTGGGCGCTTATTACCCTTTACTACATGGGGTTCCCACCTGAGAAACTGGCAAAGCATTACCCATAAATCGTATACTGCGTGGCTCTCACTCCTGTGAGGTTTCACTTAGCAGCGCGCCCTTCACCCCAATAACCACTTCACGGTAAGGGATATTCTTGCCCGAGTCCCTGATTGCCTGCTTCACGATAAAAGACAGGCCGCCGCAGCACGGAACCTCCATCCTCACCACGGTTATGCCTTGCACTGAATTCCCGTGAAAGATCTCCTTGAGTTTTTCAAGGTAGTACTGCGCATTATCAAGCTTGGGGCATGCGATGAGGACCTTTTTCCCCTTGATAAACCGGCTCTGAAAATTAGGCGTCGAAAACGCGGTGCAATCAGCAGCGAAAAGGAGGTCCGCACCATTCAGAAACGGGGCATTGGACGCAACGAGCGTAAGCTGGACAGGCCAGTTTGAGAGTTCAGGCATTGTCTCAGCCGCACTCTGCACCGCTTCTCTTTCCTGAGAAAATTCGACATTCCTTGAGCCCGGGCACTCCTGCACGGCCTCCCTCTTTTTCCCTGTTTCATGCAGGTATCTTTCTGTTGCCTCTTCGTCAAAGGGATCCGCCTCCCTTTGAATAATGGTAAGGGCACCTGTAGGACATGCCCCTATACATGCTCCCAGGCCGTCGCAATAAATCTCCTTCACAAGCTTCGCCTTTCCCTCAACAATCCGGAGCGCTCCCTCGGCACAGTCAATGACACACTGGCCGCATCCGTCACACTTTTTCTCATCGATCTGAATAATATTTCTCACTGTCATGGTAACCCGCCTTGCATCAAGAACCTGCCAACACTACCCGATTCCGGCCGGACCTTTTTGCTTCATAGAGCGCCTGATCCGCATCCCTTACGAGTCTGCCAAGAATATGAATCTCCCCGCTTTCAGGTCTGCATGCGCTCACACCAAAACTTGTTGTGACAAGAATAGAGCCTTTTCCTCCAACAATGGGCGTTCCTTCTATCCTCTCTCTGAGACGTTCAGCAGGCATTCTCGCGTCCTCCAAATCACTGTCAGGCAGCAGGACCACAAATTCTTCCCCGCCGTAGCGGGCAAGTATATCATTGGACCTGAACTCTTCCCTGGCCATTGAAACAACTTTTTGGAGAACCAGATCACCGCTCGCATGACCATATTCATCGTTCACCCGCTTGAAAAAATCGATGTCGAACATTATCACCGCCAGGGAACTTCCATTGCGGGAAGCTCTCTTAATCTCATGATCCGCCATTTGAAAGAAATGCCTCCGGTTATAGATGCCGGTGAGAGAGTCGGTGATCGCCAGCTGGCGGAAGGATTCCTCACTTTTCCGGAGTGCCTCCTCAACTTTTTTTCTCACACCGATCTCGTGCAACAATTCATTGTTGATTCTTGTAAGCTCCTCCTCCTTTTCCTTCAAGCTCCTTAGTGTTGAATCAAGACGTTCCACCATTGAATTAAAGGCAATGGAGAAATCTCCCATAAAATCGACACGCTGGGTAAAATCGCCTCCCGCGATCATCTGGGTCTGCCAGCTGAGATGCTTGAGGTGGGATTGGAGTGTTTTCAAGGCTCCGCCGAGATATCCCTTGATTTTCAGCTCAGTTGAAAGGTCGCCACCCGCCACCGCGAGCAAAAATTTACGAATGAGCAGCAGTTCAGAATAAAGCTCGGGAAGGCCAGCAATTCGCGTCAGATGTTCAGGAAGCTTCTCGTCAGTTATCCGTGACTGTACGCACGCATGCAGCGCCTCCACAATCTCAGAAGCAAGATCATCAGGAGATGCAGAGGGGGGGCCAGAATCAGGTAGGGACATACTATTCCACAACTTCGGCAGAAAAACGGCAGGTTCTGTCCCCTGTGCACCAGCAGTCAACCTCCTTGACCCTGAAATGCTTACCGGTAAAGCTTTCCAAAATACCCGAGATAAAGCCCTCATCAAACACGCATACCTCATAATCCAGTTCAGGCAAGCCGGAGCAATCTAGGTCTTCGGAGACCGTAAGGATTAAAGAGCCCTTTTCGATATCCGCCTTCTCTACACGGAGGATTCCTATGCCCATCTCTCTCAACTGACTCTGGAGATTCTTGATAAACTCATTGAAATCGGTTACCGCACCGAGGTACTTTTTATAGAACTCCGTGCCGGCAAGTTTTCCGGCTTCATAAAAGATTTCATCTGTTTTCTTAGTGCCAAGGTGCCTTTCCAGAACATCTCTCAGGACAAACTGCATAAGGCGATAGACTTCCAGCCGGGTTGTCAACCCAAGATGGGGACGACCTGAGCTGATGTCGCCCAGAAGCTCCCAGGAGAACGCATACTTGCGGTCTGACACAACACCTCCACGCAGAAGGATTAGAAAGTACGGTCAGAAGTCATTTTAACGTCTTTTTACCAATAATTCCAGAAGGAATTCATGGCGGATTACTTTTATGTCCTCGATGAATCTCTTTCTTAAAAAGCAAGGCGCATGCCAAAACCCTCTCACGTGAGAAAACAAAAACTTACTTTACGCAGCATGCTTTATCAAGAGTGTTTTTTTTGGTCAAGGACAGCAAAGGTGTTTCGCTGTCTAAATAAGAATTTGGTATCAAAAATGGACGAAAATCGGACAGGGTTTCCGAAAACCGGTAAAGGAGCAACTCAGGCTTCACAGTTCGGAGAGAACGCGTTAAGATGAAAGACTTCCGGTCCGGAATAAATCAGTCAGGCAAATCTTTTGTCTAAGAGGCGGCCAGATTCGTTCGGAGAAGATATAAAGAACCCTACTTTGTGGTCTTCTTCTCTGCCAGCTGAACTCGTATGGTCGCCCGTTCGAGCGCCGATTCAGCCCTTGCAAAATCTATCTTCTCGGCCTGCTTTAACCTCTCTTCGGCCCGTTTCATGGCAGCCTTTGCGCGCTCGACGTCAATCTCCTCAGACTTTTCAGCGCTGTCGGCAAGGACAAACATCCCTCTTGGACCAACCCCGCAGTATGCCCAGCTGACGAAGAAGAATAGTGGCTGGTTGTTGATTTTGCAGGTGAGCATCCCCGCCTTAAGGGTCGTCACAAAGGGGACATGTCCGGGGAACACACCAAACTCGCCTTCGCTCCCGTTTGCTGTTACCTCTTCTACCTCTTCGCTGAAGATGAGGCCATAAGGAGTAACAATCTCAAGAAGAAATTTCCCTTCAGCCATTCCTATCTCGACCAGCCAAGCTTTCGGGCATTCTCCTCGACCTCTTCGATGCCCCCGCACATATAGAATGCCTGCTCGGGTACATCATCGTACTGTCCGTCCACAATAGCCTTGAATCCCTTGATGGTGTCAGCGACCTTGACATATTTCCCGGGTCTGCCGGTAAAGACCTCTGCAACATGGAAAGGCTGGCTAAGGAACCTCTGCATCTTTCTCGCCCTGGAAACGATCAACTTGTCATCTTCAGAAAGCTCTTCCATACCGAGAATGGCAATGATGTCCTGCAACTCTTTATATCTTTGGAGGATCTTCTGCACGCTTCTCGCAACTGCGTAATGCTCATCACCGATCACCTTTGGGTCAAGGATTCTCGATGTGGAATCAAGGGGATCCACAGCCGGGTATATCCCGAGCTCTGATATCTGCCTCGAAAGAACGACTGTTCCGTCCAGATGGGTAAATGCGGTTGCGACCGCAGGGTCTGTGAGGTCATCAGCAGGGACGTAGATGGCCTGCATGGAGGTGATGGCGCCCTTCTTTGTGGTGGTGATCCTTTCCTGCAGGATACCCATGTCCGTTCCGAGTGTAGGCTGGTATCCCACCGCAGAGGGCATTCTGCCCAGGAGGGCCGAGAGCTCTGACCCCGCAAGGGTATATCTGAATATGTTGTCGATAAAGATAAGAACATCCTGTCCCTCATCCCTGAAGTACTCTGCACAGGTGAGCGCAGTAAGGGCAACCCTGGCCCTTGCTCCGGGGGGCTCGTTCATCTGTCCGTATACAAGGGCGACCTTTTCGAGAACGCCTGAATGTTTCATTTCACCATAAAGGTCGTTCCCTTCCCTTGTCCGTTCACCCACGCCCGCAAAGACCGAGACGCCACCATGTTTCATCGCGATGTTATGGATCATCTCCATGATAACAACGGTCTTCCCGACGCCTGCGCCGCCGAACATGCCCATCTTCCCGCCCCTCACAAAAGGCACAAGGAGATCGAAGACCTTGACCCCCGTCTCGAACACCTGTGTGACCGGCTCCTGCTCCACAAAATCGGGGGCGAGCCTGTGGATGGGCAATCTTTTTTCGGCACTTACAGGCCCGAGCTTGTCAACACCTTCACCGATCACATTGAGTATTCTCCCCAGGACGGCTTTACCCACAGGAACGGTGATAGGCTGACCGGTGTCCACCGCAGGCGTGCCCCTCACCAATCCGTCGGTAGCAGACATGGCAACGGTCCTGACCTTGTTGTCTCCCAATTGTGATGCAACCTCAAGGGTGATCTTAATGTCAGGAATGCCCTTTGCCGCGTCGCCCTTCTGGTCGATCGTTATCGCATTCAGAATCTGGGGCATCTTGCCCTCGAACTCCAAGTCCACCACTGCACCGATAACCTGCGAAACTTTTCCTACGTTCATTCTATACCCCCATTGTGTTTCATCATAATCTGAACTTTCATATCATCCCTTTAATGCCTCGACGCCTCCCACGATATCCATAAGCTCCTTTGTGATGGAGGCCTGCCGTGCCTTGTTATACTGGAGAGTAAGTTTCGAGATCATCTCGTTTGCGCTCTTGGTCGCATTTTCCATCGCAGACATTCTCGCTGCCTCTTCCGATGCCTGGGACTCGAGCAGTGCCCTGAAGATCTGTATCTCGACGTTCTTCGGAATGAGGCTGCTGAAGATCTCTTCTTTTGAAGGCTCATAGATAAAGTCTACGACCGGCTCTGTATCTTCAGTGACCTCTATGGGAGCAAGAGGGAGAAGCCTCGCAAACACGACCTTGTGGGCGCCCACGGACTTGAATTCATTATAGACGACGACCGCTTCGTCTATTATTTCGTTCGTATAGCTTTCGATGATGTCCGCAGCAATTTCCTGTGCATTTGCATACGAGACCTTTCCCGAGATGCCTGTCCAGGAATTCCTAACTTCTATATTCCTTCTCTTGAGATAGTCCTTTGCCTTTTTGCCGACAGAGCTGATCGACACATCGAGTCCTTCCGCCTTAAGGCTGGCGATATGTTTTGCACTAGCCTTAATCACATTGGTGTTGAAGGCACCGCAAAGACCCCTGTCGCTGGTCATGACAAGGACTTCGACATTCTTTATTGGCCTTACGGCAAGAAGCGGATGAATCTCTGTTTCAAGAGTGGACGCGACGAGCCGGGAGATCGCCATTTGCATCCGCTCCGCGTAGGGGCGCAGCTCGAACATTCTCTGCTGTGCCTTTCTGAACTTGACCGCAGCGATCATCTTCATCGCCTTGGTGATTTTGCTCGTGCTTTGGACCGCGTTGATCCTTCTCTTTATGTCCCTTAAGGTAGCCACGTTTTTCCTTACAATGCCCTTTCTCTAAGGTTGAAATCCTCTCTTAAAGTCTTCCACTGCCTGTATAAGCCTGTTCTTGAGGTCATCATCAACCGCCCGCTTCTCTCCAATTTCCTTTTGTATATCTGCCTTGTTATCTCTTATATACCTGAGGAGCTCATCCTCAAACTTTCTTACGGATTCCACAGGAACATCATCGAGGTATCCCTTTGTTCCTGCAAAAAGGACGATGACCTGTTCTTCCATGGACATAGGCACATACTGATCCTGTTTCAGGAGTTCCACCATCCTCTTGCCTCTTTCGATCTGGGAAAGCGTTGCCTTATCAAGGTCGCTGCCGAACTGCGCAAACGCTGCAAGTTCCCGGAACTGGGCAAGATCGAGTCTGAGCGTCCCCGCAACCTGTTTCATCGCCTTTGTCTGGGCAGCGCCGCCCACGCGGCTGACCGAAAGTCCCACGTTCACTGCAGGCCGTACCCCTGCATAGAAGAGCTCAGGTTCAAGATATATCTGGCCGTCGGTAATGGAAATCACATTGGTGGGGATATAGCCCGACACGTCACCCGCCTGGGTCTCGATGATGGGCAATGCGGTTAACGAGCCGCCGCCAAGCTCAGGGGAGAGCTTCGCAGCCCTTTCAAGAAGCCTGGAATGGAGATAGAACACATCACCCGGATACGCCTCGCGCCCGGGAGGACGCCTGAGGATAAGGGAAAGCTGTCGGTACGCGGTAGCCTGCTTGCTCAGGTCGTCGTATACGATCAGGGCATGTTTTCCGTTGTCCCTAAAATATTCTCCAATGGCACACCCGGTATAAGGAGCGATATACTGGAGTGGTGCCGGGTCACTGGCAGTTGCCGAAACAACGATCGTGTGCTCCATCGCACCGTTCTCTTCCAGGGTCTTCACAAGGCGGGCAATATTAGACTGTTTCTGGCCGACCCCGACATAGATACAGGTAACATCGCCGCCTTTTTGATTGATGATCGCGTCAATAGCAACGGCCGTCTTTCCGGTCTGGCGGTCGCCGATAATAAGCTCCCTCTGCCCTCTTCCGATGGGTATCATGGCATCAATGGCCTTCAGTCCTGTCTGGAGGGGCTCTTTCACCGGCTGGCGATCTACGATACCCGGGGCAACCACATCAACAAGCCTCCTATCCTTGGTGTTAATAGGGCCCTTTCCGTCAATAGGCTGTCCAATGGCGTTAATGACCCTTCCCCTCATAGCCTCACCCACAGGAACGGACATGATCCTGCCGGTACGCTTCACCACATCCCCTTCGAGGATGAGGGAATCCTCACCAAAGAGAACCGCTCCCACGGAATCCTCTTCAAGATTCAGGGCCATGCCATATATGTTATTGGGGAATTCCAGGAGTTCTGATGCCATGCATTTTTCGAGGCCGTAGACCCTGGCAATACCGTCTCCGACAGAGATAACCGTTCCTATCTCACTTATATCCACCTTTTTCTCAAAATCGGTTATCTGTTTCCGTAACAGTTCACTGATCTCTGCAACATTAATCTCCATAGCATCACCTCTTTATAAGATCATCTCGTAAAAGCCGTAGCTGGCCCCTTATGCTGCTGTCATACATGGAACTGCCCACCTTTACCAGGACGCCGCCAAGGAGGGAAGGATCCACAACATATTCAATATCCACATCACGACCGGTTATCTGCTTCAGGGAAGACTTCAGGGTTTCCTCATATTTTCTCTGCGTATCCACCGGGGTCACCACGATGGCCTTTGCCTTCTTCTTCTTTTCGAGGTACATTGCAGTGACGATTTGTATCAATCCATCAAGGGAAGCGATCACCAGATGTTCCGAGAGGTAGAGGATGAATTTTACCGTACTGCCGGAAATTTTGACCCTTTCGGAAATCTCTTTTATCCCTTTTTCCCTCTCTTCTCCGGTAAAGCGGGGATTTTCCAGCAGACCCCTGAATTCCCTGCTCTTTTGCATAAGCCCATTGACGGCAGAGAGCTCTTCCAGTGCTTTCGGCATATCATCGATACCCATTGAGTTAAGAAACATCTTCGCGTATCGCTTCACTGCCTGCTGGCGCTTCATTTCTTTGTCTCCATTCTCGCAAGTGATTCCTCGATAAGCCTGATTTGTTCCTCACTGCTCAGCTTCCCCTTCAATTTTTTCTCTGCAAGCTCCAAGGCTATCTCCACAGCCTCTGCTTTGATTGAGTCCTTAGCAAGCCTGACCTCATAGTCAATATTATTCTTTGCCTGCTCAAGGATCTTCTCCTTCATCTGCTCGCCCTGCTGGACGAGGAGGTCCTTCTCTCGTTTGGCCGACTGCTGCGCATGGGCAACGATCTCTTCTATCTCCCTGTCCTTGAGCTTCAGCCGTTCCTCAACCTCTGCAAGGGCCTTCTGCGCCAGTTCCCTGGCCTCTTTTGCCTCCTGTAAGGTCTTCTCAATCAATTCTGTTCTCTTGCGCAGAAATTCCTGGAGGGGCTTTTTGGCGAACCAGACAAGGACACCCACAAGAATCGCAAAATTGAGTATCTTCCAGAGCCACTCCTTCCATTCCCCTCCATGAGCTGCCTCCTCTGCCCCAAAGGCAACGGTGACAAGCGCAAACTGCAAAATACAAAATACAAACAAAGTTGCGTGGGGCATAGGGCATAGGGCATAGCGGGAAAACCGATTTTCCAGGGAGGCTCTTCTTTCTTGCTCTCTGCTCTTTGCTCTCTGCGTAGTATTCATTTCAAACGCCCACCAGCTTTTTCACAATCTCGTCCGAAAATTTCTCTACGTCAGGACGGAGTTTCTGGCGCGCATGTGAGGATTCAGTCTTCAGCTCCATCCTTGCCTTCTCGATGAGTTCAGATGCCTGTCTATTGGCGTCCTCCATGATCTCCTTCTGTTTGTCCAGTCCCTCTTTCCTCATGCCCTCGTGAACACCCTTTGCCCGGTTCTGGGCATCATGG
>Ga0316601_100000883_pt1 | contig 13871 bp, 8 predicted proteins | sample OWC_soil_day5_no_FD_207663 | JGI IMG/M metagenome (GOLD analysis project Ga0316601, IMG submission 207663) | Wetland soil microbial communities from Old Woman Creek delta, Ohio, United States - OWC_soil_day5_noCT | ecosystem: Environmental > Terrestrial > Soil > Wetlands | place: USA: Ohio...
GGAGCGCGGTATCGGCACGATCTGCGCGATGCGGCAGCCGCCCAAACCATTCACCGACAAGGAGCTGGCGCTGCTCAGGACTTTCGCCGATCAGGCAGTGATCGCGATCCAGAACGCGCGCTTGTTCAACGACACGAAGGAGGCGCTGGAACGGCAGACCGCGACGGCCGAGATCCTGAAGGTCATTGCCCAGTCGCCCGGCGACGTGCAGCCGGTGCTCGACGCCATCGTCGCCAGCGCCAGGCGCCTGGTGGACGGCTATTCGGCCGCAGTCTGGCGACTCGACGACGAGCGGATTCGCCTCGCCGCGTTCACGCAAACCAGCGAGCAGGGGAGCCAGGTACTTCAGCACTACAGCGCTGGGTTGGTCCTCGATGGCTCGTACGTGCAGAGCCCGCTGCGCACCGGATTGCCAATCCAGATCGCCGACGTATGGACGGAACCGCGCACGACCGCGGAACACAAGGAACTGGCCAAGGCACGCGGCTTCCATGCGCTGGCCAACGTGCCGCTGGTGCGTGACGGGGCAGCCATCGGCATGATCAGCGTCTCCCGGATTGAGGTAGGCGAGTTCACGCCTCACCAGATCGAGCTGCTGCAGACCTTCGCCGACCAGGCGGTGATCGCGATTGAGAACGTGCGCCTGTTCAACGAAACCAGGGAAGCGCTGGAGAGGCAGACCGCCACGGCCGAAGTACTCCAGGTCATCAGCGGGTCGATGGCCGATCCGCAGCCGGTATTCGACAAGATTCTGGACAGCTGCAAGCATCTGTTCGGCAGCGACGACACGGCTGTGCTCCTTGTCGACGAGCAGGACCAGGTTCACCTCGGCGCCTATGTCGGCAAGGCGCGCGACGCGGTGTCCGCTACCTTTCCGGCGCCGCTGGCGAAATCTCCGGCGGGCCGCGCGATACGCGAGCGGCGGGTGGCCCACTATCCCGACGTTGCCAACGATCCGGGAGTCACCCGCGCTGTGCGCAACGTTGCAAAGCTGGCGGGCTACAAGGCGATGGCCTATGCGCCGATGCTGTGGAACGAACGCGGCATTGGCGCGATCGGTGTATCGCGCGCCATCGGCGGCTTCAGTGCAAAGGAACTCGCGTTGCTGCAGACCTTTGCCGACCAGGCGGCGATCGCGATCCAGAACGCGCGCCTGTTCAACGAGACCAAGGAGGCGTTGGAGCGCCAGACAGCGACAGGAGAGATTCTTGCGTCAATGAGCGGGTCGATGACCGACACCCAGCCGGTGTTCGACGCGATCGCGCGCAACCTGTTGCGGCTGTTCGGGACCGAATTTGCAATGGTTGCGTTGGCACGCGACGGAAGGGTGGAAGTCGCAGGAATTCAGGGGGCACCCGGCTTCGAGAAGCTGGCGGCGAGCTATCCACTTCCGCTCGACCAATCAACCCACGTGGGCAGCACGATTCTCGCAGGCGAGGTTTCGCAACTCGTACCGATCGTCGGCAATCCGGCCGCGCCACCGCGGACCGAGCAGTTCGCGCGCGACTTCGGGTTCAACGCCCAGATCGCGGCGCCTATGGTCCGGGAGGGCAAGGTCATCGGCGCCCTCGTCACTGCGAAACGAGATGCCGTGCCCTTCGACGACAAGCAGGTCGCTCTCATCATGTCGTTTGCCGACCAGGCTGTGATCGCGGTCGAGAACGTGCGCCTGTTCAACGAGACGCAGGACGCGCTGGAGCGGCAGACCGCTACCGCCGAGGTTCTGCGAGTGATCAGCGGTTCCGTCGCTGACGCCAGGCCGGTATTCGAGAAGATCATGGACAGCTGCAAACGGCTGATACCTTGCGACGGCGGGGCCGTCCTGGTGGTCGATGACCAGCAGCAGGTCGAAGTCGGCGCGGTTCATGGCGACAGCGACGGAATGTTCGTGCGTGGCTACCCGCGTCCGATCGAGCGGACGGTGCTGGGGCTGGCGTTCGATTCGCGTCGGCCCCTGTATTACCCCGAAGCGCGGACCGCCGAAGGCGTACCCGAACTCGCTCGGCGCTTCGCAACAAAGGCCGGCTTCGACTCGCTGTTGATCGCACCCATGATCTGGGAGGGCCGGCGCATCGGCAGCATTTCGATCGCCCGGCAGGCCGCCTTCGCGTTCTCGGAAAAGGACATCGACCTGCTGCAGTCCTTCGCCGACCAGGGCGTGATCGCGATTCAGAACGCACGATTGTTCAGAGAGACGAACGAGGCGCTGAAACGGCAGACGGCATCGGCCGAAATCCTCAGTGTGATCAGCAGTTCGGTGGCGGACGCGGCGCCGGTGTTCGAGAAGATCCTGGAAAGCTGCAGGAAGCTCTTTGCAGGCAGTGCAAACGGGATACTGTTGATCGACGAGCACGGCGGTGCGCGCATCGCTGCGCACGACGGCCCGGAGCGAGAGCGGGTGACCGAGTTGGTCGCGGCGGGATTCGCCGACGGACTGGTCCAGGTGGAAGCGCTGCAGAACCGCCAACCGCTGCATTTTGTCGATGCCCTCTCCGAGGAAGCTCGCGGTCCGGTGGGGCGGATCGCGAAGCGGCTTGGCATCGGCTCCTACTCGCAGGTAGCAGCGCCGATGATGTGGCAGGACCGCCCGGTCGGCTGGCTGTATGGGATACGCCAGCCCGCCACCGGCTTCAGCGAGGTCGAGATCGCGCAGATGAAGACCTTCGCCGATCAGGCGGTGATCGCAATCCAGAACGCGCGGATGTTCAACGAGACTCAGGAGTCGCTCGCGCGGCAGACGGCCACGTCCGATGTGCTGCAGGTGATCAGTGAATCACCCACCGACGTGCAGCCGGTGTTCGAGATCATTGCCGAGCGCGCGGCGGCGTTGACGGCTGCCCGCTACTGCCTGGTCACGCGGCTCGACGGCGATCAGTTGCACCTGGTCAGCCTGCACGGGGTGAACGCTGCCGGCACGTCAGCGTTGCGCGCTGCCTGGCCCCAGAACTTGACGACGAGCACCGCGATTTCTGCGCGCGCGATACGCGAGCGCGGCGTGGTCAACGTGGCCGACCTTCTTGCGCTGTCCGACGAGGAGTACGCGCCGGAGATGAAACAGGCCTGCGAACTGGCCGGCTTCCGCAGTGGCCTCGCCGTGCCGATGATGCGCGACCAGCAGATGATCGGCGCGATCACGGTGAACCGCGCCGAAACGGGTCTCTACGCCGCCAAGGAAGTGGCGCTGCTGCAGACCTTCGCGCGCCAGGCCGTGGTGGCTGTCGAGAACGTGCGCCTGTTCAACGAGACCAAGGAAGCACTGGAACGGCAGACGGCTTCTGCCGAGATCCTGCGCGTGATCAGCAGTTCGGTGGCCGACGCGAGCCCGGTGTTCGACAAGATCCTCGAAAGCGCCGCACGGCTGACCGGTTCGGACTTCGGCATCGTTATGCGCTACGACGCCGGCCAGTACAGCGCGGTCGCGACGACGCTGGTGCCGGATCCCGCGTTCCAGACGTTCATGCGCGCACCACGGCAGTGGGGCCCGACCACCGGGCTGGGCCGAATTGCGGCGACGCTGAAGCCGGTAAACATTCCGGATCTGCTCGACTATGAGGCCTACCGGCTGGGCGACCCCAACGCCGTGGCTGCCGTGAAACTGGGCACCGTGCGCTCCTGGCTCGGAGTGCCGATGCTGCGTCACGGCGAACTGATCGGCGCGATCCTCGTGTACCGCAAGGAGCTGAAGCCCTTCGACGATCGCCAGACCGCCCTGCTGCAGACCTTCGCCGACCAGGCCGTCATCGCGATCGAGAACGCGCGTCTGTTCAACGAGACCAAGGAGGCGCTCGCACGGCAGACCGCCACTGCCGAGGTGCTGCAAGTCATCAGCAGTTCGGTCTCCGATACTGCGCCGGTATTCAACAAGATCCTCGACAGTTGCCGCCATCTGTTCTCCAGCACGCAGGTTGGCATCCTGTTGGCCGGCGATGATGGCCAGGTGCATGTCGGCGCCTGGCGGGGCTCCGCCGAGGAGGCCATGAAGATTGCCTTTCCGCGGCCGTTGAAGGGCTCCATCACGGCGCAGGTGATTCGAGAACGCCGTACTGTGCACATCGCCGATGTGGCTGCAATGCCGAACCCACCACTTGCCATGGGGCGAGTTGTTGCGTTGAGCGGCAACTGCTCAGTAGCCTTTGCGCCAATGCTCTGGGAGGACGAAGGCGTCGGATCGATCTGCATCATGCGGCAGCCGCCGAGTCCGTTCACCGAGAACGAACTTGCACTGCTGAAGACTTTCGCCGACCAGGCGGTGATCGCGATCCAGAACGCGCGGCTCTTCAAGCAGACCCAGGAGGCGCGCGCCGCGGCCGAGGCGGCAAACGAAGCGAAGAGTTCCTTCCTGGCGACCATGAGCCACGAGATCCGCACACCGATGAACGCGGTGATCGGCATGAGCGGCCTGCTGCTCGACACGTCGCTCAATGATGAGCAGCGCGACTACGCGGCGACGATCCGCGATTCCGGCGACACGCTGCTCACGATCATCAACGACATCCTCGACTTCTCGAAGATCGAGGCCGGAAAGATGGACATCGAGGCGCATCCGTTCGATCTGCGCGAGTGCGTCGAATCGGCGCTCGACCTGGTGGCGCCGCGCGCGATCGAGAAGCACCTCGAGACGGCCTACTTCTTCGAAGGCGACGTGCCAGCCGCGATACGCGGCGACGTAACGCGGCTGCGCCAGATCCTGCTGAACCTGCTGGCGAATGCGGTCAAGTTCACCGAGGCAGGCGAGGTGGTGCTGACGGTCAGCGCGGGCTTGGTGACCGATGGTGCTGTCGAACTGACATTTTCCGTCCGCGACACCGGCATCGGGCTCACGGCGGAAGGCATGGGGCGGCTCTTCCAGTCGTTCTCGCAGGCCGACTCGTCGACCACGCGCAAGTACGGTGGCACCGGCCTGGGGCTGGCGATCAGCCGGCGGCTCGCCGAATTGATGGGCGGAAGGATGTGGGCGGAAAGTTCTGGCCCCGGGCAAGGTTCGACGTTCTGCTTCACGGTGCACGCACCAGTCGCCGAACTGCCGCCCGCACGCCATCGCGACTTCGTCGGAGCGCAGCCGGAACTGACGGGGCGCCGCGTGCTGGTCGTCGACGACAACGCCACCAATCGCCGTGTGCTGAGTCTGCAAACGGCCAAGTGGGGGATGGAGGTGCGCGAGACGGAGTCGCCCGCCGCCGCGCTGCACGGGCTGGAGGCTGGCGAGACCTACGATCTCGCGATCCTCGACATGCACATGCCGGAGATGGACGGCGTCGAACTCGCGAAGAGGGTGCGGCAGCGGCATCCGGGGCTGCCTCTGGTGTTGTTCAGCTCGCTCGGAAGACGCGAAGTGGGCGACAGCGAAGGCCTGTTCAATGCGTACCTGGCGAAACCGGTGCGTCAGTCGCAGCTGTTCGACACGCTGGTCAGCCTGCTCGCGCACAGCGCTGCACCGCGAGGAGTTCCCGCGTCGGCCGCGGCGAAGTCGAAGATCGACACCGACATGGCCGTGCGCCACCCGCTGCGCATACTTGTCGCCGAAGACAACGTGGTGAACCAGAAACTCGCGCTGCGCATCCTGCAGCAGATGGGCTACCGCGCCGATCTCGCCTCCAACGGCCTCGAGGCCATCGAGTCGGTCGAGCGCCAGCCCTATGACGTGGTGCTGATGGACGTGCAGATGCCGGAGATGGATGGGCTCGAGGCCTCGCGACGCATCACCGCGAAGTGGCCGGCCGATGCGCGCCCGCGCATTGTCGCGATGACCGCCAACGCAATGGCGGGCGACCGCGAGATGTGCATCGCCGCCGGCATGGACGACTACATCACGAAGCCGATCCGCGTCGACCAGCTGGTCGAGGCGCTCAACCACGTGTCGGCACGCAAGGGGATCTGACATGACGTCGTCCGCAATCGACCTGGCCCGCTATGCCGAGCTGCAGGACACGGCAGGGGCCGACTTCGTCCTGGAACTCGTCGACACGTTCCTGCAGGAAGCACCGGGGATGCTGGCCGAACTGCGTGCCGCCCGCGCTGCCGCGGACGCCGACCGTTTCCGGCGTGCGGCGCACTCGCTCAAGTCGAACAGCCACACCTTCGGCGCACTGGCGCTGGGCGCGCTCGCACGCGACCTGGAACTGACCGGCATGAACGCCGACGCCGCGCAGGACGCCGCGCGGCTGGACGTGCTCGAGGCCGAGTACGCGCGCGCTGCGGCGGCGTTGATGGCGCTGCGTCATGGCTGAGCGCGGCGCGCGGCTGCTGGTCGTCGACGACAACAAGGTCAACCGGCTGCTGCTCGCGCGCACGCTGGAACTGCAGGGGCACGGAGTGGCCCTCGCGGAGAACGGTCGCGTGGCGCTCGAGATGCTGCGGCGCGAGCCCTTCGATCTGCTGCTGCTCGACATCGAGATGCCCGAAGTGAACGGTCTGCAGGTGCTCGAAGAGATGAAGGCCGACCGGCAGCTGCGCGATATCCCTGTGATCGTTACCTCGGTTGTCGAGGGCCTCGACAGCATCGTGCGCTGCATCGAGCTAGGCGCCGAGGACTACCTGCACAAGCCGGTCAACCCGGTGCTGCTGAAGGCGCGCATCAACGCCAGCCTTGAAAAGAAACGCCTGCGCGACCAGCAGAAGGAACTGGTGCGCCGCTTTGCGACGCGCGAAGTCGCGCAGGACCTTGATGCCTCCGGCTTCGCGCTCGGTGGACATCGCGTGCAGGCGACTGCGATGTTCTCCGACATCCGTGGTTTCACGGCGATGGCCGAGCAGTTGCCTCCGGAAGAGACGATTGAACTGCTGAACACCTACTACACGCTGATGTTCGACGCGATCTGCGGGCAGGGCGGCGTCGTCAACCAGATGGCGGGCGATGGACTGATGGCGATCTTCGGTGCGCCGTTGCCGCTGGCCGACCCGTGCGGCTGCGCAGTCAAAGCTGCACTCGACATGATCGAGATGATCGAGCTCTACAACCGGGAACCCGAGCGCGCCGGGAAGCCTGCAATCGCAATCGGTATCGGAATCGCTTCGGGAGACCTGATTGCGGGCTATACGGGCACGCAGCAGCGCGCGACCTACACCTGCGTCGGTGACGCAGTGAACGTGGCGGCCCGACTTGAAGCGCAAACGAAAGTCGTGGGCCACGCGGTCCTGGTCGACGGCGCTACACGAAGTGGACTTGCTCAGAGGTGCCGGTTCGAGCCCCTGGGCGCGCTCTCGCTGAAGGGCAAAGGCCAGGCGGTCGAAGTATTCGCGGTGCAGCTCGGCCAGAAGGTTGTATAGCCGCCGGGCCCCGGTCACCCCTAGGAACGGCGACCGGGTCAGGCCTGTTGCGATTCCACAACTCGGGTTCAACTCATTTCGCTGGCGCTGGCTATTGAGCGAGGTCACCTCGCCCTTGCCGGCCACCATCGGCTACCACTGCCGGAGCGGTTGCCTCGACGGAATGCAGCTGCGTCGAACTCGGCACCGCCGTGGCACAGGCGAGGAGGCGGGCATCCGGTGGAGAGTCGGTAGAGGATCGGGCCTACTCGGAAGCTGAGCGTTGGGGTAGTAGCCGATACGCCCTTGTGGGTAATGGACAAAGTGCCGTCCCGCCCCGAAGCTCGCCGGCCATGTGTGCTGCTGGGGTGCGACGACATTGAAAGCCCGCCTGACGATTCGAGCGGCCCGTCTCTCGGTGCAGGTCTCGCGCGCTTGAACTGGCGCAGCGCAGAACCGGGCGCTTTCGATGCCGTGGTGCCTTCTTCGGCCGCCGCGATCCAGCGCTGTGCGCAGCCGATGTTGCCTGGCGGCAACGGTGCCTGCCATACACCCCCGAGTACGAAGGTTCGTTGCGCAGACCGACTCGCCGGGACGCAACGCGAGCGTATGTTCATTTGGATGATTGTTGGATGCCAGTCCTGGCTCGACATTTTGGGGAGGAGAAGATGAAAGCTTTGTTTGCGGTGCGTCCGATCGCCGCAGCGATTTGTGCGGCGGCCCTGTTGCCGCTGCCGTCAATGGCCACTGACGGTTACTTCGCTCATGGCTACGGCATGCGCGCGAAGGGCATGGGCGGCGCGAGCTACGGGCTCGCGTTTGACGCCTTCGGCGGGGCGAATAATCCGGCCAGCATGGCGTTTGTCGGCACGCGCGTCGACGTTGGCATCGACTGGTTCAGCCCGCAGCGCAGTGCATCGCGCAGTGGCGCGGCGCCGGGACTCAATGGATCGGCGGACAGCGACAGCACGAACTTCTTCATTCCGGAGTTCGGCTACAACTACGCGTTCCGTCCCGACCTCGCTTTCGGGGTGACGGTATACGGCAACGGTGGCATGAACACCGACTATCCGGGCAACCAGCTCAACTGCGGCATGGGTCCGAATACCGCCAACCTGCTGTGCGGCGCGGGCAAACTCGGGGTCGACCTGTCGCAATTGATGGTTGCGCCGACGCTGGCATGGCAGTTCATGCCGAAGCAGTCGATCGGCATCGCGCCGATCTTCGGGTTCCAGCGCTTCAGCGTGGAAGGGCTGCAGGCGTTCGATAACGCGCCCGGGTTCCCGCCGTTCACGTCGGCACCGGGGTATGTAACGAACAACGGTTACGACACCTCCACCGGCTGGGGCGTACGCATCGGTTATCAGGGTGAATTCGACGGCTTCCGCATCGGTGCCGTGTACTCGTCGAAGATGTCGATGAGCAACTTCGACAGCTACAAGGGCCTGTTCGCCGAGCAGGGTGGATTCGACATCCCGGCGAGCTACGGCCTGGGCGTCGCCTATACGGGACTGCCGCAATGGACCTTCGCGTTCGACTGGGTCTACATCGACTACGGCGGCGTCCCGTCAATCGCGAACCAGGCGATGACCGGGGCCCCGCTCGGCGCCAACGATGGACCGGGCTTCGGCTGGCAGTCGGTCAACGTGTTCAAGGTCGGTGTCGAGTATCAACTCAATCCGACGTGGACGCTGCGTGCTGGATACAACTACACCGATGATCCGATTGATTCGGCCAACGTGACCTTCAACATCATCGCGCCGGGCGTGGTCCAGAATCACATCACGCTGGGGTTCAGCTACAACATGCCGGACAAGTCGAGCATCACGGTGGCCTACATGCATGCGTTCGACAATTCCGTCAGCGGCTCGTCGCTGTTCAACTCCGTGCTCGGACCCGGCGCCGGCGGCACCGAGACGATCTCGATGTATCAGAACAGCCTCGGCATCGCCTGGAGCAAGCAGTTCTAGCAGTCGGCTCCGCCAAGCAAAACGGCCACCTCTTCGGTGGCCGTTTTTTTTCGTGTGCGCAGCCTGGGCTGCGCGCTTGCCGTATCAGTGCGGATGATGCGGCGGGCGCAGATGCGCAAACCGGCGCTCCAGCCACTCCATCCCGCGCGCAGCCAGGAACAGGAACACGACGAACGCCGCGGTCCACCAGCCCATGCCTATACCCGTCAGCGTCGGCAGGGTCAGTTCTCCCTGGCTGGTGGCAGCGATCCACGACTCGATTCCCGGCGTGAATTCAGCGTAGGCCATGACGCCGGCCAGCATGCCGACGGCGAAGACCATCGCGTCCTTCTTGCCGGTGGCGATCCCCGTCACGGACGTGCCCGGGCAGTAACCGCCGATCACGAAGCCGGCGCCGAACACCAGTCCACCCAGCAACTGCGCCGCGTAAGACGTCGGCTCGATATACAGGTCGGACAGTGCGAGCACTCCCGCGGAGGACAGGAGGAAGAGACCCACCATGGTCGTGACGATCGCGGTGAACATCACTTTCACCACCGCCTTGTCGTGCAGGTAGAACACCGCGGTGAGCTTGCGTGCGCTGCCGAAGCCAGCGCGTTCGAGGCAGTAGCCAAAGCCGAAGCCGAGCAGGACCGCCAGCGCGAGATCGGTCACGACGCTGAATTCGAGGTTATAGGCGAGGGGCAGCATCAGATCCACTCCTTGCGGACGAAGTAGGCCAGCACATAGGCTGAAAGAAAGACGGCGCCCATGAAGACGAGGCTGCCGACGTTCAGCATTGAGCCACCGCTCAGCGCCTGGCCGCTGGTGCAGCCTTTGGCGATCTTGGCACCGAAGGCGGCGATGAAGCCGCCGCTGAAGGCAAGGATCAGGCGAGTGCGATCGGAGACTCGCGGTCCGCGCTCGATCGACAAGCCGACGCGCCCGCCCTGCAGGCCCGACACCAGGGCGCCGATGAAGGCACCGATCAGCAGGAAGATCGTCCACGACAGCAGCGGATCGCCTTCATTCCAGTAGCGCGAGTGCACCGGGTTGGCGACGACGTGTTCGGGCGAGAAGACTCCCGCGAACCACGCGGCCACGGACGAGAAGGCACCCGTTGCACCCAACCCGCGGCCCGTCACCGCAAAGGTCGCCAGCAGCACGAGGCCGAGCAGGAAGCCGACAAAATAGGGATTCCAGTACGCCTTTGCGGCAGATCGTTGGCTGCCTATGGCACCGGGGCCGGGCAGCGGATGGGTGATTGCACCTGACATATGCGTTCTCCAGATTGCAGGGAAGTGGGTGGTTCGCTTCCTGGATGCCTCGTTGGCTGGGGCGTGCGCCTTGCATCACGCCGCCGCGGAGCCACAAGGTGAAGGCTAGGGCGCTTTGTGCAGTGCGCCATTGCTCTCCGTCAACGGAGGCAAATATACCCTACGGGGTAGGGCAATGCCACCCGGCGCGTTGCCGGCCATCGTGTGAGCGAGCCGAGATGGTCAAAAAAAGAGCGGGTCCTGTGGACCCGCTCCCCGACACCGTATTGCCTGGAGGGGCCGGTGTCGGCTACTTCGCGGTGACCTTGAAGTTGCCCGCCTTGTCGACCTCAATGTCCGCATTGAGGAACCCGGCCTTGTAGCCGGCGTCCTTCAGCTTGTGATACGCCATTTCGGCGCGGATGCCTGTGCTGCAGTGGGCAATGACGCGCTTGTCCTTCGGCACCTCGGCCATGCGGGCGGCGAGGTCTTCATCCGGAATCAGCATGGCGCCCTTGATCATGCCGGCGTTGGCTTCATCCTGGTTGCGGACGTCGAGAATCAACACGTCGACAGGCGTATTGCGCGCCAGCTTGTTGAATTCGTCGACGGCGATCGCGCCTGGGCGCGGCTTGGGTGCGTACGCGACCTTGGTCAGCGCCGGCACGCCGGATTCGACGGCGTAGCCGGCCGCCTGCCAACCGAGCAGGCCGCCTTCGACGACTTGTACGTTGGTCTGGCCGGACTTGATCAGTTCGCGGGCCACCGCGACGGACTCGGCACTGCCGCGTCCGTCATAGACGATGATCGGCGCCTGCAGCTTGGCCGGCGGGAAGGTCTTGAGTTGCGACTTCACCGTCGCCGCCGGCATGCCGACGGCGCCCTTGATGTGCCCGCTCTTGGCTTCGTCGGGTGAGCGAACATCGACGATGACGGCCGGGATGTCCTTGTCGACGTAGGCTTCCTTGACGAACTGCGGCCGGGTCGCCAGGTAATCCTTGGTCTGCCACTCCGGGACGCCCTCGTGATAGACCTTGGTGTTCTTGTAACCCAGCCCGATCGCCTTGCGCTGTGACAACGGGCTCATCTGGCAGGTCACACCCTGGCAGAAGAACACCAGTTGGGTGTTCTTGTCGGCCGGCAGGCGGTTGACGACTTTGTCCCAGTTTGGATAGGGGATGTTGACCGACCCCGGGATCGTGCCCTGCTGAAATCGTGGCAGCGGCCGCGAGTCGATCAGCATGAAGCTGCCAGTGCCCTGCTCGACCAGCTTGCGCACGTAGGCGTAATCAACCAGGTCTTCCTTCGCGACCTTGACCGGACCCTTGAAGCGGATCTCGGTGGCCCACTTCTGCCCATCCTTCTCGACGTAGGCAACGCGCGCCTCGTGGCCCTTCTTGATTTCGCGAAGCTGTTCCGGCGTCTTGGTCACGCCAGCATCAAAGACTTTCAGGGTCTTCGGGTCGAAGCGAACGATCTCCTTGTTGGCATCAATGCCGAGCTGGATCGCCTGCGACTTGAACGCGACGTTCTCGAAGTAGCCAGCGACCTGGCCCGGGGCGGGCTTGTGGCAGTTGTTGCAGACCGCGGGCTGGGTCGGTTTTGCGACTGATGCAGGCGCCTGGGCAGCGGCGGCGCCGACTGCCAGCGCGAGGGCAGTGAACAGTAGTTGGGGGGTTTTCATCAGGACTATCTCCGTTAGCAGGGGACGCGGCAGGGGCGGCGACATCTCAGGCGCCAGCCGCAGGGTGTCAGTGCGCTACTTCTTCGGCATCTCGACCGGGTAGCCGGCCTTCTTCCAGTCCTCGAAAAGCATGACGACGGCGTTCACGTTCGTGAAGCCGAGGTCTTGCAGGGACTTCGCTGCCAGCGTGCAGCGGCCACCGGTCTTGCAATAAAGAAACATTGACTTGTTCATGTCGGTCTTGTCGGGGAAGCCGACGTGCTCCCAGATCGTGAACTCGAGCAGGCCTCTCGGCACGTTCACTGCACCGGGCACGTAACCGGCGGCATACTCCTCCGGCTCCCTCACGTCGACGATCACTGCCGAGGATAGCTTCGCGTCGTAGACCGCCTTGAACGCAGGCATGCCGACCGTCTTGATCTGCTTGCGGGTGTTGGCGACGTATTGCTTCACGCTGTCCGGGTAGTTCTGCGCGGCCACGAGTGACGGAAATGCGATCGCCAGGCTGAGCAATGCCGCGGCAACGAACGAGATTCTCTTGTTTGTCATTGGTTGTTTCTCCTCTCTGCAACAGATCTGAAGGACCTTCGGATTCAGTTCGGACTCGCAGGCGCTAGGGCATCGCGGCCTGAACGATCTGGCTCGCCTGACCGGCGTTGACCAGCACCCAGCGCAGCGCGAATCCGCCGGCGAGCACCAGTACCGCAGGCACGACGGTGTGCGGGATGCGGTGTGACAGCTCCAGTGCCTGCAGCGCGATCGGCGTCAGGATCCCGATGGCGACCACACCCACCCAGAACACCAGGCCGTAGGAGCCGCTGAACAGCAGCCTGGCCGCCTCGATGTGCGACAGCGTCGATGTCGCCAGCGACAGCAGCAGCAGGGCGATCAGCACCAGTTCAATGACCAGGAACGCGACATCGGCGCGGATGACCGTGTCGATCGTCCGCTTGGCAGGCGGCTCGGCACCCAGAGGTTGCGTCATCGCCGCGAGTGCGCCGCCGATCAGGCCGCGTGGAGCGGGACGGCCCGGGAACACGACCGTGGCCAGATGTACCGCGGCCGCGGCTGCCGACAGGCCGGAGAACAGGAACAGCAGCGGCAGCACCGCCGAGTTCCACAAGGGGCGCGCGACCATCGTGTTGAGCAGGATGCCGGTGTAGATGCCGACGGCGATGCCAAAAGCGATATTGGCCATCCCCAGCCAGCGCATCCGTACGGGACTCTTCACGAAGAAATCGGAGGCCTTCTGCAGCAGCGGCACGCGTTCGCCCAGCCAGGGCCAGGACTCCGGCAGCCGAATCAGGGCTGATACCAGCAGAAGGCCGTAGACGATCAGCAGCACCCAGGAGCCCCAGGACATCGGCGACAGCGGCTGGAACCTGATGTAGATGGCCCAGACGTACAGCGGATGCGCCAGATCGAGCAGCAGCGCCAGCATGCCGAGGTTCAGCAGCATGAAGCCGAGCAGCGGCGTCTGGATCGAGAAGAAGGACTTGGTGTCTTCGCCCCTGGCGGTGCGCAGCATCGCGACACCCGCCAGCACCATCATGCCGGCGACCAGACCGCCGACGAAGAGGTACAGCGGAATCTCCCAGCCCCAGACGTGCAGCGCAGGGTCGATGCCCGGGTTGCTGCGAGTACTCGTGATTTCCAGCATGGCTCGCGCTCCTTACGTCAGGTAGAAGACCCGCGGCCGCGTTCCGGCCTCGGGCAGCAGCGTGTGCCACTTGCGGG
>Ga0316601_100000887_pt1 | contig 13851 bp, 9 predicted proteins | sample OWC_soil_day5_no_FD_207663 | JGI IMG/M metagenome (GOLD analysis project Ga0316601, IMG submission 207663) | Wetland soil microbial communities from Old Woman Creek delta, Ohio, United States - OWC_soil_day5_noCT | ecosystem: Environmental > Terrestrial > Soil > Wetlands | place: USA: Ohio...
AGGGTCTACCGGTTACACGGGCTATACAGGCGAAACAGGGCCAACTGGTTACACGGGCTATACAGGCGAAACAGGGCCAACTGGTTACACGGGCTACACAGGCGAAACAGGGCCAACTGGTTACACGGGTTATACAGGCGAAACAGGGCCTACTGGAGCATCAGGTGAATTAGGCCCAACAGGACCTACAGGACCAGAAACGTCGATCATACCTTATGTGCAAACAGTAATTGGAACAACTGATTACAAATGTTATGCTGACTCTATTATTATATTCGACGTTATTCAAACTAATACTGCTCCTTCTATTTTTTCATACTCCACAACAACAGGAAAGCTGACAATACAAGAATCCGGCATTTATATATTTAAATGTATAATAAATTGTAGTGGATTAGATGGTTCAGCAAGTTCTAACATCCGTTTATATAAAAATAATCAACCAATTGTATCAAGTATGACTTATGTTGTATCTACAAACATAGCAGCGAATGCAAGTGCAGGTGGAATTGAGATATCACTTAATGTTATAAATGGAGAAGTTTTTCATATTTACAACGAGTTAAACGGATCAGATCTCATATTCAATAATAATTTATGTTGTAGTTTCTCTGTTATGAAAATAGAATAAAGAGACTCAGAAAATATAAATAAATGAATAATTATGTTTATTGTCGTTCGTGTAAAATACCATATTATTATGATCATCAAACTAACAAAAATTATATCGTATCTAAAATCGTTTTTCCCGAAAACGTGAAAATGTTATCATTTCCTATAGGCTATTGTTCAAATTGTAATAAATATATATCAGTAGGTCGTGAGAAAGGTATAACAATAGAAAATAAGATGTATGGTAAAATTTGAATTATGAATGAATAGGTATATACAAAAAATAAATGGCAGATATGTTAAAAGATTTTTTTAAAAAAACTCATTATGTTGACAATCAATTAGACCCCTATAACAATTTTATAAATCACGAGATCCAAGCTATAATTGATAGAGAATCTACTATATTTATATATTCTGAAAAAGATGATTGTGAAGGAGATACAGATGGTTGCGCTAAGAGCAACAGCTCAACTGGTCTCAATAGCCCGAATCTTCATTCATCAAATGAACAACAAAATTTTCGTGGAAAACCTATTATGTTAATTAAATTTGGCAAAGTATATGTTAGTAGACCTACTTTCATATCTAGCGATCGTGTATCAAATCCACTTTTTCCGAATGAAGCAAGAAATCGAAATATTAGTTACGATGGAACTATATTCGCAACTATAAGAATTAACAATCTTGAAACTAATCAAATCTCTGTTTATGACCAAATATCAATAGGAAAAATTCCTGTAATGATAAGGTCAGATATTTGTAACTTGTCACATTACAATAATGAAATATCAGAATGCTCTAATGACCATGGTGGTTATTTCATAATTAAAGGTAAGGAAAGAGTGTTAGTATCACAATTAAGACGAGCGTATAACAAAGTATATGTTGAGCATAATCCAGAGGAAAAGTATGACTATACGGCTGAAATAAGAAGTATGACATCAGGTGGTAATTCTATATTAATTCAATTGAAATATAACAACATAACAGGAGAATTGATGTTTTCACTTCCTTATATTAAGACTCTTATTCCAGCTGGGGTTGTTTTTAGAGCATTGAATGTTAGCGAATCTGATATGTTAAGTTATGTAAGGATAAAAAAACCCGATCATGTAATCCGAATATTGAAGAAACAGTTTAATATCCAAAATAATTCAGAAGAAGCTATTCAGTGTATTTCTAATTATATGAACGATGAAACGAAATGCGCAGATTATGTAAAAACAATTTTTTTGAATGAGCTATTTTGCCATATTGAATATAAAGCAGAGGTTCAAAATCATAAATACAAAGAAAATGACGAAAAGGCGTTACAGCATATTAAAGCTGCTCATTGCGGATATATGATTAAAAAGCTGATTGAAACGACACTAAATATTAGAGCTATTGATGATAAAGACAGTTTATCAAACAAAAGACTAGACTCTACTTCGTCTCTTTTAGGCTTCTTGTTTCAAATCCTGTTTAAACAGTTTGTAAAAACGATCACAAACCAACTTAAAATGAAAAAAAATCCAGATCCTATTACTACGATTAGATCTATAAATAGCATTACCCATGGTTTTAATATGTCATTTATGACAGGAAATTGGAATGTTCAAAAAAATTCATCGTTTACTAGAGTCGGAGTTTCACAAGTACTCTCCTGCCACAATTATGGGGCAAGACTGTCACACCTCAGGCGGATTATGCTCCCGATAGGCAAAAAGGGTAAAAACTCAAATGTGAGACAACTTCATTCGTCTCATTTCTCGTTCATCTGCCCATACGAAACTCCTGAAGGAGACACTGTCGGGATCGTTTCCAATCTTACTCTATGCACCAAAACTTCAACGTATAGTGACAATAATGAAAAAACAAGTCGTCTTATACGACAGATCACAGCTACACTTCAAAAAGACCCACGAAATCAAGACACGCTTATACTTATGAATGGAGTTATAGTGGCTGAATCCATTAACTGTTATGAATTCGTACAGACTTTCAACAAATTTAGACAATCCGACTTAGTAGACTGGTCGACCTCAATGGTATGGCTTAGAGAAGAGCGTGAGATTCACATTCAAACAGATGAAGGACGTTTTCTAAGGCCCGTCTTTCTACTTGATTCTATGAACAGAAAGATCAAATTTGACCCAGGAAAGTTTAAGCAAGCTCCATATTTTTCAGAAAAAGTATCTGATGAAAATTTTGTAGTAGTATTCAGAGACGCGTGGGAACTTGAACATTCAGTAATAGCAATGTCTGAAAATTATTTAACAAAATTTAAATGCGATTACCTTGAAATTCGTCCTTCTATGACCATGATGGGCGGTATGGCATCTGCTATTCCTCTCTCTAATCATTCTCAAAGCCCTCGTATTGCGTACCAAGCTGCAATGGGAAAACAAGCTATAGGCATTCCGGTAGAAAATTTTCAACATAGATATGATACAACGTTACATGTTCTCGACACACCTCAAAAGCCAATTACAAGAAGCGAAATGGTTAGTGTTCTGAATTTTGATAAAATGCCACATGGAGTAAATGCTATAGTAGCTATAATGACTTATACAGGATTTAATCAAGAAGATAGCATCATTTTAAATAAATCATCCATAGATAGAGGATTATTTTCAGTTACTACGTTTAAAACAATAATTGAAGAAGAACGAAAAAGAGGAAATTCAGATTTTGATACAATTTGCGTTCCTAAATCTGAATATCGAAATCCTAATTATGATTATTCATTATTGAATGAGAACGGGTTAATTTACAAACTGAACGTATGGCTTTCCAAAGGAACTGTGATCGTAGGAAAAACTAGAACTCAAACTGGCAAAGATGAAAATAACGAAAAAAAATTAATTACTTCAGATGTTAGTGTCGTAATTCGTCATGGAGAAGAAGGTTATTTATCATCAATATTAGACACTGTTACTAATGATGGAGTGAGAATAATCAAAATACGCGTACGAATACCGCGTATTCCACAAAAAGGTGATAAATTTGCATCTTCTACAGCTCAAAAAGGAACATGTGGCATGATATATAGTGAATATGACATGCCATTCGATGAATCTGGAATAACACCTGACATTATCATCAATCCTCATGCAATTCCGTCTAGAATGACCATCAATATGCAAATAGAAATAGCGTTTAATCTTGCTGGATGCAAATTATGGAGAGAAATGGATGCAACACCTTTTGATCACAATAACATAGAACAAGAACTTGAAAAATTAGCTGCTGAAGCTGGGATATCCTCGTACATGTCAACAATGTACTGTGGAATGACGGGAGTAAAGTTTCCGCAAAAAATATTTATGGGTCCTTGTTATTATCAACGATTAAAACATATGGTCGTCGATAAAATACACGCTCGCGTTGCTGGTCCTTTAGACACGTTGACTCATCAACCAGTAGCCGGAAGAGCACGAGATGGAGGGCTTAAATTCGGCGAAATGGAAAAAGATTGTATGCTGAGTCATGGTGCAACCAGAATATTGAAAGAATGCTTATTTGACAAAAGCGATCACTACACAATCCCGATTTGCAGTAACTGCGGCGCTATTCCCAACAACAGATCTGAGTGCACGTGTTCCAATTCCAAGGTAGAACTCAAGAACATGCCCTACGCCACGAAACTACTCTTCCAAGAACTCATCGGAATGGGGCTGAAGATCCGCATTAGCTGAACTATTTGAGTTATTTGATCTGAACTATTCTGACTTGGAGTTATTTATGACCTTTGGTCATAAATATGATTAAAATCGAGTATCACGAATCACTATCATATCCAAATGTGTCATCGCAGCTATCTATATACGGCGCAGGTAAATTTAAAAATTGATAAGGATTGTGAACTCGTTTGATCCTTATATCATATAACCACTTATCAAAAATGTAAAAATGAATAATAGTTTGTAAAGCGAATGTTGTCAAGTTGTTCTCTACAAAATTCTCAAACTCACCTATTCCTTTTTCATTTAACAAATACCATAAATGACTGTCTTCATATTTACTGAATATAAACAAATCATTTATGTGGCATGTTCCGTCTAACGTATTTACTTCATATTGCATTTTATTCAAATAAAATTGAATTTATGAGAATAGCGACAACTATAAAAGTAAAATGAACAAAGAAAGATACATCAAACAAGATCCTATCACGCATATTCTAACCCGCCCCGACATGTATGTTGGGAGCAAGACGCTCGAACAGCGACAAGAATATGTATATTCAAACAAGTGCATTTCAAGAAAAAACATAAACGTAAGCCCTGCGTTGTCTCGAACATTTATCGAAATTCTCTCCAACGCCATTGACAACGCAGAACGCGACAAGATGACGTACATAAAAGTTATCCTGTCGCCAACTAACTGCGAAATCATTAACGACGGTTCTATCATACCAATAGTCATTAACTCGCAGCAAATGTACAATCACACTTTAATTTTCGGCCACTTGTTGTCAGGAAGCAACTATGACGATAATGAACAGAGATATACTTCAGGCAGAAATGGTCTAGGAGCTAAACTTACAAATGTTTTATCGAAAGAATTCAGAGTAGAAGGAGTCGATCCCATTAACAAACTCAAATTTGTGCAAACCTGGACAAACAACATGCGAACGACCATCGGCCCTTCTATCACTAAATCATCTCTCAAATGTGGATATACTTCTATTAAATGGTCATGGGATCTATCATGGTTCAAACTAAAAGAAGATGGATTAAGCTCTGACATTTTAGATCTATTTGCGATGTATGTCTTCAACGCTTCAATGGTAACTGGGCTAAATGTACATTTGAATGGGGAGAAATTAGAAAACAAGTTGCATAATTACTTCAATCATTTCAAAGAAAACAATGACCCTCGATCTGTTCTGAAGCTAGATAACGAGCACTCAAAAGTGCTAGTCTCTCCATCTGAAAATGGGGAGTTTGAAGCAATATCGTTTGTAAATGGTATACAAACACGAAACGGCGGCAAGCACGTAAATGCGTGGGTCGAGGCTGTATGTCGACCGATTGTAGACAAGCTTTGCTCTTCACGCAAAGATGCAAAGATCACACTAAAAGATATCAAGCCTTATTTTCGCTTTTTAGTTGTGACTCGAGTCTCAAAGCCGGAATTCGAGGGGCAGGAAAAAAATGAGCTAAAAGCTCCTTCTATCAAGGCTGACAAAATAAGCTCTTCTCAGCTTGCCAAAATTACTAAATGGCCCATATGGAAGCAAATATCAGAATTGACCAAAAACAAAGACGAACAAAAATTAAAAGTAGCTGTAGGAGGAAGCGGGGTGAACATCAAAGAGTACAGCAAGGCTCACAATGCAGGCGGTAAACACAGCAAGGATTGTGTGTTAATCGTTTGCGAAGGGTTGTCAGCAAAAACTTTCGCCGTACAGGGCATCAGCAAAGGGTTCGGCGGCAAAAAAGGCGCCGAGTGGTTCGGTATCTACCCATTACGTGGCAAACTCCTTAACACACGCAATGCATCTGCAAAGTCCATTATGGGGAATCAGGTTATAATGAACCTGATGAAAATACTAGGATTGAACTGCTCACATCCTGACAACTTCGAAAAGCTCAAGTACGGCAAAGTGTGCCTATTAACCGACGCTGACGTTGACGGTATCCACATTGAGGGGCTGCTTTTAAATTTTTTTCATTCGATGTTTCCAAAGCTGATAGATATAGGTTTCGTGATAAGTATGAAAACACCTATACTGCGCGTGAGCATGAAAAACGTGACCAAGTATCTGTACGACGAAAGAACGTTGTCTACTCTTGCTATCTCGAAAGACGCAAAGATCAAATACTACAAAGGTCTGGGAACAAATGAAACGTCAGATATAGCGCATGTGTTTGGAAAAAAAATCTTACAATTCGTAAACGACGATCTCAGCAATGCCAGCTTTAACATAGCTTTTGACCAGTCAGAAAGCCAGAGCCGCAAAAAGTGGCTAGAAGACTATGACCCGACCAAGCCCGCAACTTTTTCATTAGACGACGATAACGAGTCATCATCTTCGATACCTTTCTCGACAACAAGACAATTGAATCACGAACTCATCAAATTCTTTCACGATGATTGCAAACGAAGCATACCGAGTGTGTTCGATGGAATGAAGGAATCTCAACGAAAAGTCGTATTCGCGGCTAAAAAAAGAAATCTCACAACTTCAACCAAAGTAGCTCAATTCGGTGCGTATGTCGCCGAACACACTAACTATCATCATGGAGAAGAAAATCTTTTCAAAACAATTATCAAGATGGCACAGAGTTTTTCTGGCGCGAACAACTTACCTCTTTTCGCTGAAAACGGGCAGTTTGGATCACGCATATCGGGAGGAAAAGACGCAGCTAAACCAAGATATATCTTTACTAAGATACAGCCTTACTTCTCTTTCATTTTTAACCCGGACGATGACCATTTGCTTGATTGTAGAAACGATGACGGGGATATGGTAGAGCCTTACTACTACGTAGCCACTATACCAATGTTGCTTGTTAATGGCTGCACTGGAATCGGCACCGGATGGATGTGCAACGTTCCTCAATTCAATCCCAAAGATATTATTACAGCAGCAAAGCTATGGATGAAAGGAGACAGTCACCGTGAAGAGTTTCAAAAGCATATTCGCTCGATGAATCCGTGGTACAGAGGTTTTTCCGGCTCTGTATCACGCATATCAGACACCAAATTTCAAGTGTCCGGTGTCTTTGAGTCAAATCACAATCATATACGCGTTACTGAATTACCAGTAGGATCGTCAACTGGATGGACAGACTTGCTAAAAATGAAAGAAGACTTGGACGATATGGAAGAGAATGGTATGATAAAAGACCTCAAGCTATATGACAGTTTACTAAATGCCGAGTTTCGAACGTGCGATGGGTTCAATCGTGAAAAGTTCGAAAAGAGCATGAGCGTGAGTGTGAATTTGGACAACATTGTTGTCTTCAATGAAAATGACAAAATTGTGAAAACGTCTATCGTGGGTGTCTTCGATATGTGGGGAAAAGAAAGACTACGTATCAACGAGTTACGAAAAGCGTGGCAGCTAAAGCATATCGCAAAATTGATAAAAACTCTTTCGTACAAAATAACTTTTATAGAAATTGTACGCAGTAAAGAACTCGATCTTACACATGAAGAGTCGTCAATAGTGTCAATGTTAAAAAATAAACTGTCAACCGATGGAAAAACTCCCATTTGGGATCGTCATGACCTAATAGGACCAACTGAAGACGATATCAAAATGCTATTAGATATGCCAGTTCGGATATTGACAAAAGAAAGGTGCTACGAGCTGAAAAAGCAAAAGCAAAAGCACATCAACGATTACGAAGATCTCAAAAATAAAACCATTAAAGACATATGGCACGAAGACGTAAGCAAACTTGAAATTGCTATTGATCTCTAATTTTCTAAATTTATCATTTTTAACCCGCGGGTTAAAAATGATGCCGCAAGACATAAATTTCGATTTGAACCGATGATTATTGATTTATGAATTTGCTTACGTTGAGCTAAATGGAAAACGAATTACCATACTTTGCTCAAGTCAATGAACCAGTCGAGCTATCTAAACATCCTGAATTAGTTGAACGTCTTGAAATAGTGTGCGATGATGATTATTACAATTATTCTCATCAAATAGTTGATAACAGTTGCGCGAAGCGCAACGATGCGGCTTCGCCGCATCTATGGAATAAAGATAACCCATGTATTGTATTCAGAAATATTGTCAAATTCATGCCCTGTATAAAATCTTTAAGTATTTACATAAACGACGATGGATTTGAAGATATTCAGTTATCGTTATTGGAACAATCTAGACTACAGAAACTTGAACATCTCGTTATAAACCATTTTTTCACAGCAAAATGTCCATTATATGATCAAATTTTCAAAATACTCAAGGAGAAGTGTACGATAGATTTCGTTTTTTGCGAGTACAATCTATTTGGTAGATTTAGAAAATAATTCAAATTTGGGAGTTGCATTCTACAGACGATTGTTCAAATGAAATGTGGTGATCTAAATTCACATTTGAGATAAAGATTTCCATTGCAAAAACAAATGGCTATTTACAACTCAAAAGGAAGAAGATGGGAAACAAGCCCCGTTCATACATGGGAAGAAGTATGTCTTCCTGGTCATCGATTTTTTAATTTGCCATTTGTAATGCATAGAATCAAAAAATTACAACTTACCAATATATATGAGTTAGACAATCGTATCGTACAATTGACCAATCTTGAAGAACTGGATTTGTCGAATAATAAACTTTCACACATTCCTGAATTCATTAAAGAACTAACTCACTTAATAGAACTGAATATCTCCAGTAACAATCTGACAAAAATACCAAGATGCGTTGAAGACTTGAAGAAACTAAAAAAAATAGATTTGTCCAAAAATGATATAAGTTACGTTGACGAATTTTTATACGAACTGGACGAAACAGCTATTGTATACTTGGATGGCTGTAAGTTTTCCGAACAATGCGTTACACAGATCATGCGTACTTGTAACGCTCCTGAGTACAAAGGCCCCGTTATATACATGTCAGTTGACGACTCCCAGCGATCTGCAGACCCCGATAGCACGAATGTAATGAATGCAGCGTGGGATCGGTACACACAACAACTCGAAACCGAAGCACCATTTCAGCAACTAGTAGACGAAGACGAATCATTACGAGCTCTCGCTGAATCTAGATCCTTATCATGTGTCTCTCTTCATCCAAGATCGTTAGAACAAGCACCGCAGACCTATCACCATATTCCGGTCCAATATACAGATGACGTTACCACTCAGATGCTTCGCGCAAACGCTAGCAACATATATGAAACTAGGCTTCAAGAATATGAACTAGACCAAATACGATTAGCCATCGAAAGAGAGTTTGAAGAACAGCAACGAGTGAAATCGTTAAACGAAGCTGCTACGATTATGCATGCATTCAATAACCTACTTTATATAGACAAAAATAGAATTGAAAGATGGGTATTGCGAGTCCAAGATATATCCGATTATGCACGAAACAAAAAACTTTTTGCGGTAATAAGCAGACACATCGCCGATTGTCTCAGAGACGCTGATAACAACTCCGATCTCAGAGAAATATTGTACATGATCATCGACGAAGCCGATCAAACATGTGGCGACAGAGTTGCGTTATCTTTGGTGTATCTAGATCTTCAACATAGTTTGCACAAATGCAAGCGTAATCCGCGCGACTGGAAAGCTGTGTTTAGCTTACTCATGAATGGCTCGTGGACAATATCCACATTGGAATCATTCGCACGGTACAAAATGACTACACTCAAATTTGTAGACGAAATCGAAGTATATTTGGGATATTTGGTGAAGTTAAAAACGGAACTTGATATTCCAATTAAAATTGATAGTATGATGTACTTTGATATTAGCTGCATTGATCCTGAAGACTTAGAAAACGCAAAATCATTCGTCATGAAGAACAGACATTTAGAAAGTGTTTATTGCGATTTTCTTATTGAACAAGACATTTGGATAGAGATTCTTAGATATTGGTTTGGAGAAGAACTGACAAACATAGAAAAGAACAGACAAAAACATCTTGAAGACTGTGATGATCATCAGTTGGGTAAATGGGATACAATACAATCAAGCTATAAGCAAGAGTTAAAATTGCTCACGATAAAACTAACAACTCGCGAATCATAAGCCGTTGTAGGTGCGGCATTTGATTCATATCCAGCTGGATATGAAATTTTTCAAATATACTAACGTTTCTAATTTAATTATTAATGACGTTATTGAAATGATTGATATATTTATGACCTGCAGGTCATAAATTACTACAAGTCGTCAAGATGGCTTCATTAAATGTATGTTAAGTGTAACTGAACATTTGGAAGTGCCAAATGATGTAACTTTTTTTCCTTCTCCTGTGAGAGCAAAAATAATCGCCATAAAAATAGTGGTCTTTCCCTGACCTGACTTGCCCGATATAAGCGATAACTGTTTATCAAATGTGAAAGTACAGTTCTTGAATTTCCTTAAAATTTTGTAGCTTAATTGTAATGATCATCTTTTACATATTCACGGTATACACAAGTCATTATCGTCAACTTATTATTCCTCTAATTGGTACTTCTCATTGTTGATCTCTTTCAATGTATCGACGAACTCTTGTTCGCTCAACGTCGAGTTCTCTATGGATATGGAACACAAATTGAACACAACGCCCAACTTTTTCAACCGGTCCTTAATCCTCACGAACAATGTCTTCGAATTTGGGTGGAACGGTCAACATTTTGGTATAAGGCTAATTGTACGGACCTCGTGGCTTTAAGTTTGATTGATCAGTGTAACAACGCTTCGCGTCGATACCAGCATGGGCTTGGTTGAAAACCATTAAGTTTTCTAAATTCACATTTGAGATAAAGATTTTTATTGCAAAAAAACAAATGTCGGCGCTTGGCTTCGCCCTTGCGATTAGTTGGGAATGAAAACATACAAAATTCAGAAACATTCAATACAAAATACAAAACAATTGCTGTTTTGTATTTCCCGCAAAGCCTTCTTCTACAAAAAAATCGGATTGTAAATGTTATCATAAAGGTTACTGGCTTCCATTGCAGTGTGATCAATTGGTTGCTCAATTCATCGAAATCACCACCAGATTGAATATTTCAAAGTTGCCAAATCTGAAAACATATAAAATTCAGAAATACAACACAATTACCTAAACCTTATCAAGACCGGATTAAATTCCGCGAAATATGAACGTTGTAGCGTGCTAACTTATTCCTCGAATTGGTACTTTTCATTGTTAATTTCTTTCAATATATCTACGAACTCTTGTTCGTTTAAGGCTGAGTTTTCTATTGATATAGAACATAGATTGAACACAACTCCCATCTTTTTCAAACGATCTTTAATCCTCACAAACAGGGTTTTTGAATTTGGATGGAATGGAAGGTCTAGAAGAACATCAACGTTCTGGTATAAAGTCTTCTGTTTTCTTAATGACCCACGAGCATTGATGTCTTGAGCCCTAATGGTGTAGTAAGGATAATCGTCATCATCGCGCTTCAAAAGGATAAAGCGTTCTCTTCTCGGACTTTTACACGGTTGAGGCGCTCTGTCTTGAACAGCGATGTCCAATTTGTGCTGTATAGTATCCAGTTTATCATTCTGATCATCCACTTTTTCCAAAAGCTCGTTGTTTTGACAAGCCACGTCATCCAAGTTAATGTTCAACTGTCTTAGTAACTGCTCTTGACGGACTATAAGAGTTCTGTCCTCATCCATCCTCTTTCGATCTTCCTCGCGCTGAGCTTCCATCCTCTTTCGATCTTCCTCGCGCTGAGCTTCCATCCTCTTTCGATCTTCATCCAATTTGATCATCAGTTCATCGATCTTATCATTTTTTTCTTGAATTACGTTGTCTTTATTTTCGTTATCGACCAATAATCGTTTCATCTTATCTTCTAAGTTATTGATTTGTTCTTGTTTATCATCAGTACTCATGTTTTGATAGTGTTTTACAAAATAGTTAATAACGATACTATTACACTTATCGTAAAATTCGACTGATATCCAAGAAGCAATATCCAAAATGAGTTCTTTTTGGACGTATTGACCAGTAATCTGTTTCATAACTGAGTCATTGTTACTCTCACGAATTTCGTAAAAGTTGCCTGGAGAATTCTCCAGGCAACTTTTATTATTATAATATTTCAATAAATCTCTTGATCTTGACAATTTAGACCAATCTACAAATCTCTTTTTAGAACTGAGATTGCACAGTTTTGTTGCGTTAAAGCAACCGGTTGACTGATCAATTACTAATTGAAACTCGCCAAAGATACCGTAGTAAAAATTGTCCTTAATTTGTTTATAACATACATTGTTTAATGAAAGAGCCATAGCCATTTTATATACCTTTTTGTTCTTTTAAAGCGTTTTCATTCGTATAAATACAAAACTGTTGCTGTTTTGTATTTCCCGCAAAGCCTTCTTCTACAAAAAAATCGGATTGTAAATGTTATCATAAAGGTTACTGGCTTCCATTGCAGTGTGATCAATTGGTTGCTCAATGAACTGTTTTATTTTTAAATACAAATTGTGCATTTTTTTGAAGCGATCCGATCCTATTATGGATTCGCAATTTTCTAAATCACCATCAGATTGAATATAGTCCGGTCTTGCATGAAATATAAGCTTGGGTGGTAACCGCTGTTCTATCACTCGTCTTATCATTTCGTCGTTTTCAGTGTCTTTCATAAAATGTGCTATACACATTTTTTTCAAATTGTGTTCTCTGATTCTATAATAATTATGCGAAAATGAAAATTCAATTTTTGTCACTTCTTTAGCTTAGTTCGCCCGAAGGTTTTAAAAGAAGAAGAGTTATATTTTTCCAAGAATCATCAAATTCATTTTTTATTGGTTTTGGCATTTCAGCTAAAATTAATTTTATTTTTCTTCATTCGAAGACCCTTATTTCTGTGCTAAAGATCTAGCAGAAGCTTTAGGGTACAAAAATGTTAAAGTAACATTGTATTCTCAGTTAGACCAAGAATATAAGATAACATTGAAACAATTAGAAGAAAAGAATATAAAAAGCTCTGGACAAGACTGTCTTGTGCACTGCTTTTACTGGCCTTTCAATGAGAAACTTCACGCCGGTAAAGAAGATGAAGCTGTATATTTGACGAAGAACGGTATAATATCCTTGCTCACAAAAAGCAAGATGGTCAATGCTCCGCATATCGCCAGGCTTTTCTCAGAATCGTTTGGACTCAACTTGAACGTTCTTCAAGTATCTAAGGAACAACACACAATAGGATCAATTAGAACAGCATTTTCACATCTAGAGTCCGAGTGTCAATTTGCGATAGGCTCTTATCGGATTGATCTGTACTTCCCAGTTATAAAGATAGCGGTTGAATGTGACGAAAGAGATCATCGGGACAGAGACCCAATAGCTGAGAAAGAGAGAGAAGAGTACATTAAGCATCAGCTAAATTGTAGATTCATACGCTTTAACCCGGATTGTAAGAACTTTGATATTTTCGACGTGATAAACAAAATAATGATGCTCATTTACGAATCATAGAAGCAACATTAATAAAGTTTGATACAGTACTAGATGATTTCTTGATACATAGCCCAAGATCGACGGTTCAAAACCACTGAATTAGTTGAACATCTGATGATAAATATAATCAAATACTCAAG
>Ga0316601_100000889_pt1 | contig 13840 bp, 14 predicted proteins | sample OWC_soil_day5_no_FD_207663 | JGI IMG/M metagenome (GOLD analysis project Ga0316601, IMG submission 207663) | Wetland soil microbial communities from Old Woman Creek delta, Ohio, United States - OWC_soil_day5_noCT | ecosystem: Environmental > Terrestrial > Soil > Wetlands | place: USA: Ohio...
GAGCTCGGCGGCACCGACGCCGCACGCGAGCAGGCGCTCGAAGACGCGCAGGCGACGCTCGATGCGCAGGCCGCGAAATACGCGAAGCCGAACGTCAAGGTGCGTACGCAGCTCGTCGTCGGGCCCGCGGTCGAGACGCTCGTCGGCCTCGCCGAGACCGAGCACACCGACTTGCTCGTGATCGCCGCCCGCTCGACGAGCAGCTCGCTGTTGCGCCTCGGCACCACGACGGCGCAGGTCATCTCGCGCTCGCGCGTCCCGGTGCTGGTGATTCGCGATCCGCAACCGTGGCTCGCGTTCGCGCGCCGCGAACGCCCGCTCCGCTTGCTGCTCGGCGTCGACGACTCTGCGACGTCGGATCTCGGCATGCAGTGGACGCACGGGCTGCGCGCCGCCGGTCAGGTCGATGTCGTGCTGGGCGCGATCTACTACCCCGATGATGCCGCGACGCACTACGGCCTCGAGCGCCGCAACATGGTCGATCGCGATCCGGAGGTCGAGCAGCTGATGACGCGCGACCTCATCCGGCGCTTCGGCGACGGGCGCGACGTCGTCGCCCGTCCGCGCCGCGGACTCGGGCGCATCGGCGATCACATGGTCGAGCTCGCGCGCGACGAGAACGTCGACGCGATCGTCGTCGGGACGGGCCAGAAGACGGGATTGGGCCGCCTCGGCTCGGTGTCGTCGGTGATCGTCAACGACGCGACCCAATCGGTCGTGTGCGTGCCGCCGCAGGCGCAGATCAAGACGTATACGGTGCCGGTCGTGCGCTCCGTCGTCGTCGCGACGGACCTGTCGCCGTTCGCCAACCGCGCCGTCGCGTATGGCTTCGCGATCGCGGAGCCCGACGCCGACGTGCACATCGTGCATGTCGTGAAGGATGACGATGTCGATCACGGCGAGCTGTCGAAGCAGCTGCAGACGCTCGCGCCGCCGAACACGAAGCAGCGCGTGACGCCGCACGTGATCCACGGCGACGACGCGGCCGAGACCATCGCGCAGTGCGCGGCGCGCCTCGGCGCGGACGTCATCTGCATCGCCTCGCACGGCCGCTCGGGCATCACGCGCGCGCTCGTCGGCTCGGTCGCGGATCGCCTGTTGCGCGCGACGCGGCTGCCGGTCCTCGTCCTGCGTCCGGGCTAGAGTCAGCGCAGCTCGCGCGAGAGCGCCTTGAGCTTGAGCAAGCCCCGGACTTCGAGCTGCCGGATCCGCTCGCGCGTGAGGTTCGTGACCTCGCCGACCTCGTCGAGCGTGCTGCCGCCACGCTCCGCGACGTCGAGAGCGCAGGTGTCGCGCAGCTCCCACGGCTCGAGGTCGGGGAAGTTGATCTTGATCGAGCCGGTGTCGGGGTTGATGTCGAGGTAGAGGTGATGCTTGCACGCGACCCACGGGCAGGGTCGCTGCTCGCCGTGGCACTCGGCGCGCGTCTTCGGGCGTGCGATGTCGACGGGCGGGTACGCCCGCGCACCGGCGAGGAGCTCGGAGCGCGTCATGCGCTTGAGCGCGATCGTCTTGCTGCGCGGACGCGAGCGGCGACGTTCGCGCCGGATCTTGATGCTCGTCTCCGGTAGCGCGTCGTCGAAGTCGATGCCGAGCGGCGGGACAGCTTGGGGCAGCGTCGGAATCGGCAGCGTCGCGCGGTCGTCGAAGTCCACTCCATCACCCTGGTCGTTCATGACTGTGTGACTCCCCTTTCGCGAGCTGGAAACAACTCGCCCAGTCAAGCTCACCCTAGTCTCATCGAGATCTGGGTGGCAATAGCGCTGTCAAAAACTTTGTTCAGTAGAGATCTCGGCGAAATCAAGTTTGTACAGGTGCGATCTCGTGCGACAGATCCGGCGTGCGGAAACGCGCGCGAAACAAATGGGGCGGCGCGCGCGACGGCGCTGGGCGTCCTCGCTCGCGAGCGCGCTCGAGCGAGCCGCACAAGACGCGGCCGGCGATCGCGGCCAGTCACGCCGTGCTCGTCACCGCGCGCATCGTCGACGCGGTGCAGGCCCTCGCTGCCCCGCGGGCGCGCGCCGTGATCGAGCGCGCGATCGATCTGTCACTCGCGCGCGATGACTTCCGGATCATTCACGTCGGCATGCGCAAGACGCAGCTCGAGCTGATCGTGGAAGCCGCCGACAAGCTCGCGCTCGCGCGCGGCATGCAGGGCTTCCAGGTCTCGGCGGCGCGCGGCCTCAACCGCGCCGCCCGCCGGACCGGCAGCGTGTTCCTCGATCGCTATCGCGCCCGCGTGCTCGGCTCGCGCCACGCGCTCCACGCCGCGATCGAGCGGCTGCCGAGGCTCGCGCGGCAGCGAATCGGCGCCCCCGAGTCACCGCTGTTCGGCATGTAGGCGTAACCGACCGTTCACAGTCGACGAGCGTCCGCATGGTTGGCTGCCCGCGCGCTGACATCCGAGGTCAGCGCACCCCCGCCCTCTCGTGCACGCGATCGGCGACCATGATCACGATGGGAGCACGCAGCCATGCCGCGGCGATCCTGATCGTTTGCGCGATCGGGACGGCGCACGCGCAGCGTGGCGTCCCGCAAGGCGGCTTCCCGACGTGGCAGGAGCGCATGCTCCTCGTCTACGTGAACCGCTCGCGCGCCGATCCGGCCGCGGACCTCGCGGGCTGCACCGTGTGCGCCGAGAAGGCCTGCTACGCGGCGGTCACGCCCGTCGCATATAGCTATCAGCTCAACCGCGCCGCGCGGTTTCACGGCGCGAACCTCGAGTTTTCGAACAAGTTCCAGCACGACTCGCCCTGCTCGCTCGTCACCGACCTATCGAACCAATACGTGCCGGTCGGGACGTGCTCGGGCGAGGTGTCGTGCGCGTGCGTCGGCGGAACGCTGACCGGATCGACGACGGCGGTCACGCGCACGAATCGCTTCCTCGCGGTATCGGCGTGGGGCGAGAACATCGCGTACGGCTACGCGACGCCGCGGCAGACGTTCTATCAATGGCTCTGGGAGCCGGAGTCGAGCGCGACATGCGGCTTCCGATCGACGAACGGTCACCGTTACAACATCCTCGAGCCGACGCGCCGCTTGCTCGGCAACGGCTACTACCGGATCGCGCGGTACATGTGGGTCCAGGATTTCAACGGCGGTTCGAATCCGACGGGCACGCTGCTCGCCGGCGGTCACGAGCCGCAGTTCTCGGGCGGCACGGTCGAGTTCCGCGTGAACTACTTCGATACCGGCGCGCCGACCGAAGCCATCGTCAACGTCGACGGCGCGTGCTCGACCATGACCCGCGAGCGCGGCTCGACGACGAACGCGACCTACCTCGCCTCGCAGTCGCTCGGTGGCACGACGTGCCGTCGCTATCGCTTCGAGTTCAAGAACCCGGCCGGCGCGACGGTCTACTTGCCCGAGATGGGCTCGTACGGCGTCGGCGGTTCGGGCACGGTCTGCGACGACTGGAACATGTCGACGCCGAGCGCGTGCGGCGCGCCGCCGAACCAAGCGCCGATGGTCGCGACCGCCGCGGCCGCGAACCCCGCCCCCGTCACCGCGACGACGACGCAGCTCTCCGCGTTGGGCTCCGACGACGGCGGCGAGCCCGCGCTCACGTACACGTGGTCGTCGACCGGCCCCGCCGCGGTCATGTTCTCGGCGAGCGGCACGAACGCCGCGAAGTCGACCACGGCGACGTTCGCGCGCGCCGGCGCGTACACGTTCACGGTCACGATCCGCGACGCGGGCAACCTCACGTCGACGAGCACCGTCGATGTCACGGTCAACCAGACGCTCACGACCCTCGCCGTCTCGCCGCCGACCGCGAGCGTGCCCGCGGGCACGACCCAACAGTTCGCGCGAACCGGCTACGACCAGTTCGCGATGTCACTCGCGACGCAGCCGTCGACGACGTGGACCGTCGCCGGCGGCGGCACGATCGACGCGACCGGCCGGTTCACCGCGAGTACGACCGTCGGTGGCCCGTACACCGTCACCGCCAACGCCGGCGGTAAGTCGGGCACGGCGCAGGTCTCGGTCACCGGTCCGAATGCCCCGACGGTCGCGAGCGCAGCGAGCGCCACACCGAGCCCGGTCACGGGCACGACGACCACCGCCTCCGTCGTCGGCGCGAGCGGTGCCGGCGAGCCCGCGCTGGTCTATACGTGGACGAGCGCGGGCCCCGCCCCCGTCACGGTCACGCCGAACGGCACGAACGACGCGAAGACGGCGACGATCACGTTCGCGGCCGCCGGCGACTACACGCTCACCGCACAGATCAAAGACGCGCAGAACCAGACCGCGACGAGCTCGGTCGCCGTCGTCGTCGCCGCGACCCCCACCACCGTCGACGTCATGCCGCGCACGGCCGTCGTCGTCGTCAACACGTCGAGGGACTTCGCCGCGTCCGTCGCCGATCAATTCGGCAAGCCCGCCGCCACCACCGCCGCGTGGAGCGCTTCGGGTGGCGGCACGATCGATCCCCAGGGCCGCTTCACCGCGGGCGCGATGACCGGCGGTCCGTTCACGCTCACCGCCGCCGCCGGCGACGCGACGGGCACCGCGCAGATCGTCATCGCCGAAATGGAAGACACCACGCCGCCGACGATCGCGATCACCTCCCCCGCCGACGGCGCCGAGCTCACCGATCCATCCACGATGATCGTCACCGACGCCGTCGATGACCTCGGCATCGGCCGCGTCGTCATCACGATCGCGGGCGAAGACCACGAGCTCGTCGTATCACCGTGGCAACACCTGTGGGACACGAGCGCGCTCGCCGACGGCGAATACACGATCGAAGCGCGCGCCTACGACCTCGCCGACAACCCGAGCGCGCCGGTGACGATCACCGTCGTCGTGCACCCGGCCGCGAAGTCGGACGGCGGTGGCTGCGGTTGCGCATCGTCGTCGCCGCGCGATGGCGCGTGGCTGTTGCTCGCGCTGCTCGCGCTGCGGCGCCGTCGTCGGCGCTAGCTCCAGCGCAGGTCGGCTGCGATGTTTTCTGTGCGCGAAGCGCAGCCGAGCTGCGACACGCACGCCTCGAGTGTTTGCGGCCTGACGCTCGCGGTGCATCGAGACGATCTGATTCGGTGAGCGGCCAAACGTCGACGGAGAGAGAGTGCAATCACGCGATTCCTCGGGTTGCGCTCGTCGCTGTGGTTGGTTCAACTGGATGCCAGATGTGGGGCTCTCGCAAATCGATCCTGATGAAAGGCACGCTCGCGGACCGTCCGTGGGCAGCAACGCTCGCCGCGATGAGTGCCTCGGGCCACACCGGCCAACTCACCCTCAAGAGCGACGGCAAGGTCCATCACATCGCCTTCGCGAACGGCGCGATCGTCGGTGCGGTGTCACCCGCCCCCGCCGACACCGTGCAGCGGATCGCGCTCGCGAGCCGCCTGCTTCCGCCCGCCAGCGTCGCGGTCGCGGTTCGCATCATGGGTCGCGCCGACAATGTCGAGAAGTTCACGGAGTCCTCGGGGCTCGTCGGTGATGCGGCGGTGCAGTTCAAGCAGCGCGTGCTCGTGCAGCGCACGGCGCGCACGTTCGCCGCCGAGCGCGGCGAGTATGTCGCCGACAAGCGCATCACGATCCCGGTGCTCGCGCGCGTCGAGGTGGACGTGTGCGCCGCGATCTATCACGGCATGCGGATGAACCTGTCGGAGCAGCGGCTCGCGAGCGACCTGCGCCAGCGCGGATCCAGCTTCATCTTGTTCCCGGAAGCAGCGCAGCACCTCGCGCGGTTCGAGTTCGACGCCGACGCGGATCCGATCCTCGCGGCGCTTCGCGGCGGCACGAGCGTCCCCGAGCTCGAGGCGCTTCATCGCGACCTCGACCCGCGGCTGGTCCACGCCGTGCTCGGCGCGCTCGCGACCTGTGGCGTGATCTCGCCGATCGAATCGCGCACGCCGGCGGCACAGAACATCTCGATCGCGCGAACGCCAACGCCACGCGAACCCACGATCAGCCGTGTTCCGACGCCGCGGCAACCGACCACGTCCTCCTCGGTCCCGGTGCTCCTGCAGCAGGAGGCGCCGCGCTCCAGCCACCCGCACCTCGCGGCCGGGTCGAGGCCGGGAGTCTCCCGCGCGGCTACGGCGGAGTTCGACGGGGAGCGAACCACGATGCGTCCCGCAGCGCTGACGGTGACCCAGATCGAGCAGCTCATCGCGTCGCGGCTCGCGATGCTCGAGAGCGGCGTCGACTTCTTCACGTTCCTCGGCGTTCCAATCGGCGCGCCCGCCGGGCACGTGCGCGAGGCCTTCCTCGAGCTCGCCCGCTATCTACGACCGGATCGGCTCGCCCAGCACGGCATCCGCGACGATCGCAACGAAGCGCGCACGGTCTACGCACGCGCGTTGATCGCGATGACGACGTTGACCGACGACGGACGGCGCGCCGACTACCTGTCCACGTTCGGAAGCAGTCCGAGGCGCTAGTTCCAGCGGAGGTCGGCGGCGAGGTTCTTGCGCGCGATGGTCACGAGCAATGGCTCGCAGTGGTACTCGGCGAGCGCGACGAGCAACTCGTGCCCCATGCCACGTTCGATCGCTTCGCGCCAGCCGAGCCGGTGCTCGGTGTACCAGGTGTCCGCGAGCTGCTCGCACATGTCGATCCGGAACGGCAACGGGAGGATCTCGGGCGGCGCGCCGATGCCCGCGACCCGTCGGAGGAGCGCGCGGCGATCCGCTTCGGCGGGATCGAGGCGACCGAGGACGAACGTGAGGACGACGGCGATCCCGACGAGGCCGACCGCGATCGGCAGGAGGTGGCCCCACCGCGCGTAATCGAAGAGCGCGGGCGCGGCGAAGATGACCACGGTCATCCAGGTCAGGAAGCGCGCGTAGCCGAGCGCGACCGAGCGGCGGTCGAGCGGGATCTGGACCCGGCGTTCTTCGCCGTCGTTGCTCTTGTAGACGTAGACGGTGCGCGACGGCCAGATCGGGAAGACCATCGTGAAGAACTCGGTGACGATCGCCTCGGAGTCGAGCCGGTCGACCGTGCCGTAGTCCTCGCACTCGAGCCAGCTGGTCATGAGGCCGCTCACTTGAAGCCTCCGTAGACCGTCATCGCACCGCGCTTCCAGAAGCAGTCGGGACGCGCGAAGCCCGCGGTCGCGAGCGCTTGGAGCTCGTCGACGAGCGGGTAGTAACGATCCTCGCGCGACCACTGCGCGAACAGCTCGGTCGCTTGCTCGTGCGGGATGCCGGCCTCCGCCATCCCCGCTTCCCACTGGCGATAGATGCGATCGTGCTCGAGCCCCTGCTCGTGCACCGTCGCATCGCCCAACAAGAAGACGCCGCCGGGGCGGAGCGAACGATAGACGTGCGCGTAGAGCGCGCGCTTGTTCTCGAGGTCGGGGACGTGGTGCAGCGCGAGCGACGCGACGATCGCATCGCAGGCGGGGAGCGTGTCGAAGAACGAGGCGTTGCGCAGCTCCGCGCGCGCGCCGTGCGTGGCGACGCGTGCCCCGGCCACCGCGAGCATCGTCGGATCGATATCGATCATCACCGCACGTGCGCGCGGGATCGCGTCGAGGATCGCAGCGGCGAGCGCGCCGGTGCCGGTGCCGAGATCGACGACGACCGGGTCACCCCCGAGGTCTTCGATGATCGAGATCATCGTCCCGACCATCGCCTCGTAACCGGGAATCCAGCGCCGGATCGCGACGTCGTACGCCTGCGCGTCGACACCGAGGTGCGTCGCGACGCGATGCTCGATGTCACTCATGGCTTGCCCTCGGGATCGGTCTCGTCGGGATCCGCGGGCTCGGCGGGCACGCGATAGTCCTCGTTCAGCCAGCGCCCGAGATCGACGAGCTGACACCGCTCGCTACAGAACGGGAACACCTTGTTCCCCTCTCGATTCGAGACGCCGCGACACGTGGGGCAACGCGTGGTCGATCGCGCCATGCCCATCTCCTACAGCCCGAGTGCCGCCATCCGCGCGGCGAGATACGACGCGCTGATCCCCAAGTCCTGGGCGGCGGCCTCGCGGTCACCGGTGTGACGACCGAGGGCTTCGACGATCGCTTGCGATTCCGCGTTCGCGCTGACGTCGCGCAGCGGACGTGGCGCCGATTGGGCCGCGCCGACGATGCCCGAGACGCGGCCCGAGACCATGCCCGCGGTGAGCTCCGTCGCGTCGCCGGCGAGCACGAGCATGCGTTCGATCTCGTTCTCGAGCTCGCGGATATTGCCGGGCCACGGATACGCGACGAGTCGCGACAGTGCGCCTTGCGAGAGGCGCGGTGCGGGGCCCGGCGAACGCCAGTGCTTGTTCACGAAGTGCTGCGCGAGGCGCGGGATGTCGCTCACGCGATCGCGCAGCGGCGGCACCGTGATCTTCAGGACGTTGACGCGATAGAACAGGTCCTCGCGGAACTGCTTGTGCTGCACCATCGACGCGAGGTCCTTGTGCGACGCCGCGATGATGCGGACGTCGACCTTCACCGGCTTGGTGCCACCGACGGGCATGAACGTGCCCTCTTGCAGGACGCGCAAGAGCTTCACCTGCAACGCGGCGGACATGTCGCCGATCTCGTCGAGGAAGAACGTGCCGCCGTCGGCGGTCTGGAACAGACCCGGCTGATCCTTGACCGCGCCCGTGAACGCACCGCGCACGTGACCGAACAGCGCGCTCTCGAGCAGGTTGTCGTTGAACGCGGAGCAGTTCTGGACGACGAACGGTTTCTTCACGCGCGGCCCGTGATAGTGGATCGCCCGCGCGATCAGCTCCTTGCCCGTGCCCGACTCGCCGTGGATCAGCACGGTCGCTTCACTCCTCACGACCTTGGCGAGGAGCTTCACGACATCGCGCACCGCAGGCGCATCGCCGACGATCTCGGTGAACGGATGCGCATGTGTCGTCGGCGGAATCTCCGCCGGCTGCGAGCGCTCGACCGCTGCGGCCGCGGCCGCGACCAGATCCTTCGCGCGGAGCACGTCGCCTTCCGTCAGCTCGGGCGCGACGCTCGCCATCGTGCGTGCTTCGTCCGCGCTCGCACCGATCGTGCGGACGATGTGGCCTTGGAGTGCTTCGCGCGCGCCGCTCGCGCACCCGCCGGTCGCGTAGACGACACCCGCGAGCGACTTCGCACCGAACACCGGCGCCGCGATCAGGAGCATGCCCGCGTGACACGTCCGCACGACGCCGGCGCGGTCCTTCGACTTCCCGAGCTCGGCGGCGAGCTCCTTGAGGGCGCCGGCACACGCGGCCGACGCCGCGCCGCGAATGCTCTCGCACGTCGCGTGCGAAGCGCGCACGTAGCCGCCGCCATCGGACTCGGAGAACCCGAGATCGAGGCCCCACCATTTGCGCAAGAGATCGCGCGCGAGTGAGACTTCTGCCAGCCCATCAAACGTCAGTGCCACAGCCGCGCCACTATAGCGGTGTGCGGTCAGCGGGACCAGAGCCCGCCGTCGAGAGCACGGGCGGCGCCGTCACGCAAGAGCTTCGCGAGATGTGCGAGCAGCGAGCGTTCGGCCAAGCCCCACAGGATGCGCGGCGTGTCGCTGTAGACGACCTCGACGAGCTGCGAGATGGTCTTCGGCGCTCCCGCGAGCGCACCGATCACGCGCTGCTCGCGCATCCGGCGGTGTGCGAGATACTCGGTCAACTTCGCGTCGCCTTCGCGAATCGCCGGGCCGTGCGCGGGGAGCAGCACGCGCTCGTTCCGCGACCGCATCCGCTCGAGCGACGCGAGGTACTGCGCCATGTCGCCTTCGTCGGGATCGATCAAGATCGTGCCGAGGCCCGCGACCATGTCACCGGCGATCGCGGCGTCGCCGACTTCGAACACCAGGTGACCCTCCGCGTGACCGGGCGTGTACACGCAGACCGCGCCGTTCACCTCGTCGCCGTCGTCGAGCAGCTCCGTGATCGGCACCCGCCCCGCGAGGCGCTTCGCCGTCAGCGCATGCGCGGCGATCGGGACGTTCCAGCGCGTGGCGAGATCCGCGGCGCCGCCGACGTGATCGCCGTGGTGATGGGTGAGCAGGACCCGCTCGATCGGGATCTCGCGCAAGAGTGCGTCGAGGATTGCCTGCTGATCTGGGTACGGGCTCCCGGGATCGACGACCGCGACCGGCCCCTTCTCGGGTCCGACCAGATAGACGTTGGTGTGGGCAGCTGGCGGGAGCGTAGGTGTACGCAGCGCAAGCACGCGAATCCCCGGGGCTACCTCGACCAGTCCCGACGGCGGCAGCTCGCCGCTTGCCGGGACGATGGCGCGCACCTGTTCGTACAGCGCCTCGACCGTCGATTCACCCATCTCTCACCGCGCCGTGTAAAGAGGATGACGACGGCACTTCCATCTCTTAGACTACAAGGTAGCGACTCCAATGGTGAGCGTCACGGCCCGCAAGATTCGTGAGCTCGGCACCGAACGGCCTGCCGGCGCGAATGGACGCCTATACACCGGGTACCTGATCTCGTATCCGTACATCGGCCGCGGCATGGTCATCTTCCGTGACCCGCACGGTCACCGCATGATCACGACGCCGGTGAAGCGCGTGCTCGGCGAGCCCGGCGGCAAGATGATCTACGTCGAGACCGAGAACAGCGTCTACCGTCTCGAGATCCACGGCGAGCCGCTGTTCCCGATGCGCGCCGCGGGCGAGTAGCTCACAGCGGCGCGAGCTTCTTCTCGAGGTCTTGGCCGAGCTGCAGCACGTGCCCGGGGCCGAGCTTCTGCGCGAACAACATCGGTAGCTCGGTGACCGGCGTCGTCGTGCGACGGCGCAGCTCCGCGAGGTAGCGCTCGTTGAGCAGCTGGCGATCGCGCGACAGCGATCCGTGCGCGGCGAGCTCGGCGAGTGGCGGCGGCGCGTTGGGATCGGCGAGCAACGTATCGAGCACGCGCGCGACCGGCGAGCTCGGTGGAAAGTGCTTCGGATAGATCTGATTGCAGACCACCGTCTGCGGGATGATGCCGAGCGCGGTCAGCTTCGCTTCGAGCTCGATCGCTTCGTTGACCGGCATCTCTTCGGCGAGCGTCACGAGCACCGTCGCCGTACGTGCCGGATCGGTCAGCAGCTCCTTCACCTCGCGCGCGTCACGCGTGAGCGGACCTTCGGGCACCGTGTCGACGATGACCCAGGGCACGCGCAACATCGAGTACGAGTGACCCGACGCCGGCATGTCGAACACGACGACGTCCCACACCGGCTTGCCCCACTTGGTCTCGGTCGTGTGGAACCACGCCTTGCCGAGGATCGCGTAGTCGTCCATGCCGGGCACCGCGCGGATGAACGCCTTCGTCACGCGGTTCTCGAAGATCATCTCGTAGACGCTCTTCCAGCGGAGCACCATCATGCCGTACTCGGCGAGCGCGCTCGCCGGGGTCGCGTTGACGGCCGAGAGGTTCGGCGCGAGTTGAACGACGTCGGTCCCGACCGGCGGCTTATCGAAGTAGTTGCCGAAGCGATCGTTCGCATTCATCTCGAACAGCAGCGTCTTCTTGCCGGCGCGTGCGCACTGCCCCGCGATCGCGGCCGCGACCGTGCTGCGCCCGACGCCGCCCTTGCCGACGCAGAGGATGAAGCGTTTGTCGGCGAGGTTCACGGCGATGGTGGTTGTGTAGCAGGCGCAGGTCCGGGCGCCTCACCCTGGTTGTCTTCGATCACCACGGCAACACCGCTCGCTTCGGCGCTGCGCCAGCCGAGCACGCGCCGGAGCACCCAGATGCCGCTATCCGGGGTGATGTCGACGCGGATGTTGACGACCTTGTCCGCGCCCATCGCCTTCGCCGACGCCAGGAGCATGCGATTCACGACGCGATCGAGGTCGACGCCGCCCGGAATCGGCACGAACAAGAAGTAGAAGCTCGTGACCTGGGCGTGCACGACCGCGATCGGACGCAGGCCGGGGCCGACGTAGAGGTTCTCGGGCTGAACCCGCACGTGCTGCACCGACGAACAGCCCAGCGCGACAAACGTCACGGCGGCTAGCGCGAGGTGGCGGGGGTGCATGCGCGCACGCTAACACAACCAGTGATAGGATCGTTTCGTGGTGCGGAGGATGACCTCGCTTGTCGCGAGCGCGCTATTGCTCTTCGCGCCATTCGCGCGTGCCGAAGGGCCCGACAAAGCCCTCGAGCAGAAGATCGCGGTCTGGCGCTTCGACGCGCTCGGCATCGAGCCGGAGCTGGTGCAGCGCCTCGAGACGTTGTTCCGCATGGAGCTCGATCGGCTCGCCAAGAAGCCGCTGCCGAGCCGCCGCGAGATCGATCGTGTCGTCACCGCCGACCAACAGAACTGCACCGGCGAGGAGAAGTGCCTCGGCGCGATCGGTAAGAAGCTCGGCGTCGACGTCGTCGTCACCGGCACCGTCGGCGCGATGGGCCCGAACTACATCCTCAACATCAAGGCCGTCGATGCGAAGACCTCGACGTCGATCCGCCGCATCGAGAGCGACCCGCTGCGCGGCAGCCCCGACGATCTGATCGAGGGCGTGCGCGTCGCCGCGTACAAGCTCCTCGCCCCGGACCAGCTCCACGGCTCGGCCCAAGTCCAGAGCGACCTCGTCGGCGCCTCGGTCCAGCTCGACGGCAAGACGATCGGCAAGACCCCACTCCCCAACCTCGGAGTGATCCCCAAGCAGACGCTCGGCAAGCACCGCTTGCGCGTCGAGGCGGCCGGCTACTCGCCGTTCGAGGAAGAGGTCGAGATCCGCTTCCAGAAGGTGAGCCAGGTCGTCGTGCGCCTCCTCCCATCGACGGAGGTCATCGGCACCGGTCGCACGCAGACCATCCACCGCGAACCGTTCTACACGAAGACGTGGTTCATCGTCGGTGCCGGCGTCGCCGCGGTCCTCGCGGGCGCATACATCGGTTACGCGATCGGCAAGGTCGACTGTCGCGTGATCAACCCGGACGGCGAGCCCGGAGGCTCGTGTTGATCGTGCTGAGGCTCCTCGCCGCGCTCGCGATGATCGCCATCGCCGCGCCCGACGCCGCCGCGCAGCGCGTCGTCGCACTCGCCCCACTCACCGCCATCGGCGCCGAGGACACCTCCGCATCGACGAAGAAGCTCGTCGCGCAGCTCGAGGCCGCGATCGCCGCCCTCCCCAATACCAAGGTCGTCGGCGCCGCCGCCGTCGGCGATGCGATCAAGCGCGCGAACAAGCCGGGCCTCCGCTCGTGCGAGCTCGATCCCGCGTGCCTCGGTGAGCTCGGTAAGCTCGTCAACGCGCACGTCGTGATCGCGGGCGAGGTCGTCGGCATCGGCGACGCCAAGGTCATCTATCTCAACGCGTCCGAGCCCGGCAAAGAGACCAAGTCCACCACCCTCACCCTCGGCGGCAAGGACGACGGCGGCGGACCACAAGGCGCCATCATCCGCCTCCTCGCTCCCGACAGGTTCCGCGGCACGCTCCACTTCTCGATCGACGCACCCGGCTCCACCGTCTACGTCAACGGCAGCAAAGCCAACCCCGACGCCAAGGGCAACCTCTCGCTCGCCGTCGGCACGCAGGCCGTGCGGGTCACGCACCCCGAGTACCAAGACTTCGTGCGCTTCGTCGACGTCGGCTACGGCAAGCAGACCGAAGTCTCGGTCAACATGAAGCAGTACCCGATCGTCCGCCGCGACCTGCAAGGCAAGCCGATCAACCGAGACGCGATCACGTACGTCGACCCCCCGTGGTACCGCCGCTGGTACACCGTCGCGGGCGGCGCCGTCGTGCTCGGTGTGGTCTCCGCCGTCGTCGTCGGCTACCTCGTCCACGACCTGCCCGGCGACAACTGCCGCAAGGTCGGCGGCGAAGAGTGCTAGCCGCCCGTCGCCCGCGCTACTTCTTCAGCTGCGCTGCCAGCTGATTCAAGCGCGTGTTCGCCGCCGCGAAGTTGCCGTCGTTGTACTTCTGCGCGACGTCCGAGAGGATCGCG
>Ga0316601_100000890_pt1 | contig 13840 bp, 7 predicted proteins | sample OWC_soil_day5_no_FD_207663 | JGI IMG/M metagenome (GOLD analysis project Ga0316601, IMG submission 207663) | Wetland soil microbial communities from Old Woman Creek delta, Ohio, United States - OWC_soil_day5_noCT | ecosystem: Environmental > Terrestrial > Soil > Wetlands | place: USA: Ohio...
GTGGGCAACGTGCTGCGCATCGCGCCCGGCGACACGCTCAAGTCCGAGGACGAGGCGCGGCTCCAGGAACGGCGCGCCAAGGAAAAGCTCGAAGATCTCGTCGTCAAGCTGCAGCCGGTGAACTACGCCAACGTGAAGGAAGTACAGAAGCTGGTCAAGCGCCTGCTCACGCCGCGCGGCACGGTCGACGTCGACGAGCGCACCAACACCGTGATCATCAAGGACATCGCGTCGGTGATCGACGAGGCGACGGCGCTCACCAAGGCGATCGACACCCAGACGCCGCAAGTGATGATCGAAGCGCGCGTCGTCGAGGCCAGCCTCGACTTCTCGCAGGAGATCGGCCTCGAGTGGGGCGCCGGCTCCCAGCCGGATTCCGACGAGAGCGACTTCACGATCGGCGGCATCAAGCCGGTGACGAAGCCGAACAACAACTTCCCGTACAACAACGCGAACAACGTGGTCGTTTCCAATCCGATCACGCTGACGCCGACCGGACTGGTGAACCTCGGCGCCTTCCTGCTCGACGACCGCTTCAACGTGGACGTGCGGCTGGCCGCGGCCGAGCTGAACGGCGAGGGCAAGGTGATCTCGAGCCCGCGCGTCGTGACGCTCGACAACCGCGAGGCGATGATCGAACAGGGCGTGTCGATTCCGTTCCAGACCTTCGAGAACGGCGACGCCCAGCTCGAGTTCATCGACGCAGTGCTGTCGCTGAAGGTCACGCCGCACATCACGGCCGACCGCAGCATCATCATGGCCATCGAGGTCACCCGCAACGCGCCGGACAACAGCGTCGAGACGCCGACCGGTTCGCCGGCCATCGCCAAGAACCAGGCGAAGACCGAGACCTTGGTGAAGGACGGCCAGACGCTGGTGCTCGGCGGCATCTATGTGATCGAGACCGCCGAGAACGAATCGCGCGTGCCCTTCCTCTGGAAGGTGCCGGTTCTCGGCAATGCCTTCAAGAACCACGGCGTGCGCGACCGCCGCAAGGAGCTGCTGATCTTCGTGCAGCCCTCGGTGGTGGTGAGTCCGCAGTCCGGGGCCTGACGCACGACCTCGGGTGATCGTGGGGCGGGGGAAGCTTCGGCTTCCCCCGCCTTTCCATTATGCTTGGCGCCATGGCGCGCACGCTCTGGCTCGTCGGCATGATGGGCGCGGGAAAGTCCGCCGTCGGCAAGCGTCTCGCCCAGCGACTCGGCCGTGCCTTCATCGATACCGACGCGCTGGTCGAGGACGTCGCCGGCAAGTCCGTGGCCGCGATCTTCGCGGACGAGGGCGAGCCGTCGTTTCGAGCGCTCGAACGGGCGGCGATCGAGCGTGTGGCGGGCCGGCCCGCGATCGTCGCACTCGGCGGCGGGGCGATTGCGCAACCCGGCGCCGTCGCGCGGCTCGCTGCGAGCGGGACGATCGTGTACCTGCGCGCTCGCCCCGAGACGCTTCTCGCGCGCATCGGCGACGCGCGCGGGCGCCCGCTGCTCGCGGGTCTCGACACCGCGGGGCGCCTCGCCCGCATGCGCGAACTGCTGCGAGCGCGCGCGGCGCAGTACGCGCGCTCGGCGCGCGTCGTGGACGTGGACGAGGGCGACATCGACGCGGTGGCCGATCGCGTCCTGCAGGTGCTCGGTGACGCAGCGGAGCAACAGGGGAGGGCGATGCGCGCGGTGCAGGTTCCGCTCGGCGATCGCAGCTACGCGATCCGCATCGGCGTAGACATCCTCGACCAGGCGGGCGCCGCGATCGCGGAGTCCAGCGGGGCGCGGCGCGCCGTGGTGGTCACCGTCCCGGAGGTGGGACGTCGCTACGGCGCGCGGCTCGAACGCTCGCTGCGTGGGGCGGGGATCCAGAGCCGCCGCGTGGTCGTCGCCGACGGCGAACGCAGCAAGAGCCTGCGCGTCGTGGCCAGGCTCTACGAAGAGATGCTCGACTTCGACGCCGATCGCGGCACGGCCGTCGTCGCGCTCGGGGGCGGCGTGGTCGGGGATCTGGCGGGCTTCCTGGCCGCGACCTTCTTGCGCGGCGTCCCGTTCGTGCAGGTTCCGACCACGATGCTCGCGATGGCCGACGCGAGCGTCGGTGGCAAGGTCGCCGTCGACCTGCCGCGCGGGAAGAACCTGGTCGGCGCCTTCCACCAGCCGCGCCTGGTGTGGATGGACGTCGCGACGCTGCGCTCGCTGCCGCGCCGGCAGCGGGCAAACGGGCTGGTCGAGGTGATCAAGCACGGCGTGATCCGCGACGGGGCGCTCTTCGCGCGCTTCGAACGCGACATCGAGCGGGTGCTCGATCTCGAAACGGATCCCACGCTGGACGTGCTGGAGCGGTCCTGCCAGATCAAGGCGGAAGTCGTCGCGCAGGACGAGCGCGAGGCGGATCTGCGCATGATCCTGAACTTCGGCCACACGCTCGCCCACGCGATCGAGACGCTGCTCGGCTTCCGCAAGCTGCTGCACGGCGAGGCGGTGGCGATCGGAATGGTCTTTGCCGCGCGCCGCTCCGAGGCGTTGGGTCTGGCCCCCACCGGGGTCGCCGACCGCATCGAGTCCCTGCTCCAGCGGGCCGGGCTGCCGACCGAGCCGCCCGATCTGCCGCGCCGGGCTTATCTCGACGCGCTGCGTGTCGATAAGAAGCGCAGGGACGAGCAGGTCCGCTTCATCGCGGTGCGCGAACTCGGCAAGGCGGAGATCGTCTCGCTGACGCCCGCCGAGATCCTGCCGCGTGGCGGGCCGGGGACACGACGGCGATGAGCAGAGCCGCGGAGGGAGGGCCGAACTTGGAGCTGGAGCTCGAAGCGCAGCCGAGCGGCGTGCCGACGGGCGCGGCTGCGCTCGCGTCGCTCGCCGAACAACAGCGCCGCGCCGGCGATCCCGAGGCCGCGCTGCGCTCCGCCAGGGAGGCGTCGGCGCTCGACCCCGGATCGCCCGCCGCACGCGCAGCCGTCGCGCTCGCTCTGCTCGATCTCGGACGCGACACCGAGGCGCGTCGACAACTGGCGACGCTGATCAGCGGCACGCACGAACACGAAGTGTCGGCGTTCGAGATCGGCGGGATCGAAGACGCCGAGTTGGATCGCGCCTTCGAAGACGCGAGTCCCGAACCCGAAGCGATGCACGACGCCAACGAGGTCGCTTTCGAGGCGATGCGCGAATCCGAGCTGCTCGGGCCCGAGGCCGATCCGGCAGCGCTCGGGTCGCCCTTCCGCACGCGCACGATGGCGTCGCTGCTCGAAAGACAGGGCGACCGCAACGCGGCGCGCGCGATCCGCGCGTCGCTCGCACCCGACGACGAGGCGCCGCGCAGCGGCCGGCGCCAGGACGACGTACTGCGCACCCTCGAGCGATGGCTCGGGCGGCTGCGACGAGGTGACGCATGAGTTTCGAGCCCACCCTCCAGAAGATGATCGACGGTTGCAGCGGCGCGATCGGGATCGCCCTGATGGGCAGCGACGGGATCGCCGTCGCCGAGTTGCGGGCGCCCGATCCCGATCTCAGCGTGCTCGACGGCGAAGCCGGCTCGGCGGGCATCGAGTTCGGCCGCATCCTCGACGAGGTGCGCAAAGCGTCCGACGCCCTCGGCGGCGGGCGTCTCGAGGAAGTCGTCGTCGGCCTCACACGCTTCACACTGGTGTTTCGCGTCGTCGACGACGAGCTGTTCCTGGTGGTCGCGCTCGCGCAGGGCGGCAACCTCGGCAAAGCGCGCTTCCTGATGCGCCGGCATCTGCTGGAGCTGCGCGAGCAGCTCTAGAGCCGCGTTCTAGACTGGGCCGCATGCAGAAGTGCTGGCGGCTGCTCGTCGAGTCTGCGCCTGCCACCGGATGGTGGAACATGGCGCTGGACGAAGTGCTCTTCGCGTCTGCCACGGGCGGAGCGGCGCCCGTGTTGCGCCTCTACGAGTGGAGCGGATCCTGGCTCTCGCTCGGCTACGCGCAGCCCTTTCCCGCGGCACTCGGCGCGGCGTGTCGCGACGCGGGCGTCGGCGTGGTGCGGCGCGTGACGGGTGGCCGCGCGGTGCTGCACGGCCGGGATCTCACCTACGGCGTGGCGGCGGCGGCCGCTGCGCTGCCCGCCGGACTCGAGTCGTCGTATCGCCTGCTCTCGGACGCGATCCTCGCCGCGCTGCGCGAACTCGGCGTCGAAGCCGAGCGCGCCGCGACGGTGGACGCGATCGCGCCCGCGGCCGACTTCGACTGTTTCGCGTTCCCCGCGACCGACGAGATCTGTGCCGGCGGTCGCAAGCTCGCTGGCAGCGCGCAGCGGCGCAGCGCGGGCGCCGTGCTCCAGCACGGTTCGATTCGCCTCGAGCCCGATCCCGCGGAAGCCGCAGCGGCCGTCGGCCTCGGGCGCGGGGCGACGAGTCTGCTGGAGTTGGGGGTTGCAGCCGATTCCGCCCGTAAGGCGCTGGCGGTCGGTCTGCCCGCCGCGTTGGGGCGCCTGCTGGGCGTTCGTTTCGAAATGGATGCACTCCAGTCCGACGAGCGACGTGCCGTTGAAGATCGAGCGTTGTGGCTGCAGCGCGATCCCCTCGGACGCCGCGCCACCGGCACGCTCTCCGCCTCAAGGGCTCGGCGCTGAAGCCCGATACGTTCGCTTGGGGATCGCTGCCTCGGCAGCTTCCCGGTGCGAATCACTTCTGCTCGGACGCTGAGGGGCGGCTTGGCGGCAATCAACAAACGAAAAGTGCTCGAGTCCGCGCAGAAGAATCTGCACAAGGGCGCCGTCGACAAGGCGCTCAAGGACTACCAGACGCTCCTCGACGCCGATCCGCGCGATGCGAACGTGCGGCTCAAGGTCGGCGACTTGAAGCTGCGCCTGGGCAAGGCCGACGAAGCGATCGCCGCGTACCTGAAGGTCGCCGACCAGTTCACACGCGACGGTTTCGACGCCAAGGCCGTCGCGATCTACAAGCAGGTCTCGAAGCTCGACGGAAAGCGCTACGACGTCTTCATCCCGCTCGCCGATCTGTACCAGCGACTCGGCCTCACCTCCGAGGCGATGGTCGCGTTGCAGACCGCCGCAGAGGCCTACCAGCGCGAAGGCCGCAAGCGCGAGGCGCTCGATCTGTTGCGGCGCATGGCCAGCCTCGACCCGACCAACACGACGAGTCGCCTGAAGGTCGCCGAACTGCTGGTGCAAGAGGGGCTCGCTCCCGAGGCGCTGGCCGAGTTCAGCGAAGCCGCCGCCGAGTTGGAACGCCAGGGCGATTGGGAAGCGCGCGCGGGTGTCTTGCAGCGGGTCCTCGAGCTGGCGCCCGATCATCTCGAGTCCTACGACACGTTGATCAACCTGTGGCTGGAACGCCGCCAGCCGAAACGCGCCGAGGGCTTCGCCCGCAAGCTCGTCGAACTCGATCCCGAACGCGCCGAATCGCACGAACTCCTGGCGCGCGTGCTCACGGATCTCGGCGACGGGGACGGCGCGATCGATTCGTTCCGCAAGGCGGCCGATGCCTGGATCGCGCATGGCATGGAAGACCGCGCGCGCGCGATCCTGCAGCGTTACATCCCGAGTGAGCCGTTCGACTTTGGTGGCACCACCGACCCGCTGCTCGGCCGCGGCGCGATGGGCGGGGCGGCGCGTGAAGGCGAATCGCCGTTCGGCGAAGAGGGCATCGGCGGCGAGGCGCTGGTGAACGACGACGAGTTCACGTTCGCGGGCGGCCAGGCGCTGGTCGCCGAGGGAGCGGAGTCGCCCGCCGCGCTGCCTGCCGCGAGGCCGCCCGAGTCCAACGCGCCGCTGCAGCCGAAAGCGGCCGCTGCGGGAGCGAAGCCCGCTCGCGCAGCAACGCCGGCCGCAGCGAGCGCAGCGTCGACCGTCGTCCGCGAGCAAGCGACACCGAAGCTCGTTGCAGCACCCCCGGTGCTGGCGGCCTCCGCTGCGTCCGACGAGCTGGAAGAACCCGCCGACCTCGATCAGCTACTCGCTGAAGCAGGCGTCTACCTCCGCTACGGAAAACGCGAACGCGCCGTTTCGAGTCTCGAGCTGCTGCTGGCGCGTGAACCCGATCACATGGCGGCGCTCGAGCTGCTCGGCGACGCCCACGCAGGCGCGGAGGACACGGCGCGCGCAGTGGAAGCCTGGACGCGCGCCGCGCACGCGGCGATCGCCGCCGGCGACGCCACGCGCGTCGCCGCGCTGCGAAGCCGCATCGAAGCGATCGACGCCGCGGCCGCGGCCGCGCTGCCGGCTCCCGTCGAACCACCGCGCGCTGCCGCTGCGGCGACGATGCTCTTCGAAGCGCCCGCGCAGCCCGCTGCCGCCGGCGATGCCGACGCCGGCGACCCCGAGCCGCTCGACGACATCGAGATCGACATCGACGACGCGACGTTCGACGACACCGAAGAGGCGTCTTCCGACGCCGAAGAAGCGACGCACGGAGCCGATTGGGAGGAGGTCGAGGAATCGCCGCCGAGCGACGTCGAGCCGGACGCCGACGCGGACGCCGATTCGAGCCAGGTCGAGATCGAGATCGACGCGCACGCACTCATCCGGACGCTCGGTGAGAGCGCTGCCAGTGCCGCAGCGGAGGAGCCCGTTGGGTTCGAAGCCACGTCCTTCGCGGCGACGGAGCCCGCGCGCGAGACCTCGCCGCTCGAAGAGTCGGAAATCCCGGACCACTTCGAGGTCGCTTCCGAAACGAACGAGACGGATGCCGAGCCCTTCGAAGCGCCGGCTCCGATCGCGTTGCAGGAAGAACCCGAGCCCGAGCCGGATCTCGAAGAGGCGCCCGAACTCGCTCTGGAACCCGACGCTCCGCTCGCGCCCGAGTTGCCACCGCAAGCGGAGCCCTCGCCCGCGCCGCAGGCGGAGGATCGTGCCGCGCCGGTGTCGGCGGCCGCATCCGCTCAGGGCGAGTTCTCCAGCACGACGTCGGCGGAAATCACCGAAGAGCTGGAGGAAGCGGCGTTCTACTTCGAGCAGGGACTGCTCGACGAAGCCGAGTCGATCTATCTGCGCGTCGTGCAGCGCGCACCGAATCACCCGGCTGCGTTGCTGCGGCTCGGCGAGATCGCGGTGGCGCGCGGTCACGATTCGGCGAGCCCGGTGGCGGACGTCGCGGAGTCGGAGCAAGAGTTCGCGGCGACGCCGGCGGCGGTCGCAGCAGTACAGGACATCGAGCCGCCCGACGATCTGGACCTGACCGCGCGCGAGTTCGGTCCGGCCAACCCGTGGCAGGACGACGAGGACGACGCGGGAGACGGTGCCGAAGCGGCCGCGGAGGCACCGCCGGACGTCGTGCAGCCGGACGGCGTGACAGCGGATGACGTTGCGACCGAAGCGGAGTCGCCCGCGCTCTACACGCCGATGCCGTCGCTGCCCGAGACGGCTCCGCCGCTCGCGCACCCCGTTCCGGCGCCCACACCCGAAGCCGCGCCGACGCCGATGCACGGCACTGCACCGCAACCCGAAGCGCTCTCCGAGCATGAACTGACGGCGCCCGACGTGTCGATCGCCGAGGACGCCGGCGCGCCCGCGTTCGATCTCGCCGCTGAACTTTCCGAGGCGCTCGTGGACGGAGCACCGGCGACCCACGCGGGCGCATCGACCGACGAGGACGGCTTTTCGTCGCTGTTCAGCGAGTTCAAGCGCGGCGTGTCGCGCACGCTCGGCGAGGGCGACGTCGAGACGCACTTCGATCTCGGCATCGCCTATCGCGAGATGGGCCTGCTCGACGACGCGATCGGCGAGTTCCACTACGCGCTCGGCAGCACGGCGCGCAGGCTCGACGCACTGCACATGATGGGACTCTGCGCGCTCGACGTGGGTCGCGCGATCGATGCGATCGGTCATCTCGAACAGGCGCTCGCGTCGCCCGACGTGCCGGCCGAGCGCGAGACCGCGCTGCGCTTCGATCTCGGACGCGCGCACGAAGCACAGGGCGATCTCGATCGCGCGCTCGACGCGTTCCGCCGCGTCGCCGAGCTGGACGCCGAGTTCCAGGACGTGAGTGCGCGGATCGAAGCGCTGCTGAGCGCGCTTGCCGCCGCACAGGATGACGCCGCCGAAGAGAGTGCCGAAGGAGAGGCCTACGAGTCCTTCGACGAGCTCGTCGCGGAAACCGCCGACGAGGCGCCCGCTGCGGCGCTCGAAGAGCCCGCTGTGACCGAGTCGTATGAGAACTTCGAAGAGTTCATGTCGGACGCCACCGAGGAAAGCGCAGAAGAGGCGGGCGACACCGAATCCAGTGACGCGAACGCGGTTCGCGACGCGGCCGAGCCCGCCGCCGCCGCGCCCGGAGTGCCCGCGGAGATCGCGAGTCCGGAGCCACCGGCTGCCGAACCGGAGCCACCGGTTGCCGATCCCGAGCCGCCGGCGGGAGCGCCCCGCCGCCGCAAGGTTTCCTTCTTCTGAGGACGTCCCCTTTGGAGCATCTCGAACACTTCGGTCTCGCGCGCGATCCGTTTCGCAACGAGGTGCAGCTCGACTTCTGGTTCGCGAGCCGCGAGCACGTCGACGTCGGCCGCAGGCTGCGGCGGTGCGTCGAGCAGGGCAAGGAGCTTTGCGTGCTGGTCGGCGAGGTGGGCAGTGGCACCACCACCGTCGCGCGTGCCCTGATCGAGCAGCTCGATCCCGATCACTTCGAAGCTGGTCTCCTCGTCGCGCCGCGGGGCGTCGATCCCGACGCACTGCGCTCGGCGATCGCGCGACAGCTCGGCGTGGAGTCGCCCGCGCACGGACGCAGCGAAGCGATGCGCCAACTCCACGGACACCTCCTCGCGTTGCGCGATACGGATCGCCGCGCGGTGATCGCGATTGACGAGGCACAAACCCTGGGCGCCGATGCGCTCGCCGAATTGCACGCACTCTCGAACCTGGAAGACGACGACTCGCGCCTTCTCTCGATCGTGCTGGTGGGCTCGCCGCAACTCGAAGTGACGCTCGCACGCGAACCCGATCTGCTCGCGCGCGTCGAGCTGCGACTGCGCCTCGAACCCCTCGCAGCGGCGGAAGCGCGCGCCTACGTCGCGCACCGCGTCGATGTCGCGGGTGGCGACGCGACACTCTTTGGCCCCGATGTTCTCGAGGCGCTTGTCGAGCGCGCCGGCGGCCTGCCGCGCCGCCTCAATGCACTCGCCGACAACACCCTCTTCGAAGCGCATCTCGCAGGACGCGCGCGGCCCGTGCGGGCCGACGTCGAGCGCGCAGCACGCGACCTGCCGTGGGCGAACGGCGCGCACGGCGCACACGCCGCCGCCGTGCCGGTGACGGTCGCCGTCGCACCCGAGAAGGACGACGACGGCCTCGACGACGGCTTCGAAGCCGAACCGGCGATCGAATCGCTGCGCGACGCCGATGCGTCGGCGAGCTTTCGCGACCTCGATCTGCCCGATCTCGAGGCCGACCTGGGCGCCTGCGTCGCCGACGATCTCGAGCGCGCCCTCGACGACGGCTCGAGTCGCAGCGAAGCGCGCGGCCGGCGCGCGCTCGAGCGCACCGTGCGCGAGCAGGAGATCGACGCCGACCTGATCGGCCCCGAACAGACGGCGCCCGGCGCCTGGCACACCGCCGCGCCGGTGAAGGACGAAGACGAGATCACCGCATCGCGACGAGCCGTCCGCGACGCGCGCCCCGAGCTGTCGATGCTCCCGGACGCCGACGAACTCGATGGGCTCTTCGTCGATCTGGTCGACGAGGCCGGGCCGGAGAGCTGACCCGAACCCAGCGCGCCCCTTGTCGCGCGGGTCGGCCAACGTCTATGTTGGGCGCGGACGCGGGAATAGCTCAGTTGGTAGAGCATCAGCTTCCCAAGCTGAGGGTCGCGGGTTCGAATCCCGTTTCCCGCTCCACTTCTCACCATATCTAGGTTGTCGCCCTCGCTGGAACGGCCGCACGGCACCGTGCTTCGGGACGTCGAGGGCGTAGCGCGCGAGGCGGGCCCGAGGTGTCGGGCGACCGTCATCCCGAGTCCCCCTGATGTCGGCGAGGCCGTGAGCCAGATTGGTGTGCGAACGCCGCGAGCCCGCACGGTCCGGTGAGCGCACCGGTGCGATCGCGCGGACGAGCCTCGAGTCGCGACGAGCAAGCTCGTCTTGAATGCCGCGAATCACAGGCAGGCGAAGCGCCGGACGTGGTGGGCCGCACGGGATCCGCGTCGGAAGTGGGCTTCGCACAGTCGCTTGGGCGACGCCGTGCGTAACTCCGCTCGACGGGCTCGGTGCGAACCGGTCGGCTGCTCGGCGGACACCCTACCTCCGGACTGCGACGGAACGGCACAGCTTCTGGGTCCGGCGGATGTATGGGGCGGCACGTGCTCGAGGCGAGGAGGCACGAGTCTTGCTCGGGAAACAACGCGGAGGATGGTGTCCATGCGTTCTGAGCTCACGCTCATGGTCACGCTGACGATGTCGGCTGCCGTTCCCGCAGGAGCGCTCGTGATCGACAACGGCTTGGCGCCCCCCAACGCGAACAACGTTATCGACGCGAGCGACTCGTTGGGGGTCGTCGACGTCGCGAACGCGTGGTGGGGCGCTCCGACCGTCGTCGAGTTGGTCGACGGTGGAGAGCTGATCACCCTGCGCGTATACGAGTCGTCGCGTCTCCTCGTGAGCGGCGGGACGGTCCTCGACCGGATCAACGCCTACGGTCTCTCGGACCTGTCGATGAGCGGCGGGACCGCTCTGTCCATGTCGCTCTTCGACTCCGCGGCGCTCGAGATGGTGGGCGGGACCGTGTTCACTCTCGATGCGTCCGGCTCTCCAACGCTGACGATGGGGGGCGGAACGGTGAGCGCGCAGGGCACGTTGGGCGACTCGTCCACGCTGGCGATGAGCGGCGGTACGTACGAACGCCTCGCGGTGTTCGACTCCGTCACCGTAACCATGTCGGGCGGCACCGTTCGCGATGAGCTCGGCGCGAACAACTCGTGCAGGATCGGGATGACCGGCGGCACGGTCCAGAACAAGCTCGTGCTCTACGACGCTGCCGAGTTAGCGATGGGTGGAGGCACGGTCGGCCAGCTGCTCTCCGCCAACGGATCGTCCAAGGTGGTGATGACGGACGGCACGGTGGAGAACACGATCCGTCTCCACGGACTCTCGACGCTGAAGATGCGCGGCGGCGCCGTCTGGGGCCTGCTCTCCGCGAATGAATCCTCGAACGTCGCGATGACCGGCGGCTCGGCGTGGAACATCGAGGCGTATGGTTCGGCGACGATGACGATCCGCGGTGGCTCGGTGGTGCCCGAGCCCGCTTCGGTGTGGCCCGAGGTCTTCGCGGGCGACGCCTCCAAGATCCAGATCGTGGGACGGGAGTTCGCCATCGACGGCGATCCCGCTCCGCCGGGCCCAATCGCGGCGCCGAGCGGAAGGCTCACGGGTACGCTGGAGTCGGGCGAGCCGATCGCCGTCCAGTTCTGCCACAACGGATGCCAGGCATTCTACACGGGCAGGATCGAGCTGATCCGGCCCATACCCGAGCCGGACGCGACACTGCTGTTTGCGGCCGCGCTGATCGGTTTGGGGGCCGTGCGGCGATCGAGAGCGAGCTCGCTGCGGTTGGCCGCCTCGCGCTGCGGCATGGCAGTGGTCACGTCGGACGGTGCACGGCCATGAGTGACCGCGGAGAAGGTGATCGAGCTCTGGTGGCCCGACCTGCGCGAGTTCCCGGATCGACGCCCTCGGTCCGCAAGCAGAACAGCGGTCGCCGGGCAGACGGAGATCCTCCAAGCAATCCAGTCGTTCGCTTCGGAGACCCGGGCCGGGCTAACGATCGGCCCTCGGATGCTGGCGTCGACAACCTGGTCGCCACCGACAGAGGCTGCAACGGCGCGAACGGCGATCACTTGGACCGATCCCCCGAGCGTTGGCTCGCAAGAGGTGCGCCGTACAAGGCCGACCTCGACGAGGTCGCGCGGGCACGCGACTGGGAACGCCAGCCCGATCGCACCATCGCATTCACGCGATCGATTGATCTCCGGCTTCGCCGGGTGCGTTCTGTGGGCGGGGAGGAGCGCGTTCGTGGAGTTCGAGCGGCCACAGCTAGTTCGCGCGCTCTCGGCCTGACCTTGGAGACGGATAGAGACGGCGCGACGCACCCGCCGCCGCTCTTCGCCGCTCCTCGCAGCGCGCCGCAAGCCACGAGACGCAAGTTCGCGTCACTTCTTGCGTCGCTGCCGGGCTCTTGACCCGCTGGTTCCGGCTTCGAGTTCCGGGCGGCCCACCAGCAGATCCGAGGACTTACCGGCGTAGCCGAGTTGATCCGCGCTCCATCGAACGGGCCTTCCGGAGGTGAGCGCGAAGCTCTCGTCGGTGTGCCTCGCTGCGTGGAGTTTGAAGGGCCCACCGGATATCAGCGTGCTGCTCGATCGCGCCGTCGACCTGGCGAAGGCGGCCGACCTGGCGGGCCATGCGTCGCCCAACACGACGAAGCGATACGACCGAAGGGGCGAGAGGGCGCGACATGCGGCGGCGGAGGCGATCGTGGTGCCATATGTGGGGCCGTCCGACTAGGCGGGACAGACTGGACGTGTTGCACTGGCCACCGCTCGCACGCGATGGTGCGCGTCTACACGCGCCCGGCCGACGCTTTCGCGGATCACTCGGGCGCGGAGTTGCTCTAGTTCGCGCGGCGTCTCCGGGTCGCCGCGAACGCCAGCACGCCCGTCGTCACGAGCAGGAACGCGCCGGGCTCGGGTCACACTCGATCCGCAGACCGGAAACTGGGTCAGGGCAGCGCAGCGTCGCAGCCTTGGGCGATCCCCGGCGTGAGGCCGATGAGTGCCCGGCTGATCACGGTCGCATCGCTTGCGGTGCAGCCAGCGACGCCAGGGGTCGGAGTGGCGGCGACGTTGCACTTGGCGAGGCCAGGTCCCATAGCGGCAACCGAGAAGTAGGGGCTCAGTCCGACTAGGACACGGGTCAACACGGTCGCGTCAGTGGCCGTTACGGTGCCGTCGTTGTTGACGTCCCCGCACTGGCACGCGTTGCCGATCCCGTCCGCGACCGAGGAGTTCACGCCGCCCGAGTCCGCCTGGTCTGCGTTCGCCTTGTACTTGCAGTTGTCGGAGGCGTCCGGCACCAGGTCGCCGTCCGAATCCGGATACTCGGTCGGGTCGAGTGGCGACGCGCAGTCGGCGTCCGCCGGGAAGTCGACAAGGCCGTCGCCGTCGTTGTCGAGGCCGTCGTCGCACTCGGTTCGCGCGAGCGCTTCCGCCGCGGCGAGGGCGTCGGCGATCCCGGCGCCGCTGTCGCGGTCCACGCCGACCGCCTCGATGTCGAGCGCGGTCGCCGCGAGCGCGCCGCGGATCTCGTCCGGGGGCACGCCCGGGCCGCCGCGCAGCTGGAGCAGGAGCGCCGCCACGGCGGCAGCGTGCGGCGCCGCGGCCGAGGTCCCGCAGAAGACCGCGAAGCCCGGCGACGCCGTGCTCACGCAGTCGGCCGCGGAGAGATCGGGCTTCTGGCGCAGCTCGCCGCCGGTCGCGGAGAAGTCTCCGGGCGTGATGGCCGTGCCGTCGGCCTCGTAGAAGACGCGGCGCGGCCCGTCGGAGCTGTAGCTCTCGACCGGCTCGCTCCCGTCGAATACGCCGCCCGCGCCGCCGGCGCCGCGCACATCCACGGCCGCCACGCTCACGGCGCCGCGTGCCGCCGAGTGCCCGCTCGTCTGGCCCGCGGTCGCTATCGCGAGCTGGCCGCGCATGGCGCTCAGGTAGAGGAAGCGACCCGCCCCCGACGCGTGCGTCACGACGAGCTTGCGACCCGCGTCGTTCACGCCCGACGACGAGATCAGCTCCAAGGGATCGTCGTTCCCGTTCTGCACGTCGGTCGAGGCCGCGATGATCACGTTGCCCCGCTTGTTCGTGAGGTAGAGGTCGTAGTCGTTGCCCGAGGCGGCGAGGGGGTCCGACC
>Ga0316601_100000892_pt1 | contig 13819 bp, 13 predicted proteins | sample OWC_soil_day5_no_FD_207663 | JGI IMG/M metagenome (GOLD analysis project Ga0316601, IMG submission 207663) | Wetland soil microbial communities from Old Woman Creek delta, Ohio, United States - OWC_soil_day5_noCT | ecosystem: Environmental > Terrestrial > Soil > Wetlands | place: USA: Ohio...
AGAATCATTCGATTAGCTGTCTACTTACGGGGATGACTGGCATTCCCACAGCGAGACGGGCGTTGCCGCTTGGGTCGGTCTGGGGCCTAAAGTCAGGCCAAAGGTCTTCTATTCCCTAGTGCTTCCCGCCGGCCGCCGCCTCTAGAGCCTCGTTGGCGGCCGCGATGATATCCGGAAGCCGGCGGCGCATCGCGTCGCTCAGCCCCTCGCCCAGGCGGTGCAGGTTCCTCGCTTCAACGGCGACGACCTTTGCGGTCCCCGGCACCTTGAGCCCAAGGATCCGGCCCAGCGCCAGAGTCTGCGGGACGGAGATGTAATGGGGAGAAGGCCCCGGGACATCCCGGATATCCGACATGTCCAGGATATGGAGCCGCCCGATCACCGGGTCGGGACGAAGGATCGTATCGACAATCACGAGGGCGTCATAGCCGACGACAACGTCCAGCAGGGCCAGGCCGGAAAGAGAGCAGGCCACGTAGTCAACACCCACATCCGCATCGATGGGGCCGCGCGGGGCGGCCCTTTTTTCCTGGAGAATCCGGACAACCTCGGGGCCGACGCCGTCGTCGCCGTATAAGTCGTTTCCCAGGCCGAGCACCAGGATCTTCAACCGGACGATCCCTCCCGAGGGGCCTTCGGAAGCCGGACCGTAAAGACCGTGCCCAGACCGGGCTCGCTCGAGACCTCGACCCGCCCGTGATGGGCGTCGACGATCTTTTTGACGATGGACAAGCCCAATCCCGACCCCTTGGCCTTCGTTTCCTCGGACCGGTGGACCCGGTAGAACTGGTCGAAGATGAGCGGGAGATGCTCGGCCGCGATCCCGATCCCGGTGTCGCGGACCTCGACGGTCACCTCGTCCGAATCTTCTCCGAGGCGAACCTGGACGCGGCCGCCCTTCTTGTTGTAGATGATGCCGTTGTGAAGCAGGTTGGTGAATACCTGTTCGAGCGAAGCGCCGTCCCCGAACGCGGCGATTCCGGATCCGGGCGGGGCGCCCCATTCCAGCGTCACATCATGCTCTCTCGCCAGCGGCGCCAGGAAATCGATGAGGCGATCCAACAACGGCCTCAGTTCCACCGGCCGGAACGCGGCGACGAGGCCGCCCCCGTCGATCCTGGCAAGCTGGAGCCAGTCGTTGACGAGCTCGAGCAGGCTGGTCAGGCGGTCGCTCGCTTTGCGGATCATCTCACGGGGCTTGGCCTCCAGTTCGCCGGCTATCCCCGAAAGAAGGACCTCGAAATACTGCTGAATGGCCACCAGCGGGCTGCGGAGCTGGTGGGAGACCATCGTGATGATGTTGTCCTGGAGCAGCTTTTTTTCGCGTCGGAGCGTCTCGGCCTCGATAGAGAGCCGACGCCGCTCCAGTGCACGGGCCAGGATAAGCCGCAATTCGTCCGGTGTGAACGGCTTGGGCAGAAAATCATAGGCCCCCCTCTTCATGGCCTCCACCGCGGCATCCACGGTGGCATAGCCCGTTATAACAATGGCCACGATCTGCGGGTCGATGAGCCGCACCTCATTGAGGACGTCGAGCCCGCCGATGCCTGGCATCTTCAGGTCGACGATAATGGCGTCCGGCTTGAGCTCCCGGATTTTCGCCAAGCCGATGGCCCCATCCTCGGCCGTTTCCACCCGGCAGCCGAGCTTGGCGATGATCTGGGAGCAGGAATCGCGCATGGATTCCTCGTCGTCAATAACAAGGACGAGAGGGACTGGGATTACTCGACTGCTATCCATGCGGCGCCGCCTCCTCAGGAGCCGTCATTTCTTCGCCAGGAGGGACTGAACCCGGGCCAGGAGAACGGCCGGCTTGACGGGTTTATCGATGTAGTCGTCCGGCTCGCTCAGGCCTTCGCCGCCCCCCTGGAACCCGAAGCGGGCGCCGGCGATGTCCTTGACGGCGGAGACGAAGACGATGGGCGTCGCCCGGACGCTCTCGAACTCCGGGGCCGTCTTGACGGCGTGACACAAAACGTAGCCGTCGAACAGGCTGTCCATCATAATGTCGAGGAGGATCAGGTCGGGCCGTTCGGACAGGAGCTTGGCCTTCCCGTCTTCCGGGCCCGTGGCCGGGACGACTCTGTATCCTCCTGAGGTCAAGATAGCCGTCACCGCATCGCGGAAATCCGGATCGTCATCGATCACCAGAATCTTGGCCTTCTCATCGGTCATGGTGTTTTCCTCCCATCCAACTTGAATTTTTTCATCTTTGCCCAGAGGGTCTTGCGGTCGATCCCCAGAATCGTCGCGGTCCGGCCCTTGTTCCCGTGCTGGTCGCGCAGGACGGCCGCGATATACTCCTTCTCAACCGATTCCAGCGCCTTGAACTGCCCGCCGGCCCAGGCCAACGCCGGGATGCCCAGGCTGATCCCGTGACTCATGAGGTCCTCGATCTCGATGTCGCGCCCCCGGGCGAGCACGACGGCCCGCTCGATCGTGTTGTCCAGCTCCCGGATGTTGCCGGGCCAATTGTATTCGGTGAGCGCGAGCATCGCCCGCGTCGACGCCGCGGAGATGTCCTTGCCCGCCTTACGGCTGTACTTCCTGATAAAATGATCAACCAGAAGGGGGATGTCTTCCTTGCGCTCCCGGAGCGGCGGCAGATGGATGGGGACGACGCTCAGCCGGTAGAAAAGATCCTGCCGGAAAGCTCCCTGGCTTACCGCCTGGGCGAGGTTGACGCTGGCCGCGCTCACCAGGCGGACGTCAACGGCCAGCGGCCGTGCGCCGCCCAGGCGCCGGACCTCGCGTGTCTCGATCACGCGGACCAGCTCGCTTTGCAGGCGGGGGCTGAGATGTGAGATCTCGTCCAGGAAAAGCGTCCCGCCCTGGGCCAGTTCGAGACGGCCGTGCCGGGCTTCGGGCGCTACCGGACGGGATCCTTTGGCCTGCCCCAGGAGCTCCGCTTCGAGGAAAGGCTCGGCCAGGGCGCTGCAATCCAGGGTGACAAAGGGGGCGGCCTGGCGGCGGCTCCGGGCGTGTATTTCCCGCGCGACGAGCTCCTTGCCCGTGCCGCTCTCCCCGGTGAGGAGAACGGCCGAGTCGGAGGGAGCGGCCTGGGCGACAACGTCCAAAACGCGGCGGACGGCCTTGCTGATGCCGATGATCTGGTCATCATCCCGGGCGAGCCTCAGCTCGCGCCGGAGCAGGATGTTTTCCAGGATCATCGTCCGGGTGGCCATGGCCCTCTGGGTGACGACCCTCAGCTCTTCCGGAGTGAAGGGTTTGGTCAGGTAATCGAACGCGCCCTTCTTGATGGCTTCGACGGCGGACTCGATCGAGCCGTAGCCGGTGATGATAACGACGGGAACCTCCGGACTGGCCTCTTTCATCTGGCTGAGGACGCTCATTCCGTCCGTATCCGGCAGCCGGAGGTCGAGGAAAACGGTCCCGAAGGTCTCGCCCCCGAAAATACCCAGTCCCTCGCGGCCGCAGGCGGCGCTCCGGACGGCGTAGCCCTCCTTGGCCAGAACCTGGCTCATGGAATCCCGGAGGGCCTCTTGATCGTCGATAATGAGCACGGGAAGTCCGGGAGTCACGCCGCCCTCCGGTTTACGGGCAGCCGGACGGTGAACGTCGCTCCCTTTTCGGCTTCGCTCTGAACCTCGATCGAGCCGCAGTGTTTCCGGACGATTCCGTAGCTAATGGCCAGGCCAAGGCCCGTTCCTTTTCCGACTTCTTTCGTCGTAAAAAAGGGTTCAAACAATCGCGCCTTGTCCTCTTCCTTGATTCCGTGCCCCGTGTCGGAGATCTCCACTTTGAGCTCATCCCGGACCGCGTCAAGGCCCACCCGAAGACCCAGGGTGCCCTGGCCGTTCATGGACTCGGCGGCGTTGATGATGATATTCATGAAGACCTGCTGGAGCTGGCCCCCGTCGGCGATCACGCGCGGCAGAACCGGAGCATAGGATTTTTCGATCCGGATGTTCTGAAAAAGGGCCTGGCGCTCCATGAAAGCCAGGGACCTGTCCAGGATTTCCGGGATATCGGTCAGGGACATCTCGGGCTCCTTGGGACGGGCAAAATCGAGCAGTCCTTTGACGATTTCCTTGCAGCGGGTCGTTTCCTTGACGATTTTTTTCAGGTTCTCGTGATGCGGCCGGCCAGCCGGAGTGTCCTCCAGGATGAGATGACTGTAAATGAGGATCCCGCCCAGGGGGTTGTTGATCTCGTGGGCGATGCCGGCTGCGAGCTTGCCGATGGAGGCGAGCTTCTCGGATTGGACGAGATGGGCCTGGATCTCGCGCAATTCCTGGGTCCGCTCCTCGACTTTCTTCTCGAGAGTCCTGCCCCAGTCGACCAGCTTGGCGTTGGCCTCGCGGAGATGATCGGTCATCAGGTTGAAGGAATCGGCCAGCTCGCCGATCTCGTCGTTCGAGCTCACCTCGACCTTGTGAGAGAGGTCGCCGCGGGAGATCTCGCCCGCGGCCACAGCCATTCTCTGAAGGGGGCGGATGATCCGGGTCGTCGACAGGTAGAGAAGGACGAAAAGGAAAGCAACGCTAAGCGCGGCGATCAGGGCGAAAGTCCGGGTGACCCGGGCGGCCGTATCCAGGTAGGGCTTTTCCAGCGTGCCGACATAGAGGATTCCGATGATCCGGCCGGCGATGTCGAGGATGGGCTCATAGGCCGTGATATACCAGTCATTCACCACAAAGGCCCGGTCAAGCCAGGTTTTCCCGTCGTCAAGGACCGCTCGCTTAACCGCCGCGGACAGCCGGGTACCTATGGCCCGGTCGCCCGCTGCCCTCTTGACGTTGGTCGAGATGCGGACGTCTCCAAGGAAAATGGTGGCCGTCCCCGCCTCTCTCCCCTTGTAGAGCTCGTCCTTGAAGACGATCTCCTTGACCCGGTCGACGATCTCGTAATTCCGGTTGAGGAGGACGCCGCCCGTAAGGACCCCAAGAACCGCGCCGTCCTCGGCGATGACCGGGGAGGCGGCCTCGAGAAGCAGGCCGCTCGTCTCGCTGTCTCCCTCGCGGGGAGCGGCCATGGGAGTGGGGACGAATTCAATGAGCGCCTGCTCGGCCATTTCCGGACTCTCCTCGGCCAGCGCCTCGCGGAGCATGATGTGCGGCGCGGCCACCGTCTTCCGCTCGATCGCCCGGCGGACGAGAACGTCTCCCGATTGGTCGTCTCCCGTCACGCCCGGGTTCCTCGTTCTCACGAGGACGCGGCCGCTCGAATCCAGGAGGTTCAGGATGTCCAGGCCGTTTTCCGAACGGACGCGTCCCAGGTACCGCCCCAGGATATCGGTCTGGCTTGTCACCAAGGCGTCCCGAAGGCTTTCCCGGGCCGCCGTCAGCCGGACGACGGCCTCGATGGCGCGGAGCCTCTCGTTGAAAACCATGCGGGCGGAGTTGAGGTCGTGCCGGATTTTGGCCTGGGCCTGGGTGATGAGCGTGTTCCGGATCAGACGGGAACCGAAGACAAGCCAGAGCAAGCTCCCGAGTATGACAACGGCCAGGAAGCTCAACCCGAGCTTTGTCCGAAGCGAAAGATGACCGCTTCTCATTGGTGCCGGCACTCTCCCCACGAGGGAGTATTATATCAGGGAAAGGGCTTTCGAGTCAGCGTTTCAGCCGCTTCCACAAAACCCCGTCCGGACGATAGATGTTCACCGTGAGCGGAAGCCCTCCCGGAAGCGCGTGTGTCCCGCAGCCGTGGCAGGGGTCGTAGGGCCGGAAGGCCATCTCGGCCATGTTGAGCAGCCCCTCCGAAACCACCCCGCCTTTAATGAAAGCCTTGGCGGCCTTCTCGATGGACATGTTGATCGCCGCGGCGTTACCGATCGTGGCCACGATCAGGTTGGCATCCGTGACCAGGCCCCGCTCATCGGTCTTGTAATGATGGATGAGGACTCCCCGGGGGGCCTCGACGACCCCGACCCCCTCGGTCGGCGTCGCGGTGGGGAGGCGGCGGATGTCGGTCCCGGTGATCTCCGGGTCCTCGAGAAGCTCGACCATTCTTTCCGCGGCCTGAAGGGCCTCGACGAGCCGGGCCCAGTGGAAGGCCAGGGTGTTGTGCACGGGCTTTCCTCCGAGGACGCCGTACATCCGGTCGTAATGGACCTGGGCGCGGGGGGTCTGCATACCGTCGGCGGCGTTGAGCCGAGCGAGCGGCGCGACCCGGTAGACACCGCTGTCTTTCCCCTCGACGAACCCCTTCCAGCCGACCTTCTTGAGGAAGGGGAACTTGACATAGGTCCAGGGTTCGACATGTTCGGCGATGTGCTCGAGATAATCGGCCGGCTTGAACTTGGCGAATTCCTTCCCTTCGGGATCGACGACCCTCAGGTCCCCGTCATAGAAATCCACCCGGTTGCGGGCGTCGACCATGCCCATGTAATAGGTCTTGATCTTATAGGCCTCCCCGACGACGATATCCACGTAGGCCTGGTTCTTGAGCACAACGTCGTCGAATACCTGAAGAGCGAACTCGGCGAAGCCGACCGCCCTCTTGGCCGTATCGAGGAACTTGATCCGGTGCTCCTCGTCCAGCCCCTTGGAGACGCCGCCGGGCAGGCCGCAGACCGGGTGAATGGCCTTGCCGCAGAGATAAGCCATGATCTCACGGACATCCTCCCGGATCTTGATGACCTGGCCGCCGATCTCCAGGCCGACCTTGCCGATGACCCCCAGGATATTGCGCTCCGCGGCGGGGGCCTGCGGCCCAACCACGAAATCCGGACCGCCGAGGAAGAAGAAGTGAAGGGTGTGGTCCTCCATGAAAAAGGCGTTGTAGATGAGCTCCCGGAGCTTGCGCCCGGTCACCGTCGGCTCGACATGGAAGACGGCGTCGACGGCCTTGGTCGCGGCCATGTGATGGGCCGTGGGGCAGACCCCGCAGATCCGGGGGGTGATCCGGGGCATCTCCTCCACGGGACGGCCCGTGGCAAACTTCTCGAAGCCCCGGAGTTCCGGGACCTGGAGGATAGCGCGTTCGACGTCGCCGTGCTCGTCGAGGAAGATCTCGATCTTGCCGTGGCCTTCGAGCCGGGTGATGGGATCGATGGTGATGTGTCGGGTCATTGGATCGCCTCCATTTTTTTGCGTCGGAGTATCGAGGAAGGCAGACTGAACCGGTAGAACGTACCGGCCGGGTCGACGATGGAGTCGACCAGACGCTCGACTTCCTTCTCGTCGCTGGCGTCGAGAAGCGAAGCGAAGGCCGAGAGGAACTTCGCCCCCTGGTCACGTACCTGGTCGGACGGCCCCATGCAGCCCCGGCACGGCATGTTCCCATGGATGCAGCGTTCCCCGCACCCGCCCCGCGTCGCCGGTCCCATGCAGATGACCCCCTGGGCCAGGAAGCACGTCTTGGGGTCGAGGAGGACCTCGTGCGGCCGCTTGATTTCCTTGATCGTCAGTTTTTCCGGCTTCGTGTCGTTTCTGTCGCAATCATCGCAGCAGGACTTGTTCGGGGCCAGCACCGCGCCCTTGGGCGGGAGCTTCCCTTCCAGGATGGCGGTGACCGCATTGATGATCAGGTCGCGGTGCGGCGCGCAGCCCGGAAGGTAGTAATCCACGTCGATGATGTCGTCGAGCGGGTGGACCGTATCCCAGAATTCGGGAAGCGTCAGCTCGTGGCCGTCGACCGTGGATTTGAGGGCCGGCTCGGTCCCCGCGGGGTTGTCCGTGGACACCGTCGTGTGGTAGACCTTCCGGAAAATCGTCGATTTGTTCCAGAAGTTGGCCAAGCCGGGTATCCCGCCAAGATGGGCGCAAGCTCCATGGGCGACGATGAGCCCGGACTTGCGCCGCAAGAGATGGGCCATCTCCTCCTGCTCGGACATCCGGATCCCGCCGTTGATAAAGCTGACGGCGATCGAACCGTCCGGCATAGCCTCGAGGTCCTTTTTCTTGAAGTCCAGGGCGACGGGCCAATAGACGATGTCCACGGCGGCCACCACCTTGAGGATGTCGGCGCCCAGGTCGACGATGGATTCCTCGCAGCCGCCACAGGACGAGCACCAGTAAAAGGCAACCTTCGGCTTGGACTCACTCATGGGAATTCCCTCCGTGCCCGTTAAGATTGAGGGGCCCCAGGGCCCGGACCTGTTCCGTGAACTCCTGGCAGACCTGCTGGAACTTGATCCCTTCGGAAGCGGATACCCATTCCAGCCGGAAGCGCTTCTTCTCGATGCCCATCTGCTCCAGGACGCGGCTGAGGAGCCGGTGCCGCCGGAGGGCCTTGATATTGCCTTCTTGATAATGGCAGTCACCGGGATGGCAGCCGGAGATGAGCACTCCGTCCGCGCCTTCCTCGAAGGCCTTGAGGACGAACTGGGGGTCGACCCGGCCGCTGCACATAACCCGGATGATCCGGAGGTTCGACGGATAGGTCATCCGGGCCGTGCCGGCCAGGTCGGCTCCGGTGTAGGAGCACCAGGTGCAGAGAAAGCCGACCAGTCTCGGTTCAAAGGACTCTTGGCTCATGGGTTTTCTCCTGGGTCTAGGTTAAGAGGATGCCCTCGATTTCAGCGAAGATTTGTTCATCGCGGAAGTGCTTCTGGTAGGACGCCCCGCTCGGACAGGCGGCGACACAGGTGCCGCATCCCTTGCACAGCGCGTCCGTGATGCAGGAAATGCCCTTTTCCTTATCATAAGTGATGGCTGTAAACGGGCATAGCCCGACGCAGACCTGGCACCCCGAGCAGAGCTGGTCGTCGATAACCGCGGTTATGGGTTCGAGCTCGACCTTCCCCAGGTCGGCCAGGGCCAGGGCTTCGGCCGCCGCTGCCCCGGCCTGGGCGACCGTGTCCGGTATGTCCTTCGGTCCCTGGCAGGTCCCGGCGAGGAAGATGCCGTCGGAGAACGAGGAAACGGGGGCGAGCTTCGGGTGCCGTTCCAGAAAGAACGAATCCTGGCTGCAGGATATGTTCAGGATTTTCGCCAGCTGGTTGTGCTTCGAGTCCGGTTCGAGGCCGACGGCCAGGATGGCCATATCGACGGGGATCCTCCGGACAGCCCCCAACATCGTGTCCTCGACCCGGATGATGAGCCTTCCCTCCTCTTTTTCCGTGAGGGCCAGGGTCGATATTTCGGAAACGCGGCCGCGGATGAAATGAGTTCCCTCCTTGAGGAGGCGATGATAAAACTCCTCGTAGCCCTTGCCGAAGCAGCGCATGTCGATGTAAAAATCGTAGATCGTGGCCTTGGTCTTCTCCTTGAGGAGATGGGCGAACTTCAGCGAATACATGCAGCAGACCCGGGAGCAGTATTCGCGATAGTGCTCGTCGCGCGAGCCGACGCAGTGGATAATCCCGACGGCCGCCGGCTCCTCGCCGTTGGTCAATAGGACCTTGCCGCCCGTCGGCCCCGAGGCGTTGACCAGCCGCTCGAACTCCATGGCCGTCACGATATTGGGGTATCGCCCGTAGCCGTAGGCCGGGATGCGGCGGGCGTCGAAGGTTTGAAAGCCCGAGGCCACGATGATCGAGCCGGCCTCGACCTCTCGGATCTCGTCCTCCATCTTATGGTTGACGGCCTCGCGGTCGCAGACCTTGGCGCACACCTGGCAGGCGCCCGTCTTGAAGTGGATGCAGGCCTTTTCGTCGATAAACGGAACCATGGGGACGGCCTGGCGGATCGGCACGCGGATGGCTGTCGTCGGTCCGAGCAACATCTCGTCATGGATCACCTTGCGGCCGTACTTGTCTTCGACCGTGATCGCCCCGGTCGGACAGAAATAGGCGCAGGCGGTGCAGCCGATGCAGGCTTCCGATTCCTCGCCGAAGGGCGTGGAAACGCGGCGTTCCATCCCCCGCTCGACGAAACTGATGGCCGAGGCGCCGACGATCGTCTCGCAGGCCCGGACGCACATGCCGCAGAGGATGCATTTTTCCTCGGGGTCCTTGACCGGAAACCGCGTGACTTCCATTCCGATCTCCCGGGCGATCTCGCGGAGCGGCTCCGCGGCCGGGGCGCGGGCCAGGAGCATCTCGACGTTGAGCCACTGGGCCTGAAGGGCCCTCACCGACCCGGTCCGGACATCCATCCCTTCCTCGGCCTTGGTGTTGCAGGAAGTGAACAGGCCGCTCTTCCCTTTATGAACGACTTCGACAACGCAGACCCGGCAAGCGGAATAGGGTTCGAGGTTGGGGTGGTAGCACAAAGTCGGGATATTGATGCCGAGGCTGCGCGCCGCCTTGAGGATCGTCGTCCCCGGCTCCACCGCGAGGTTCTTGCCGTCGATTTTCAGGTTGATCATTGTCTCCTCCTCACTCCACCCGAACGGCTCCGAAGACGCAGACGTCGTGGCAGACGCCGCACTTGGTGCACTTGTCCTGGAGGACGGCGTGGGCCTGGCCCTTGCTTCCCGAGATGGCGTCCGAAGAGCAATTGCGCCGGCAGACGTCGCATCCCTTGCCCTTCTCGAGGCAGTTGTGGGCGTCGATCTTGTAAACATTCAGCTGCCGGCAGACGTGCGCCGGGCAGCGGCGATGCCGGATATGAGCCTCGTATTCGTCCCGGAAATAGTCGAGGGTGGTCAGCACAGGATTCGGAGCGGTCTTCCCCAGACCGCACAACGCGGTGTCCTTGATCACCCGGGCCAGGTCTCCCAGCAGGACGATATCGTCGGGAGTTCCCTTGCCCTCGGTGATGCGGGTCAGGATGTCGAGCATGGCCTTCGTTCCCTCCCGGCAGGGCGTGCACTTCCCGCACGACTCGTCCTGGGTGAAGGACAGGAAATAGCGGGCGACATCGACCATGCACGTGTCCTCGTCCATGATGACCATGCCCCCCGAGCCCATCATCGATCCCGCGGCGGTCAGGCTTTCGTAATCGATGGGTAGGTCGATCTGGGCCTTGGTTATGCAGCCGCCCGACGGACCGCCCGTCTGGACGGCCTTGAAGGCCTTGCCGCCCGGAATCCCCCCGCCGATATCATAGATGATCTCGCGGAGGGTGATCCCCATGGGCACTTCGACCAGTCCGGTGTTGTTGATCTTGCCGACGAGCGAAAAGACCTTGGTCCCCTTGCTCGTCTTCGTTCCGATTCCGGAAAACCAGGCGCCGCCGCGGTCGATGATCACCGGCACATTCGCCCATGTTTCGACGTTGTTGATGCAGGTCGGCCGGCCCCAGAGGCCGCTCTGCGCCGGATAGGGCGGCCGCGGGCGCGGCTCGCCCAGCCGGCCTTCGATCGAAGCGATGAGCGCCGTCTCCTCACCGCAGACAAACGCGCCGGCGCCGCGTTTGATCTGGATGTCGAAATCGAACCCCGAGCCCAAGATGTCCGCCCCCAGGAGCCCGTACTCGCGGGCCTGCTTCAGGGCGGTCTCCACCCTCTCGACGGCCAGCGGGTACTCATTCCGGACGTAGACGAACCCGGCCGTCGCCCCGATCGCCTTGGCCCCGATGACCATGCCCTCGATCACCGAATGCGGGTCGGCCTCGAGAATGCTCCGGTCCATGAACGCCCCGGGGTCTCCCTCGTCCCCGTTGCAGACGATGTATTTCGCCCCTCCGTTGGCGCTCTGGGCGCTACGGACGAGCTGCCACTTCAGCCCCGTCGGGAAGCCCGCCCCGCCCCGGCCCCGCAGCCCCGAACGGGTGACTTCGGCGATAATCGCCTCGGGCGTCAGGGAGCTAAGGGCTTTTGCCTGCGCCTTGTAGCCGTCCCGGGCGATGTACTCTTCGATATCCTCGGGATTGATCAGGCCGCGATTGCGCAGGGCGATGAGCACCTGTTTCTTGAAGAAGGGGATATCGCTCAGGACGGGAACCGGCGTCTTCTGCTCGGGAGGGACGTACATAAGCTTGGTTACCGGCCGGCCCTTCAGGAGATGTTCTTCCACCAGATGGGGGATGTCCTTGACGGCGAGCTGCTGATAAAAGATGTTCCCCGGCTGGACGACCAGGATGGGCCCGCGCTCGCAGAACCCGTTGCAGCCCGTAGGGACGATCGTCACCTCGTTCTCCAGTCCGTGTTTCCGGACCTCCCGCTCCAGGGCCGACTTGATCTCGTAGGAATGGTTGGACACGCACCCCGTTCCAGCGCAGACCATCAGGTGGAGTCGGTATGTTTTCTGGGTGTCGGCTTTAATCACGGCGTTCCTCCTCAGACATCGGTTTTTTCACTGCCAATGCCCAAGGCGTAGCCCCGGACGATGGCTCCGCCGAGCACGTGGTTCTCCAGGATCTCGCGGGCCTTCTGGGCGTTGAGGTTGACGTACTTGACCGGCGCCTGGCCGCTGATTTCCACGGTCATCATCGGTTCTTGGCTGCAGAGTCCGGCGCAGCCGGAGCTCGTCAGCAGGACATCCCGAAGGCTCCGGCGCTCAACCTCGTCGATCAAGGCCGTCATGACCGCCCGGGCGCCGGCGGCGATCCCGCAGGTTCCCATGTGGACGTTGACCTTGGCCCGGAATTCCCCGCCCTCGCGCATGACCAGCTTCGTCCGGGCCCGGTCCCGGGTCTTGGCGAGTTCCTCGATGGTGAGTTTTGGCATCGGCGCGCTCCTTTATTTCCGGTACTTCTTGATCAGCCCCGAAACCTTGGCCGGGGTGATCTTCCCGTGGACATCCTCGCCGACCATGACGACCGGCGCCAGGCCGCAGCAGCCAACGCAGCGCACGGCGTCCAGGCTGAAGGCAAGGTCGGCCGCCGTCTCGCCGGTTTTCAAGCCCAGCTCCCGCTCGAACTTCTCGAGGACGCGCTGCGCGCCGCGGACATGGCAGGCCGTCCCGAGGCAGACATGAACGGGGCTGCGGCCCTTCGGCTTGAGACTGAAGGCCCGGTAAAAGGTCGCCAGACTGAGCACCCGGCTCAAGGGGACGGCCAGCTCCCGGGCCACGGCTTCCATGGCCGGGCGGGGAAGATAGCTGAATTCTTCCTGGACGTCCTGGAGGATGGCGATGACCGAGCCCGGGTCGGCCTGGTACTTGGCCACGATCTGTAAAACCTGGTTTTCCATTATGACTTCCTCCTGATACGGACGATTCCGCTGCGGATATCCTTTTTAATTTCAGCGATATTCCGGGGCCGAGCCGGGGCCCCGCTGGAATGGCTGCGGAAAACATAACTTCCCGCATCCGTTTTATGGGTATACCGGAAATTGACATCGGGATGGGCGACCATCAGGACGGTCAGGGTTTCGGCGATGTCGCCCAACGGCTGGAGGTCGATGTGGCCGAGACGAAAAGTCGCCCGGACCCGCGTCCCGCGGCCGGGCCCGGACCGGAGCGTCACCTTTCCGCCGGCGGCCCGGGCGGCCTGGGCGAGCAGGGGAAGGCCCAGCCCGATCCGCTTCGCCTTCTTTGTCGTGAAGAAGGGGTCAAGCGCGCGGGCCAGCTTCCGGGGGCTCATCCCGCGGCCGTCATCAGAGATTTCGAGGACCAACCGGTCTTTTGAAATGAGCTCTTCAACCCGGATGGCCACCCGACGGGCCTTCGCCTCGATGGAATTCTCGGCGATATCCAGGATATGAAGTGACAGGTCTTCCATCATCTTATTAGCTCAAAACCAGGCGTTCTCCCAGGCCCCTTAGCGCCAGTCCGATTTCCCGGACGGTCGCCGCCTCTAGCTGAAAGCAAGTCGCGGCCAGTCCGATCTCTTCCAGGAAATGCGCGTCCGACCCGGTAATAAGCGGCCGGGTCCTGCCGAAAGCGGCGCGCCCTTCCTGGAATGTGAGGCGCCGCGAAATCTCCAGGGCGTCGAGCGGCAGGTCGGCCGGAATGAACCCGAGCTGGCCGATAATCCCGAACCCTTCGCGGTCCACATGCGAGGCCACGGCCAACCCTCTTAAATCATGAACGGCGCCGATGACATCCGCGAGGGACAGAACCGTCGCTCCGGCCAGGAAACGCCCG
>Ga0316601_100000893_pt1 | contig 13819 bp, 12 predicted proteins | sample OWC_soil_day5_no_FD_207663 | JGI IMG/M metagenome (GOLD analysis project Ga0316601, IMG submission 207663) | Wetland soil microbial communities from Old Woman Creek delta, Ohio, United States - OWC_soil_day5_noCT | ecosystem: Environmental > Terrestrial > Soil > Wetlands | place: USA: Ohio...
GACCGGTCGAGATCCAGGTTCGTGATGGAAATGCAGTGACGGTTACCTATATTGGGAGCGATTTGCCTGTCACCGAGGGCAAGTTCGATAATGCGGACACTATTGATAAGCTTTTCACAATCCTTAAAGACGCTTATACAGGACAAGGAGAGTTCAATCAAAAAGCGGACTCTATAAATGTCACTTATAATACTCAGATGGGTTATCCGGCAACATTCTTTATCGATGTCTCAAAGACGATTGCCGATGAAGAGCAAGGATACACTGTCACAAAACTCATAGCGCAGTAGTTTTAAAATGCGGTTTACTGGAGAGTTGAAGTGGGCCCGGCAGGTATCGAACCTGCGACCAAACGGTTATGAGCCGTCCGCTCTGCCACTGAGCTACGGGCCCGCAGAACGTTAACTGAAGGAATGGCTATCAAGAAAATCATACAAGCGCTTGACTAGAATTTTCAGTTAAGATTATACCTTGCTATCAACTGGAGGGTCAAGGAAGATCAAATAATAAAGGTCTGCCCCAGATCAGGCACCAACACTTCTTTTATCCCGATTTCCCTTAGTGCGTCAGCCAGGGCTAAAGAAGATGGGTACTCACCGTGAACGATAAATACTTTTTGCCATCGGTGTTTCCCTTTTGATATCCACTCGACCAAATCGTCGCGGTCTGCATGAGCACTAAACTCTTCAAAAACTTCCACCCGGCATTTCAGTTTATAGGGTTCACCGAAAATCGAAACTTCCGGCCACCTGTCCTGGATTTTTCTTCCCAAAGTATTTTCCGCTTGCCAGCCCACGATAAGAATCGTGTTGTTCGGATTTTCGATGTTGCTTCTTAAGTGGTGCAAAATTCGTCCATTTTCCGCCATCCCGGACCCTGCAATAATGATTACCGGACCTTCAATCATATTTATCTTTTTTGAGTCTTCAGTTGTTCGAGTGTAATGCAGTTGACGGAAACCCAGAGGATCGTCAACGGTGCGAAGGAGTTCATTGATATCTTCGTCGAAACATTCCGGATGTAGCCTGAATATATCTGTAGCATCTATAGCTAAGGGGCTATCAACAAACACCGGGATTTCGGGTATTTTATTCTCTAACCTGAGTTGATGTAAGGTAAATACCAGCTCTTGAGTCCGTTCCAAAGCGAAAGCTGGAATAATAACCTTGCCCCGGAGGGATACAGTTTGATTTATTACTCCGGCCAACCTCTGGGCAATCTGTTTGAAATCTCCATGTAACCTGTCACCGTAGGTACTTTCTACTATCAAAATATCCGCATCGTCAACGTATGCCGGATCGCGTATTATCGGCAAATTCGGCCTTCCCAGATCTCCTGTGTAACAGAGGGATAGCTTACGGCCATGATCGTCAAAATTTAAGATAGTGATCGCCGAACCCATAATATGCCCTGCATCCAGAAAAACGCCTTTTACACTATCGAGTCTAAAAAGTCGATTATAGCCGTGTCCCGATATCAATTCCATTACCGGAGGTATGTCGACGCGAGTATACAAGGGTTCCACCGGAGGTTGATTGTGTTTGGCCCGGATCTTAGAGGCAAAGGTCGCATCGCTTTCCTGTATATGGGCGGCATCCATGAGCATTATCGCCATCAGATCTGCTGTCGCCAGGGTGCTATGAATATCTCCTTTGAATCCCTGCTTAACCAGTGTGGGAACGTTGCCTATGTGATCGATATGGGAATGAGAGATAATCAGTGAATCGATGGTCATTGGCTCGAATGGGAAATTCAGATTTTTTTCGTAGGTGTCTTTGCGTCTGCCCTGGAATAAACCACAATCCAGAAGTATCTTGTAACCCTCGAAATCAATCAGATGCTTGGAACCCGTTACCCCCCTGGCAGCTCCATTAAAAGTCAAGCTAATCACGGGATCGCCCGTCGTCCAACAATGGTTTGTTTCAAGTACCAGCTTTTAATTATTTCTGCCACCTCTTGAGGATCATCGCTTAGTCGAAGTAAGTGTAAATCTTTTTCGGTAATATATCCATTTGCCAGGGTCTTTTCCATTAACCAATCCAAAAGACCCTTCCAGTACTCTGAATTGAATAATATCACCGGAAACGGTTTGATCTTTCCAGTTTGGATTAAGGTCAGAACCTCAGTTAACTCATCCAGAGTACCCATCCCACCCGGTATGATGACAAAGGCAGTTGAATACTTCACCAGCATGACTTTGCGCACAAAGAAGTGATTAAAATGTAGCGTAATATTGGTATAAGCATTACAAACTTGTTCCTCGGGTAGTTCAATATTTAATCCGGCAGACTTTACTCCTGCTTCATGAGCACCCAGATTAGCCGCTTCCATGGCTCCCGGTCCGCCGCCGGTAATAATATTAAAACCTTCCTTGCCGATCAATCGGGCAATCTCGCGAGTTTTATTATAATCGGAAGTTCCCGGCTTCAATTGAGAAGCTCCGTAGATGGTGACTGCCGGCTCGATGCCGGAAAGTTTGTCGAAGCCTTCTACCATCTCCCCGATTATGCGAAAAAGTCGCCATGATTCTTCTTTTTCCAATTGATTTATTTCGTATTTGTCTGCCATACAGCCCCCTCCGTATATATCATCATTATATCTTCAAACAGGGGGTAAATCATAGACTAGCCTTTGGAGATTTTCAATGATATACTGCGGGTAGAATATAAGGAGCCGTCAACATGAAAAGAGGCGATGGACGAGCCTTTAACCAGCTGAGAGAAGTGAAAATTACACCTGGCTACCTGAGTTTTGCCGAAGGATCAGTGTTGATAGAAATGGGTAAGACTCACATAATATGTGCTGCCAGTCTGGACGACAAAGTCCCGGCTTTTCTTAAAGGGACCGGCAGGGGATGGGTTACAGCTGAATATTCCATGCTACCCCGTTCCACACTTACCCGAACTGAAAGAGACTCCTCCAGAGGGCGTATTAACGGTCGCAGCCAGGAGATTCAGCGCCTTATAGGCCGTTCTTTAAGAGCTGTAACCGACCTTGGCTCTTTGGGAGAGAGGCAGATTGTTTTAGATTGCGACGTAATTCAGGCCGATGGTGGCACCCGCACAGCTTCGATCACCGGCGCTTATGTCGCTCTATACCAGGCCTTAAAAAACATGAAATCAATGGGGCTGTTATCCACAATACCCCTCAAAAATGCCGTAGCCGCCACCAGCGTGGGTATTATTCGAAGCTATATGCTATTGGACCTCTGTTACGATGAAGATTCGCAAGCTGAGGTAGATTGCAATGTCGTGATGACAGACCAGGGAAATTTCGTAGAGTTACAGGGGACAGCTGAAAACAAGTGCTTCTCCAGGAGTTCTCTAGATGGGCTGTTAAGTCTGGCTGAAACAGGCATCAAACAGCTCTTCGAACTTCAGAAACAAGCCATAGAGAAAATCAATAAATAGGAAATTCAGGATCTGACCTGTCCGTTCCCGAAAATAATCCATTTGTAGGTAGTAAGTTCTCTTAACCCCAGGGGCCCTCTGGCGTGAAATTTTTGTGTGCTGATACCTACTTCAGCCCCAAGACCGAACTGGCTGCCATCTGTAAAACGAGTGCTGGCGTTCAAATAGACACAAGCAGCATCTACCTCATTCAAGAAGCGCATACCGGAAGAGTAGTCTTCGGTGATTATTGCCTCGGAATGGCCGGACCCGTACTTTTCGATATGCAGCAAAGCTTCATCATAAGAGTCAACTACTCTTATAGCCGCGATGAGGGCAAGAAACTCTTTCCCCCAATCTTCTTCTACAGCTTTTTTCAATTTCAAAGCCCTGTTAGAAACCAAAATGTTCCAGGATCTCTCATCACAATGCAGCTCCACTTTGGCTCTGTTTAGCTCCTCTGCCAGAAGTGGCAAACAGTGATCAGCTATCTCCTTATGTATCAAAATTGTGTCTAAGGCATTACAGACTGTCGGTCGTTGGACCTTGGCGTTATACACTATAGCCACAGCTTTAGCTATGTCAGCGAATTTGTCCACATAGGTGTGGCAAACGCCTATCCCTCCGGTTACCACCGGCATTTTAGCATTCTCAGCGACAAACTTGATTAATTCAGGACCTCCACGAGGCACTATCAGATCAATATATTGATTCATCTCCAGCATAATTTTCACCAGTGAGCGGTCGCTGTTTTCCACGAATTGGACCGCTCCATCAGGTATTCCTGCCCTGTAAGCAGCACCCTGCACAACTTTAACCAGAATTTTATTGGAACGGACGGTCTCCTTTCCCCCCCGGAGAAAAACTGCATTGCCGGATTTTAAGCACAAAACTGAAATATCGACTGTCACATTGGGACGGCTTTCGTAAATCGAGCCGATTACCCCCAAAGGAACCCTTTTACGCCCGATGATCAGACCATTAGGCAAAGTGGAAACGTCAAACATTTCCCCCACCGGATCTCGTAGCGCTGCTACCGATAAAACATCTTGAGCGATTCCTTCTAAACGTTTTTCATTTAACATTAAGCGGTCGAGCATGGCCGACCCCATTCCCTCTGACTTTGCTTCCTCAACATCCAGTTTGTTCGATTCTAATATTTCATCTTTTCTGAAAATCAAATCCTGGGATATATTATGTAAAGCTTTGTTCTTTATCTCGGTAGATATAAAAGCCATGCTATGAGCCGCCTTTTTAGCTGCGATAGCTTTCTTTTCGAGTATTTCAAAATCCGAAATCAATTATCACCTCCTTAAAGGCATACAATTCCGGCCAAAACCGGAATCCAGCACCTACCCATCACAAGGATACCGACTTGCGCTGGTATGGATATATCAGTCCCTTATAAAATAACCAGGTTGTTACGATGGATAATTTCAGCCCCATAATCGTATCCTAAAATCTGCCCTATTTTTCTGGAATGAACTCCTTTTATTTTGTTTATATCCTCCGCCCCGTAATTTGTGATTCCCGAACCCAGCCGGTTACCGCCAGCATCATATACATTCACTAAATCTCCGCGCAGGAAATTATCCTCAACTTCAATTATGCCGGCTCCCAATAGACTGCTGTTCTTAGCCCTGAGAGCTTGCGATGCTCCTTCATCCACCACTAATTTTCCTTTTACCGAAAGGCCTGCCAGCATCCAGCGCTCACGGCTTTCCTTTTTATTCGCACTTGGTAAAAATCGAGTCCCGATAGATTCGCCAGATGCCAACCGTAAAATTACATCCGGCTCGTCCCCCTTGGCAATGACAACTGTTATTCCACAAGCAGTGGCCATACTGGCAGCCTGAATTTTTGTAAACATTCCTCCAAGTCCCAGCCCACTGTGACTTCCGCCTGCCAGTTTATATATGTTCTCGTCAATACGCTTAACCTCGGGGATAAGGGCCGCGTCAGGGTGTAATCCCGGATCTGCGCTGTGAAGACCGGATACGTCGCTCAATATTAACAACAAGTCGGCATCTATCAAATTAGCTACCATAGCGGACAAATTATCGTTATCACCGAATCTGGCTCCCTCGATCTCGTCTATAGCCACCACGTCATTCTCATTAATAATGCTGATGACGTTCAAATCCAACAAGGCTAAAAGAGTGTTGCGAGCGTTCAGATAACCGATGCGATCGCAGAGTACCGCACGTGTTAATAACGCCTGTGCTATAGTAATATTGTATTGATTAAATAAATTCTCATAGCTATACATCAGATGGCTCTGACCGATGGAAGATAACACCTGTTTTTGAGGGACCCCCTTCATGCTTTTAGGTAAGCCCAGTTTATCTCTTCCGGAGGCTACAGCACCTGAGGTGACAACGACCAACTCCCCTCCCTTGCTGTGAAGATCAGCCAGTTGTTTTACCAGATCGGCCATCACCTGTAAATCAAGATGCTCACTGCCACCGGTCAATAAGCTGGTGCCGAATTTCGCTACTACGCGCTTATAAACCAAATCAGATCTTTTCATTCTATTTTGCCCGTGTCGACGGATATTCTTAAATCTTCCCCATTATATCATCAAACATTTATTGCACAACATTCTGAAACCTTGCCAGGGTAGCCAGATTAGTATAGTATATTTTAAGACTCCTATAACATCTGTCATTGACACACAACGAATAGAAAAATGCGTCTAGAGTTCTTAGATCACCTCTGTAATGAAAACAATTAAAACTATATCCGATATGAGGGAAGCCCGGCGGGATATTCTGGACAGCGTGGGTCTGGTTCCTACGATGGGCTACCTACACGAAGGACATCTGGAACTGGTAAGAAGTTCTCGCAGGGAAAACAAGTATACGGTCGTGAGTATCTTTGTTAATCCAACTCAATTCGGACCGGCGGAAGATTTTGATCGCTATCCCCGCGATTATCCCCGGGATCTCGCTCTTCTCGAAAGGGAAAAAACTGACCTGGTGTTTATACCTTCACCCGACGAAATCTACCAGGCCGATTATAATACCTGGGTCGAAGTTAAAAAAGTCACTGACCGACTGGAAGGGGCTATCAGGCCAGGACATTTTCGGGGCGTAACGACAATTGTATCCAAGTTGTTTAATATTATTAAACCTTCCCGGGCTTATTTCGGCCAAAAAGATGCCCAGCAGTGCGTCGTTATCCAGAAGATGATAAGAGATCTGAATATAGACCTGGAGATGGTTGTGGTCCCGACCGTGCGTGAGTCGGATGGCCTGGCTATGAGCAGTCGCAACGTTTACCTCAGCGCTGAAGAGCGCAAGCAAGCTCCAATTCTTTATAAAGCTCTCAGCACCGCCCACGTAATGTGGTCTGAAGGTGAAAGAGATTCCCAACGCTTGCGTCAGGCGATGACCGAAATAATTCAACAAAATTCTTCAGGCAAAATAGATTATATCAGCGTTGCCAGCAAACTAACCCTGGATGAGATAGAAGAAGCACACCCTCCGGCAATAATATCCCTGGCGGTAAAATTTGGTAATACAAGATTAATAGATAATATTATTTTCGAATAAAGGAAGGGCATATTTGTTAACCGTTGACCAGATAAAAGAGAGAATGCGTTTGAACTATGAACCAGCTGTAAAAGATTTACCAGTGGAACTCCAGGTAGAATTCCGCTCCAAGGTGCTTCCGCTAAAGGAACTTGAGGAATTTGCCTCTTTTATTCACACCACGACAGAGTTTGAGGGACGCGCTTCTCCTGGATTAACTCAGAGGAAATTGGGGCGTAAAGTCACGATTATCGCTTTTAATCCCAAACTTGTTGCAGCCGGGATGCGACCAGACGAGTTTTACGGCTCTTTGCTCAAGGGTTGCTTTATATTTGACTAGGATTGAATTTCCAAGGCTGGCTTATTCTTTCAGCAAAACCCAGATCCCCACCGCAGCAATAAAGGCCATGCCTGCACCGAAGTAGAATGTCGAGGCCGGACTAATATTGCTCCACATCCATCCTGCGATCAGGCTGGCGGGCAAAAGGGCAATACTCAGGACTCCATTATACCAGCCATAGGCGGTGCCACGCTGATCTTCCGAGACCAAATCAGCCACGAAAGCCCGACTCACTCCTTCAACGATGCCATAGTAAATCCCGTAGACGGCGAAAAGCACCCAGACGTGCCATGAAGCACTAGCAATGGCAAAACCTAAATAGACAGCCGAGAATATTATCCAGCCTACGATCATGAGTTGTCTGCGACCCAGTTTATCGGAAAGCATTCCTGCCGGAATCGAGGCCAGTGAATAAATAATGTTGAACATCATCAAAATCAATGCCACATAAATCAAAGAATTACCCAGATTTTGAGCCCTCAAGATCACGAAAAAATCCGATGTATTACCTAGAGTAAATATCCCTAAAAGTACTAAGTAAATCTTGAAACGGTTGCTGAAAGCTCTCCTGGTACCAGTAGTACCTTCCAGTTTTGCCCTAGATTTAATCCGTCTCGCGTCCCTTACCCATAAAAAGATAACCAGAGTCCCTAAAATACCTGGAATGATACCAACTATCACCATTAAATGGAATGTCGGCAATTCCAGATCAACGGCATGACCCTGCATTAAAAAAATAATTATGGCAGCAGTACTCAGCCCCAGCACTGCGCCGGCAGTATCCAAAGCCCTCTGAAATCCAAAAGCTTTACCTCTCTCTCTTGAGGAAGCTGAATCTGCTACTAGAGCGTCCCTGGGAGCATTGCGAATACCTTTGCCAATGCGGTCGACAAAGCGGATTCCGGTTACCACCCCCCAGTTGCTCGCGATGTACATGAATGGTTTGACCACGGTTGAGATGGCGTAGCCGGTTACGGCAAAGGTTTTTCGCTTACCTAATTTATCACTGTACCAACCGCTCAAGATACGGAAGAGAGAATCCGAACTTCCCGAGATGCCGCCAATTAATCCGACTAACACAGTGGAGATTCCCAGAATATTGGTTAAAAAAAGCGGCAGCAGCGTGAATATTAACTCGCTGCTGAAGTCATTTAATAGACTGGTCAACCCCAGGAAAAATACATTGGGATGTAAACCAAACACCTTCTTTGATCCGTCTGGCAATACTGATGGTTCTGTCAAGTACTTCTCCTTAAGGGATCTCCTGAAAATCGGGCGCGAATATTATAAGCGTATCCTACGATTCATTCAATTACATTTTAGACATTCGCTAAAACATATTTTCGCGCTGAGATCGGTTATTCCGGGGGAGTCCGACGGCATTTATTGTACAGGGAAAACAGCTTGTCAAGTAAGTGTTTTGAGCATATCATGTTAATTAAGCAAGCTGCGAGGTATACCAATGAACATCAGAGAGGCCGGCCATCAGTTAGCCGACATTATCAGTAAATACGACGCCGAATACATCGACGGCCATCTTGAGGAAAGCCAATCCACCAGCATCACATATCGGGGTAGAGACTTAGAAGCGATTGACAAGACTGCAGCTACAGGCGGTAATGTACGAGCGCTGGTAAAGGGGGGCTGGGGTTTTGTTAGCTTTAATAGCCTTGAAGAATTGCGGACTAAGGCTCAACAGGCCTTTGATCAGGCTAGTCTTGTCAGCGGTGGAGATGCCAAAGTAGGCCCTGTAGTTGCGATCCAGGCAACTTCGGTTCGGGATATAAAAGACAACCCGCTGAACATCCCCCTTGCCCATAAAAAGCAATTATTAGATGAGTACAACGAGATAATCTGGAGCACTCCCAAACTGCAGACTGCCGTTATCGGCTACGGTGATAGCCACAAGAAATATCTATATGTCAATTCAGCAGGCAGTTTTATCGAGCAGGAGAGAGCTGACGTTATGCTGCGCGTCACAGCCATCGCTGCCGGTGGAAGCGAGGTCCAACAGGTCGGTCTCAGTCTGGGAAGCCCCGGTGATTTTAATGAGATCAAGGGTCTCCACGATAAAATCAAGGAGATGTCGTTACGAGCAGTAGATATGCTATCCGCGCCTAGTGCCCGCGGCAAAGAGTACACTGTCGTACTAGACCCGATCCTGGCAGGAGTCTTCATCCACGAAGCCTTTGGACATCTGTCGGAAGCCGATCACGTGTATGAAAATCCGCAGTTGCGTGAGATCATGACCCTGGGTAAAAAATTTGGAGGTCCCGAGTTAAATGTCGTTGACGGTGCGGCTGTTCGCGGTTTGCGGGGCAGCTATCAATATGACGACGAAGGCGTTCCTGCTGAAAAGACTTATCTAATTCGGGAGGGGATCCTTACCGGGAGATTACACTCGAGGGAGACTGCTGCCAAAATGAATGAAAAACTCTCCGGTAACGCCCGCGCCATTAACTATCGCTTTCCACCTATCGTGCGAATGACGAATACTTATATCGAACCACGTTCTATCTCTTTTTCAGATATGATCGCAGATATCAAAGAGGGTATATACGTAAAAAACTGGTACGGCGGCACAACCAGCATGGAGATGTTTACCTTTTCGGCCGGCGAAGCTTATATGATCCGCAATGGCAGGATTGCCGAGGCGTTACGCCCGGTGGTGTTAACGGGCAATTTATTTACCACTTTACAAAACATCGATGCTATCGGCAATGATCTAGAAATGAACCAGGGCGGTGGTTGCGGGAAGGCAGGACAGTCGCCATTACCGGTCTCGAACGGCAGCCCACATATCAGGATCCAGCACTGCCTGATAGGAGGCAAATAATGGAAGAGATTTTGGATTTAGCCCTAAAAGTGTCCGAGGCTGCCGAAGTTTTTTGGGCTTCTTCAGAGGAAACACCAGTAAGTTTTCAAGCGAATAAATTAAAAGGGATCCAGAGCAAACAGAGCAGCAGCGTGTATTTACGCGTTATTAAAAATGGTCAGCTTGGATATGCAGCTGCCAGCGGTTATTTCGATAATCAAAAACTTGTAGACATCGCGATCGAGACAGCCCAATTTGGTATGCCAGGTAAATTTGATTTCCCTGCCCCTGGATACTTTCCGCAGACTAAGATCTTTGATTCTGACGTTGAGAAGATCCCAGTATCAGAAATGATAGATCTAGGGCAACGTCTGATAGATCCGATAATACGTAGCACTCAGGGTATCCTTTGTGACGCCGGAGTTTCTAAAGAGACCATCTCTATCCGCCTGGTCAATTCGAGTGGTAGCCAAGCTGAATATAGGAAGACCACTTTTGGTCTAGGCGTTGGAGGCACTTTGATTAGAGGCACCGACATGCTTTTCGTCGGTGAGGGCCAAGAATCATGTCACCCGATAAGGGACGCGAAGGCTGTAACCGAGGTTGTATTGCACCAACTTGAATTAGCAAAAAACATGGCCGCGGCTCCTAACCGCCAGCTACCCGTGATTTTCACACCTGATGGAGTGGTGAGTGCCTTTATTCCTTCTTTTATGGCAGCGTTTAACGGTAAGGTCGTTCTCCAGGGAGCTTCACCCATCGGTAATAAATTGGGAGAAACGGTCTTTGATACCAGGTTTTCTTTATATGACGACCCAACCGTGGACTTCGCTCCTCACAGTCGACCTTGTGACGACGAAGGGATCGCCAGCCAGCGTACAGCGTTGGTCGAAAATGGCAAGGTGCAAAATTTTCTGTACGACCTGCAAACAGCAGGTCAAGCTAAAGCTAAAAGTACCGGCAGCGGCACCCGCGGAAGAGGAGGCTTAGTTTCACCTTCAGCCAGTGCCTTTATCATTAAAACGGGAGAAAGTACTTTCACAGAAATGGTGCAGGATATTAAAGAGGGGTTGGTGGTTGAGCAACTCATGGGCGCCGAACAAGGTAACGTCCTGGGAGGTGATTTCAGCGGTAATGTCCTCCTCGGTTATAAAATAGAAAACGGCGAAATAGTAGGCAGGGTGAAGAATACGATGGTCTCCGGCAATGTATATCAGCTTCTAAAAGATATTTCAGTGAGCCGCGAGGCTAAATGGGTCGGCGGTGGAGTGTTTACTCCCCACATTTTTTGTCCCGCTCTAGCGGTAACCAGCAAATAAATCGGTGTTAGCCTATAAATTAAAGATAATGTAAAATAAAATGAGCAAAATTTAAAAATTTTCAGGAAACTGGCAACTATATGAGAGATCTGATAAAAATAAACGCCCGCCCAAAACTCAACTCACCGAACATGCTGGCTACCTGGCCTGGCGTCGGCAATGTCGCCGTAATCATCGCTACCTATTTGACATCCAAACTCAATTTCAAAGAACTGGCAGAAATACAACCTAACATGTTCTTCGATCCCACAGGTGTCATTGTAGAAGATAGCATAATCGAAGCTCCTCAATTTCCACGGAGCAAGTTCTATTATCGAAAAAACCCAGATAAAGAAAAGAATGACCTGATACTGTTTCTCGGGGACGATCAGCCAGCATCTAAAGGCTACGAACTGGCGAATTGCGTCCTGGATGTGGGCTTAAGGTTTCACATGAAAAGGGTCTACACGTGCGCTGCAGCTCTCACACGGATACACCACACTGAACAGCCCAAAGTGTGGGGCGTCGGTACTAATCAGGAGTTGGTTCAAGAGCTTAAAAAGCTTAATTTAAAACAAAAGGGAAATTTGCAGATCGCCGGGTTAAATGGTCTGTTGTTAGGCGTAGCCAAGGAAAGAGGAATAGAAGGCATGTGCTTGCTGGGCGAGGTGCCTGTATATGCTTCGCGAATGCCTAATCCGATGGCGGCTCTGGCTGTTCTTAAAGTGCTAGCTAAAATTCTTGAGGTTGAGATTGATCTGGTCGAGTTAGCCAGGGTAGCCGAGGAAACCCGTGATAAAATGAAACAAGCTGCTGCTGAGGCTATGGGCCAGTATATCGACTACTTTACTCAACCGATATGGGAACAGGGCCAGGAGGAAGATGGAGAAGGTGAAGAGGAGGAATCATAATACATGGAGGCCGTGCCCTATAATATTAAACAAACGGTTGATGATCTAACTAATAATGAAAAAACTATAAGCACTTCCAGCTTAGTAGATTTATCTAATCTGAACTCAGCTGAGTTGGCATATTTCAGCCAGGTTTGGACTGGACTGGAAGTTAACAGACGGAAGAAAATTATCAGTCAATTAGTGGAACTGGCTGAAGATAACTTTGAGCTGAATTTCGACAGCATCTTTAAAATCTGCTTGAAAGATACAGACGCCGAAATCCGGGCAAAATCTATTGAGGGCCTCTGGGAAAATGAGGAGACCGTATTAATCGGGGCTTATATCAATATGCTAAATGAAGATTGCTCAGAGGTCGTTCAGGCGGCTGCGGCTAAAGCTTTAAGCAAATATTCGATGATGGCAGAACTTAAAAAACTAGGTCCATCAAGTTCCAACCGGGTATCTCAGGCTTTACTGGCAATTTTGGCTGATAAAAATAAACCTAAAGAAGTCTGGCGGCGAGCTTTGGAAGCTGCCGCTCCCCTTTCGTTACCGGAAGTGAAAAAAGCCATTGACGAGGCATATAAAAGCGATGAAGTTAAGTTAAAAAATAGCGCTATTTTTGCTATGGGTAAAAACTGTGATTCTTCATGGATTCCTACGTTGATCAGGGAAATGGCTAGTCCAAACCCGGACTCGCGTTACGAAGCCGCCGGTGCCTGTGGCGAAATATGCGATCAAGAGGCAGTGCCGCACCTGATAAAACTCACCCTTGATAAAGATCCAGAAGTACAACGTGCTGCTATCCAATCTCTGGGTCAAATAGGCGGCGTCAAAGCCAAACAGCATCTGTTGAAGTGTTTGAAAAGCACGGACGAAAATGTCAGTGAGGCAGCTGAACAGGCCTTGAAACAGGTGGAAGCAGAAGAAGACTCTTTTATTATTTAAAAGTTGACGGCACTCTGGCAGAAAACCGGCTATGATTTTAAGCTTGCCACTTGCTGGTAAGAGCCGGATTCCGTTTCGATACAAGGTATAGAATTCAAAGTGCAATCTATAATTTCAGGAAGAAGGATCCAAATCAGGTATAAAAAGCTATCGGATGCCAGAGAGGACTACACCTGGCAGACCGATCCTGAACTGGCCAGGCTGGATGCCGCTGTTCCTTTACAGATGACATATCAAAAATACCTTTCCGAATACAGCTTCGAGCTGTGCTATCCCAGCTCTAATCGCTGCGAATTTGCCGTGGATACCCTGAATGGCAAACATATCGCAAACTGTGTCTACTACAACATCAATCCTTCCGAGAGCCAGGCTGAAATGGGAATCATGATTGGTAACCGTGATTATTGGAATCAGGGTTATGGGACAGAAATTGTTCATACTCTGCTGGACTATATTTTTACCAACGTTAAGCTGAACCGAATATACCTCATGACTCTTAGCTGGAACCTTCGCGCCCAAAAATGCTTTAAAAAATGTGGCTTTAAAGAAGCAGGGCTAGTTCAGAAAGATGATCACACGTTTGTAATGATGTCAGTACGCCGT
>Ga0316601_100000894_pt1 | contig 13818 bp, 10 predicted proteins | sample OWC_soil_day5_no_FD_207663 | JGI IMG/M metagenome (GOLD analysis project Ga0316601, IMG submission 207663) | Wetland soil microbial communities from Old Woman Creek delta, Ohio, United States - OWC_soil_day5_noCT | ecosystem: Environmental > Terrestrial > Soil > Wetlands | place: USA: Ohio...
GGTACGACAGCGACACGGCGGCGAGCTTCACGGAGGCCCTCGACTTCGCGATTCGCCAGCAGCTGTTCTTCGCCGCCTTCAACCACCTTCTGCCGTTTCCAGGAACGCCGCTCCACGCCCGCTTGCACGCCGACGGGCGCCTGCTGCGCGAGCGGTGGTGGCTGGATCCGGACTACCGGTACGGAGACGTGGCGTTCCGGCCGGCAGCATGCTCGGCCGGAGAACTGTCGGCCTCGTGCAACGACTGCCGCCGACGCTTCTACCGGTGGTCAAGCGTGGTGAGACGCGCGGAGTTCCAGGCGAATCTCAGCAGCCCGTTCAGGGCGGTCACCTTCTTCGCCCAGAACATCGTCGCCAAACGCGATGTCGAGCGCCGGTTCGGGCTTCTGGTCGGAGCGTAGCGCTCCATGCGTTTCGAGCTGGCCGGCCCCCGGCACGACCCGCAACTGCGCGCGCTGCTTCGCGAGCACGCGATGCCCGGCTGGGTCGAACTGGCGCTCGAACGCGAGCCCGACTTCTTTGCGGGGGCCGCGGCGATGGGCGGCGCATCGCAGACGATCGTGGCCCTCGAGGACGACACGGTTGTGGGCATGGGATGCCGTTCCGTGCGCGAGGTGTATCTCAACGGACGCGCCGCGAGCCTGGGCTATCTCAGCGGCCTGCGCCTGCAGCGGCGCTTCCGCGGCGGCGCGGCGCTGGCCCGCGGGTACAGGTTCCTGAAGCAGCTCCACGAGGATGGCCGTGCCGCCGCGTACCTCTCGACCATCATCGAGGGCAACCAGGAGGTCATCGCGCTGCTGACTGGCGGCAGGGCCGGTCTGCCGCGCTACCACGATCTGGGTCGCTACGTGACCTTCGCCGTCGCCCTCGGCGCCTGGGCGCCCGGCCGGCTGCCCTGTCCGGATGTCATCGTCTCTCGTGCGGCTCTGGCAGAACTGGACGCCGTTGTCGTATTCCTGAATGAGCACGGCCCGCGCCGGCAGTTCTTCCCGGTGGTGCGCCGCGAGGACTTCAACTCGCCCGCGTGGCAGGGGATCGAGCCGCGAGACGCGTTGATCGCCCGGCGGGCCGACGGCCGGATCGAAGGCGTGGCGGCGTGCTGGGACCAATCGGCGTACAAGCAGACCCGCGTGGTCCGCTACCGCCGGTCCCTGGCGGCGATCCGGCCGCTGCTGAACGCCGCGCTCGGTGTGTCAGGCCTCCCGAGACTGCCGGACGAGGGCACCCTTCTTCCCGCCTGGAGTCTGTCTCTCGTTTGCATCCGCGACGACAATCCCGGAACGCTGGCGGCGTTGCTGAATCACGTCCACGCAGAGCGCCGTGGCCGCTGCGGCTGGCTGACGATCGGATTGCACGAGCGTGATCCGTTGTGCCGGGCGCTCGGCCGATGGACGTCGCTGCGCTACGCGAGCCGGCTGTATGCCGTGTACTGGGACGATGGACGATCGGTGGTCGACGGGCTGGCGCCGGAACGGGTTCCGTTCCTCGAGGTGGCCACCCTGTGAGGACACGAACAAGACCGGAGCGGCGAAGCACCGGCTGCATGATGCGGGGGAACCGGTGAGCCTGCAGGTCGCCATCCTCCGCCAGGCGCGTCTCTCGACGTCGGACCGGGAGGCGATGCTGGAACTGTACGCGCGCTACTTCAGCAACGTGCGGCGCGAGCGGTTTCTCGCCGACCTGGCGGAGAAGGACTGGGTCATATGCCTCTCGCACGCCGGGCGGATCGTCGGGTTCTCCACGCAGCGACTCATGACGCTGTGCCACGACGGACGGGACCGCCACATCCTCTTCAGCGGCGACACGATCGTCGACCGCGCCTTCTGGCGCGAGCACGAACTGGCCGGGGCCTTCGGCCACCTCATCCTGCGATTGATGCAGGAGCACGGCGAGGACGATCTCTACTGGTTCCTGATCTCCAAGGGCCATCGGACGTACCGGTTCCTCCCGGTCTTCTTCAACAGGTTCTGGCCAAGCCCGCTGCCGCGCACGGAGTCGGACCGGCCGGGCCTGCTGTCCGTCGTTGCCCGCGCCCGCTACGGAGCGGCGTACGACGAGGCGCTCGGCCTGATCGTCGCCGCCGAAGACGGCGACCGCTTGCGGCCCGAGCTGTGCGACGTGCCGCCGTCGAGGCGCCGCGACATCTACGTGGAGTTCTTCCTGGCTCGGAATCCCCGGTTCGCCCGCGGCGACGAACTGGCCTGCTTCGCGGCGCTGCGCCGCGACAACCTGAACGGCCACGCCTGGCGAGTCATCGAGCGGACCATGCCGGACTGGATTGAGTGACGGTGAGCCGTCTTCTGTCACTGCTGGCGAACCTGGCCTGGCTGGGTTCCTGCCTGCCGGCCACGCTGGCGTTTCTTGCCGCGCTCGCGCGGCCGGAGTGGTTTCAGCGGCGGCTGTTGCGGCGGATGCTGGCGGGCCTGGCCACCACGCGCTATGGCCTGGAGCGCGGCGCTGGTGTGGGCATGCGCACGGCCGAGGACCTCCACCGGCTGCCCATCGCGGACTACGAATCCCTGCGGCCTTTCGTCCGCGCGATCCAGGCGGGCGAGCCGAATGTGCTCACCCTGGAGCCTGTCGTCGTGCTGCAGCCGACGAGCGGCACGAGTGCGGCTCCCAAGCTCATTCCGTTCACACGAGGACTGCAGCAGCAGTTCCAGGCCGCGCTGGCTCCCTGGATGGCATCGCTGTTCGCACGCCGCCCGCGATTGCTGCTCGGCCGTCAGTACTGGTGCGTCAGCCCGAACACGCAGCCTCGCCCCGAGGGCCGGTCTACTGTGCCGGCAGGCTTCGCGGACGACACCGACTACCTTGGCGTGTGGCAGCGCCGGATCGCCCGGCACGTGCTGGTGGCTCCCGACGAACTGGCCCGCGTGGAGGACCCCGAAGCGTTCGAATTCCTGACGCTTCTCTTCCTGGTCCGCGAGGAGAACGTCAGGCTCGTCTCGGTCTGGCACCCCTCGTTCCTGACCGTGCTGGTGGAGGCGCTTCCCGGGCATGCCTCGGCGTTGGAGGCCTGCCTGCGATCCGGCGAGATCCCCGACGGGTTGGCTCTGCCCGAGAGCCTGCGCGCATCGCTCTCACGGTGCCTGCGCCCCGCTCCGGATCGCGCTGCCGTGATTGCCGGGATGAACCTCGCCAGTCCCGCCGACATCCGCAGGTTGTGGCCGCATCTGCAGGTCATCAGTTGCTGGAAAGGACGCGAGGCCGACACGTGGGTGGCGCGTCTGCGGGAGTGGTTCCCCGGCGCGATCATCCAGGGCAAGGGCCTGATGGCGACGGAGGGCATCGTGACCATTCCCTGGGGCCTCGACGAACGCCTCGTCTGCGCCGTCCGATCGCACTTCCTGGAGTTCCTCGAACCGGATTCCGTCCGCGCGAAGCGCTGCTGGGAGGTCGAGGCCGGCAGGACCTATTCGGTCGTCATCACGACCGCGGGCGGCCTCTGGCGCTACCGGCTCGGCGACCTTGTGCGGGTCGTCGGCCGGGCCGGCCGGACGCCGTGCCTCGAGTTCGTGAGGAGAGAAGGTGGCGTGTCCGACATGTGCGGCGAGAAGCTGACCCAGGCCGACGCTGAAGCGGCGCTGGACCGGGCCTGTGCGGCAACCGGCGTGCGGTTCACCTTCGCCGTGCTGGTACCTGAGCGCCGGGGAACGACGGCTGGGTACGACCTGCTGGTCAAGCCGCCTCCTGGCACGCCGGCCGCGTGCCTCGAGACGTATGCGAACGTTGTCGACACGGCGCTTCAGGGGAACTTTCACTACCTCCACGCGCGCCGCCTGGGACAGTTGAGGCCCGTGCGGGTCCGCGTGATTCGCGGCGACGCGGACCGGCACTACCGGGCGCACCTGGTGAAACTGGGCGCCCGCCACGGCGACGTCAAGTACCCGGCGCTGCGGATCGAAATGGGCTGGCCCGCCGCGTTCGAGATGGAGACCAGCGAGTAATCGGATTCCTGAAGGGCTCGCGCCCGCCATTACGCGTCCGGCCCGGAAGCAATCAGCACGCGCGCGACGGCGAGCTGCGACTCGTTGCCAAGGATACTGAGCACGTCGCCCGCCTGCAGCACGTCGTCGGGAGACGGATGCACCGCGGTGTCGCCCTCACGGGTGTAGGCCACCAGCGTGGCCCCGGTGCGGCGCCGGAGGTCGGTTTCGACAAGGCTGCGGCCGGCTATCCAGGCGCCTTCGGGTACCACGGCGCTCTCGACCTCGAGGCCGGCCGGCAGCAGCGCCACGCCCGGGCGGCGATCGGACGGGATCACGCGATCCGTCCTGGGAAGCCGCGCTTCGCGGGTGACGCGCTCGATGATCGTGAAGGACGCCTCGAGTTCCTGGGCCACGACCTCGTCGGCGCCGGCCGCCAGCAGCGCGTGCGTCTCGCCGACGTAGCGCGCGCGGGCGATGATCACCGTCTTCGGCCCCACCTCGCGAGCCACGCGGACGGCATGGAGCGTCGCGCGCGGATCGTTCAGCACCACCACCACCTGCGCCGCCGTCGCCACGCCCGCGCGCTCGAGGATCTCGCGGCTCGTCACGTCACCGTAATAGAGCGGCGTGCCCTCGAGCCGGGCCTGGCGCACGCGCTGCGCGTTGAGATCGAGCGCGACAAACGGCACGGCGGCCTCGCGAAGCACCTCGGCGAGCAGTTCGCCGCCCACGCCATAGCCGAGAATGACGACCTGTGGGCTCTCGCGGCCTTCCGGCGGCGCGATCCCGCCCGCCGCCGCCGAGTCGAGGCGGCCGACGCTCCTGAGCCGCGACGCGCCGTCCGCGAGGCCAGGCCCGAAGCGCAAGGCCAGCGGCGCGATGAACATGGTGATCACGCTGGCCGCAAGGAACACGCGCAACTCGCCGGCCGTGAGGAGGCCGAGGTCCGCGCCCTGACGCCCGAGCACGAACGAGAACTCCCCGATCTGCGCCACTCCGAAGCCGGCGAGCAGGGCGATGCGCACGGGGAAGCGCAGGACCAGTCCCGCAAACGCGGCAATGGCGGCCTTGCCGAGCAGCACGACCGCCACGACGCCCGCGATGACCCATGGCTCGTCGAAGCCGGCGCGCAGGTCGAGCAGCATGCCAATCGACACGAAGAACAGGCTCGTGAAGAGGTCGCGCAGGGCCAGCGAGTCCGACAGGGCCTGGTGGCCGTACTCGGAATCGGCCAGCACCATGCCGGCGAGGAAGGCGCCGAGCGCGAGCGAGAACCCCGCCACGGACGCCATCCACGTGATCGCCGCCCCGACGAGCACGACGGCCAGCACGAACAGGTCCCGCCCGCGCGAGGCCGCCACGAAGTGCAGCGCGCGGGGCACGACCCACCGGGCCAGGGTGAGCGCCGCCGCCACCACCAGCACGGCGGTGGCCAGCACCCGGGCAATCGACGCGCCGCCGCCGCCGTGCCCGGCCAGCGCCGGCACGAGCAGGATCATCGGCACGACGCACAGGTCCTGGAAGAGGAGCATGCCGACGATCAGCTTGCCGTGTGGCGCATCGACCTCCCCCCGCTCCGTCAGCCCCTGGAGAACGATCGCCGTGCTCGACAGCGCGATCAGGAAACCGAGGAAGAGCGCCTTCGACACTCCAGCGCCCCACACGGCGGCAAGCCCGGCGGTCGCGACGGTCGTCAGGCCGACCTGAAGTCCGCCGCCGACGGTCAGCACGCGGCCCAGCCGGCGCAGTTCTCCGAGCGGGAACTCGAGGCCGACGGTGAAGAGCAGGAGGGCGACGCCGATCTCCGCCAGGCGGCGGATGTCCTCGAGGTCCCGGACCCAGCCGAATCCCGCCGGCCCCAGTGCCGCGCCCGCGACGATGAAGCCGGCGATGGCGGGCAACTGAATGCGGCGGAAGACCACCACGACGGCGACGGCCGCCGCGAGGATGACCACCAGGTCGCGGAGCAGCACGTCAGCCCTTCAGGCGCCTGTTGATCTCCGGCCAGTTGATGACGTTCCAGAACGCGCCCACGTAGTCGGCGCGGCGGTTCTGGTACTTCAGGTAGTAGGCGTGCTCCCACACGTCGAGGCCGAAGATGGCGCGCTTGCCCTCCATGGACGGCGTGTCCTGGTTGGCCGTGCTGTGGATGACCAGTTTGCCCTTCTCCTCGCTCAGGAAGGCCCAGCCGCTGCCGAAGCGCCCCATCGCGGCCTTCGAGAACTGGTCCTTGAAGGCGTCGAAGCTGCCGAAGGCGCCGCTGATGGCGTCCGCGACGGCGCCGGTGGGAGGCCCGCCCGCATTCGGGGCCATCACCGCCCAGAACTGGACGTGGTTCACGTGGCCGCCTCCGTTGTTCCGAACGGCGGTGCGCACGCTTTCGGGCAGGGCCGCGAGGTTCTTCAGCAGGTCCTCGAGCGGGACCTTTCCGGCCTCGCCGGCGCCGGCCAGCGCCGCGTTCAGGTTGTTCACGTACGCCTGGTGGTGCCGGTCGTGATGGATCTGCATCGTCAGCGCGTCGATGTGAGGCTCGAGCGCGTCGAAGGCGTACGGGAGGGGAGCGAGGGTGTAGGGGCCGGCGGCCGGCTGGGCCTGGTCCGGGACGGTGGCGCCGAGGTCGCGGCCGGTTGCGGCCAGGGCCAGGGCGCTCACGCCGAGCGTCGACAGAGCTTCTCTGCGCGTCACGTTCATCGTGGTTCCTCGTGGAAAGCGTGTCCTGTCAGAGTAGCGCGGGCGGCCGGCCCGCACAATTCCTATGACGCGGAAAACAGGCGGAGGCCTCCTGAACCGGCGTTCATGCCGCGGGTGACGCGGCCCGAGCCCCACTCCAAGCGGGCCGCGCCGGCAGGCATCGCGTTCCGCGAGTGGTCACGCTACAATCCGCGAGCAGCGCGATGTACGAGCACAGCAAGGGACGACTCCTGCCGAGGAAGGCCTTTCTGTGGCGCCTGGCGAAACACGCCGGACTGGCCCTCGCGGTGGTCGTGTTCTCGCTGGGTGCCGGCATGGCAGGCTACGTCTACTTCGAGAAGCTGTCCTGGCTGGATGGTTTCCTGAACGCCGCCATGCTGCTCGGCGGGATGGGGCCGGTCGAGACACCGCAGACACGGGGCGGCAAGCTGTTCGCCGGGATGTACGCGCTGTATGCGGGGATGGTCTTTCTCGTCGTGGTTGCCATCGTCCTCTCGCCGGTCGTGCACCGGGCCTTGCACAGGTTCCATCTGGAAGGCGGGAAGTAGGGGCCGGGGCGGAATCCCGGTTCGGCGCGGCGGTTGCCTCCATCGCCCGGCATCTCCCGCACCGGGCACGCGCCTTGTCCTGCCGCGGGCGCCTACCGAGCGCCGCCCGCGCCGAGCGCCGTGAGTCCCGCTTTCGCGTCCCGGTTGTCCGGATTCAACTTCAGCGCCTCCTGGAGCCGCGCCGCGCCGCCCGTGACGTCCCCGCTGGCGGCCAGCGCCATGCCGAGGCTGACCCGCATCACATCGGAATCGGGCCTGAGCCGCACGGCTTCGCGCCGGCTCGCCGACGAGCAGGCGGCGGAGCGTGCCATCACCACCGCCAGTGACGTGTACTGCCGTTCGAGCGGGTAGAATGACCCCATGAGCACCGCGACGGACCCCGGCCCGGGCGCCGGACCCGGCAAGACTCTCGATTTCATCCGCACCATCGTCACCGAGGATCTGAAGGCCGGCAGGAACGGCGGGCGCGTGCACACGCGCTTCCCTCCCGAGCCGAACGGCTACCTGCACATCGGGCACGCGAAGTCGATCTGCCTCAACTTCGGCGTGGCGCTCGAATTCGGCGGCAAGTGCAACCTCAGGTTCGACGACACGAACCCCGCCAAGGAGGACGTCGAGTACGTCGACGCCATCCGCGAGGACGTGCACTGGCTCGGCTTCGACTGGGAGGGACGGGAGTTCTATGCGTCGGACTACTTCGAGCAGCTGTGCCTGTGGGCCGAGGAGCTCATCCAGAAGGGGCTGGCTTACGTCGACAACCTGACGCCCGACGAGGTGCGCGAGCACCGCGGGACGCTGACCGAGCCCGGCCGCGAGAGCCCCTACCGTAACCGCCCGATCGCGGAGAACCTCGACCTCTTCCGCCGGATGCGCGCGGGGGAGTTCGAGGACGGCAGCTACACGCTGCGGGCGAAGATCGACATGGCGTCGCCGAACATCAACCTCCGCGACCCGGCGCTCTACCGCATCCGGCGCGTGGCGCACCACCGCACCGGCGACGCGTGGTGCATCTACCCGATGTACGACTTCGCGCACGCGCTCTCGGACGCGATCGAGGGCATCACGCACTCGCTCTGCACGCTCGAGTTCGAGGATCACCGGCCGCTCTACGACTGGTGCGTCGCCAACTGCACCGTCCCGAGCGTGCCGCGCCAGATCGAGTTCGCGCGCCTGAACCTGACGTACACGGTGATGAGCAAGCGGCGCCTGCTGTCCCTCGTGCAGGAAGGCGTCGTGTCGGGCTGGGACGACCCCCGGATGCCGACCATCAGCGGCCTGCGCCGCCGCGGCTACACGCCGGAGGCCATCCGCGAGTTCGCCGCGCGCATCGGGGTGGCGAAGCGCGAGAACCTGGTGGACGTCGCCCTGCTGGAAGATGCCGTCCGGGACGACCTGAACCGGCGCGCGCCGAGGGCGATGGCCGTGTTGCGCCCGCTCAAGGTCGTCATCGAGAACTGCCCGGAAGGCCGCGTCGAGACGATCGCGCTGCCGCAGAACCCCGACCGCCCGGAGGACGGGTCGCGCGCCATCCCGTTCTCGCGCGAGCTGTACATCGAGCGGGACGACTTCATGGAAGATCCGCCGAAGAAGTTCTTCCGCCTCGCCCCGGGGCGCGAAGTCCGGCTGCGCGGCACGTACTTCCTCACGTGCCAGCGGGCGGTGAAAGACGACGCCGGCGACATCGTGGAACTGCGCTGCACCTACGACCCGGCCACGCGCGACGGCAATGCGCCGGACGGCCGCAAGCCGAAGGCGACGATCCACTGGGTTTCGGCGGCGCATGCCGTTTCCGCCGAGGCGAGGCTCTACGACCGGCTGTTCACCAACATGACGCCGGGCGACGAGGCCGACGGCGGCAACTGGCGGACCTCACTCAACCCGGATTCGCTTGAGGTCGTCACGTGCCAGATCGAGCCGACGCTGGCCGCTGCGAAGCCGGGCGACCGGTTTCAGTTCGAACGGATCGGGTATTTCTGCGCGGACCGCGACTCGGTGCCGGGGCGGCCGGTGTTCAACCGGACCGTGACGCTGAAAGACACCTGGGCGCGCGTCTCGCAGCGGACCGGCGACTGAGAGGACGGCGTGCCATGCGTATGACGCGCGTCGGGTGGGCCGTTGCCACGCTTGCCGCGCTCCTCACCAAGGTGAGCGGCCAGCAGGCGCCCAGGCCGGACCTCGACACCGCCATGCTGGCGTGGGATCGAGGCGACTACGTGGCGGCCCTCACGGCGTTCAAGGCCCTCCTCACGGCGCCCGGGGGCGAGAAGTGGCTCGAGCCCATCGCCCTGCAGACCGGCGAGCTCTTCCTGACGCGCGACGTCACGCTGGACGGCGCCAACCCCCGGTTCAGCCACGACGGCCGTTTCGTCGCCTACGAGTCCGGATCTGGCGCGTCCCGCGTCACCCGCGTCGTGGAACCCGGCGCAGGCATGCGCGTCGTCGCGGAGGTCAAAGGCCATAGCCTCACGTTCCTGCCGCCGGGCGATCGGGTCGCCTACCTCAAGCTGCTGCCGTCGGACGACCTGGCCCGGGCCCAGGCCGTTCGGGATGAGGCACGCGTGAGGTGGCTGCAGTACAAACACGTCGACATCGTCACGCGCAATCTCGCCACCGACCAGGAACGAGTGTGCCCGACCGACGGGCTCCTCAAGTCGGCCGTCGTGCCGAGCGCGGACGGCCGCCTGCTCTACGTGACCGGCGCGCGGGAGGACGATCCGTCGCGGAGCGACATCTACAAGGTCGCGGTCGACTGCGACCACCCCGTGGCGATCACGAAGGAGCCCGGCTACAAGGTCGGTGTGGTGGTCGACCCGCGGGGAGCGGTCCTGCTGTACGGGACCGCGGCCTCGAACCCGTTTGCGAAGCCGGCCGACTCACCTCGCGGCGCCGCTCCCGCGGGGGGCGGACGCGGCGGCAGGCGCGGCGCGGGCGGACGCGGGCAGTCCGGATCGTTCGCCGTGTTCGACCTGAAGACAGGGACCGCGACGATGGTGACGGGCACGTCGCCGGTGCTGTCGGCCGACGGCACGACGCTCGCGTATCTCAGCCGCGAGGGCGACGAGACGGTCATCATGGCGGGCACGCCGGGAAGCCCCGCGGCGGCCGTCAAGAAGACCCGCGGGCTCCTCGCCGGGATGGCCGTGTCGCCGGACGGGTCGCGCCTCGCCTTCCAGGCCATGCCGGATGACGACTGGGAGATCTTCGCCGTCAACCGCGATGGTTCGAACGAGACGAGGGTGACGCGCGAAATCCAGCACGACGTGTCGCCGAGGTTCCTCACAAACAGCCTGCTCGTCGCGGCGACGGGCGAACCGCGCCATCTCCGCTCGTCCCTCTACGACCTGCAGACCATGCGCCGGACGCGCCTGTTCCACAACAACACGGTGCGGACCATCGCGCCCGAGTACGCCTGGGTCCCGAGCGCCGACGGCCGGCAGGTGCTCGTCACGGCCGAGCGGGACGGCGACACGGTGTCACCGGAACGCGGCATCCACCTCGTGTCCGTCGGCACGCGCGTGACGCTGCCCGACCTCCTGGCCCGCATCGACGGGAACCTGGCCGCCGAACGGGCTCTCCAGTCCGCGGGCGCACGGATGTTCCGCCCGATCCTGGCGGGCGTGAGGAGGGTGCTCGACCAGGTGTCCGCGGCCCGGATCTACGGCTACGAGAAGGCCCTCTTCGATTTCGACTCCAAGCACATCACGAAGCCCGGCAACAGACTCGCGGGCGAGTACCTCTTCAGCATGTACCGCTCGTTCGGCTACGAACCCGAGTACCAGTGGTTCGAACCGCGCGAGGCGCTCGGCGGAAAGACGGCCAACGTCGTCGCGACGCTGCGCGGAACGAGCAACCCGGAGATCGTCTACGTCGTCAGCAGCCACTACGACTCGAACGCGTCGGGCCCGGGCGCAGACGACGACAGCTCGGCGACGGCGGCGCTGCTGGAGGCCGCACGGGTGCTGGCAAAGCGGCCGATGCCCGCCACCATCGTCTTCGCGTCGTTCACCGGCGAGGAGTCGGGCCTGCTCGGCAGCCGGGAGTTCGTGCGGATCGCGCGGGACAAAGGCGTGCGCATCGTCGGCGCCCTCAACAACGACATGATCGGCTGGGCCAACGACCACCGCCTGGACAACACGATCCGGTACTCCAACGCCGGCATCCGCGACGTGCAGCACGCGGCGTCCTCCCTGACAAACCTCATCACCTACGACGCCCGCTACTTCAAGGCCACCGACGCGGCGTCGTACTACGAAACCTACGGCGACATCGTCGGCGGCATCGGTTCCTACCCGGTTCTGGGGAACCCGCACTACCACGAGCCGACGGACCTGTTGGAAACGGTGAACCACGCGCTCGTGGCCGAGACGAGCAAGGTGACCGTGGCGAGCATCATGCTGCTGGCGTCGAGCCCGTCCCCCGTGAAAGACCTGGAAGCGGCAAGCCTGCCCGGAGCTCCCGTGAGCGTGACGTGGACCGAGAGCCTCGAGAAGGACGTCACGGGCTACATCGTCGCCTGGGGGCCTCCAGACGACCCGCTGAGGAACATGACGCGAGTCTCGAAGGCTCCCGCCACCATTCCCGGCGCCGCGCCGGGCATGACCGTGTGGGTGAAGGCCGTCAATGCCCGTGGGCTCGAAGGGTGGGATTGGGCGAGGGCGGCGATCAAGTAGGGACAGGGGGCAAGGGACAAGGGGGTCGCAGCGCAGGCTCCCCGCCGGCGGCCGCCGGGCCTTGCCCCTGGCAGACGGGCGCAGACTCGACCCGCACATGTTCAGACGGCCCTCGTCGTCGGCAACGTGGCTCACCGTGCGCCTCGCGCTGTTCGCGGCGCTCGCGTGGTTCTACGTTGCCGGAGCGACGATGCACGCGGAGCGGGTGAACTGGTTCAAGGCCCGCGGCGATCAGAGCTGGTTCCTCCACATCGCGCAGGTCGAGTACCGGAACTGGCATGGCATCGGGCCGCCGCAGATGCTGCGGCGGAACATCATGCCGCTGTACCCCGCGTACCTTGCGCTCTTCTACGATCCGGGCATCTCCGACCCCGACTACTTCGTCATCGCGAAGCGCTGGAGCATCCGCCTCTCGCTCGCGCTGCTGGCGGTGCTGGGGATGGTCTTCGCCCGCTACCTGCCCGCACTCGTGGCCACCAATCTCACGCTCATCGTGGCGTTCGGCTACTGGGTCTTCAAGGCCGGCTATGCGCAGCCCGAGCTGCTCTACTACTTTCTGCTGTTTCTGACCTTCCTCGCCTGCTGCCACCTCCTGCGCGAGCGGCGCCCGGGGCGGAGTGTCGGTCTGGCCGTCGTGGCCGGCGTGCTGGCCGCCCTCACGCACCTGACGAAGGCCGCGATGCCGCTCTTCCTGGGCGTGTTCTTCGTCGCCTTCGTGTCCGGGGAATTCGTCCGGTGGCGGGAATCCCGGCGCGAAGGGGCCGGCACCGGCGGCGATGCCGCCCGCCGGGCTATCTGGCGGCTGGTGGCGGCCGGGGTGCTCGTCGCCTCCTTCATCGCGGTGCTGTTCCCGTACATCTCGACGAGCAAGCGCGTGTTCGGGAGGTACTTCTACAACGCCAACACCACGTTCTACATGTGGTACGACACGTGGGGCGAGGCCGGTGCGGACATGAAGGACGCGGGAGCCGAGACCGCGTGGCCGAACCGGCCGGCCCGCGATCTCCCGGGACTGGCGAAGTACTGGCGGACGCACACCGTCCGGCAGATTGCCGGGCGGTTCCTCGACGGTCTCCGCAACATGGTGGACCGCTCCTACCACACGTACTGGTACTACCCCTTCGTCATCCTCTACGTGCTGTACGCGGGTGCGCTCATCGCCGCGAGGCGCCGGCCATTTGCCGACCTGGTTCGCCGCCATGCGTCAATCGCGCTGTTCCTGGTGCTGTACGCCGTGGTGTTCCTGCTGGCCAGCGCGTTCTACAATCCGATTTCGGCGACGGGCACCTCGAGGTACCTCATTGCCCACCTGACGCCGTTGTTCTTCACCCTGGCGTATTTCACGACCATGGAGCCGTTCCGGCGCACCACGTGGCGCATCGGCCGCATGCGGATCCGCACGCTCCACGCAGATCTCGCCATATCTGCGGCCCTCGCGTACAGCATCGCCTTCGTGCTCTGGGACAGGCTCGCGACGACGTATGGGGGGTTCTAGGATACGGGATCCGGGACTCCGGGTCCGGGATTCGTCAGTGGGTGTCGAACGCCATCCGAGCCCCGAGCCCCTACTGCCTGTAGATGATCCCGTCCTTCATGACGAACGTCACTTTGCGCGCGGCGGCGATGTCATGCGTCGGGTCACCTGCCACAGCCACGAGGTCGGCGAGATAACCAGCTTTCACGACACCGAGCCTGTCGCCCCAGCCCATCACCTTCGCGTTTACGGTCGTCGCAGCCAGCAGCGCCTGAACGGGTGTCATGCCGTATTCCACCATCAGTTCCAGTTCGCGCGCGTTGGCGCCGTGGGCGAAGACACCGACGTCGCTGCCGAGGCCGATGACCACGCCGTGCTCGAGCGCCAACTGGAAAGCGCGGCGGCCCTGCTCGAGCGAGGGCGTCGGCTTCGACACGCCGGGCTTGTAGCCCTGGTTGTAGATCGCCGACGCTTCCTGGGCCGCGAGCGTCGGGAACAGCGCG
>Ga0316601_100000897_pt1 | contig 13768 bp, 12 predicted proteins | sample OWC_soil_day5_no_FD_207663 | JGI IMG/M metagenome (GOLD analysis project Ga0316601, IMG submission 207663) | Wetland soil microbial communities from Old Woman Creek delta, Ohio, United States - OWC_soil_day5_noCT | ecosystem: Environmental > Terrestrial > Soil > Wetlands | place: USA: Ohio...
CGCGGTGAGCTTGGCGATCTTTGCCGTCAGCACGACCTCCTTCTCGATCACCTGCATCGTCTGCGTGTAGTTGGCGATCACGAAGTCGGCTTCGTTCATGACCTCGAGCTTGACCTGGTAGCGCCCCGTCGGCAGGCCGCTCGGTAGCGCGCCGGCGATGGTCCCGCGCTGGCCGGGAGCGATCGCGGTCGCGGTCCGCAGGACCGCGGCCACCACGTCGTTGCCCTTCGAGTCGACGAACGTCACCTTGCCGACGGGCGAGAACGCCGTGTTGCCCAGGTTCGCCACCGTCGCCGCGAGCTGGATCGGCTTGTTACGCACCACCGGCGGGGTCTGGAACTTGTTGACGATGGCGGTCGTGCGCGCGAGCTCGCCCGGCTTGATCACCTCCATCGTTCCCAGCGCGGTCTCGTTTCCGACCCCCGCGCCCTGGAGCGTGGCGGCGAGCTTGTACTTGCCGACCGCCAGCGTCGGCGGAGCTTTCCAGGTGACCTTGATATCGCGCGACATCAGCGGCAGCACGTTCGCGGACTGGAGGCTCAGCTTCGCCACCTCGGCGCCCTTCGCGTTCGAGATCACGAGGGTGCCGCCCACCTTGGTATGGGCATCGCCCTGGTTGTTCGCACCCGCGTAGAGTGTCACCGGCAGGCCCGGCCTCTCCTGCATCGCGAACACCTTGCCTGGCGCGATGCGTTGCTTGGCCGCACCGGGCAGCACGAGCTCGATCAGCACACCGACCTGGATGTACGACGTGATCGATTCGCTCGGTTTCGGTTTGGGCTTGCCCAGCACGTACATCGTGCTGTACGCGCCGCCGGTCCGCCCGCCGGGGATATTGACCTTGACCTGGACGTCGACGCTCTTGCCCGCTCCAAGCTTGAACTTGTTCGGCGTGGCCGTGAGCATGCTCGACGCGTTGTACTTGTACGTCCCTGGCGGCGTATTCGGGGTGCCCGTCCGATCGTGGCCGAGCGTATTGAACATGATCGACACGTCGAGCTCTTCGTTGCCCTCGTTCACGACCTTGATCGGCGGTAAGACATCACCCGACTTCTTGATCGGCTGATCGATGATGACTGGAGTGACCAGCAGGCTGCCACCGGCCGAGGCCGGGCGGGCGGATGCGAGCAGCGCGAGGGCGACGGCCGCGCCGGCGCAAAGAAGGCGTGTAACTGGAAGGCGTGTCATGTGGCTCCGTAGCTCCGTGAGGTTTCAGTCAGCCGTTTACTAGGCTGCGCCGGCGACGATCGTGTAGGTGATCACCATGTGATAGAAGCCGTCCACGGCCGTGTTGAGCGAGCGGTCACCGAAGTCGACCGTGTTCGAGAGCTCGACCGCGTGCGTTCGTCCGGCCGCGGGTGTTGGGGTCTGCCCACCCGCGTTGGTCAGCGTGTCACCCGTGGCGGTGGGAAGGATGTCGATCGCCGTGCCGCCGCCGGATGCCTTGATCTGCAGGTTGTTGGCGACGAACAAGCCACCACCGACGTAGGCGCCCGCCAGGAACTGGAACAGGTTGTTGTCGTTGCCACCCTTCGCCGCCACGGCGTCACAGTTATCGCGAAGCGCGTAATCAACGTTCGCGCGCGCGCGGAGGACCAGGCTGGCGTTGGTGTTGGGGTTGGCAGGGATCGTCAAGATCCACGGATTGGGCGAGAACGGCGTGTCGATCGTGAGGGACAGGGCCGAGCTGATGTTGGCATCGACCGTCTGGACGACAGGCTGCGCATCGGCGCTGCCTCGCGTCGCGACGAGCAGTCCGAGATTGATGGCGACAAGCAACCCGATACGGCATAGCGCGTTCATGGAATCCCTTGGTGAGAGTTGAGTGAGCCTCGCTAGTTTCTGTTGTCGTAAACCAGGTGTCAATTTCGCGATCGCCGAGATCCGTCGAGATCCGTCGCGCGTCACGCCTGCCGACATCCACTTACTTGACTGCCGCCGCGAGCCCGACCACGGAGACCTCGATCCGCTCGATCGTCCTGGTGCCGCGCTTGTCGGTGATCGGCGCCTCGAGTCCGCGGCCCGAGGCGGTTATCCGTGCTTCGTCTACACCGCGCCCGACGAGATAGCTCTTGATCGCGTCGGCGCGGCGGCTCGTCGCCGCGAGCACCTTCTCCGGGTCGCCCTTGCCCTGGCCGTGGGCGGAGATCTCGATCGCGACGCTCGGGAACGCCGCGAGGATCGAGGCGAGCTTGTCGAGCGGCGCGCTCCGCGGCGGACGACCGCGCAGCGCGAGCGCATCGGCCCGGTCGAACGTCACGCCCTTCAGCCTGCCGACGATCGCGAGCACCTGGGGCGGCAGCTTGTCGGGGCAGCCGTCGGCGTCCTCGAAGCCGTTGACCACCTCGAGCTCGGCGGGGCACTTGTCGTCGGCGTCGAGCACGCCGTCCCCGTCGTTGTCGGGATCGGGACAGCCGTCCTGGTCCTGGAAGCCGTCGACGTCCTCGGGCTGCGTCGGGCAGGCGTCCGTCGATCCGAGCACCCCGTCGCCATCCTCGTCGGCGTCGGGGCAGCCATCCTCGTCGTCGATCGCGTTCACGTTCTCCGGCTCGAGCGGGCAGTGGTCATCGGCATCGAGGATCTGGTCGCCGTCGTTGTCCGGGTCGGGGCAACCATCGGTGTCTTCGAACTCATCGACGTCCTCGGCCTGCGTCGGGCATCGATCGGCCTCTCCGATCAGGTGGTCGCCATCGGGATCGCTCGGCACCGGAGCCGACGACGGTTGCCGTGGTCGACCGAACCGGCCATACGCGCCGACCAGCAGCTCGAAGTCGGGCGGCTCGAACAGATCCTTGCCGAGCGGTGTCGTCACCGCGCGGACGTCCATGCGCAACCCAAGCATGCCGAGCCCCGTGTACTTGACGCCCATGCCGGCATCGATCACGAGGTCGGTGTCGGGCATGGTGAGCGGCACCTGGAGCTCCTGGCCGTCGCGTCGGGTCGACGCGTAGGCCGATGTGTTGCCGCCGCCTCCCACCGAGAAGAACGGTCGCAGCTCGCCATGGCGCAGCCCGTCGGGTGGGAGCTGCAGCAGCGCGTGAAGCCGCCACGCCACCATCAACACATCGTGGGAGTCGGCCTGCGTCGGCGCGAAGCCGAGCTCGGTCTCGACCGCGAGCCAGCGCGCGATCCGATAGCCGCCGCGCAGCCCGAACGACATCCCGCTCTTCGACAGGGGACGGATCATCGGATACACGACCTGCCCGCCGGCGAACACGCCGAGCTCGACGCGTCGATCGCGAGCGGGCGCAGCCTCGGCGGGCACCGCGATGTTCGGGGCTGCCTGCGCGCCATCCGGCTCGGCACCGTCACTCGGGGCCAGCTCGGCGTCCCCGGGGTTCGCATCGCTCGGCACGTCGGCCGTGGGCGCATTGGCACCCTCATCGTCGGTCGCACTCCAGGCCGTGCCGAGCGCGAGGATGACCGCGATCGCGCTGCACACCACAACCCAGCGGCGCATCGCTTCACCATACCCCCAATCAGATCCGCGTCGCGAACTTGCGGCGCGCATGCGACCGTGGAGCCGAGCGTCGAAGCGTCGATAGCTATCTGCCATGGTAGCTTGACGCGTGGTGGTCGCTTCCCCCCTCGCCAAGCCCACAACTGCGCGAGCGGATCTCGTCGGGCTCAGCCGGCTCGCGATCGACGCGATGTTCGGGCTCACCGACGTCGTCGAGGCGATGCACGGGACGATCGCACGCGGCCCCCTGCCCTTCGGTGTGCCCGCGGAGCGCCGGAGCCGCGGACTCACGCGCTTCGTCTATCAGAACATCCGCTTCGTCACCCGACTCGTGAGCGTCGGCCTCGACCGCGTGCTGCCCCTGGTCGCACGGCTCGCGGGCCAGCAGGACAGCTCGCAGCGCCGCGATGCGCTCGTCGCGGCACTCAACGGCGTGGTCGGCGATCACCTGGTCGCCACCAACAACCCGCTCGCGATCCAGATGCGCTGCGTGCCCGCGAGCCCCCTCGTCACGATCGACCAGCCGATCTCATCGCGCGTGCTGCTCGTCGTCCACGGGCTGTCGATGAATGCCGCGCAGTGGCAGCGCCGCGGCCACCACCATGGCGAAGCGCTCGCGCGCGCGCTCGGGTACAGCCTGGTTTCACTCGAGTACAACACCGGTCGTCACATCTCCACCAACGGCCGCGAGCTCGCCGAAAAGCTCGCCGCGCTGGTTGCCGGCTGGCCTGTCCCGATCGACGAGCTCGCCATCGTCGGTCACAGCATGGGCGGGCTCGTCACACGCAGTGCCTGTCACTACGGACGACTCGCGGGCCATGCGTGGCTGCAGAAGCTCAGGGCGATCGCATTCCTCGGGACGCCCCACCACGGCGCGCCCCTCGAGCGCGCTGGCAACCTGGTCGAGCACCTGTTCGAGCTGAGCCCGTACGCGTCCCCCATCGCACGCCTCGGCCACTTGCGCTCCGCGGGGATCACCGACCTGCGGTTCGGCAATCTGCTCGACGAAGACTGGCAGGAGCGCCCGCGACGCCACCGCGACGATCCGCGAACCCCGGTGCCGTTACCCGACGACGTCGCGTGCTACGCGATCGCGGCCCGCGGAGGTGCCGCGACCGACGGACTCGTGCCCGTCGCGAGTGCGCTCGGCAGTCACGAGGACGCGCGCTTCGCACTCGCGTTTCCACCAGAGCATCGGCGCGTCATCGAGGGCTGCGATCACCTGGGCCTGCTCGACTCGCCGGCCGTCTTCGAGCAGCTCCAGGCGTGGATGACCGGACCGAGTCGCTGACCGTCGCCGAGGCCACGATCGTCGCGCCACAGAGCCTCGGGCGGCACCGAGAAGTGAGGACCTGTCGGGCGGCGGCCTCATGCCGACCGGTGATTATGCAATTACCGACGCGACGCAGTGTGATAACTGACCGGCCATGACCCTGCAGGGCTGGATCTTGTTGGCCACCGGCATCGTGGTGGGGATCCCCGCCGTGTGGATCGTGCTGCGAACGATCCAGGGCCCTCCGCATGCTCTCCCCACGTACTGGTGCGAGCTTCCCCCCTCCGCGGCGGGGCAGTTCCACATCGTGATCGCGCTCGCGGCACCGCTTCACGACCGGGCGCCGCGCGAGGTGCAGGATCTGCATGCCGTCTCGCATGCTGTTGCGGGTCAGCCCGTCGGCATGGTGCTCGCCCCCGGCACGTACTGGCTCTACGCGGTTCCGGCCAGGGGACGAGAAGGGATGGTCGAGACCCTGGACGTGGTGTTCGCGGCGATCAAGGCCGGCGGGTCGTCGCTGGTTCCGGTGGGAGCGACGCCGGTCACCGTGGGTACACGGCGATGAGAAACCTCGACATCGAGTGGCGCTTCCGCGAGTGGATCCTGGCCGGTCGTGAACCACGCCGAGACCCGGACAGGAATCGCCGGTAAGCCCCAGCCATCCGACGTTCGATCGTGGATCGACAACGAGCGGAAACACCACCGATCATCGCGTCCGCTGCTTGCCGAGATCGACGGTCACCTCGCGCAGGGGGCTGAGATTGCCGGCCGCGTCGAACGCGCGGATCCACAGATGGAGGGGCTGCGACTTCGTTCGCTTGGGAACCGGTGGAAACTCGAAGTCCGCGCCGAGGCATGCGTCGGTGCTACCGAACCGCAGCGTCGTGCCGCGATCGCGGACCACGACGCGTAGCGTGTCATCGGACGGGACTTCCCCCGCCTGCAGCTCGTGCACCTCGTAGCCGGCGACGTCCTGCGTGCCGCCCAGCGTGAGCTCGACGAACGAGCCCACCGGATCCTTCCAGTGCGGAGGGCTCGACGGCTTCCAGCGAACAAACTCCGCCTTGACGACCCGGTCGAGGGTCGGTGGCACGGCATCGGGGCCATCGCCGGTGGTGAACCGCGACACGATGTACTCCGCCTGCTTGGTGCGGACGACGACCGCGTACCGCGTGTTCGGGACGAGCGGCGATCTCGGCTGGACGATGAAGCTCGCATGCTTGGCTTTCGTGGTGCGCCGCAACGTCGTCGGCACGACGGCGCCCCCCTCCTTGCGTACGAGCACGTCCGACTCGGCCGCGGTCGCGGACCCACTCTTCGCGATGGACGGGCCGCCATCCACCAGCTCGAAGACCTCCACGCCGGGGGCCGGGAACACGACGCGGAGCTGCACGTTCGTCGGCACCGGTGAGCTCGAGACAGTCGTCCAGAGCTGCGCCGGTGGACACGTGCCTGCCTGGACCGATCCGACGGTACCGGCCAGGACCACCGCCGCGAAGCTGAACCGCATCGAGCGAGTGTGTCGCACCGTGGATCCCGGTGCCACCGCAAGTTGGCAACGCCGCGAGGCGGACGAATCGTTCGTCCCGCGCTACCCCGCCGTCATGCCGCGATCGAGCCACGCACGCAGCCGCGCCAGCGCCTGGTCGAGCGTCGCGTCCTCCTTGCAGAAACACGCGCGGACCAGGTTGCGTGGGGGCGAGGCCTCGTAGAACGCACTCATCGGGATGAGCACCACGCCCGCCTCGACGACGAGCCGGCGACACAACGCGATGTCGTCCTCACCGGGACGGAGCCAGGCCGCGACGTCGAGCACGAGGAAGTAGGTGCCGTCGCACGGCAGCAACGGCACGCCGAGCGCCGTCAGGCCCGAGGCGAGCCGATCGCGGCTGCGCGCGAGCAAGCCGCCGAGCTGCTCGAAGTACTCGCCCGGCAAGCCGAGCCCGAGCGCGACGGCATGCTGGAGGTTCGGCGGCGTCGTGAACGTCACGAACTGGTGCGCCTTGGTGATCGGCCGGAGCAGCGCGGCAGGCGCCGTGATGTAGCCGACCTTCCAGCCGGTGAGCGAGAACGTCTTGCCGGCGGAGCCGATCCGCAGCGTCCGCTCGCGCATCCCCGGCAACGTCATGAGCGGCACGTGCGTGGCCCCGAACACGAGGTGCTCGTAGACCTCGTCACACACGGCGAGCGTGTCGTGGCGCAGGACCAGCGACGCGAGGAAGCCGAGCTCGTCGCGCGTGAACACCTTGCCCGAGGGGTTCATCGGCGAGTTGAGGACCACCAGCTTGGTGCGCGGCGAGAACGCGGCCTCGAGCTCGTCGTGGGGCAGCGACCAGGTTGGAGGCACGAGTCGGACCGGCCTTGGGATCGCGCCGAGGCGGCGGATCACCGGCGCGTACGTGTCGTACGCTGGCTCGAGGAGCACGACCTCGTCGCCGGCATCGAGCAGGCCCAGGAAGCAATCCATCAACGCCTCGGTGGCTCCTGAGGTGACGAGGACCTCGGTCTGCCAATCGATCTCGAGGCCATAGCACCGGCGATCGTGATCCGCGACGGCCTGGCGCAGCGCCGGCATGCCCATCATCGGCGGGTACTGGTTGTGGCCGTCGACCACATAGTCGGCGGCGGCGCGACGGAGCTCGAGCGGCCCGCGGTCGTCCGGGAAGCCCTGGCCAAGGTTGACCGCGGCATGGTCGCGCGCGAGCGCGGACATCGTCTCGAAGATGGTCGTCCCGTAGCTCGAGAGCGTCGCGTTACCGAGCTTCACGCGCGCACTGTACGCCAAGCCGATCGCGAGCAAACGCTGATAGCGTACCGACCACGTGGCTTTCGATCCCCTCCCCTATGCCGCGCCGGTGTTCGCGCTCGCGCTCCTGATCGAGGGCTGGGCGATCGGCGGCTACTCGCGGCGTGCGGTGGTGTCCGCACTCGGCTGCGTCGCACTCGACCAGATCACGGCGGCGTGGGGGCTGGTGTTGTTCGTCACCACGTTCGAGGCGGTGCACCGCACGCTCGGCCCGGTCAGCCTGTCGGCACGCAGTCCATGGACGTGGGTCCTCGCGGTCCTCGCGCACGACTTCGCCTACTACGCGTATCACCGCGCCTCGCATCGCGTGAACGTGCTGTGGGCGGCGCACGTCGTCCATCACCAGAGCGAGCGCTACGACTTCACGGTCTCGCTCCGCCAGGGCGCGCTGGCCACGTGGATCACCTACGCGTTCTACCTGCCGCTCGCGCTGCTGGTCGATGCCCAGGTGTTCCTCGTCGTCCACGCTGCGTACCAGATCTACCAGTTCTTCGTGCACACGCGCGCGATCGGGCGGCTCGGGCCGCTGGAGGCAGTCTTCGCCACCCCGAGTCATCACCGCGTGCATCACGGCTCGGAGCGCCGGCACCTCGACACGAACTATGGTGGCTTCTTCATCGTGTTCGATCGGCTGCTCGGGACCTTCGTCCCCGAGCAAGGTGAGCCCCGCTACGGCGTGCCCGGTGGCTACGATGTCGTGAGCCCGCTGTTCGCCAACACGTACATGATGGGGCGACTGATCGCCGCGACGCGGACCGCGACGACCGGGCGCGCCCGCCTGCGGCTGTGGTTCGGTCCGCCCGAAGCGAGCACGTATGCGATGTCCAGCGCTGGCCATGCGCCCCGCGCCGTGGAGCACGCCTCGATCATCGGGACCTGGCTGCCGCTGGTCGCCGCCGGAGTCGGGACCCTCACGCTGGTGTTCGTGGATCTACCCATCTCGATGGCGGTGGTGATCGGCGGCGCGTGCGTGGTGTTGCTCGAGCTCGCGAGCGCACCGCTCGATGGTCGCACCCGATGACCGGTGCTACTGTCACTTGATGTCGGTCCGTGGCGGTCACACAGGCGGGCGCGTCGTGCTGCGACCTGGACTGGGATTCAACGGGGTGAAGGTGTTCTCCGCGACGATGTTTGCGGATCGCGACCAGCTCGGTGAAAAGGTCACGAGCTGGATCGCCGCGAACTCGCATGTCGCAGTCACGGAGATCGCCGTCACCCAGTCGAGTGACGCCGCGTTTCACTGCATCGCGATCACCGTGTTCTATCGCGAGCCGAAGCGCTGACCAACCGCGGGATCGAGATCGACGACCTCAGTCGCCGCACTCGGGGCCGAGGTGATCGATCGCATCGTACGAGCTCGGATCGGGTCGCAACCACACGAGGTGCCGTCCGACCTGGGCATTACCGCCGCCGAGATCGTACGTGCTGTACTCGCCCGGGCCCTCCGCGACCAGCACCTTCGCGCCCGTCCTGTCCGTGAGCACCGCAGTGAGCGCAAGTGGATGATCCTGCGCGTCGGTCACCTTGACCGGCGTGCCGTCAGCGCCCGCGACGAAGAACCCGCTGAACGTCTCCGCCTTCCACTCGCACTGAGTGGCGGGTGCCGCGCCGTCCGGGATCGCGAGCCAGTTCACCGCGCCCGCCCACGCGACCGGCTTGCCGCCGAGCTCGACCTGCGCGATCGACCACAGCATCTCGCACCCTGGAGCCGTGCACGGCTTCGCTGGAATCGCGGCCGTGATCGCCGGCGGAATCGGAGTCTGCTTCGTCGGACGCTGCCAGCGCCCTTCCTTGTCGACCTCGCCGAGACGCTGCGCCACCGATCGGGGCGCAGCGATCTGGCACTCGGAAGGCGCGGCCTCCGAGACCACCACGATCGCCGACGCGTTCTGCGGATCCGGCGGCGCGGCGCATCCGGCGAGCTCGACGCCATACGCGAGGTTCGGTGTCTGGGCTTCGATCGCCGCGGCGTAGTAGCTACCGACGGTCGCCTGGCATGGCTGTGCACCCCCGAGGAGCCACACCTTCGCGGGCGGCGACGGCACCCCGGCGGCCACCGCGACGGCCGCATCGATCGGCGCGTACTCGGGCACGTTCGCGATCGAGTCGACGACCTTGTCGTGGAGCGGCAGCACCCAGCCGGTGTGGCCCTTCGCCCCCTCCTCCGGCGTGAGATACGACGCGACGAAGACGCTGCTGGCCGCCGGACAGCCGGTGCCCGCGACCGGGATCGGACCTCCACCACCGCGCCGCGCCGGACACGCGGTCAGCATCGCCAGCGCGACAGCGGAGGTGCCTAGCAGTCGTCTCATCCGAGGATTGTTCGCCCAGAACAATCCCGCGCGCCATCGCTCGGATGCGCGATCATCCCGGCTCCGGCTGCCGCATCCCGAGGATCCCGGCGACCACCCGATGGCCGATCGCATCGAGCCCGCGCGGTTGCCAAGCTGAGCCTTTGCTCGCACTTTGCTGACATGGCCAGCACGACCAGCGCCCTCCTCAACCCACCCGAGATCGCCCACTCGGTCCCGGCGTTCCCAGGCTTGCCGGTGATCGGCAACCTGCTCGAGTTCCGTCAGGACCGGCTGAAGCTGCAGGATCGCGCGGCGCAGATCGGCCCGATCGCCCGGTTCTCGCTGGTCCACATCCCGGTCTACGTGATCACGTGCGCCGACCTGGCTCACCAGGTGCTCGTCGCTGACGCGGCTGCGTACCAGAAGTCGCCCGGCTTGCAGTTCCTGATGCCGTTACTCGGTGACGGCCTGCTCACCGCCGAGGGTGCCACGCACAAGCGTCACCGCAAGCTGCTCGCGCCGGCGTTCGCGCCGAAGCGGTTGGCGGCGTATGGCGAGGTCATGGTCGGCGAGACGCGCGACCAGATCGCGCGCTGGCGAGTCGGCCAGCGGATCGATCTCGCCCACGAGATGATGGAGATGACGCTCGCGATCGCCGGCCAGACGATGTTCAACGCCGACGTCCGTCGCGACGCCAAGGTCGTCTCCGAGAGCCTCGAGCTCGGCATGCGCTCGATGGTCGCGAACATCACCTCGCCGGTGCGGCTCGGTTACCAGTGGCCGCTGCCCCGGCACCTCCGCATGAAGCGCGCCGTGAAGCAGCTCGACGAGGTCGTGTACCGCCTGATCGCGGAGGGGCGCCGGATCGGCACGGATCGGGGCGACGTGCTCTCGATGCTCCTGCTCGCGCGCGACGAGGACGGCACCGCGCTGAGCGACCGAGAGATCCGTGACGAGGTCATGACGCTGCTCCTCGCCGGCCACGAGACCACGGCGAATGCGCTGACGTGGACCTGGTACGAGCTCGGCCGCAACCCAGGCGCACTCGCCACGCTCGAAGCAGAGCTCGCGCGCGTCCTCGGGGATCGCCCGGTCACGATCGACGACCTTCCCGCGCTGCCGTGGAACCTCGCGATCATCGAGGAGGCGATGCGCCTGCATCCACCGGCGTACATCACCGGCCGGCAGGCCATGCGCGATGTCGAGCTCGGAGGTCACGAGCTCCCGGCACGCTCGCTACTCACCGTCTACATCCGGGCGATCCATCGCCGCGCCGACTACTTCCCGACCCCGCTCGCGTTCAAGCCCGAGCGGATGTTGCCCGACGCCAAGAAGGCGCGACCTCGCCACCACTACCTGCCGTTCGGCGCCGGCCCCCGGGTCTGCATCGGCTCGCACTTCGCGCTGCTCGAGGCGCAACTCGCGCTCGCGACGATGGTGCAACACACCAAGCTGCGCCTGCTGTCGACGCACGTGGTGCCCGAGCCGCTCGTCACGTTGCGCCCACGCGGTGGCATGCCGGCGGTGGTCGAGCGCTAGGGCAGGAACCGGCCGCGATGCGCCGGTGCCGGGATCTCGCAAGCATCGACCGTGCCCCAGATCCGGTAGCGCAGCCTCGCGACCAGCCGGTAGCCCAGATCGAGCACGAACCCTGGCAACCACCGCATCGCGTGGGCCCAGCTCCAGGGTCTCCGCAGGTGCGCCGCGAGGTGAAGGAAGGCCTTGCTGCGCAGGTGCGCGCGACCCACCTCGACGTAGACGATCGTGTCGAGGTTGTCCGCAATCTGTGGGTGCCGCGCGCGCAACGCGGCCGCGGTCGGACCTTGCAGCGGCGCGAACCGGATCGCCGTGTCGCGCTCGTGACGCAGGACCCACCTCACGGACCTCGCGCACAGCCCACAAGCGCCGTCGTAGAGCACGATCGGCCCATCGGGCACGGCCGCCGGAGCAGCCTCGGTCGTGGTCGCAGCCGCAGCCATCTTCCGCATCATGCCTCGTCTGAGCGCGGAGGCAATGGCTGGTATCGTCGGACGACGCCGTGGCTGAACTGGAGATCATCGGCCGCATCCTGCTGGGTGCGGCCATCAGTGGCTTCATCCACGGATACGTCTGGGTCCGGCTGGTGCGGCGCTCCCACCTGCCTCGGCCCTGGCACCTCGCGGTCACCAGCTCGATGGTCCTGCTCTGGATCTCGATCCCGATCACGACCTGGTCGCGCAATGTCTGGCCGGGGCTCGCGGCGACGTTCGGCTGGGTCTCGATGCCGTGGATGGCGCTCGTCGGGCTCACGTTCGTCGCTCTCGTGGTGCTCGATGTCTGCACGCTGACCGTGCGGCTGGGGCGGCGCGCGATCACCAGGCGCCCGGTGGAGGTCTCGGTGGGGCGTCGCACGTTCCTGGCACGAGTCACCGGCGGCACGGCGCTCGCGGTGGGAGGCACTGGCATGGCGCGGGGTATGTTCGAGGCACGTGGAACGCACGAGATCGTCGATGTCGAGATCACGCTCGACAAGCTCCCGGCCGCCCTCGATGGCTTCACGATCGTGCAGCTCTCGGATCTCCACGTCGGGATGACGATCGATCGCGCGTTCGTCCAGCGCGTGGTCGACCACACCAATCGGCTCGCACCCGATCTGATCGCGCTGACCGGCGACCTCGTCGACGGCCAGGTGGAGGACCTACGAGAGGACATCGCCCCGCTCGCCTCGCTGCGCGCGAAGCACGGCGTGTTCGCGGTGACCGGCAACCACGAGTACTACTCCGGCGCCGACGCCTGGATCGAGGAGCTCAAGCGCCTCGGCGCGAGGTACCTGAGAAACGAGCGCGTCACGATCGGCAACGGCGATGCCAGCTTCGAGCTCGCCGGCGTCGATGATCACGGCGCGCACGGGTGGCAAGGCCACGGTCAGGATCTCCCCGCCGCCACCGCAGGTCGCGATCGGGAGCGAGCGCTCGTGCTGCTCGCGCACCAGCCACGCCAGGTGCGGGTGGCCGCGCTCCATGGCGTGGATCTCCAGCTGTCGGGTCACACGCACGGCGGTCAGATCTGGCCGTGGCACTACCTCGTCAAGATCCAGCAAGGCGGGCTGCTCGCCGGTCGCTACCTGCACGCGAGCACCCAGCTCTACGTCACGCGCGGTTGCGGCTACTGGGGACCACCCGTCCGGTTGCTCGCGCCGCTCGAGATCACGCGGGTCATCCTGCGCAGCGCGAGGGTCTAGATCGTCTACGATGCGAGCATGGGGCCACGTCTCGGGGTCGTGATCGCGTTCGTCCTGGTGCTCGTCGGTGGCCTGGCCGCGGCGGATACCGGTGGGCGCATGGGTGGCGGTAGCTGGGGGAATTCGTCGAGCTCGAGCAGCTCGTCTTCCTCCTCGTCCTGGGGGTCGTCACGCAGCTCGTCTTCTTCGTCGTCGTGGACGTCGTCACGTCGCTCGTCGTCCGATGATGGCTACTCGAGCTCGTCGTCGAGCTACTCGGGAGGCGGCGGAGGCAGTCTGGCGCTGATCGTGGCGCTGGTCGTGATCGGCGTGATGTTCGCGATCGGCCGGCTCGTCGCCGAGCGGAAAGCGTCGGAGCTGTCGTACGGCTCCGAGTACCTGGGCGGCGGAGACGTCGCGATCGCCAGCGTCGATGTCGGGGTCCTCCGCGTCGCGCTCGATGGTCGCGCCCGCAAGTTCGTGCAAGCCGAGCTCACCCGGATCGCCAAGGTCGCGGATACCGCCACCCCGGAAGGCCGGGCAACCATGCTCCGCGAGGTGACGCTGCTCCTTCGGCGCGTCCGTGATGCCTGGGTCTATGGTGGCGCCATCAACGAGCCGATGCGGGACCTGGCCGCGGCCAAGCAGACCTTCGATCGTCACGTCAGCGATGCCCGCGCGCGCTTCCTGCACGAGACCGTCAGCAACGAGCAGGGCAAGCTGACCAGCGCGAGCG
>Ga0316601_100000898_pt1 | contig 13767 bp, 12 predicted proteins | sample OWC_soil_day5_no_FD_207663 | JGI IMG/M metagenome (GOLD analysis project Ga0316601, IMG submission 207663) | Wetland soil microbial communities from Old Woman Creek delta, Ohio, United States - OWC_soil_day5_noCT | ecosystem: Environmental > Terrestrial > Soil > Wetlands | place: USA: Ohio...
GCAGCGCGATTTCCGAGACACTCGGCAGTCCCCACACGTCTACCGCGGGCCTACGCGCTGCCCGGGGTCCGGGCCGCGATGGAGGCGCCGAGCCGGACGAGGTGGACCATCGCCCCCCCCAATGTGAGCTCGATCTGTTTGGTCCAGCGAAAATAGCGGTGCAGGGGGTAGGCGGTGTCGACGCCAATGCCGCCGTGCAGGTGCTGCGCGGCGTGGGCCACGCGCTGGCCACCCTCGGCCGCCCAGAACTTCGCCACGGCGAGGGCCTCGTCGGCCGGCACATTCGCCGCCAGCCGCCACGCCGCCTGGCGCGCGGTAAGCGTGACGGCCTCGGTGTCGATGTAGGCTTCGGCGGCGCGCTGCGCCACCGCCTGAAAGGTGGCGATCTTGGTGCCGAACTGCTCGCGTTCGGAGACGTGCTTCGCCGTCAGCCGCAGCGCCGCGTCACAGACGCCGGCCTGCATGCTGCACAGCCCGGCGATGGCGCGCTGCACGAGCCAGTCGACGATGGCGGTGCCACCTTCCGGGTCGCCGAGGACATGGTCCGCGTCAAGCTGGGTACCCGAGAAGCGCACAAAGTACTGGGGTTCCAGTGCGGTCGTCAGCACACGTTCGAGGGAGACGCCGGCGGCCTTCGGATCCACGAGAAAGACGCCGACACTGCGGGTACCGGTGCGTGCCGGCACCAGCATTCGGCCGGCAAGGTGGGCGGCCGGCACGAACCGTTTCTCACCCTCGAGTCGCCAACCGGCGCCGACACGCGTGGCACGCGTCGCGGGCACCGCCGGCACAAAGGTGTTGCCCGCCTCCGCCAATGCCGCCGTTAGGATGAGCGAGCCGTCGATGACGGCCGGCAGGTAGCGCGTACGCTGGGCGGCCGACCCAAACTGGTCGATCGGCATTGCGCCGAGGATGACGCTGGCCAGGTACGGGAGCGGCGCCACGGTGCGCCCGATCTGCTCCAGCACCAGGCAGGCCTCGGTGATGCTGAAGCCGCTGCCGCCCACATCGTCCCGGAGCGGCACACCGAGCAACTGCGTTCGTGCCAGTTCCGCCCACGTGTCGGCGGCAAACCACTCCGGTTGTGCCTCGATCGCGGTGAGGCGTTCGGGCGGGAGCTGTTCGCTGAGGATACGCCCCGCCAGGTCGTTGATGGCCTGCTGGTCTTCGTTGAGTGTCAGATCCATGTCCGTTGACTCCGCCTACATCCGTGGCACGCGCGGCATACCGAGACCGAAGAGCGCAATCAGATCGCGCTGGATTTCGTTGGTGCCGCCGCCAAAGGTGAGGAACAAGGTTCCCTGATACGCGCGTTCGAGGCGGCCCCGCAAGACGGCCGCCGGCGAATCGCTCCGGAGGTACCCCGCCTGACCGATGACCTCGAGCAAGAGCCGGTACGCCTCGCAGAAAAACTCCGTCCCGAACACCTTGGTGGCGCTGGCGTCGGCGGGGTTGAGTGCAGCGCTGGACGCCACCTTCCAGTTGATCAGCCGCAGATATTCGAGCCGCGCGTGGACCCGCGCCAGGTTGATCCGCACCCACTCCTGGTCGATGACCCGGCGCCCGTCCGTGAGAGTGTTCTCCTGCGCCCAGCGGACCGTGCCCTCGTACACCTGCTCGATCATCCCCGGCGGGCAGATGGCGACGCGCTCGTAGTTGAGTTGGTTGGTGATGAGTTTCCAGCCCTTGTTCAGCTTGCCGATGAGGGCCGACTGCGGCAGGCGGACGTTATCGTAGTAAGTGGCCGTCGTCCCCGAGCTGACCAGGGTGTGGATGATCGAGTACGAAAACCCGGGGGCAGTCGTCGGCACGGCGAAGATGGAGATCCCATCATGCTTCGACGCCGCCGGGTCGGTGCGCGCCGCCAGCCAGATGTAGTCGGCGTACGCCGCGAGGCTGGTGTACAGCTTCTGGCCGTTGATCACCCAATCGTCCCCGTCGCGCACGGCACGTGTCTGCAACGACGCCAGGTCAGTGCCGGCGTTGGGTTCAGAATAGCCGACCGCGAAGTGGAGTTCGCCCCGCAGGATTCTCGGCAGAAAGAACCGCTTCTGGTCCTCCGAACCATACGCCATGATCGTGTGCGCAACGGCGTTGATGGTGAGCGCCGGGATCGGGGCGAAGGCGCGCCACGCTTCGTCGTAGAAGATGAATTGCTCGACGAGACTGCGGCCCTGGCCGCCGTATTCCTTCGGCCAACCGATGCCGAGCCATCCGTCGCGGCCCATCTTGCGTACCGCTTCCAGACAATGCGGGCCGCCGGTATTCCCGGCGGCAACCTCGGCTTCCACCTCGGGCGTCATCAAAGCCGCGAAGTACGCCCGCAGCTCATCTCGCAGCGCTTGCTGCTCTGCCGTGTACGCAATGTACATTGCTTGCACCTACCTCAGCGCGGGCGTCGCCCGCAGCCCAAAGCTGACAGTCCAAACTCCAAGGCCCAGAGTCCACAGCGGCTGGACCGAATCTTGGCGTGCCGCGTTGAAATCCGACGTTCGTCAATCACAGAGTCTCCGACCGGCTCTCTCACCGGCGTCGCCCCGTGAGCGGTTTCTTACTGTTTCTCGAAGGGTAAATCCAGCCGCTGTCTGGCGAGCACGCCCGGATGTTTACGCACGATGCCTCCATGCCCACACCGCGCGCCGCTTGCACCGCATCGACGAATCGCCAATGATGCCCACCATGCGGACATGGTATCGAATGGCGGTGTCGCTGGCGCTCGCGGCGGCGGCCGCTGGGTGCGCCGTCAACGCTGGACGATCCGGAGGGATGCGGCTTTCACCGGAGCAAGAACAGCAGATTGGCCTTGAGGAGGCGCGGAAGGTCGAACAGGAGTTCGGCCTCCTCGACGATCGGCCGCTGTCCAACTATCTCGATGCGGTCGGCCGGCGTCTGGCGCTGCATTCATCGCGCACCGACGTCCCGTACAAGTTTTTCGTCGTCGACAGCCCGGAACCGAACGCGTTCGTTTCGCCTGGCGGCGCCGTCTATGTGACGCGCGGGCTGCTCGTACTGCTCAACTCCGAAGACGAACTGGCGTGTGTCGTCGCCCACCTCATCGGTCACGTAACGGCGCGGCATCCGGTGCGGCGATTGACCCAGGCGACCCCACTTGGGCTGGTGACCGGGCTCAGCGCGGGGCCTACCGGATTGGTCAGCCCCGTGCTCACGGAAGTGGTCTCGGACGTGGGCGCCGTCGCCAGTCGCCTCGTCCTCGAGCCGTACAGCAGTGACCAGGAACGCGAAGCGGATCGCCTCGGACAGAAGATGACGGCAGACGCCGGTTGGGAACCGGCAGCGATGAGCCGGATGCTGCATACGCTGGAGCGCGAGGAAACCGTGCGCGGTGGCAACCCGAAGCGCTTCAGTTTCCTCGCCTCGCATCCAACGGCGCCGGAGCGCGTCGCTGACAACGCCGAATACGCCAAAGGCCTGCCACGCGCGAAACAGGCCCCGATCAAGCCCTCCACGTCCGCTTTCCTCGAATCCCTCGTCGGGATCCCCACCGATGGCCGAGCCGGCGATGGCGTGTTCAAGGACACTACGTTCCTGCATCCCCGTTATGATTTCGCCATCCGTTTCCCGGAGAAATGGTCGACGCACAACACCCGTGAACACGCGGTCGCCGCCGCGCCTGACGGCAGTGCGATCATGCTCGTCGAGGTGGCGGCCGAGGGCGATGATCCATTGCGCGGCGCTCTTGCTTTGGAGCAGGCGCTGCACTGGCCGATCGTGGAAGAAGTGGTGCCGTTCCGGGCCGGATCCTTGCGGGCCGCGCAAACACACTTGCAGGCTGAAAGCCCGGACGGGCCGCTGAGCGTCAACCTCGTCTGGATTGCGCACGGCGGCCGCGTGTTCCAGCTGACCGGCGAGACTCCCCTGTCGCACCGTAAGAGTGCGCGCGCCACCTTCGACGCTGTCGCGCGCAGTTTCCGGCCCTTGACCGCCGCACAGCGCCGCGACGTCCCGGAGAACCGACTTCGCCTGATTACCGCACAACAGGGTGAGTCGCTGGTCTCGCTGGTCGTGCGCGCCAAGTCGGCCTGGATGCTCGACATGGTCGCCGTGGCCAATGCTCGACCCAGCATTACATGGCTGACGCAAGGGGACCTCATTAAGGTCCCACTTCCGCAGCCGCAGGCGCAGAAGTAGCCACGGGGCTGACCGCAGCCGGACGGAATCCGCCGGGCTGCGGCCTTTGAGGGGGCGGCCGCTCGTGCTACGGCAGAGAAAAATGCGAGTACGAAAGGACCAGCAACGATGAAGCTCTCCTGCGGCTTGATCCCCTCGCCGTATGTTGTTCGGCTGGCGCAGTTTGCGGAACGTCTCGGCTACGGGCGCGTGTGGCTGCCTGACTCGCCGGTGCTGTACGGCGACGTCTGGATCGCCATCGCCCGCATTCTCGAAGGCACCCAGCGCATCGGCGCCGGCACGGCCGTGCTGGTCCCGCATCTGCGCGACGTGGTAGTGACCGCCGCCGCGATCGGCACCATCGAGCAACTGGCCCCGGGACGCCTCGAGATCGCGCTCGGCACCGGCTTCACCGCACGGGCGATGATGGGCAAGCCGCCACTGACGTGGAAATACATGGAGAAATATGTGACCACGTTGCAGGCGTTGCTGGCCGGCGACGAGGCGACCGTCGATGGCGCGGTCGTCAAGCTCATGCACGGCGACCGCTTTCTCGCTCCGCGGCCCATTCGCACGCCGCTGCTGCTCGCGGCCAACGGGGACAAGGGCGTCGCCGTGGCCCGCCGGCTGGGCCTCGGCCACATGTGCGCCGGGCTGGTACCGAACGGGGCGCATGACAGCCGTTTCGTCGCGTTCGGAACGGTCCTCGACGATGATGAGACGTTTCAATCCGACACGGTTTTCGAGCGCCTCGCGCCGACCATCGCCATCCTCTACCACGGCGCCTACGGCGCCGCGCCTGAGGCGGTGGACAATCTGCCCGGCGGCGCCGGCTGGCGCGCCGCGCTCGAGGCCCTCCCAGAACGGGTACGGCATCTGTACCTGCACGAAGGGCACCTGGTGGAGGTCAGTGCGCGCGAGCGTCCGCACCTGAGTCGCGACCTGGGGGCGATGACCTTCAGTGGCACACGGGCGGAGATGCGGCAGAAGGTGGCGGATCTCGCCGCATCGGGGATCAGTGAATTCATCTTCTGGCCGAGTGGACGGGACATCGAGCGCGAACTGCGCGGCATGGCGGAGGCGATGGCAGAGCCAGCCTGAACACGCGGCTCATAGGCAGTGATACGGACGGCGAGACAACAAGGAGAACGCGATGGGACTGCTGGACGGGAAGCGGGCTCTGGTGACTGGAGCGGGCCAAGGGGTCGGGCGCGGCATCTCACTGGCCTTGGCGCATGAGGGATGCGCTATTGCGGCGGCGGGGCGCACCCTCTCGAAGGTGGAGGACGCGTGTCGCGAGATCGAGGGGCGCGGCGTTCGCGCCACCCCGATTCGCTGCGATGTCACCGTTGCCGAGGACATCGCCGCATGCGTCGAGCGCACCGTGGCAGCGCTTGGCGGCATCGACATCCTGGTGAACAACGCACAGATCGTGCCGTTAGGAACGCTCCTCGAGGTCAGTGAGGAGAACTTCGATGCCGGGTGGAAGTCGGGTCCGCTTGCCACCTTGCGGTTCATGCGCGCGTGCTACCCGCACCTCCGCGGCGGTGGCTCGATCGTCAACCTCGGCACGGGCGCATCGATCCGACCGGACCCAGTCGGCTACGGGGCGTACGCCGCCGTCAAGGAGGCGATCCGTGCGCTCACGCGAGCGGCGGCATTCGAGTGGGGACCGGACGGCATCCGTGTCAACGCGATCATCCCGCTCGCGACCTCGCCGGGGCTCGAACACTGGATTGCAACCCGGCCCGAGGAGTCGAAGGCCTTCCTCGCAACCGTGCCGCTCGGCCGTGCCGGGGATTGCGAGACCGACATCGGCCGCGCCGTGGCCATGCTGGTGGGCCCGTACGGCTCGTACATCACGGGCTCCACGTTGATGCTCGACGGGGGCCAGGCTTACCTGCGTTGAGCACGCAGTCGCGGGGAACGTTGTTCGGTTAGCTCGAAGTGTTCTGCGAGAATCGTGTGGGCCAGTTCGCAGACCTGAACGAAACACTCGAGTCGTTCGTCAGGCGTCATGGCCCGATACCGCTCTGTGTCCGAGAGGTCATCGGTTTTGCCCAGCCACGGTGGCGCCGCCTTCGGCATGGAGCCCATGATACGAGCGGAAGTCCAGCGAGGAGTGTCCGCCTTCGCCGTGATTCAGCAGCGCATTGAAGAGGATGTCTTCAAAAACCCCTCCCCGGGACGGTTTGTCAGAGCTATGAATACTTGGTATTCATCAGCGCATGAGGAATTACCGTAAGGCCAAATCGAAGGCTGGAACGGTTGCCGAGGGCGATCCCGCCGGCATTCTCCGGCCGCGGGAGCACATCTCGGTGGCCGACGAGGTGTGGGTGGCCACCGCGCTGCTGCATCAGGAGCATCCGGACCGTGCTGATTTCACCGCGCAGGAGATCGTGGCGCGCGTCCGGCGAGAGAACATCCACGGTGCGCTGCGCCCAGGCATCTATGTGCACGCCATTCAGCACTGCGTCGCCAACCGCAAGCCAAACCCGGGCCGCTATCGGATGCTGTTCGCAACCGGCAAGACGACACGACGGCTGCTGCGACCGGGGGACCCGTCTCACCCCGAACGCCGCGGGGCCAAGGTCACGCCGAGCAAGGCGGCGCTGCCATCGGCGTACCAGCATCTTGTGGACTGGTACGAGCACACCTACGCCCCGTCGACGTCAGGCGGGCAGGCACAGGATCCCATCTTGGCGTTGCGCGGCGTCGGCAAGGAGGTGTGGCGCGACGAAGCGCCGGATGCCTATGTCCAACGGCTACGGAGGGACTGGGCGTGAGCCGCATCTTCTGGGATACGAACCTCTTCATTTATCTCATCGAGGATTTCGGCGTGTTGTCCGAGCGGGTCGTGGCGTTGCGCACACGGATGCTGGAGCGCGGGGACCAACTGCTCACTTCTGCGCTGACGCTTGGCGAGGTGCTCGTCAAGCCGCTGGAGGCAGGTCGCGAGGATCTCCAGCACGTGTACGAGGAGGCCTTGCGCAGCGCGGCGGTGATCGTACCGTTCGACGAGGGCGCCGCCGTGGCGTACGCGCGCATTCGCCGGGACCGGTCGATCCGGCCGCCGGACGCCATCCAGCTTGCCTGTGCCTCGCACGCCGCCGTGGATCTCTTCCTGACCAACGACGATCGGCTCAGTCAGAAGGTCGTCGCAGGGATCCACTTCGTCAGCTCGCTGCAACGCTCTCCCATCTGAGCTTCTGAGCGAGTTCTATCCGGCAACTGCGGCGACGAGGCGCACCCGCGCTACGCTTTCGTGAGACGCACGCGCCAGGTGGGGGGACCCTGCTCGAGAGTTTCCCAGCTGAACTGCCCCTGGCGCTGGCTGTCGAACAGTTCGCGGAGCCGCTGCGGGTCGTGATCGTTGATGATCGTCAACACCTCCCCTGATCGCAGGGACTCAAATGCCTTGATGATGATGCCTGGATGACGCTCGTCCGGGGGGATCTGGCGGACGTCGAGAACGGTTGAATTGGTCATGGGGCCCTCTCTGTGAGTTCTTGCTTCACTGATGGTGATGCAGGCTGTTCGCGAGCAGCGGGTCGCGTTGCGGAATGATCGCTGCGCTGGCCAGCGTGCGGAGCACCACGAGGGCGAGAACCCCGCCGCCGAGGACAACCGGGGCAAGCTCCCACAATCCAAAAACCGGCGACGCGCCGGCGAATGGCGGCATCACCATGAGATACAGGTCGAGGTAGCGCCCGGCCAGCACGACCAAGGCAACCTTGACGATAACCCTCGGTGCCCGCTTGGTGCCCTGCGGCAGTAGCACCAGAAACGGCACCACCCAGTTGAGGCAGACGTTCAGCACGAACAGTGGCGCCCACAGGCCCCGCAGCCGTGCCACATAGTACGTCGTCTCTTCCGGAATGTTGGCGTACCAGATCAGCATGTACTGCGCGAACCAGATGTACATCCAGAAGGTACAGAAACCGAACAGGAGCTTGCCGAGATCGTGCAGGTGCTCCGGGGAGGCCACCCCATGCAGCGGACCCATGCCGCGAGGACCAAGGTTGCACAGCAGCACGACGAGCACGATGATGCCGGCGAGGCCGCCAGTGAAGAGCCCGGCGAAATTGTAGACTCCGAAGATGGTGCTGTACCACTTCGGCTCGAGCGACATGATCCAGTCGAACGAGGCGAGGCACACCGTGACGGCAAACACGGGGAAGAACGCGACCGACAGTCGCACGTTCCGAAGCGTGTGCGCCGCGTTCCCGTCCGCATCCTGACGGCGCGAATTACGCACGATGGCAGCGGCAAACAGCATCCACGCGATCAGGTACACCGCCGCGCGGGCGAGAAAGAACACGGGCGACAGCCAGATCGCCTTGAACGCCTGCGCCCCTTCGGCCTCTCCTGGAAGGCCGCTCCACCACGGATACACTGCCGGGTGTAGAAGAAAGACCGCGGCCAAACCCAGGGCACCCACGGGCAGAACGGAGGCCAGCGACTCCGGCACTCTGCGGAAGGCGACACTCCACGTCGCCCCGGCAGCGTACTGCAGTGCGACGAAAAAGATCCCCGCCAAGCCCATACCCACCAGGTAGAGGCTGACCAACAGAATGCCGGGCCAGATACGCGCCGGTGCCACGACCAAACCGGCGACGACACACACCGCGCTCGCCGCCGACAGCACACCCAGCCAATTGAGCAGCGCCCCGCTCGGCGCAAACCGTAGCGGGTGGACGGCTACGGTTTTGGCGCTGACGCGATGGCCTGGGATTGCAACCAACGGACGTACGATACTGCTTTCCATCGATCCTCCCGGGAAATCTGTGAAGCGTAAGAGGGCATATTGGCCTGGCCGTAGGTCAAGATGTGGAAGAGCTGGCCGTCACGCATTTCGACGGCCTTTCCGGACAGCAGGGACGCCGGCGGCGGGAAGCCGCGCTGCGCCACCGGACCGTCACCACGTCCGCCCGCGCCGTGACACGGCTGGCACCAGGTCGTGAACACAAACGCCCCCCGTGCCCTCACCTGGGGGTCAGCGGCAGCGAAGGGATTCACCAGTTCCGCACCCGCGCGCGCGGCATCCTCGGGTGTCGCCCGGTAATGCAAGGGCAGCCAACCACGGGGAATCGCACCCTCGGGCGGGCGTTGCAGCGTCTGCCCATCCGCAAACACCTTGCTGGGTGAAAAGGCGTTCGAGCGGGCCGAGTGGGCCATGTCCGGGAACACCTCGAAGTTGGGGCGGGACGGGTCGGGACGTAAAGCGAAGTTGAGCGCCACCGTCAGCAGGAAGCCCACCAGCAACACCCAGTTCAGTGCACGGAGGTTCATGATTGCGCCTCGGGCTGCACGCGCTCCTCGCTGCGCACCGCCCCGCAGCCCGCGAACAGCCCCCCAACCCGCGCCGCATCGAAGACCGAGTCGGTCTGTTCGACGACCAGCACGAACTGGTCGTCAGTCACGCGCACGTGCGGCATGACGGGGACGCGGCCAGGGCGTAGGCCGGTGACGAACAGGAAGGCCAGAAAGGTACTGACGCCGGCGAACAGCACCATCACCTCGAAGGTGACCGGAACGAATGCAGGCAGCGAGTTCCATGGCTTACCGCCGACGTTGATCGGCCACGCTGCGGCCGTGGTCCAGAACTCGAACCACACCTTGAACCCGGCGCCGAACAGGCCCAGAAGCAGACAGACAAGCGGCAACCGCGACGGCGTCAAGCCCATCGCCCGGTCCAGCCCGTGCACGGCGTACGGCGTGTACACGTCCAGGATCTTCAATCCGGCGTTTCGCGCCGCCTTCGTTGCCGCGAGCACATCCTCCTCACGCTCGAAGAACCCGAGCATCACACGTCGACTCATCCGTGTGTCCCTCCTGACCCACCGTCATGCGCCACCACGGCCTTGACCTCACCGATCGCAATCACCGGCACCAGCCGCACGAACAGCAGGAAACAGGTGAAGAACAGGCCGAACGAGCCAAGCAGCGTCGCCACCTCGATCGACGTCGGGGCATAACTCGCCCAACTCGATGGCAGATAGTCCCGGTGGAGTGAGGTCACGATGATGACGAACCGCTCGAACCACATGCCGATGTTGATGATGATCGACAGCACGAACACCGCGGCGAAATTCGACCGCACCCGGCGAAACCACAGGAACTGTGGCGCCAGCACGTTGCAGCTGACCATCGTCCAATATGCCCAGGCCAGTGGCCCGGCGGCACGATTCAGAAACACAAACTGTTCGTACGGGCTGCCGGAGTACAAGGCGGTGAAAAACTCGGTCGCATAGGCCAAGCCGACAATGCTGCCGGTCACGATGATCAGCTTGCACATGATGTCGACGTGCCGCACCGTGATGTAGTCCTCCAGATGCATCGTCTTGCGGGCCACCAGCATCAGCGTGAGGACCATCGCCATCCCGGAGAAGATCGCGCCGGCGACGAAGTACGGTGGAAAGATGGTGGCATGCCAGCCGGGGATGACCGAGGTCGCGAAGTCCCAACTCACGATGGTATGCACCGACACCACCAGGGGGGTGCCGAGTCCGGCGAGCAGGAGGTAGACGACTTCGTACCGTTGCCAGGTCCGTGTCGAGCCGTTCCACCCCAGACTCAACACGGCGGCAATGCGCCGCCGCCACGCTGAGGTCGTGCGGTCGCGCAGAGTTGCCAAGTCGGGAAGGAGGCCGACGTACCAGAACGTCAGCGAGATGATGAAGTAGGTCGAGATCGCGAAGAAGTCCCACACCAGAGGCGAGCGGAAATTGATCCAGAGCGAGCCGCGCGTGTTGGGGTAGGGGAACATCCAATGCGCGAGCCAGGGGCGCCCCATGTGAATCAGTGGGAAAATGCCGGCGCACATCACTGCGAAGATGGTCATGGCTTCGGCGGCGCGATTGACCGAGGTGCGCCAGCGCTGGCGGAAGAGAAAGAGAATCGCCGAAATCAATGTGCCGGCGTGACCGATGCCGATCCAGAACACAAAGTTGGTGATGTCGAACGCCCAACCGACGGTGCGATTGAGTCCCCAGGTGCCGATGCCGGTCGCAATCTCATACGTGATGGCGGCAACGCCGAGGCCGAGGAGGCTCAGCGCCCCAAGAAATCCCGTCCACCACAGCACGGACGGCCGGGTCTCCATCGCCGCGCAGATGTCTCGCGTGACCTGACCGATCGACTTGTCGCCGGCAATCAATGGCCGGCGCGAGAGCCAGGCAACTTCAGCCATGAGACGTCTCCCCGTCCCGATTACGGACCAGTCGCAAGTAGTTCACGGACGGTCGCACGTTGATCTCCTCCAACACCCGGAAGCGTCGCGGGTTGGCTACCGCCGCCGCCACGCGGCTGGACCTGTCGTTCAGATCGCCGAAGACGATGGCGTTGGCGGGACACGTCTGCTGGCAGGCGGGCCGGATGGCGCCGTCCACCACCGGCGTCCCGGTCCGCTTCGCTTCCATCTTCACCTCTTGAATTCGCTGCACGCAGAAAGTGCACTTCTCCATGATGCCGCGGCTGCGCACGGTGACATCGGGATTGAGAACCAGGTTGGCGAATGGATCTTGATGCGGGTAATTGAACCAGTTGAACCGCCGCGTCTTGTACGGGCAGTTGTTGGCGCAGTAACGTGTGCCAACACAGCGGTTGTACACTTGCTGGTTGAGCCCTTCTTCGCTGTGGACCGTGGCGAGCACCGGGCACACCGTTTCGCACGGTGCGTTCTCGCACTGCTGGCACGTCATCGGCTGATGCAGCACGTCGACGTCGTCCCCCGGGCCCGAGTAGTAACGGTCGATCCGCAGCCAGTGCATCTCGCGATGCCGCCGCACCTCGTCGCGACCGACCACGGGAATATTGTTTTCCACCTGGCACGCCACGACGCAGGCGGAGCACCCGGTGCAGGCGGTCAGATCGATCGCCATCACCCACCGGTGTCCGGTGTACGGGTGATCTTCTGGCCAGAGGTCCTCCTCCTCGTGTTCCCCGTGGTGTCCGGCCGCCGGGTTGGCTTGCCACGCCGGATAGGTGGTTTCCTGTACGACCGGCCGGCGCTCGGACCCCTTCTGCGCGAGTTTTTCGGGCACCGTGATGGTGTGATGCATCTGGGTGCATGCCAACGCATGCGCCCGACCGGTCTTGGCAACCTGCACCCCATCGCGAACGTAGCGCAAGACCCCGTCGCGCAAATCGAGTGCCGGGGCGGCATTCACGCCAACCAGGCCGTGTTCCCCCACCGAGGGTCGTCCTTCCAACCACTGCGGACCGATGTCCGCGAAGCGTTTACTCCCCTGGCTGCCATAGCCGAGCGCTACGGCGACGACGTCGTCGTGTTGTCCCGGCTGTACATACACGGGCAGCTCGAGGCTGCTGCCACCAAGATCGAGGCGCACCACATCGCCTTCGCTGACGCCGAGGCGTGCGGCACGGCCGGGCGCCAGGCATGCGTAGTTGTCCCAGGTCACCTTGGAAATGGGATCCGGGAGTTCATGCAGCCAGGGATTCTGCGCATGCTGTCCCGCCAGCATCCCCACCTTCGGGTACAGCACCAGTGCCAGCCCGTCCGGCGCAGCGGGCGGGGAAGGAGGAATGGGTTGCACCGCCGCAAGATCAAACGGTTTGGGCGAAACCGGGATCGGGTCGACCGTCACAACGCCGTCGTGCACCGCGCCGTCCCAGAAATCCTGAAACGACGACTCTTTCGATTGGCGCGGCCAGATCCGGGTCCGCCAGCTTTGCTGCAGGAGCGTGTACGCCGGCTGGGATTCGCCCGCCCAGGCGGAAAGCGTCTCGATGAGGCTGCGCGTCTGTCCCAGCGGCCGGATGACCGGCTGCATGACGCTGACCATGCCGGCAACCGGCTCCGCGTCGCTCCACGACTCGAGCGGATGGTGGTCCGGACAAACGAATTGCACGTGGCTCGTCGTCTCGTCGCGGTGGGAGGCAAAGCTCACGGCTAACGGCACCTTCTCGAGAGCGGCGGCGAGCTGGCTGCCGTTGGGAAGCTCGTATACCGGGTTGACCCCGGCAATGAAGAGTGCCGCAACCTTTCCGGCGGAGATGTCCGTCAGCAAGCGTGACAAATCACTGTCGCTGCCCTGCTTTTGGTACGAGGGCCGCTCCAGATCGAGTGTCCTGCCGTAGTTCCCGAGAAGATGGTTGGCGAAATTGCACACAGCCTGGGCGGCGATGTCCTGGCTGCCGCACACGACCAGGCATTTGCCACGCGCGCTCCACAGACGGTCTGCGAGATCGGTCAACGCCGCCACCAGGTGCGTGTCCGTCGGTGCCGAAGACGAGAACGCGACCCCCGCTTTTTGCGCCAGGCGTGCCGTCAGAAACGACAGGGCCGGTCCAATTTCGCGCGGGGCGACGCGGACGCGGCGATCGGCTTTACTGCCGGTAACGGAGAGCCGAGGCTCGAACTGCGCGTGGTAGGAAAACCGTGGTGGCTTCGCCTCCAGATCGCGCCCGGCGCGCCAGGCGGCGGCGAACTCCACCGGCGAGATCCAGGTGGCGAGGAAATCCGCGTCGAAACTCGCCACGACCTCGGCCCGATCGAAATGCGCGTGCGGGAGCGCGCGCACACCGTGCGTGCGCTCGTACGCGTCGAGCATGGCGGAGCAGGAAAGCGGATCAAAGACAACGTGCCGGGCATCGGCGAAGCGATCGAGGAAGCGT
>Ga0316601_100000900_pt1 | contig 13757 bp, 4 predicted proteins | sample OWC_soil_day5_no_FD_207663 | JGI IMG/M metagenome (GOLD analysis project Ga0316601, IMG submission 207663) | Wetland soil microbial communities from Old Woman Creek delta, Ohio, United States - OWC_soil_day5_noCT | ecosystem: Environmental > Terrestrial > Soil > Wetlands | place: USA: Ohio...
ACTTATTAATATGGCTTCATCAGTGCCAGGGAAGAAGGATTTTATAGATTTTGATACTTCTGCATCGCTATGCTTTGATACCCATAATTGTCCTTTATAAATGGCCCTTGTAAATTTATTTACTATCTCTGAATTTTTATCCATGTAGGATTTTGTTGTAAAGAAACAAGTATATGGAATTACGCCAGCGGACTCCCCAACAGAAGCAACTATCTTGGCCGATTTATCTTGTTCCAGCATGCTGGCAGTAGGCTCAAATAAAGCTACATAATCTCCAGTACCAGCTTTAAAGGCACCTGCCGTTGCAGTAAAGGCTAAATTAGTAATGATATTAACATCCGTACCAGGTTTTAGACCATGGTTTCTTAGTACATATTCCAGTGCCATTTCAGGTACTCCACCGGGCCTTCCCCCTATAATGGTTTTGCCTTTTAAAGATTCCCATTTAAAGTTGCTTTCTGCTTTTCTACCAACTAAGAAGGAACCATCTCTTTCTGTAAGCTGTGCGAATATTATAGGATAATCGTCTTTCTTTTGATTATAGATATATATTACTTGTTCTGGTCCGCAGAAGCCTATATCTGCATTCTTGCTTAGAACCTGCTGCATAGTCTTGTCTGCACCTTGTCCAGTGGATAGATCAATGTCTAAGCCTTCCTCTTTAAAGAAACCCTCATTTATAGCTGCATACATAGGAGCATAAAAAACTGAACGAACTACTTCATTTAGTCTAACCTTTTTTAAATCTCCTTGATTTTCAGATTTACAACCAGAAAATAGTGAGATTAAGAGAAGCAAAGAGAGAATAAAAGTACAGTAAGTAAAACGTTTATGCTTCATAAGACACCTCCAATTATATTTACATCAGTTTATACTATGAAATAAGAAGGGAATAGGTTAATGAATAGTTGAAAATATGATAAAAAAACAATCAACGTAAAAAAAGAGGCCTTTATTTTGCCTCTTTTTTTAATAGTCACAAAAGCTTTTCAATGCTTCCATATCCTTTATTCTGAAGGTAACATGAATACTGTGAAGTTAACTGAAATATATTGTCGAATAGAAATTCCAAAACTACAGGAAAACAGAGATGGTTTGTATTGGTAAGGTTGTATAATTATGCATAAGAAAGAATAAAGGGGGAAAAACATGAGAAAAATAAATAAATTAATTACAATGTTTTTAACGATTGTAATGATTTCATCTTCTTTACCGACAATGGCTTTCGCAGAAAGAATGTATAAGGAAGATATTACTAGTACAGTTGAACAACAGCAAACAAAAAGTACAGATGTAAAAGTGAAGAAAAAGGAGCCCAAAATCCTTAAGGAAATAGTAGAGAAAAGAGAAAGTAATATTAAACACTTTCTTTTGGATAATTTTAGTTATGAGGCTGTTGTCTATAATCAGCCAGTACACTATTTAGAAAATGGACAGTGGCAGGATATTGATAACAGCTTAGTGGATCCAGCCAGCAATGAAGATGTTAATAGTAACATAAATCAAGATCCTGAAAACAAATTTGGAAGTGGTACTGAAGAAGAGGGCACTAAATATGTACTTGAAAATAAAGCAAATGATTTTAAGGTAAAGATAGCTAAAAATACAAAATCATCAAAGCTTGTTAGTGTTAAAAAGGGAGAGTATGAAATTTCATGGGACTTGCCTGATGCTAATAATGTAAAAGCAAGACAAGTTCCAATTGACACAAAGGCAATAGATTCATCAATAGAAAAGGCTGTAGATGATGAACTCTCAAAGGATAAAGAAATAGAAGGTTTTTCTCCAGAGGAAAAGGCTGAGATTAAAAAAATCAAGATTGAGAATGAGAGGGAAAAGAGGCTAACGGATACTGGTTCAAAAGTAGAGTTTATAGACATATTTCCAGAGGTGGATTTACAATATGAAACCATAGGAAGTATGGTTAAAGAAAATATAGTACTTAACGAAAAAATATCAAATCCAGTATTTAAATTTAATTTAAATGTAAAAAACTTAAAAGCAAGGTTGGATAAGGATAATGTAATAACCTTTTATGATATAAAAGATGAAAGTAAGATATTTAAGATTAATGCACCTTACATGTTTGATGCTAAATACCAAGACAGTAATAAAATTAAAATAGAATTAAATAATACAATTAACGGGTATGAGCTTATATTAAATCCCGATAAAGAGTGGTTAGATAGCACTGAAAGGGAGTACCCAATCACTATTGACCCACAAGTTACTACTTCACTGGATATAAATGATATTCAGGATAATTTTATATGTACAGGTGACACAGAATACAAATGGCAAAATCAATTTTTAAGGGTAGGATATAATTCATCAATAGGTATTTGTAGATCTTATTTAAGGTTTACTTTACCAAAATTAAGTTCTGGTGATATGGTTATTAGTGCTACTTTTGGATTAGCATCTGATCAAGTACCCACAGGAGCTCAAATAAATGTTCATAAGGTGAATTTTGATTGGATTAATCAATATTTATGTTGGAATTCCAACCCTGGTTATGACAGTAAAATACAAGACTATCAAATGATGTATGGTCAAAACGTTGCATGGGATATTACTACTATTGCAAAGGAATGGTATAATACAGGAAAAAATTATGGGTTAATGCTAAAGAGCCAAGATGAAAGTGTGACAAATTCTGTTTTTGGGTCATCAGATAACTCCAACGCTGGCATTAGGCCACGTGCAGCTATAGTTTATGTAAATTACTCAGGACTTGAAAACTACTGGGGTTACCACAGTGCAAGTGCTGGAAAAGCTGGTACTGGATATACAAATGATTATAACGGTAATTTAGTATTTATTCATGATGATTTAAGTATGAATGGTAATAAAATGCCGGTAAATATTAAGCATGTGTTTAATAGTAATAATAGAGAAAAAACGAGGCCAGATGGTGATAATAGTATGTACGCTTACTATGGTCCGGGCTGGAGATTAAATATAAGTCAAAGAGTTATACCTACAGGTATTGGGGAAACGCCATATTTGTATATTGATGAGGATGGTACCTCTCATTACTTTAAATATGATGCTACAAATGACAAATACGTAGATGAATCTGGTGTAGATTTGACATTAAAAACAAGCTATATTGGTGATGGTATTGATTCTGGATATTGTATAACAGACAAAAAAGATAATAAACTTATTTTCACTAGTACAGGATTTCTATACAGAATAAAAGATTCAAATAATAATAAACTGACTTTAAATTATAATGGTGCAGTTCTATGTCAGGTAACAGACGGAGCTGAAAGGTATACTTACATAGAAAGTGATGCAAATGGTGTGCTTTTATCAATTGTTGACCCAAGTAAAAGAAAAACTAAGTTTTCATATAATGGAGCAGTACTAGAACAGATAACTTATCCAGATGGAAAGTACACTAAATATACATATGACAGCAATAATAACTTACAGACTGTACAAAATTTTGATGGAGTTAAATTAACATACAATTACTATACATCATCGCCATTTAGAGTTAGCAGTGTATCGCAAAGTCATACTAATGGAACTCAAGGTGGAACCTTAAGTATGGTTTATGGATATAATCAAACTACATTTACTGATGTAGAAAACAAAAAATTTGTATATCAGTTTAATAATAGTGGTAATACAGTATCTGTTAAAGATAATGACGGCAATGCTCAATATTATAAATTTATAGACGATGGTAACATAAAAAATAAGATGTCTTTAGAATCAAAGCTTCAAAAGGTTACTAATAATATTTTAAATAATCATAATGTTGAAAACAGTAGCTATAGTACATGGAGTGTTGATAGCTCTCCTGGTGGTTTAGGAAGTTCAACCTTTAGTGCCACAGAAAAGTATATGGGAAATCAGAGCATGCAAATTATGAATTTAAACAGTGCAAGTAATTTTCGTTTTAGGCAGGATGTAAACTTAGAAAGAGGTAAAACCTATACACTGTCAGGTTATGTTAAAACAGTTGGAGTGGATACTACAGGATTAGATACAAAAGGTGCGAATTTATTTGTATTGTTTTATAACAATGCTGGAGCTCCAGAAATAAGAAGATCTCAATACGTAGCAGGAACCAATGATTGGCAGAGAATAGAAATGTCCTTTACTATACCTAGTCAAGCAACATCAACTTCAATTCAAATATATGCAGGCCTTAATAATTCACAAGGGACAGCATACTTTGATTGTCTTCAGCTTGAAGAAGGTTTAGCAGCAAGTAGATACAATTTAGTTGAGAATGCGAATTTTAATTATGGCTCCGGAGCAATGCCTTTATATTGGAATAAAAGTGGTACTTGCGATCAGAATGATAATTGGACATCCACTGAGGGGAAAACTGCTTTTAAATTTAATGGATATGGAAATATTAACAAGAATATAGGTCAAGAGATAAATGTAAGTGGAAAAAAAGGTGACAATTTTATTCTTAGCGGATGGGCAAAAGGAGACTCTGTGCCCATGACATTGAATGCGTCAAGATATTTTGCTATAGAAGTAGGTATATTTAAAACGGATGGAACATCTCAATGGGCAGTAGCAAAATTCAATGAGGATAATTCTGAATGGCAATTTGTAAGTGAGCCTATTATTGCAGATGGAGACTACAGTAAAGTTGTGGTGTATGGATTATACAATTTAAATGCTAATACTGCATACTTTGATAGTATTAATTTATATAAAGAAGAGTTTGGTACAAGCTATCAATACGATGCTAAAGGAAATATTACCTCCACAGCAAATGCATCTAAACAGAATTCAAGCTTTCAGTATAATGGAAATGATTTAATTAAAAATGTAGATGCTAAAGGAAATCAGTTCAGTTATGAATATGACAATAATGACACTACATTAAAGAAACATAATTTAACAAAAGCTACTACAGCAGAAAATGTAGTATACTCCTTTGAGTATGATAGCAGTGGAAATGCTAAAAAAGCAATTGTTGGAGATGTTAATTCATTGTTTTTAACTTCCAGTGCAGAGTATACCACTAGTGGAAACTATTTAAAATCAATTACAGACAGTAGTGGAAACACTGTAACTAACAATTGGGATGAGACAAAAGGTACATTAAAGAGTGTTGTTGACGGAAATGAGAAATCTACCTTCTATACGTATGATAGCATGGATAGGCTACAAACCGTAAACAAAAATGTAGAAAATAATGCATTAGAAATTTTCTCATTAGACAATAATACATTAGGTTCTAACGGAACAACGACAGTAGATGAAATCGTTAAATATGAAAGCGATGCAAATGGAACATATTTTGGATCATATGACGGAACATACATTAGTAACCCTAGTAAAATAGTATATGATCTTGGTATTAATAGTAGTTCGGGTACAATGGCACTTAAATTTAAGTATGGTACAAGTGGAGATAAACAGATATTCGAAAATGCCTCGGCAAATGGAAAATTAAATTTATATACTAACAGTCAAGATAATCTAATTCTAGGTTTAGCTAATAATAGTGGTACATGGATACAGTTAATTAAAATAAGCGATGTACCTGTTTTGAAAAACCAGTGGAATTTTGTTGTATTAAGGTGGGAATATATTGCAGGAGGCTTGAAGTGTACTCTTTTCTTAAATGATAAATCCTATTCGAATACTACTAGTGATTTTAAAGAATTCTCAGGAGGAAAAACAGGAGTAGGAAATAGTACAACGGGCATATATCAGATAAACGGTTTGATTGATAACTTCGCATACTCTCCAAGAGCATTAAGTGATACTGAAATAATTTCTCTTAAACAAGGTACATTACAACCTGTTACTGGAGGAAATACTTACAACTATCAAAATGATAGACTTCAAAAAATAATACATAATGGTGTTATTTATAGTTTTGGTTATGATTCATTAGGAAATAACACTACAGTAAATGTTGGCAAGCAAAATCTAATTACAAATAATTATGATACAAGAACAGGAAAACTTTTAAGTTCTACATATGGAAATGGTCAAACTGTAAGCAATGATTATGATAGCTTAAATAGGATAAAGAAGAAAACCATTGATAGACAGGATAGATTTACTTATGATTATGATGCTAGTGGCAATCTAGCACTTTATAAGGATTTAGTAAATAAAAAAGGCATAAAGTACAATTACGATACTTCAAACAGATTAGTTAGCATATTGCAGACTGAACTAGATGACTCAAATAGTATTAAATATAGTACAACTTCTAGCAGTTTGACTAGTTATGGATATGACTTGAATAATAATTTATCTTTATTAATGGAAAGAGTGGGCCTAAATAGTTATACAACCAACTATAGCTATGATAAAGATAATAGGCCTATTGGTATAGTTTATAATAATGGAGTACAAAAAATTGCTAATCTGGAGAACTTCAGCTTGAGTGATACATTAATTGGTTCAAGAGGGACTAAACCCTATATGGAGAATGCTTTCTTTGTTGAGGATAGTAATAAGAAGGTTCTAGCTTCAGCAAGTCAAGTCAACAATTTGGTATTAAATCCTTCTTTTGAAAGCAGCACAACAAGTTGGAATCGCGGTGATTGGAAGGGTACAACTGGGATGACTAAGATTTCAAGTGACAACGCAGATGGAGGCTCAAGCTTAGAATTTTATGATAGTGATGGTAAAACAGATGGAAGTAATACAGCCACAGTAGCTTATCAATATATTGAGTTCACGTCATCACTCATTGAAGATAAGGATTATGCATTTAGTACTTATGCAAAGAGAATAGGTGGTACTCAGCCAAAACTATCTATACAGTGTTTAAATTCTTCTGGTGGCATAGTTAACGGTGCCAATTGGGTTGAAGAAAAGAGTATTCCCGAAAATCAGTGGACATATATAAATCACAAGTTTACTGTTCCGAAGGATACAAAAAAAGTGCTTATAGCAATAAGAGCAGATGTAAAGGATAAGAATGTTGTAAGATTTGATGGAGTACAGTTTGAACCAAGAAACTATGCAGCACCTTATAAGTATAGTGGTACTAAAATACTATATAACCTAGGGTTAAATAAAGATGCAGGAACGATGTCAACATGGTTTAAAACTAATACAAGTGGTACAGATAGATATATAATAAATACTGAAAGTACGACAAAGATGTTTAATTTGTATGTTGGTTCTAATGATAAATTAGGGCTAATGATAGGAAGTGGTACAACCAATACTTGGCTTAAATTTATTTCTACAGATCAAACAGTAGACGTAAATAAATGGCATTTTACAGCAATCAAATGGAAAATTGAAAATAGCCAATTACAATGTTCTATATATTTTGATGGTAATTTAGTTAAAACTGAAACAATAGCGAGTGGATTTAAAGATTTCGCCAATGGAAACACTGCTATTGGTAGTAATATTAATGGTAACTATCAATTAGAAGGAATGTTAGATCAGTTTAATTATTCTTCAAATGCTATGAGCGATACAGAAATCAGAGACTTATATCAAAGTGGTAGAGGAAACTTAATAAACTACTCCTATGATACTATCGGAAGATTAAAGACTAAAACAATCAATATATCCACTGCACCATTAAATCCAATTAAGACAACTTATACTTTTGTTCAAGCGAAGAATATAAGCACTACAGGTAATGCTATTGCTACAACAAACCAAATAGAGTCTATAATTAATAATGTAAATAACAATGATAGTGTAATAAATTACACATATGACAAAAAAGGTAATATAGAAACTATTACACAAGACAGTAAAACTATTACTTATCATTATGACGATCTTAACCAATTGATTAGAGAAGATAACAAAGTTTTAGACAAAACTATAGTTTATTCTTATGATGGTGGAGGAAATATTCAAAGTAATACAGAGTATCCATACAATTTAACTATTAGCACTGATCAACTAAAAGAAGAAACAAGGAAAATAACATTTAAATACGAAAATACAAATTGGAAAGATGAGTTAACAGGGTATATAATTGATGAGGATGGAGTTGGCCCGAGTTCACCACTGACGAAATCTATAAAATATAGTTCATCGGGAGATATAGGTAACCCTATAAATGATGGAAAATTCATTTATACATGGAAGGTGGGAAGACAACTTGAGACAGTAAGTGGTAATGGGGTTAATGCAAGTTATACTTATAATGATTCTGGAATAAGAACTAAAAAAGTAGTAAATAATGTTACAACTGACTATCATTTAGTAGGGGACAAGGTAACATATGAACAGAATGCTACTGATAAGATATATTATACTTATGACAGTGCGAATGACCTTGTATCCATGAACCTAAATGGAGTAGAATATTATTATGTGAGAAATGCTCAAAATGATATTATAGGCTTAATTGATGGTACAGGAAATCAAGTGGTGTCATACATGTATGATAGCTGGGGCAAGTTAATCAACATTAAAGATGGTAACGGTAATGATGTTTCTAATGACACAACGAATATTGGATATAAGAACCCTTATAGATATCGTGGTTACCGTTATGATAATGAAACACAGTTATATTACCTAAATTCACGCTATTATAATGCGGAGTGGGGCCGTTTTATTAATGCTGATGGTATTATAGGAAAGACAGGAGAATTGCTATCTCATAATCTATTTACGTACTGTCTTAATAATCCCGTCAACATGGAAGATGATGATGGTTTCTTACCAAGATGGGCAAAAGTAGCAATAGGTGTTGGAGTAATTGCAGGTCTTGGAATATTAACTGTAGCAACAGCAGGAACAGGAACTGCGTTAGCATGTTTTGCTATTGGTGCCTTGAAAGGTGCGGCCATAGGTGCGGCAGTAGGGACTTTATCGGGAGGAGCAATAGGTGGAGGCATAGGGTACGTCACAGGAGGATGGGACGGAGCAAAACGGGGAGCACTGGACGGTGCGGCAGACGGTTTTATGACAGGAGCAATAACGGGTGCAATTGGTGGAGGATTAACTTCAAAGGCGTGCTTTGTAGCAGGAACTCAAATTGCTACATCTGAAGGCGAGAAACCCATAGAGGAAATTAAGGCAGGAGATTTAGTCTATGCCTATAATGAACAGACAGGAGAAGTTGGTTTAAAACCTGTTGTACAAACATTCGTTACAGAAAGCAGTGAATTAATTCATGTTAAGGTTGATGGTGAAACCATAGATACCACACCAGAGCATCCTTTCTATGTACCACAAAAAGGGTGGACAGCAGCAGGGCAACTACGTGCTGGAGATAAACTATTACTTAAAAATGGTAAGATAGTAATCGTAGAAATGGTACAGCATGAAATGCTTGAAAAACCTGTAAAGGTGTATAACTTTGAGGTTGCAGATTGGCATACGTATTTTGTCTGTAATAGTAGTGTGCTGGTGCATAATACTTGTACTGGTTCTTATGAAATTACATACAAAAGTGGAAATACATATGTCGGTAAGGGCGGAGAAAAAAGAATGTTGCAATCTGCTGAGAGATATGTAAAAAAATATGGTGACGAGGTAATATCTATGAAGTGGAATCCAGCAGCATCAGAACGTGAAGCATTTATCAATGAATATATGGCAATGAAAAAATATGCTTCACCTGGTACAGCGGGGACATATAACAAAATATGGAGTCCGGGAAGAAGGTTTTATTTAAAGGAATTAGAATTATTATTTTAATAATCAGAAAGGAAGATAAATTATGCCATTTGTTGAATATAAACAAGGATTTCCTTTTACATCAGTAACTTTTCCTTATAACGTTTGTGATGCTTTAATTGTGCAGAATTTAAAATTAGAGCAGTTACTTAGTTATATAAATAATAATTGTTTAACTAAGATAAAAATTGAGGATATTGATGACTTATCTTTCTTGCAGAGATGTCCGTCGATTAGGCATATTTGTTTAGAAATAAAGTCAAGTTTCTCAACGATTAAATCCTTAAGCAAGAAAGGGAAGTATTACATAAAGACTTTAGATATATCAGAGTTATACTCGCTAGAGGATTTGAAAAGTATTGATGTGCAAGATAATGTTGAACCGATTGTAAAACTTCAACTTGAAATTGATTTAAGTAGATTAAAGTACATTGAAGATATAAGTGCAGAATTTACATTTTTGAAAAATATATCTGAAGCAACTACATTAAAATCAATTAATTTAATTGGTTTTATGTCTAAAAATAAGGATTTTAGCGAATTAAGTACTTTAACAAATTTAGATACCATTAGAATTGTAAAAGGCAATATTGAATCACTACAAGGTATTCAGAACTTGAAGAACATTCAATGTTTATACTTATATAATTTAAGATACCTTAAGGATATATCTGGATTACAACATATTACTAAGACATTAAAGGCATTAAGAATAGAAAATTGTGCTAATATAGAAGATTTTTCAGTACTTGAAAAATTAGAAAATTTAGAATTGTTGGATTTAAGTGGAAGTAATAGTATTCCGAACATAAGATTTATTGAAAAAATGAAGAGGTTAAAGACTTTCGTTTTCAGTGTGAATGTTGTTGATGGTGATTTAAGTCTGTGTAAAAATCTAAAATATGTTTACTCTGAGAAAAATAGAAAGCATTATAATATTAAAGATGATGAGTTGCCAAAAGGCATTTATGTTAGGGGAAATGAAGATATAGAAGAATGGAGAAGAACTGAATAAAAGTAAGTAGATTATATAAATATGATGTATTTGGTGAGTCTTATAGAGTAGGTTAGAAAATGATATTCTTCAGGTACTTAATGTAAGTGTAGAGCAGATAGATAATATCTAGTATTATATCTAAAGATAATATTAGTTATGGTTAATCAGGTAACATAAGTAAATTCATGGGAGCAAGGGGTAACACCCTTGTTCTTTCTTTTTTGAAGGCATAGACAATGTGTAGGGAAGTTTAAGATATATGTATTGACTAGTTATTTTAAATTATTTAACTGTAAGTGCATGTTTAGCAAAATATATAGTACTGTTTAATGTGTATAATAAAGCATGCAATTTAAAAGGCATAAATATTAATCTAACTTATGCCTATTAAGGAATGTGACATCTGTGGCTATTAAGTGTTTTTGAGATTATATCTAAATATCTAAACTTCAGGATTTTAAACAGCTATTTTTACTGATAAGGGTCGCTTTCATATTTAAATAGTTATTATTGTTTGTGTCGAGTATGTACTACTTGGATGGATTCTTTTTGAAATTAATTAACAAGGGGTTAGTATTTATACTTGTGTTTTGGTAGTAGTTCCATCTGCACCTTGTCCGGTGGAAAGATCAATGTCTAAGCCTTCCTCTTTAAAGAAACCCTCATTTATTGCTGCATACATAGGAGCATAGAAAACTGAACGAACTACTTCATTTAGTCTAACCTTTTTTAAATCTCCTTGATTTTCAGATTTACAACCTGAAAATAGTGAAATTAAGAGAAGCAAAGAAAGAATGAAAGTACAGTAAGTAAAACGTTTATGCTTCATAAGACACCTCCAATTGTATTTACATCAGTTTATACTATGAAATAAGGAGGGAATAGGTTAATGAATAGATGAAAATATGATAAAAAAACATCCAATGTTAAAAAAAGAGGCCTTTAGTTTGCTTTTTTTTAATAGTCACAAAAGCTTTTCAATGCTGTTACAAAATAATGTTAACCTGATTATATTGTCAAATGAAAATTATGGGAATGGGAGAGAAATAGACATAAAATTATCAGTAAAATTGTATAATTATGTATAAGCTTGAATAAGGAGAAAAATTGCATGGTAAAATGTAAAAAGTGGATGATAACATTCTTAGTTATTGTAATGATTACATCTTTTTTACCAACAAAGGTGATCGGAGATCCATTAAATGCAGGAGATAAAAGCCCAATTGTAGAGACAAAAGACAAGAGAAAAAAAGAACCTAAAATACTTCGGGAAGTTTTGGAAAAAAGAGAAGCTTGTACAAAAACGTTTTTCCAGGATGACATGACTTTTGAGGTTGTTGTCTATGGTAAACCAGTCCATTTTCTAAAGGATGGAAGCTGGCAGGATATTGATAACAGCTTAGTGGATGCAGCTAGTAATGAAGATATTAATAGTAACATTAATCAAGACTCTGAAAGCCAATTTGGAAGTGGCACTGAAGAAGAGGGGACTAAAGATGTACTTGAAAACAAAGCAAATGATTTTAAGGTTAAGATAGCTAAAGATGCAAAATCTTCTAAGCTTGTTAGTGTTAAGAAAGGTGAATATGAAATTTCATGGGATTTGCCTGATGCTAATAATGTAAAAGCAAGACAAGTTCCTGTTGACACAATGTCAATAGAAGCATCAATCGAAAGGAATGTAGAGGATGAAATCTCGAAAGATGAAGCATTAGAAGGTTATTCTCCAGAGGAAAAGGCTGAGATTAAAAAAATCAGGATTGAAAATGAAAAGAAGAAGACTTTAACCAATGGTTCAAAGGTTGAGTTTATAGAAATATTTCAAGAGGTGGATTTGCAGTATGAGACCATAGGCAGTATGGTTAAAGAAAATATAATAATTAATGAAAAAATATCAAATCCAATTTTTAAATTTAATTTAAATGTAAAAAACTTAGTACCAAAATTAGATAAAGATAATGTAATAACCTTTTACGATATAAAAGATAGCAGCAAAGCTGTTTACACGATAAATACGCCATTCATGTATGATGCTAAATTAAAGGATAGCAGTAATATAAAGGTAACTTTAAGTGAAACTAAAAATGGATATGAGCTTACGTTAATTCCTGATAAAGAGTGGTTAGATAGTGCGGATAGATCTTATCCAATTACACTAGATCCACCAATAGAAACCTCTCAAAATATAAATAGTATACATGATACTTTTGTATGTTCAAATGATTCAGACAATAAATGGCTAAATCAATATTTAAGAACTGGATACATGGCAGGTGAAGGTACCATGAGAACTTATATGAAGTTCGATTTGCCTCAGCTGAGCACAGGGGATATGATTATAGGGGCCCAATTAAATCTTGCGTATACTCTTGCTAATAGTAGTGGTTCTGGACAAATAAATGTGCACAGGGTTAAGGAGGATTTTTTACCTCAATACTTAACTTGGGGTAATCAAGTGGCTACAGATAGTAAGATAGCTGATTTTGCAACAATAGGGAGTCAAGCAGATGGCTCATGGATTAATTGGAATATAACAAGTATTGCTAAGGACTGGTATAACACTGGTAAAAATTACGGTGTTATGTTGGAGGAAGATTGTGGAGGATCTAATGCTGCATTTTATTCTTCTGATTGGGGAGAGCAATATTCATATGTAAGACCTGTTGTTTCTCTTAGGTACATTAACAACTCAGGGCTTGAAAGCTACTGGGGTTACCATAGCGCAAGCGCCGGTAGAGCTGGTGCAGGCTTTATAAATGATTATAATGGGAATTTAGTGTACATTCATGATGACTTAAGTATGAATGGTAATAAGATGCCGGTAAGTATTAAGCATGTATACAATAGTAATGATAGAAAAATTGATAGAATAGATACTGATATTACCGGCGGAATCACTGGGTATTACGGGCCTGGTTGGAGATTAAATTTGAATCAAAGAGTTATAGCTACAAATATTACGGCTACACCATTTAAGTTTATTGATGAGGACGGTACCTCCCACTATTTTTCATATGATGCCACTACTGGTAAATATAAAGATGAATCGGGAATGGATTTAACACTAGAGACTAATTATTATAATGGATATGATTATGGATATTGTGTAAAAGATAAGGCAGATAATAAGCTTCTATTTTTACCATCTGGT
>Ga0316601_100000901_pt1 | contig 13756 bp, 10 predicted proteins | sample OWC_soil_day5_no_FD_207663 | JGI IMG/M metagenome (GOLD analysis project Ga0316601, IMG submission 207663) | Wetland soil microbial communities from Old Woman Creek delta, Ohio, United States - OWC_soil_day5_noCT | ecosystem: Environmental > Terrestrial > Soil > Wetlands | place: USA: Ohio...
AAGGCAAAAGCAGAATTACTGGACACTTTAGATCCTGTTAATGGAGTTCTCATACTAAATGCAGAGGATGAAAATATTAAAAAAATTGATGTTAGTAAATTTAAGAAAGTAATATACTTTGGTGTTAGTGAGGAAGCACAATTGAAGGCATCAGATATAAAAACTATTCAGGATGGAATCACATTTATACTGCGATATAAAGGAAAGCACTATAGAGTTATATTACCTGGTCTAGGAAAACACAATGCGTATAATGCTATGGCGGCGATAGCTGCGGTAACAGAAGTAGGTATGGATATTAATGAAGCAATACAAGGGCTAAAGACTTATAAGCCTATGGCTATGCATTTAGAAATAAGAGAAGGGCCTAAGGGCTGCACAATACTAGATGATAACTGGAACAATACACCTCCAGCTATGTTAGCTGCCCTTGAAGTTCTACAAGAATTCGGACAGGCAAAAGCTAAAGTTGCAGTTTTTGGTCAGATGTACAATTTAGGTACAGGCCCTCTTGCAGATAAACAATATGAAGAAATGGGAAAAAAGGTAGTAGAGACTGGAGTAGATATTTTAGTGGTTATAGGTCATATTCCAAAAGAAATAGGAAGAAAGGCCCTTGAGCTTGGCATGGCAAAGGATAAAGTGATTTTTATAGAAAATGGAGCTAAGGCTTTTAATATATTAGCCCCTTATCTAAATGACAATGTTGTTTTGCTTCTTAAAGCTTGTGAGGACAATGTTACAATTTAAAATGCTTAATTGGAGAGTGGCGCAAGTCGCTTTCTTTTTTTAGTTTTATTATTAGCAAATAGATTTCATCTGCATAATATGTACTAGGTTCCTATTGGGAAATATTATACTGAGCAAAGAAGCTATGGGGTGATGAGTTTGATTTTGATAGGAATGCTGCACCACCGGAAGGATCCACGAAGTGTACAAAAGTCTTATGCCTATGCAGCAGTTGCTAAGGCGGAGGGAGCTGAGCTTCTATATTTTTCACCTAAATCAGTTAATTTTGATGAGAGAAAAATCAATGGTTATATGTATATAGATGGAAAATGGCAACAGGTTGAGAGTGGTTTTCCTGATGTAATATATAATACAGGAAGTCCGGAAAAGCTAGAAAAATCGAAGGAGATAATTTCTAAGTTAAAGGAAGAGGTTCCTTTTACGACATATTCAATTGGAAATAAGATGAGAGTTCAGAGAAGATTAGAGAACTATGGAGAGTTTTCTAAATATCTAATCCCTTCTGAAAATATTCATTCCACAAGAGGTTTTTTTAGTTTTTTAAGACAATATGGCAAGATAGTATTTAAACCTGTAAATGGTCACAAAGGACAAGGGATAAGCTTCATAGAATCAATTCAAGATAAATATCATGTGCTCATCGGCAGTAAAAGCTATATTTTTACCTTAGATGAGATGAAGAGTTTTGTATCTAATAACTTGAACCAGGAGCCTTATCTAGTACAACCTTATATTAACTGTAAAACAAAAGAAGGGATAGCCTATGATATTAGATTGCATGTACAAAAAAATGGTGAAGGTAAATGGGTGATTACAGCTATTTATCCACGTTTCGGATGCTGTGGAAGTATAGTGTCTAACATTAATAGCGGTGGTTCTACTAACTATCTTATTCCTTTTTTGAAGCAGGAATTTGGCGATGAATATTATGAGGTTAAAAAGTATTTAGAAGTTTTTTCACTGCAATTAGCAGAGCATATGGATAAGATTCAGCAGGAAAAATTTTCGGAATCCATAGATGAGCTAGGAATTGACGTAGCCCTTGATGATATGAAAAAAATATGGATTTATGAAATTAACTGGCGACCTGGATGCCCACCTGCTTTTTATTTAGAACTAGATGTAGTTATAAATACAATTAGATACGCAATGCTTCTTGCAAAAGAGCATAGAGGAAATTAATGTTGTGAAGAAAATTTATTATAGAGGTGAAAAGCATGCTTTTAAATGGGGAAAAGCCCATTATAGCAGTTACGGGAAGTGCAGGAAAAACTACTGTTAAGAATTTAGTAGCTGCTATTTTAAGAGAAAAATGGGTTGTATTTGAATCAAATGACTATAATAATACAACTGAAAAAACAAAAGAGCATGCACAGAGGATTAGTTTTATACACCGAGCTGCGGTAGTTGAATATGGAATGGCCTATCCAGGTGTTATTACTGAGCATTGTAACATTCTTAAACCTAATATAGGAATAATTACTAATATAGGTCTTGCTCATATAGGGAACTTTCAAGGCAGCATAGAGCAGCTAGCAGCGGGTAAATCAGAGCTGGTGAAAGGTGTATCTGAAGGCGGAATGTTTTTTATTAATGGTGATGATGAGAATTCAAAGCTTATTCCTGTTAACACCTTTAAGGGAAGGCTTTTTAAAGTTTCTATAGATTCAAATTCAGATTATAGAGCTACAAATGTAAAGTATTCAGAGGATGGAATGGTTTTTACTGTTACCCTAGATGACAAAGAGTATTCATTCCTTTGTCCTATGCTGGGGAAACACAATGTTTATAATGCTTTATTTGCTATAGCAGTAGCACACCAATTGGGCTTTTCTCCATTAGACATGCAGAAAGGACTCAGAAATGCTAAAACTCCAGAGCATAGACTGACCATCCATAAATTAACAAATGGAATAATTGTAATTGATGATACTGTTCATGCTCATCCAACTGCTATGAAAGCTGCATTGGACGTGCTGGAGGCTGTAGGAAAGAAAAAGAAAATAGCCATTTTGGGAAGCATGCCAGAACTTGGGGATAGAATAAATGAATATCATGAGGAAATTGGCAGGTATGCGGCTACCAAGGACATTGATTTTCTTTATACCTATGGAAATGTTTCAGTTAATATAGGTATTGGTGCAATATGTGCAGGCTTTCCAATAAATAAAGTAAGTCATAAGACCCCATTATATAGAAAAGTAATGCACCGAGAGCTAATAAATATGATTGAACCTGGAACTGCCATTTTAATAAAGGGCGCTAGTCGCTTGGATATGTATGAAACAGTACTCTTTTTATGTGATTATTACAAATGAAAATAATAGAGTATAGGTATTTCAAAAGGAGTTATTTAAATGAAAACAATAGTATTTATAGGAACTCAAAAATCAGGATCTAGTCGTGAAGCAGTAAGGGCAGCTGAGGAACTAGGATACTATACCGTACTATTAACTGACAAAGCATCTTATCTAGAAAAACGAACCGAGTTTCCTGATGTTCATCTTATGCAATTATGCGATTTGAATAATATAGAAGAAATTAAAAATATTATAAGACAACTTATGATGAAAGCTCTTGATATTGCAGCAATCGTTAGCTTTGTAGATCCCCATTGTAAGACTGCAGCTATGGTATCTGAGGAGTTTGGTTTAAATCATTTTACTACCGATGGAATTTCTAAAATGTTAAATAAGATTGATTCAAGGCAGGTACTTTCAGATACCACTTATGTCCCTCGTTTTGCTACCCTATTTGATAAATCAACTCTTTCTAAAAGTGAAGCTAAGGATTACTTGCCTATGATTATGAAATCTCCTAGCTCTACAGGCTCTAAAGATGTATTTAAAATCAATAGCATGGAAGAGTATAGCCGATATTTGGATAAGCTTCTAGATAGATATCCAGAAGAGCAAATATTGGTTGAAGAGTTTTTAGATGGACCTCAATATCTAGTTGAAACCCTTATAAATAAAGGAGAATTAAAAATTGTAGCGGTTTTAAAGCAGGAAATTACCTTTGATAAAAGATTTATTATTACGGGATATGAGCTATTGATTGATTTAGATGATAGCTTTTATAATAAGCTAAAGAAAGCAGTTGAAGATATAATAAGTAGACATGGATTAGTCCATGGGGCCTGTCATTTAGAGATGCGTCTTGTAAAAGACCAGTGGAAGCTTATAGAAGTTAATCCCAGAATCTCTGGTGGTGGAATGAATAATATAATCAAGGCAGGTCTTGGCATAAACCTAGTAAAAGAAACAATAAAAATATTGGTTGGTAAGGAACCTAATCTTACTCCAAAATATAAAAAGTATGTCTTCGCACAATATGTGATAGTATCAGAAGCAGGAATTTTAGAGAAGATTATTGGAAGGAATAAAGCTTTAAAGTCAAAGGGAGTAAAAGAAGTGTTTATAAAACCAAGAAAAGGTGCTCTCCTTGTACCACCTCTCTCCATGGGAAATAGATATGCATATGTTATAGCAACAGGTAAAACTGGGGAGAAGGCAAAGAGGAATGCAAAGCTTGCTGCTTCACAAATCAGATTTAAGCTTAAAACTTCATCAAAAAAAGCAGAAAACCAAACTAATACAGTAGAAAATCAAATTAATAAAGTAGAAAAACAACCTAATATTATATCTGTTCCAGAAAACTTAGGAAAACCTAAGTGTGCTAAAAATATAATTTGTAGAGATAAGGCGGCGGCTAAAAGCTTTGTTTTAATGGTAAACAAGTATCTAAATAATTATATAAATTATTTTGCAGAGGAATGGCATATAGTTATTGATAAAAAGGACATGTTTAAACTTAATGTTATTGATACTAGTGTCAATAATCATGAATAGTATAAAATGGGAAAGTCAAAAGGGGAGCACTAAGTGTACTCCCCTTTTTAAAATTTATCTAGTTGAATTTTGCTTCTGGTTGAATTGGAAGCGGTTGCCACCTCATCAGAATGCTTACAGGAAACGCAAGCTTTATCACAGCATTCTACATGTATCATTATATTAGTGTTTTTTAATGAAGCTTCTATGCTTTTCTCAAGAGTATCACAGATATCATGAGCAGCTTTTACCGACATAGTTGGTGGCATTACTAGATGTAAATCTACGTATTTCTTACTGCCAGATTTTCTTGTTCTTAGATCATGGTAATTGCAATATACATTTTCATGCCTATTTATTTCAGTTTTTATTATATCAACTTCCTCGTCAGATAAGGTTACATCTAAAAGAGGATTAAAAGCAGTTTTTAATAACTCAAAGGATTCTTTTAATATAAAAATTGCAACCAGTATAGCAACTACAGGATCTAAAAAGTTAAGGCCAGTAACCCATATAAGGAATAGACCAAAGCCAACCCCCAATGACGTATAAACGTCTGCTTTTAAGTGAAGAGCATCTGCTTCTAGAGCAATGGAATCTTCTTGTTTAGCAACCTTATATAGCTTTTTAGATACTAAATGATTTATTCCTGCAGAAATGAACATAACAATAAAACCAATACCTATAGATTCAATTCCTTCAGGATGAAGAAGCTTCTTGACAGCCTCTACGATTATCCATATAGATGCAACAAATATAAGAAGAGCTTCTATTACACCAGATATATTTTCAACCTTTCCGTGACCGTAAGGATGATCCTTATCTGCTGGTTTATCAGATATTTTTACTGAGAAGAAAGCAATTATTGCGGCTAATAAATCCATAGTGGAGTGAATAGCCTCTGAAATTATACTTACTGAACCAGTCAAAATTCCTACGATTAATTTCATAATAATTAAAGATGTGTTTGAAGCAATTGATAGCCTTGCTACCTTTACTTTTGCAGTCATGATTTATCCCCCTATAAAAAACTATTATCAATTGAAAGACTTACAAATAATATACTACTCTGAAATAGGCTTGAAGTCAAGATTTGGGTATAAAAATCAATATCAATTGAGAATGATTTACGTTGTTAATTTGGATGCTGTATTATGTCATGTTTTTATGCAGAAAAAAGAATTAATAGTAGTGTATGATAACTTCTATAAAAATATATCTGCTAAATTTTTTCGCTAAGATAAAAAATAATCAGTAATTTATATCATATATAGTAACTTAATTAGGAATTATATAAATGAGAGGTAGCTACAGAATATTGTTACAGTATAGTTTTAAGTAAGAGTTTTTTGTGTAAAAGACAATGAAAAGGGAGAATTTAAAAATGAAAAAATTGTTTTTAAAGTTTAATATAAAAACATTTGTGACAATATTATTAGCAGGAACATTATATGGTGTTATTGGCTTTTTTGGATTTCCTATAGGGTCAGATATATATATAAAACCTGGAGTAGCCTTTCTTGCAATTATTGGAGCGGCCTTTGGGCCAATAACAGGTTTCTTAGTTGGGTTAATTGGACACACTATTACTGATGTAATAGGGGGATGGGGAATTTGGTGGGGCTGGATTATGAGCTCTGCTATTATGGGTTGTTTTATGGGACTAATATATACTTATAATAATTTCAATATTAAAGAAGATAAAATTAAGACAAAGCATATAGTTTATATGGTTTTATCAGGAAGTATAGGAATTGTTTTTGCTCTTTTAGCGGCAGGAGTATATGATGTATATGTTATGAAAGAACCTTTCATTAAAATTAAAGCACAGGTAATAAGTGCTATCGTATCAAATTTACTTGTGTTATGGATTTTAGGAATTCCATCAGTTTGGGGGCTTTCAAAGATAAATAAGGAATAGTTACCGGCACTTAACAAGTAACATGAACAAAAGTGGCTTATGCCACTTCCCTTCAAGGAATTTAAAATTTAAAATGTAGAATGTAAAATTATTGTTGAAATTCCTATGGAATTTCTTTAATTATATTTATTTTAAAAAACTCCTTTGGAGTTTTTTCCTTCATTTTCAATTTTGAATTTTACATTATTACTTATCCACAACTTGAAAATCTATAAATTCCTAGTAAGAGATATAAGCGTGGCAATTAGCCACGCTTTTTAACGCTACACAGTCTATTTTAAGACCTCTGCAATATTGAAGCCCAGAGTTTTAGCTTCATTTACATCGAAGGCTTTGTCTATATGCATACAATAAACCTTATTTCTGTACTGAGGTTTAATAAGATTACATAGAAGATTTAATGATAAGTGAGCGTTACCTGGATAATCTAGACCACAGGTATCTTGATAGAGTTCATCATAACCGGCCTTCTCTAAAAGTTCTATATCCTCTGAGGTTATATGATGACTATCCCCACTATAATAGATAGAATTATTGTTATGTTTTATTCTATATCCGAAGCAATCAAATATCCTAATATCACTGATATTTTTCTTTTCACCGTAGTATACATTGTCAGAGCTGTCTTTAAAAATATCTACATGATATGTAGAAACTTCCTCAAAGGTTAGATTTAGTTCTTCTAGCTGTTTATTAGGAATTACATTATAATGCTCCTTTGACACTCCTTGGAGCAGCAGTAATTTTTCTAGGTTTTCCATATGAGGATAATAAATATTGGCTTTCTTTTTAAGAATAAGGGAACAATAAAAAATTAAACTGCCTAGGCTTCCTGCATGATCTGAGTGAAGATGAGTGATAAGTATATTTATATTGTTTATGTTATCTAAAAGGTTCAATTCTAATATCTTTTTAAATACATCTTCCCCACAGTCAATAAGCAGCAAGCTATCAGTAGCCTTTATATAGGCAGAAGTATTTCCTAGCTTAGTGTTAAAGGCACTTCCAATTCCAAGAAATTTTAAGGTGTTCATTGTCATCCATCTCCTACTGTATCATAGTTGTTACATAATATGATTTACATAATCTATTATATTAATTATGTTACCACAATATTTAAAAAAAGCATATTATTGAAAAAAGAGCTTCGCTAGAATAAAAACTATTAATTTTTAATATATTTTACCATTAGTATTTAGGAATTTGTTCAAGTTAAGGAGTGGATGTGGCAAATGATTTTTAATTATCCTAGCTACTTTTGGGGGAATAATAGAGAAATACCACCGATCCAGCCGAATAATCCTACAGATTCTCAAAGATATGAGCTGATAAAATACATTTTGGCATCCTCTAGGAGAATAGAAGATTTTCAAAGCATAGTGCAATTATTAAGTGCTCCCGTTAAAAATAAAGAATTATCATCTGCAGGGAAATTTAAGGGCGTGAAGGTTGCAGTTGTTGGGGGCGGCCTAGCGGGATTATCAGCTGCATTTGAATTAAGAAAGTTTGGAGTGAATATTACAATTTTTGAGGCGTCAGAGGATCATATTGGTGGAAGAGTGCATACCCATTATTTTAATAAAGATAAAAATTTATATGGGGAATTAGGAGCGATGCGCATTCCTGCATCCCATGAAACTACCTGGCATTATATTAACCTTTTTAAATTAAATACTCGACCTTTCATTCAAAAAAATAAAAATGCCTTTATATATGTGGATAATGAACGGACTCAAAATGATCCTGAAGGAAAAAATATTAAAGAGAAAATTTATCCAAAGTTTCAACTAAAAACTTGGGAAAAAAATTTGCCCTGGTCAAAGCTTAATAGTTATGCATTAGAAGAACACTTAATAAACTTACATGTTTCATTAAGAACTGAAATTTTAAGAATAAGGAATAAATATAGCTCTCAATATCTTAATTTAGAAAGGCTTTCAGTACGCCAAGCTATGGAAGTGCTGGGGTTAAGTGAAGATGCTATAAACCTTATTTCAAGCGTTGATCCTATAGTAGGCTCCTTTCTTTATAATAGCTATAACGAAATTTTACAAGATATTTATCCGGTAAACTTTGCATATTTATATGAAATAGTAGGAGGGATGACAAAGCTGCCCTTAGCTTTTTATAATTCTTTAACCTCTAATAATCCAGAGGAGTATGATGGCATACCGAGTAGCATGCTGGGCAAGGTAAATTGGCGAAGGGGGAATTGGGTTGAAGGTATATATCAAAGGGAAAAAGGAGGAAAGGTTGCATTAAGTTATAAGAATAAACACAGTGATAAAACCTACATGGAAGCCTTTGATTACGTTGTTTGTGCTATCCCATTTTCTACACTTAGAAATATAAAGATAACCCCATTGTTTAGTAATAAAAAAATGGAGGCTATAAGGGAAATAAATTATTCTAACGCACAAAAAACTCTTTTTTTGTGTGACAACCGTTTTTGGGAAAAAGGGGGTGTTAATGAAAAAATTATTGGAGGTATTTCCTTTACTGATAAAATAATAACATCTATAGTCTATCCTTCAGATCATGGACTTGATATGTCAGGAGTGCTTTTAGCATCATACAACTTGGGTTTGGATGCTGACCGGTTAGGAAGCATAACTGATGAAAGACGTATTAATATTATTAAACGTCAAATAGAAGAAGTACATGGACTAGAATATGGTTATTTAGATAATATAGTAAAAGAGTTTGTGACCCGTGAATGGAACAAGGAGCAATGGGCTTTAGGTGCGTTTTCAATGTTTTTTCCTGAGCAAAAACGAATTTATCTATATGAGATGCAAAGGCCAGAGTATGATAATAGAATATTTTTTGCTGGGGAGCATATATCCTGTAATCATGCTTGGATGCAAGGGGCACTATATAGTGGTATCACTGCTGCTAACAATTTAATTGATTATTTAAGAGGAAATAAGTAAGCTCCAGAAGCCAGGATGGATGCATATGCATCCATCCTGGCTCTTGTTATTTGTTGTTAAAAAGTAAAATTTAAAGACATTACTAGGTGTAGATATCCGAAAATTCAAGATGTATTTTTTCTATTTTTTCATTATTAAAAAGCTGGGATTCTGAGACAGCTAAAGGTTCATTAGTTAACACTTTTGTAGGAAGAATAATTAGGAATTCCGTTCCTTTATTTTCTACGCTGTTTACAGAGATTGCACCTTGGTGTAATTCTACCAGAGACTTAACAAGAGATAGACCTATTCCACTGCCTTCATGAAATCTATTTAAAGAGGAATTCACCTGTCTAAATCTGTCAAAAATAATGTCTTGCTTATTTTTAGGGATGCCTATGCCAGTATCTTTTATAGAAATGGTGATACTATCCTTGTTATCAAATATTTCTACGATAATTCTCCCATAAGGCGGTGTGCATTTTACTGCGTTAGAGAGTAAATTTAGCATTATACGTTCCATCATATCAGCATCACAAGCAATTATTTTTTCTTCAACGTTGCTATGAAATTCTAAAGTTATAGAGTTACTTTTAATATAATCTCCAATAGATAAGGTTATATCCTTTATAATCGTTATGATATTATTGTTTTTAAAATTCATTTGCATGAACCCTGAATCTAATTTTGTTATATCAATTAAATTATTAATTAACCTGAGCAATCTATAGGAGTTTTGTTTCATCGTTTTTAAATATTTACTAAAGTTATAGCAATCTTTACATTGATTGCTAGTTTGATAAGAAGACATTAGTTGGATGGCGCATGATAGTACATTGAGTGGTGTCTTTAGTTCATGTGATATATTTGAGAAAAACTCAGTCTTCAGCTTATCATATTCTAAGGTTTTATTTAGTAAGGAAAGGTTTTCTTCCATTACAGCTTTTAAATATTTTTCTGTATTTTTTCTATCGGTTATATCTCTAACTATTGTCATTGAGGCAAGGGTATCCTTAAAAGGAATTCTCTTAGAAAGTACATCTACATCAAGTACAGTTCCATCCTTTTTTAAGATTTTTGTCTGAAGGTCAGTAATAGAAAGATTATTTTTTAGAAAATGGCTTAACTTTGATTTTACTTCCGCCTGACAATCAGGATGTATAAAATCCATAGGTTTTTTATTGAAAATCTCATCTGCGCTTGAAAAACCTAGAATTTTTGCCCCAGCATTATTGGAAAATAAGTTTCTATCTTTAGTTTCAAGAAAAATAGCATCAGGAGATAGTTCTACAAGTGTTCTATATCGTTCTTCGCTTTCACTAAGTTTTTTTTCAGCTGTTTTCTTTTCTGTAATATCAGTATTTATGCCAATGATAGAAAGAGGATTTAAATTATTATCATAGATAATTTTACCTCGTACTAGAAACCATTTATATTCTCCATTCTTCGATTTAACCCTATATTCTATTTCGAATTTAGTGGTTTTACTATCTAAGTATTGTTCAAGTGAATTTAAAACCTTTTCTAAATCCTCGTGGTGTATCAAGGCTGTAAGCTGTTCCATGCTATTTTCTAACTTGCTATTATTATATCCTAATATTTTTTTAAGTTTAGGGGAAATGTATATTTCATTTTTTATAATATTCTTTTCCCAAATTCCATCAGTTAAGTCATCTATATCTATGTCAAAGTTTAAGTTAGAACTTTTATTATTATTTTTTATAATATATATATTTTCTCCAATAACATTATTCACAATTTGCCCCCCTGTAGTAAAAATTCAAATAAAAAAGTTTTACTAAAAAGTTTATTAATATATTTATTCTAGAAAATAATTGGTATTCCTCTATAATTTTACAAAATAATATGTTAAAAAATAGCCTTTTTTCTTAAAATGTGATTTTAACTTTTTTTAGAATTAATTAAATTGATTTGGGTAAAATATATTAGATTGTATAAAAATATATTTTACTTGGGAGGAATTTAGTAATGAAGAAGCTTAATAAATTTATGGCAGTAGCAATCGTAATTGTTTTACACTTTGGATCAATGGAATTTATTAAGACAAATGCAGAAACATTAAATAGCTTTTCTTTCATTTCTGCCAATAAACCTTTAAAAGAGGAGTATAAAATAAATTCAAGATTTAGTGCAAAAAAACTTAGGCTAAAACGTAATACATATATACTTGATTATAAACAGGAGGATGTAAGTGGAGATAGTATAAAGGATGATGTGCTTTTAGTAGGTGTAAAAAAAGATGGTTCCAAAAGTTTGTTTTGTGAGGATATAAATATAGTAATAAAGGATGGAAAGAACCAAAAGTATACTAAGCTGTCACTAGGTAAAATTAATAGTGGTTATAATGGAAAGCTTTTTTTAGGAGACTTTAACGGAGATAAGATAGCGGATATCTTTATTGAAATAACCAAGGATAAAGAGCATGAAGACGCCATTTGCAGCTTAATATCCTTTAAGGACAATAAACCTATATATCTATTGGATCCGATGAAGTTTGGTTTAGCGTTAAATTTTCAAATAAAATATTTAGATGGATTTAAAATTAACATTATAAATAAGGTAGCAAACAAGGAATATCCTATTGATATAAGTAATAAAAAAGAAGATTACATAAAAGCAGGAATATACGACGAAACAGGGAAGCTTATAAATGAATTACATGGCAAATGCTATGGAATTAATGAGTTAAAGCCTGTAGATGTAGATAAGGATGGAGTATTTGAGCTTGAGGGACTTCAAAAACTATGTGGAACTAACGATAAAGATTCACTTGGCTATGGTAGATCTTTGTGGAAGTATAATAAGTCCAGATTTATACTAATCTCTATACAGGTAGAGCCTATTTAACGCTATAGGAAATTTTAGATTTCCCGAAGGGAAGTGGCGCAAGCTACTTTTTTAAAACCTAATATATATAAATTATTAGTAATATAAGGCAGGGGATTAAAATAAAATAGTACTAGTGAGAATATATATATATGGAGGGTTCATATGGGATATAAGCTAGTAAAATTTAATGTAATTCCAGGAGAGAATGAACAAATTGATGCAATAATTAAGGTTCCTAGGGAGCCTAGAAGCATAATTCATGGTGTTGTTCTAGATGAATGTAATAGACCAGCGAAGGATGCGGTAGTAAAGCTTTTCAAAATGAAAAAGCATGATGATCCAAGATGTTTGGAGCCAATAACACATACCTTTACTGATGATTGTGGGCAATTCTTATTTGGACCACTTTGCCCAAATGTAAAGTATGTAATAAAGGTATGGATTAACCATGTAAAAACTAGAGAACTTATAATTAAACCAGACGGCTGCGATAATCCATGTATCGAAGATAAGGAGTCAGATGACTTTGAGTACGTTGCTGACCAAGAATAGTAAGGGAAAAATAAAATATTGTGTTACCCATTGTGACCAGTGAAAGGAGGAAGTGATTTTCCTCCTTCTTATTATTTGTACATATCTTATTAGGAATTACCATCCATACAATTGAGCTGAAAGTCTCATCCATGAAGCACATCACAATTAATTAAATTCTATAGGTACTATCATTACAGGAGCCACATAGAAATAATTAATTAGTGGGAAAATATCAACACTTATTAATTTTATGAAATTGAGAGGATGAAGTTAATGGATATTTTTCTAAGCATTATGATTATGTTAGCAGCAATAGGATTTTCGAATATAGTGAATCATATTTTGCCGGTTATTCCTGTGCCTCTCATACAAATTGCATTGGGGGTTGTAATCGCGGTGATACCTGGAGGGATGAACATCCCCTTGGAGCCAGATTTATTTTTTGTATTATTTATTGCACCCCTGCTTTTTAATGATGGAAGAAATGTGTCAAGAGCGACTTTATGGGATTTAAGAAAACAGATAGTATTACTTGCTCTCGGCCTTGTATTTTTAACAGTGTTTGTGATTGGCTATTTAACACATTGGCTTATTCCATTCATTCCGTTGTCAGCAGCATTTGCATTGGCCGCCGTTTTATCGCCCACAGACATAGTGGCGGTTAGCGCCATATTAAGCAGGGTCAGTATGCCTAAAAGTATTATAAATCTTCTCGAAGGGGAAGGGTTAATGAACGATGCATCCGGTCTTGTTGCCTTTAATTTTGCTGTGACAGCCACTGTAACTGGTATATTTTCATTAGCGGATGCCAGTTTGAGTTTTTTTATGGTTGCTATTGGCGGTTTTGTGGGTGGAACCGTTCTGGCTTTTTTTATAATTCGGCTAAGGATCTTCATTCGGAGATTGGGGATGGAAGATGTGACGATTCACATGCTTATTCAAATTCTCACTCCATTTAT
>Ga0316601_100000902_pt1 | contig 13752 bp, 12 predicted proteins | sample OWC_soil_day5_no_FD_207663 | JGI IMG/M metagenome (GOLD analysis project Ga0316601, IMG submission 207663) | Wetland soil microbial communities from Old Woman Creek delta, Ohio, United States - OWC_soil_day5_noCT | ecosystem: Environmental > Terrestrial > Soil > Wetlands | place: USA: Ohio...
TTGAGGTCATAATTAAAATTACATTTCTAAAGTCTGCCTTCTTTCCTGTGTTGTCTGTTAAGGTTGCATAATCCATAAGCTGAAGGAGTACATTTAAAATATCAGGATGTACCTTTTCAATTTCATCCAAAAGCAACACGCAGTAAGGGGTTTTTCTTATAGCTTCAGTTAAAAGTCCACCTTCTTCATATCCTACATACCCCGGAGGAGCACCAATAAGCCTAGCTACAGAATGCTTTTCTTGATATTCACTCATGTCAAATCTTACAAGCGGCACCCCTAAATTAGAGGCTAATTGCTTTGCAATCTCTGTTTTTCCTACCCCTGTAGGACCAACAAAGAGTAAGGAAGCTACTGGTTTTCCTTCTTCATTGAAGCCCGCCCTAGAACGCTTAATAGCTCTTACAACAACGTCTATTGCTTGATTTTGACCAAAGACTTGTTTTTTAATCAGTCCATCTAATTCCTTCAGTTTTTCAATTTCGTTAGCGTTAACCACGCTTTGCTCTGGTATTTTAGCAAAGGAAGCTATTATCCTTTCAATATCCTGCTCTGTGATTTCAACTTTTTCATCTTCACTTTCAGCATGGAGCCTTGCATAAGCCCCTGCCTCGTCAATTACATCAATAGCTTTATCTGGTAAGAATCTATCATTAATATATTTAGCTGAAAGCTCGGCAGCTGCCAGTATTGCTTCCGATGTATAAATAACCTGATGATATTCCTCATATCTATCCTTTAATCCCATCAATATATTATAGGTTTCATCCGCAGTTGGTTCTTGTATTTCTATCTTTTGAAATCTTCTTGATAAAGCTCTATCTTTTTCAAAGTATTTTTTATATTCTTCATAGGTAGTTGACCCTATAAACCGGAGCTTTCCATCTGTTAAAAATGGTTTTAGTATGTTGGATGCATCCATTGATCCTGAAGAAATAGAGCCTGCTCCTACTACCGTATGAATCTCATCTATATAAACTATAGCTTTTTCCTGCTTTTTAATTTCCTGCAGTACCTTCTTAATCCTCTCTTCAAAATCACCTCTGTATTTAGTTCCTGCTATTAACGCCCCCATATCAAGAGAATATATTTTACTGCCCTTTAATATGTTTGGAACTTTATCTTCTACTATTAGTCGCGCTAAGCCCTCTGTAATAGCAGTTTTTCCTACCCCTGGATCGCCTACATGTATTGGATTATTTTTAAGCCTCCTTGCAAGTGTCTGAAGGGTTCTCTGAAGAATATCCTCTCTTCCTATAAGTGGATCTATTTCTCCTCTTCTAGCTTTTTCTGTTAACTCCACTGCGAAATTATCCAGAAAGCCCACCTTTCCTCTGCCTTTATTTCTTCCTTTAGCTTGTTCGTCACTATTAATCTCTTTCTCGCTATAATAGTCATCATCTATAAATTGGTCATTAAAGTCTTCTGATTGCTGATCTTCGTCTATATATCCTTCAAGGGAATCTTCTTCCTCATCATTGTCATAATCATTAATATACATAACAGATATGCCATGAGATATATAATTTAATATATCTAATCTGCTTATTTCCTGCTTCTTTAAAAAATAACTTCCAAAGGATTCTTCCTCATCATATATTGCTACTATAATATCTCCTATATTTATTTCCTTTTTATTTGCAGAAACTGCATGTAGCTGTGTCCTATACAATACATTACTTAATCCTAAGCTTTGTACTGGTTCTTCAGCCTCTACTATCATAATATGCTGAGAGAAATATGCCTCAAGATCTTCTTTTATTTCCTCTACATTACCACCGCAGCTTTCTATAATATCTACACCTTCATGAAAAAACAACGAAGCATATAAAACATGTTCAGCTGTAAAATATTCATGATTATTGGTTTTTGCTTCATTATAAGCAGCAGCGAATATTTCGTTTAAAACATCATTTAACTCCATAATTACTCCTCTTCCATAGTTAAGTTTAACGGAAATCCACTTTCTAAAGCCATCTGTTTAACCTGAGCGATTTTAGTAGCTGCTATATCTAAAGTATAAACTCCCACTATACCCTTTCCTTTATTATGTACATCAAGCATTATTTTTGTTGCCTCTGGCACCTTTTTATGAAATACCTTTACCAATACTTCTATCACAAATTCCATAGTAGTATAATCGTCGTTATGAATAATAACCTTATACATTTTAGGTTTTTTAAATTTTGTTTTTATGTCTTCTTTAAAAATTGTCTGTTCAGGCATTCTCTCCACTCCAATTAATCAATATAATTAATAATAAAATAATTCATTTACATATAAGATTATTATAACATAACTTCTTATTAATTCTGAACATCCTTAATTTAAATATTCATTATAATAAAAAAACAGGGCAAAAGCCCTATTTAAACTTTTCTATATTTCTTTAATGCCAGTATATTTAAATAGATAAATAACAAGGCATACCCAACTAAAATAAGTGTTGGCACAACTACCTCACTTAACCCTTTTCCTCGTATCATAACCTCCCTCAAAGCCTCAGCACCATAGGTTAATGGAAACACCTTTGAAAGGATATTCACCCACTGAGGTGCCTCCCTTAAATCAAATATTCCACTAAAGAGTATTTGAGGAACTATTATAACGGGTATAAACTGAAATAATTGAAACTCATTTCTAGCAAAGGCTGACAGCAAGGTCCCCAGTGATAAGGATCCAGCTGCTAAAATAAGATTTATAATTAATACCGCCCAGAAGCTTCCCTCATTTGCAACCTTTAAACCATACACCATAAAGGTTTGTATTACAATGGTCTGCAATGCTACAAAAGCTCCGAAGCCTAAAAAATATCCCCATACTATTTCACTTCTTTTAAGAGGGGTTGCAAGTATTCTATCTAAGGTCCCACTTATTCTTTCTCTAAGGAAAGATACTCCAGCAATTAAAAACACAAAGAAAAATATAAAAAACCCCATAAGCAACGGTGCAATGGAATCAAATAATTCCATTGTTTTAGGACCATATAAATAGCTTATTTCAGGTTTTTGTATTATAGGTTGCTTTATGTTTGTAGTTTTAGCTGCCGATCCCTCTAGTATAGCTTTGTTATCTGATAAAACCTTATTAATTGTATTAAGTACTAGCTTTCTTATACTTGGGTCTGAACCTTCCACTACTATACTTGCAGTATTATTAGAAAATTTTATATAAGCATCAGATTTTTTGTTTTTCAAATTATCAATTGCTTCCTCTTCATTATTAACTGTATTCACCGTTGCTTCTTTGTCTAACATTGATACTAACTGAGAAGGTGCTGATACCAAATCTATATTAGGTTTAGAGGTTGAAGAGGTTAAAATAATATTTAATAAAAAAAGTACAAAAATAGGTGCTATAAACATAAGAGCGATTGCTCTCTTATCCCCTAGTATTTGATGTATTAATCTTTTTGCAACTGTTAATGTCCTCATTTTTATTCCCCCTTCACCCCGCCAAAATGTAGAAAGGCTCCCTCAATAGAATCCTTTCCTGAGCTTTTCTTTAGTTCTGCTGGAGTTCCCATAGCTATAATCCTGCCCTCTCTAATTAATGCTAGCCTATCACATTTCTCTGCTTCATCCATAACGTGAGTAGTAATTATAATAGTTACTCCCTTACCTCTTAATCCTTCAAACTCATTCCAAAACTCTTTTCTTAGCACAGGATCTATTCCCACAGTAGGCTCGTCTAAAATTAAAAGCTGTGGATTATGAATAAGTGCAATGGCTAAAGATAATCTTCTTTTCATTCCCCCAGAAAAATTCCGAACGTATTTTTTTCCATCCCCTTTAAGCTGTACAAGGTCTAAAACCTCCTCAGCCCTTTCCCTTGCAGCTTTTCCCCTCATACCATAAAGAGAGGCGAAAAATAACAGGTTATCATATGCATTTAAATCCTCATATAGCGCATCTGACTGTGCCATATAACCTATATTAGAAACAACCTTTAAGCTTGGCATTTCAATATTAAATACCTTTACTTTACCCTTTGAAGGTTCATTCATTCCCACTATTGCCTTTACAAGGGTTGTCTTTCCCGAGCCAGATGGCCCTAATAGTCCTACTATTTCCCCTTTGCTCACTTCTAGATTCACATTATTTAATATTACACTTTTTCCAAACTGTTGTGTTAAATCTTTTACAGCAACTATCATCTTTTCCCCCATCATTTCCCCCTCACTAGGTAACTTAAGCTTGTTATCTGCCACTGGCAAGTTATCTTTAAATTCCATAATTTATTATAATTATACCATAAGATTAATAATCCCATCTAATTTCTTATGAAGCCGGCTTAGCTTTACGCTGGTTAATAAAAACTACAATTAATATAATGGTAGCATAAAAGAAGTTAATTAAGGTAAATTTATCAGACATATAACTTACAAAATGTCTTTTCACATTTTCATCAGTTAAAAATAATGATGAAATTACAAATATAGGTCCTAATATTAAACATATCTTTCTTCTATCAAAATTGTTAAATATATTACTGGTAATATAAGCAGATGAATAATAATCTATTGAAATAGATTTAAAGGTAGCAAAGGTCCAAAAGAATACAAAGGCGTATCTAAAATTATTTAATGTTGGAAGCCTGAAGCTTTCATTGACACTTACAAAAGGCCAAAGATTCTTAGTTACAATATCTGGTCCTAAATAGTATATAGTAATAAAGGTTACCCAAGTAAATATACATACACAAATAAGAACACTAATTAATCCGCATTTCTTCAACTTCTTTTTATCTGAAATAAAAGGATATAATAAAAGTATACACTCAATTCCTCTATAAATATCCAATGACTCTATCCCAGCTGAGAATATGTTCTTTACACCCGATCCGAAAAAAGGCATTATATTGTATAATGTTCCATATTGAAGTGCTGTGGTTGACATTAACATAAGTATCAAAACTAGATAAAAAACAAACTTGCTAACTCTTGCTAGAACTTTTATACCCTTATAGGCCACATATCCACCTAATAGTATACCTATTAACGCTATTTTTAGAGGACTTAAAAAGGTTGATGAATATATCCTAACTAGATTACTATATGCAGATAGAGCTAAAACAGCTTGAATTAGAAATTGTATTAAAAACATAGCATTTAAAAAGGTTCCTACCACATTGCCAAAGCATTTTTTGCTGACTGCCAATATATTATCCTTAGGAAAAACCTTGCTTAAATATATTGCAATGAAGGTTATATATAAAGGATAAACTACACTTATAATTATACCCATCCAACCATCCTGATTTGCTATCTTAACAACACTATTTGCCATATATAGAGTTCTAAGTCCTACTACGGAACCCACTATAATATAAACCAACTCGGAATTTGTTAACAAATTATCTCTTTCCATTTTTCACACTCTCACATTGTAATATCTTTAATAATCTCCCCGTCCATATTTATCTACATTTACCTCTACCTTTACATCAATCTTAGAATTAGCAACAATATCATCCCAGTCCACTCCAGTTTTTCTTCCATAGGTAGCGCACCCCACCAAGCCTAATTCTAAACAATCAACCTTATATTGGTTTTTCATCTTATCTATAAAATCCTTGCTCATTTCCTCTATATGCTTAGCCATATCCTTTTCAAGCTTTTCCTTTTGTTCTAGATCTTTAGAAAGATTTTTATACATTTCATTTGATGCTACTTCACCGTTAACCTTTAAGTTAATTGTAAATTTGTACTCCCCATCTTCTTTAGTGCATTTAACATTTCTTTTTATCTTAGCTTTAAGATCAATATATTCTTTAGGAGACTTTTGTAAGGTTAATACGCCCCGGGATTCCTTTTCTCTTAACATATTTAATCTTCTAGTATCCTCCATATCTGTCTTAGTAATCATCTTACCATGTTTAAATATAGCTAAGCCTGTAATTTGAGGTTTGTTTTCTTTGACGTCAATATAAGGTAAAACTACACTTTTTCCCTCGGATTTATCTCTTACATACAAATCTATTATTTTGTAATCATCTCCAAAAAAGTTGTAATGAACAGAATTATTCACAAGCTTTTCTAAATAATCCATTACGCTTTGATATCCATCGATCTTCAGTTTTACAATGTCCTCTGCTTTACCTTCACAAACAACCGCCCAACATCTATCATTTATCATTGGATTTGTGGTTAATATATTTATTATATTATTTAATCCAAATTCAGCTATCTCCTCTGAAATTATATGAACTCTTTCAACCCCAAAAACAAGCTTTCTTTCTAAACTGGTATTTCTTTGCTGACGGGTTTGCCCCAAGGTATTTCCTGTTCCAGTATACTCAACAGAAAAAGATTTATTGTCTCCAAAGCTATAAATAGCCAAGGTTACTTTATATAATGCTTCCCCAGAGGTTTTTCGCTCAATGTCATAGCCCGTTCCTGCAGGAAGAGCCAATTCCTCAACAGGATCTGACTCTACCTTTCCGTAATAAGGTACTAGAACAACAACTAACAGTATTGTAATAATATATTTTGTATACTTCAAAAGCTTTTTTACATCGATTTTTTTCTTCATTATGGCTCTCTCTCTTTTCTACTGTTCTTGTCCTTATTTCTTATCTTTTCTTTAAAATCTGTCTGTCTAGTTGTGTTTTTATTTGCTAAAAATGTTGGTCTTTTATTCATCTTATTCAGCGGTGCTCTAATAAATATATCTTTTAAATCTGTCCACTCAAAATTAAAGTAAGGAACACCAAAACTGTCTAAGGCGGATAAATGAGCTAATAAAAAAAACCATCCAGCTGCCATTCCAAAGATACCTAGAAAATTTGCTAAAACTAGCATTGGAAATTTTATAAATCTGACAACTAGTGACATATCATAATTAGGTATTAAAAAGCTGCTTGCAGTGGTAATTCCTATAACAAATAATGAGGATGGACTTACGATTTGAGACTTTATAGCCGCATCTCCTATGATAATACCACTTACTACGCTCAAAGTTTGCCCTATTTTGGTAGGCAGCCTAATTCCACCTTCCCTTAAAATTTCAATTACGATTTCTAATGTTAGCAATTCAAGGAAAGGAGTCAATGCAATTCCTCTTCTATATTTAACAATTGGGGTAATAAAATTTAAAGGAATTAATTCTGCATTGAATTTAAGTAGTGTAAGATATACAGAAGGCATCGTAATAACAATAACCACTGCAATTACCCTAAGTATTCTGATAAAGGAAGCCATAATAGTCCTTTCATTATATTCTTCAACTGCCTGAAAAAAATCAAAAAATGAACAGGGTGCTATACTAACAAAAGGAGTACCTTCTACTACAATTGCCGCTCTCCCCTCCATTATCAGCGCTTCTACTTTATCAGGTCTTTCTGTGCTAATAATTTGAGGAAATATAGTTAATCCATGATACTCTATGTACTGTTCAATCTGACCTGACCCCGTAACTGCGTCTACATCTATAGCCTCAATACGCTCTCTTATTCTTTGGATTACTTTATCCTCTGCAATGTTCCCCATGTAGATTAAAGCTATTCCTGTTTGCGAATTCCTTCCTACCACAAAATTTTCAATTACTAAATCTTCACTTTTAATTTTTCTTCTAATCATACTTATATTAGTGCTTATATTTTCAACAAAGCCTTCCCTGCTGCCCCTAATTGCAATTTCATTTTCTGGTTCTCCAATAGATCTATACACACCTCCAGGGGTATTTATCACAATAATATCTTGTACATTGGCAATAAGTAATGCTGTCTTTCCTGACTTCACAACCTTAGCGGCCTCATTTATATCAGTTTCAATTTTTGTATTTACCGCAATATATCTTTTACAAATATACTCTGCAATTTGTTCTTTTCCACTCAAATCTTCTTTTATTTGAAGCATTATTGGGTTTAATAAATCTCTATCTACTATGTCATTATTTACTAGTCCATCTATATATACAACTGCTGCTTCTAAAGGCTGTTCTAGCCCTAGAAGTAATTCTTTTATTACTACATTTGGAGTGCTGCCTAATAACTTTCTAAATTGAGAACTTCTTTCCTTAATATTTAAGTTATCCATACTATCACCACTCTTGCATAATATTGCTATTATATTTTTAAACTAAATAACTTTATTTATTCAACAATAAAGTTTTATGGTGTAAAAAAGTCCTAGGTGATTAACCTAGGACTTTACTTATCTAATATCTATATAAACTTTTAAATTATTTTGAAGTCTTTTTTATATAAAAGTACACTGGTAAACCAGTAATCATTATTCCGATTCCATATAATGCATTTGTTGTGTTAGTTAAGATAGTACTTACTAGAACATATACTCCCCCAATAATACCTAATAGAGGAACTATAGGATATAAAGGAACTGTGTATGGTCTTTCAATGTGTTTAAATTTAGTTCTTAATATAAATATACCTGCTACTGCCATAGTAAAGAATATCCATATTACAAAGGTAGCTAAGTCTGTTAATATATCAAATGAACCTGATAATACATACAATGATGCAAGTATAGACTCAACCACAAAAGTATTTAGTGGTGTAGAATATTTTTCATTAACTTTACCTAAAAAGCCGCTGAAAGGAAGCATTTTATCCTGTGCCATAGCAAAAGGTATTCTTATACCTGTCATTAAATATCCGTTTAATGCACCAAATATAGAAATTATTATACCAGCAGCTATAAATGAAGCACCTCCGCTTCCAAATAATGAAACTGCTACGTCAGATGCTGCCTTCTTTGAAGCTACAACTGCTGTCATTGGTAAAACATTTATTACAGCCACGTTGATTAATATATATACAACTAGAATTACAGAAACCCCTATAATTATTGATCTTGGTATATCCTTCTTAGGATTCTTTAATTCTCCTGCTATACTTGAAACTCCTTGCCAACCATCATAAGCCCATAGTGTACCAAGGATAGCTGCTCCAAAGCCTGCTGAACCTGTAATAGTTCCTACTGCTGGTGCTGCGAAGCTGTGCGCCTTTCCCATTAATAAACCGCAGCCTATTATAACTACTATAGGTATTAACTTTCCTATTGTAGCAAACAACTGAATCTTTGCTCCAAATTTAGTAGATATTACGTTAATAGTCATTAAGAAAAATATCATAAATATTGCTAGTAATTTCTGCTGCATACCAGTCATTGGTATAAAATATGTAGCCTGAGTTGCAAAAACTATTGCTAATGCTGCCGTTGCTCCTGGCACATATATAACTGTTTGTACCCATCCGAATAAAAATGCAAATATATCTCCATATAACTCTTTAAGATATACAAAGACTCCTCCTGTTTTTGGTATAGCTGCCCCAATCTCTGCTAAAGTAAGACCTGCAGCCATAGCTATAACACCACCTGCTACCCATGCTAATATTCCCATCATAGGTGAACCAGCATTTTTAAAAACTATTGATGGCTTAAAGAATATTCCTGAACCTATAACCATACCTACTACAAGCATGATAGCTTCTATAAGTCCAATAGTCTTTTTTAAAGTAACATTTCCCTTTTCTGTAGTTTCTGCTTGCTTTAATGCTTCCATAACTAATCCCATCCTTTCCTAAGTATCGCCCAAATACTGCTATAAATTCTTCTGTGTAAAACGTATTCATGCCTTTTTTCGACATAGACCTTGTTATTATATAATATTTTTGTGGCGTGTTCAATGTTTTTTCAATTAATTTATTCTGTGATTTAAATAATTCTAAAAGTAGTTTTTTTAACAACCTAACTCTATGAAATTTTCCTAGTTGCTCATTCATGGTTAATACTCATGAATGAGCCTTAATCCAACCTTAATTAGTTACTAATCAAAACTTTATCCACATACTTTTTACATTTCTCTAAGAATATCTCAATATTCCTTTGCTCTTCTCTTTCCTTTTCCTCTGTCATTTCACCTCTACCAAGTCTATCACACAAAGAAAGTAGAGCTATTTCATCAATTGAAGTTTCTTCTGACATTTTCTTTATATCTGCGAAAGGCAAATCTTTCACCACAAAAAGTATTTGCATGTGCCATCTCACCATTTTTGACACTTTTCTCACGAACCCGTCATCTCCAGAAAATTCTCTAAGAAATTTTGCTGACATTGTTTCTCCCCATTTATCATGATCATAGGAGGTAATCTTTCCTCTTCTAACCTTAGTAGTGGGGGTCTTTCCCAAGTCATGAAGAAGTGCTGACCACATAAAAGCCCTCCTATCCTCACTCTTCTCTTTCCTTTCTGCTGCATTATCTACTACCATCATAGTATGATTCCATACGCTGCCCTCCGGGTGATGCTGAGGTGATTGATCTACCGTTATTAAATCCCCAAGCATAGTAAATGGATATACATCTGTGAATAGCTTGTTTTCTTTTAGCAAAGCATTAAAATATTCAGATGGTCTTCTATCTTCCATCAAATGTTTGTCAAATTCTTCAAAATAATTTTTTCCTTCAGCTTTATCCATGATGATGTTCTCCTTTAATCTTATTCAGTGTTCCTCTGTAGTTCTTAAATTTATTATTAGAAGAAATGGACAAATGTATTCAACGAATTATCTCCTCAAAAAAGTAAAACGCGGAAAGGCTTTAGTCTTAAACTTAACCTTCCGCGTTCAATATTACCCTTCATTATGCAACTTCTTAAATTGAAAATATAGCTTTTAGTTCCTCGTATTTATCATGTGTAAGTAGTGCATCTTTATCCGTATTTTTAAGCTTTATTATATATGTCCATCTTCCATAGGGATATATTTTATGAAGCATAGACAAGTTCACAATATAAGATTTATGACTCCTAAAAAATTGAGTCTTATCTAATCTCTGTTCAAGCTCACTTAATCCTTCTGAGGTTGTATAAGAAGTATTAGTTGTATAAATAACAGTGCTTCTTTCCTCTCTTTGAATTATTATTATATCATTTACATCTATAAAACTTATGCCCTCTTTATTTTTTATTAATATTTTATCTAACCCTTTTTCATATCTAATAATCTTAAATATAGCTTGTTCATCTTCGCCTTTGTTGATAGCCTTTATTCTTTCCATAGTTTGAAAAACTCTTTCAATTTTAAAGGGTTTTACAATATAATCAAAGGCATAAAGCTGAAATGCTTCAGACATAAACTCATTATGACCTGTTGCAAAAACAATAATTATTTTAGGATTAATATCCAAAATTCTTTTTGCACACTCTAACCCATCCAATCTAGGCATCTCTACATCCATAAATACAACTTGGGGGCGTAATTTCTCAACAAGAGAGAGGACAGCTTCTCCATCCTCTGCCTCTCCCACTACTTGAAATCCTTCTACCTTTTCAACTGCTTTTCTAAGAACTGTTCTCATACCATATTCATCATCACAGATTAAAACCTTAAGCTCCACACTATCCCCGCCTTCTAGTTTTACACTTTGGTTTTCCTAATATTTCAGAATATATTATAGCCTGAGCAAGTTTTTCATTATCAAGCTGGAAGGAAAACTCTTCCTGTTTAAGCTCTTCTCTTATATCACATTTAACATTGTCTTCTCCATTTATGCTCGTTAATGAATTATTCTGTCCATCCATCATGGATTGTGGTTCTTCATTTTCAACGCTTGAATATTCTGTATAGAAATCATCAACAGACTCTTCACCAAATAATTCATAATTTGACGTTGTATAATTATATCCTGACCCCTTCATCTTATACACCTACTTTTGATCCTTCATGTCCTTATAATCACCTGAAGTCTTTAGTTGAGACTGCTGCTTATTTGGCTTTGAGATAGATTCTCTCATTTTAGTATCGGCAACTATATTCTGCATATCATAATACTCCATTACCCCTAGTTTACCTTCTCTTAAAGCTGTTGCCATAGCTCTTGGAATTTCTGCTTCTGCAGCTACAACCTCTGCTCTCATTTCCTGTTCTCTAGCTACTGCCATTGCTCTTCTTTCCTCAGCCTTTGCCTGGGCAATATTTTTATCTGCTTCAGCTTGTAATGTTTGAAGCTGAGCACCAATGTTTCTTCCTACATCTACGTCTGCTATATCTATAGATAATATTTCAAAGGCAGTACCCGCATCTAAACCTTTTGATAATACGGTTTTTGATATAGCATCTGGATTTTCTAAAACCTCTTTATGAGATAAGGAAGTACCTACTGTAGTAACTATACCTTCGCCAACTCTTGCTAAAACTGTGGCTTCACCAGCACCACCGATTAATCTATCTAGGTTAGCTCTTACTGTTACTCTTGCCTTAGCTAAAAGCTCAATACCATCCTTAGCTACTCCAGATACATTTGGAGTTTCAATTACTCTTGGAGTAACACTCATTTTAACTGCTTCTAATACGTCTCTTCCTGCTAAATCAATAGCCGCTGCTCTTTCAAAAGGCAGCTTTAAATCTGCTCTGTGGGCTGCAATTAAAGCATCAACTACCTTACCAACATTGCCACCAGCAAGGTAATGTGCCTCTAATTCATCTACACTAATATCCATACCAGCTTTAACAGCCTTTATAAGTGGAAGCACTATTTTACTTGGTGAAACCCTTCTAAGTCTCATGCCGATTAAATTACCTATGCTTACATTAACATGAGCAGCTAATGCTGAAATCCATAAAGTAATTGGAACAAATGTGAAAAAGAATACAAGTAATACTGCTATTACACCTAATATTATAATTATACCTACTGAAGTACTTGGCATAAAAAATTCCCCCTTTTAACTTTTTTTCGTTTCTTTTACTACAATTTTTCTGCCTTCTACCTTTATAATTTTTATTTCCTTGTCTTTAGCTATAAACTCGCCTTCAGAAACTACATCCAGTTTTATTCCATTAATATTAGCAGTTCCTGCAGGTCTTAAAATAGTAGTTGATATTCCCTCTTGCCCTAAAAAGTAATTTAAATCCTCTGTTCCTATATACCCTGCCTCTTTCTTCTGAGAAGCGTGTAATACCAAGGTTTTAGACAGCCGGCCTTTGGTCACAGAATTTAAAACCACAGTAAGCGCAAATCCTATAATAGCAATAAGGATTATAAGCATTATTAATATATCCATCAAGTTCCTTGCAGTGATAACTATTCCAATTAGCAATAGTACTGCGCCCGCAATGCCTGGCACTCCAAAACCTGGATGAAACATTTCCACAACTACTAATATAAATCCTGATATGAAACATATTGCTGCAACTAGATTTATATTATAAATGAAGCTTACTGCTTCCATTTTTTCACCCCCTTATTTTATTAGCTTATATATATACAATACCTCTTTAAAAAGATTTTCAAATACATAATGTACGAAAAATACATTTTCTTGTTCAATTTGTCGCTTTTATATTTATTTAATAGATACCCACCCTTCAAAGGTAGTAAATCTTTCATTACTTTCAACTTTTATATCTCCACCATATTCATTTAATATCTCTTTACTAATTGCAAGCCCCATGCCTTCACCCTTATCTTCTTTAGTTGTAAAACCCACCTGGAAGATCTTGTCCATAATTTCTTCATCTATCATAGGGCCATTATTCTTTATTCTAAAGCCATATACCTTTAAATCTTCAAAAAGCTCTATTTCTATAACTTTATGACCTTTTTTCTCACCAAGCGCATAAATACCATTGTCAATAATATTTCCAAGTATCCTGCAAAACTCCCAAGAAGGCACCCTTAGCTCCTTAAACTGTGAAGTTATATATAACTTAACCTCTATTCCACGTTTTTCACCATATAATCTTTTAGCCTGTAAGAGTGCGTTTATAGCAGGATTAGAGGTTTTAAG
>Ga0316601_100000903_pt1 | contig 13746 bp, 8 predicted proteins | sample OWC_soil_day5_no_FD_207663 | JGI IMG/M metagenome (GOLD analysis project Ga0316601, IMG submission 207663) | Wetland soil microbial communities from Old Woman Creek delta, Ohio, United States - OWC_soil_day5_noCT | ecosystem: Environmental > Terrestrial > Soil > Wetlands | place: USA: Ohio...
ACGAAACTCTGCAATATAGTGGGGTATTTCTAAAATATCAGCTACTCTCTTAGCATCTGAAACAAATTTTGGTTCTATTTTATTCCCTTTATCATCATACTCATCAAAGAGCACCATTGTAATACCGATTACTTCATAACCTTGTTTTTTTAAAAGATAGGCTGCAGTAGTACTATCAACTCCTCCACTTAGTCCTACAGCTACCTTGTTTTTGTTTAATTCCATCATTTTCTCCCCTTTAGACATTTTCAGAAAAATAACTAGTCAGTTTGCTAGTTTTCTTTTAGATACTTTAATTTTTAATAATTATATTTTATCATAAATATAACTCTTTAAATAATAAAAAACTCTATTTCATAGCAATTGCATGTATACTGTTTTATTTTATGTCAATAATTGTAAGATGTATTTGTAAATGAAAGGAGCCGTTTAATGAAAAATAGTATTAAATTAAGCAATGATGAAACCCTAGTTAAAGAGTATATAGAAAGAGGCAAAGGACTTTTTAATGATGGAGAGATTGAAAAAGCATTCAAAGATTTTAACAAAGCCATTTTCCTCAACAATGAATATGCTGAAGCTTATTTTGTCAAAGCTCAAGCTCATCTTGAAATGTATGAAGCTTACGAAGCTGAAAACTGCATAAAAAAATATCTAAAGCTAGTTCCTGATGATCCAAAAGGTTACTGGAAGTTAGTTGATATATATGATTTAACCGGTGATTTTGATAAATGCATTTACTATTGTGAAAAAATTCTTGAAATTGATAAAAAAAATGCAGGAATACATTTAAAAAAAGCAGAGTTCTTAGCTCTTCTTAATGATTTTAAAAAAGCTATAGAATGCTTTGATGCTTGTCTAGAACTAATCCCTAATTTTTATGATGCACTATGTGGCAAAGCTAGTGCGCTACTCTCCCTTCGTAATAAAAAAGAAGCACTTGAAATATATAGCAAAGCCATTGAAGTAGATATTACTAAAAGTGCTGCCTATTTTGGAAAGTCTGAGGTATATATGGCTATGGGAAATAGCATAAGTGCCTTAAGATTTGCAGAAAAATCATATGCAATAGAGCCTGAAAATGAATGGTATAAATGTCACTATACCGTATTAAAAAATATGTGCATAGATAGTAAATAATGAAATGCTCCCACTTATAAAGTAGGAGCATTTCATTATTTACAACAGTTTCTCATTAATTCCTGCATTGTTCTTAAATGATTGTCATAATCTCTTACAATAGCCTCTACTTCCTTCATTAGGCTAGGATCCAAATCCTTATTTTGCTTTATAAACCTTTCACCTTGTTCCATTCCCATTTCCATAGCAGCTGTAGCGCGCTCACACACTTCAAAATCAGTATTTACAGGTATAAGTTTAATCTTCTCAAAAAAATCTGCCATAGTACCCATTACTCCAAGAGTATCTGCCGCATTACCACCTAGATTTTCTATCCTATGGGTAATTGCCTCTTCGTGCCTTTTAAAGGATTCTATAATTTGAATTAGCTCATTTTTGATAGCTGGCTCTTTAGCTTTATGGAGGTAATCCTTAAAGGTAGTGCCTCCCATGTGTATGCCTTTTAAAAATTTATTCATTTCTTTTACATTATCCATTACAACCATAATCTCACCTCAGTTTATTGTGAGCATTTGGCATTCATATTATTCATGCTTCCTTTTAAATTACCCCTCCAATTACATCAAGTGGGTCAGTTTTTCGAAGTTCCTTAATAGGTGCAATTAAACTTAAAAAGGATACAAAAATCGGTATAAATAGTGCTATTATAGCACCAGAAATACTCCACATTGGAATGAATTTACCATTTGGATAAAGTACGGTTAAGTTCAAAATAAAAGCTACTAGCGTACTTAATAGTATTCCACCTATATATCCTAGTAAACATACAGTGGAATTTTCCTTCCAAAGTTTAAAATAAAGGGCTGATTTTTTATAGCCTATGGCTGATAATACTCCAAATTCATATTTTCTATTAAGGAAGTTAATATAATTCAAATTCCCAAGAGATATACATAGCACAAGAATTATTATCATATTAAGCATATAGGATAAGGCATTCATAGAATCAAGCATTTTATCTATTTGCTTTGACTCACTGTAATAATCCATAATCAAAACATTTTTAGGTGTATTTTTAGATAAATAGTTAATTAAATTTTTATCCTTTATATCTTTAACCGAGAAAAGTATAGAGTGATTTATTACTGTATCTCTAGGAATAGCTCCATTATTACTGCTGATTAATGCTAACATTACTGGACCATCTGTAATGCCTGAAACTTTAAACTTCCCCTTTATTGCATAGCTAGAAGATATCTCTGAACCAATATAATCTCCTATTTTAAATTTGTTTTGCAGAGCATATTTTTTAGGGATAATAATTTCATTCTTATTTAACCGTGGAATGCTGCCTTCAGTTAGTTTCACATTAAGAGTAGTAATAACCTGCGATATATCCTTTTCATAAATATTTAAAACCGCAATGCTCATGCCACCAAAAATACCATTATAGTGAAGATAACCAGGTTCACTAATCAATGGAACAATATTGCCTACATTATTATCCTTAGTTATTTTATCAAAATAATCTTTGGGAATAAGCTCTTCATTGTTGCTAGATACTATTGTGTATTTTCTAAAAAGATTAGTATCCATCAAATTTGCCATTTCACTAGTGCTTTTACTCACCAGTGAAAAAAGGTAAATTAATAACACACTCACCATCATAGATATTAGTACTGGTAATGCTTTAGAAATATTGTTCTTAATATACTTAAAGGTTGATAGCGGATTCATTGTATCCCTCCATTCCTTTTTTCTTAATTGAAGTAATAGCACCGTCCCATATATTAATAATATCATCTGCATTGTCAAGTATGGAAGCATCATGTGTTACAATGATAACTAGGGCATTATTTTTATATTCATCTAGTAGCTTCATTACTTCTCTTGCACTAGAATGGTCTAAGGATGCAGTAATCTCATCTCCAAAAATTACTTTAGGATCATTTATAAGAGCTCTAGCAATTGCTGCTTTTTGCCTTTGCCCACCGGATAATTGATGAGGCTTTTTACCCGCTAAATGTTCAATGCCAAGCTTTTTTAATAAACCCAAAGCTTTTTCTTTAGCTTTCATACTATTATCATTTATTGGTGTTAACACGTTATCTAGCACTGTCATATAATCTATAAGAAAATGTCTTTGAAAAATAAAACCGAAATCTTTACGCCTGAGCTCTGTACTTTTAGAAATGGATAATTCCTTAAATTTCATATCCTTGTAGCTTATGGTGCCTGATGATGGAATTTTGAGTCCTGCTAATGAATATAACAATGAACTTTTACCACTGCCAGAGGGCCCCATTATACCTATTAATCTATTGCCTTCCAAGGAAAGATTAATATTTCTTAGAGCATAAGTCTGAATTTCTTTTCCCATATCATATATTAAATTTAAATTTTCTACTTTAAATAACATAACAATTCACTCCTTTTTATATTCCTTCTATCATAACTATAGGATCTAGCTTACTTATCATTCTGTTTACAGGTATTAATGTAAATAATGTTGTAAATAATGGTACATACAGTGCCATAAAAAAACCTTTTGAAGAAAAATGTACTGAAACTGCTCCAATAGCTCCAAAGGCTCCATCATTGATTAAAATAGAAGATAACCATCCGAAAATTACCCCTAGAATAAAGCCTAGTAGGTTTATAATAAGCACTTCCCAAAATGCTTTTTTCATTAGTTCCTTCTTGGTATACCCCATGGCATTTAAAATTCCAAGTTCCTGTTTCCTGCTAAAAAACTGTACATATTTAGAACTACCAACGGAGATAACCATCACTATAACAGCAAGCATACAAATCATATCTAGTGTACTCATGGTTGATGCCACTTCATTATAACTTTTAATGTTTTCACTTAAAGTCATAACTGCTACTTCTTTTTTAGGAAAGCTTAGTAGTAAATTATCCACTTCGCTTACTTTACTGACCTTTGGAAAAACTAATATAGATTTTTGCACTACAATTGTATCATTGGTATTTGCTACGGTTATTGTAGTGTTATAAGGCATAAATGATAAAAAATCGTTCCCTTCAACTATTCCTACAACGGTATACTCGCCATTTAAGGTATCATCTTTATCAATGGAATTTCCTATTTTATCACCGAGCTTTACCTTCTTATTTTTTGATACTCTATAATCTAAAGCTACTTCTTTATGATTTTCTAGGGGTAATCTTCCTTCTTTCAATATTATGCTATGCTTTTTCATAACATAATCTATATCTTCAGGTCTTATACCTAAAATTGAAGCATTAGTAAAACAGCCAGGTATTCTATATCGTGTTTGATATGCAACAAAAGGCATTATATTTTCTACATTTGGATTATCTTTAAGCATGGTTAATATATTGTCTGGTACAGGTTTATCTTTTTCAATACTTTGTATAGTCATATGATTTTTATATGGGTTTACATTCAGCTCATACATAGAGTCTCCTAGAGATTTTACAAAGGTCTGCAGAACGTATAAAAATGAAACAGCTACTAATATTGATATAGTGGAAGTAATAAGTTTTTTCTTGTTATTTTTACTATAGCTCAAAGCTGATAAAGGCTTCATTGTAATAACTCCTTTCAAAACATAAATTTTATGATTTCCTTATAATAAAATAATACCAATTCTTGGAGTAATATAAAAGTAACCGTGGTCACAAAGTAAAGTGACCACGGTTACATTATGAATATATGTCTATTCCTCCAGCAAGCTCTTAATATATATTGCCGCTGCAGTTCTATCAGAAATTCCTATTTTACTATATACATTGCTTACATAGTTTTTTACTGTACCGCCAGATATATATAGGGAAGATGCAATTTGCTTATTAGTAAAACCTTGGGCTAGCATTTTTGCAATTTCAATTTCTTTTTCTGAAAGCCCTAAAGAATTTAACAATTTAGCTTCATCTTTTTTATCAGATTTTTCTGTGTACTCACTGTAGTCTTTGGCTATTTTCCCAGCAAGTTTTATAGCAATTTTAGAGGGTAATATGAAAGCACCCTTGTAAGCATCTTGAACTGCTTTTGTAAGTCCATCCCCCTCTATATCCTTTAAAATATAACCGGTGGCACCATTACTTAAGGCTTTAACAATAAATTCTTCGTCATCAAAGGTAGTAAGAATAAGTATCACTATATTAGGATAAGTTTCTTTTATTAATTTCGTACACTGTACTCCATCCATATTAGGCATTCTTATATCCATTAGTACCACCTGTGGGCTTGTTTCAGAGCATAATTCTAATGCTTCCACCCCATCCTTTGCCAGTGCTACTACTTCTATATTTCCCTCTAATTCTAGTATTGTCTTAAGGCCATCCCTCATAAGGGTTTGGTCATCTGCAATTAACACTCTTATCTTATCCATAAATACCTCCCCAAAAATAAATCATCATCGACCATGCTACAATATTATTATATTTTTTCTAAAAGTTATTGCTGACAGACTTTAGCATAAGGAAGCGTAATGAGTAATTCTAATCCCTCTTGCACATCAGAATTAATATCAAAACTTCCTTTTAGGTCATAAACTCTATCTCGCATAGCTCTAAGCCCAAAACCGTAGTTTAACGTACCTGCACCTACTCCATTGTCTTCAAGAGAAAAATATACTTTATCTTCTTTTTTTATAAGCTTAAACAAAAAAGCAGTGCTTTTACCATGGCGAATTCCGTTAGTAAGGCCCTCTAATAGTGAAGATAAAATTACCTTTTGTGCTTCTTCAGTTAAATTTAATGAAGAATCTATTTCACATTTTATTGTCACTTCAGAATGTAGCTGAGTATCCTTAATTACCGCTTCCAAAGAGGGATAAAATTCTAATAATTCATTACCTTTTTCAAGCACACGTACAGAGGTTCTAATGTCATTAAGACCCTTTCTCACTTGGCTTTGTGCTAGAGAAAGTTTTTCTAGTGATAAATCTATATTCCCCTTCATTAGTCTTTTGCTAGCCTCTATTTCTACTAAAACTGTAGTTAGTGTATGTCCTACAGTATCATGAATTTCCCGGGCTATTTTATTTCTCTCTTTTAGAATAGTCATAGTCTCTAATTTTTCATAGGCATCTTTTAAATTCATATATATGCAGTCTTTTTCTAATTTCTCCATAGTTATTTCTTTTAGAGAAGCTTCAATGATTTCAGTTTGCTTCAATAAATATCTTACAAGGAAGAATATCAAATAAATCATGCAAAAGATCGGTAGACTTAAAAGTATTTTCACAAAGACCATAGCATATTGAAAATTCACCATAATACTTAAAGATACGCAATAAAGTACAAAGGAAAAAACTGAAGCAATTATGCCAAGGGCTAAACTGAAGTTTAGGACAATATCTTCCAGCATAAAATAATATAAGCATAAAGATATATGAGAGTTATCATATAGATTAAGTATAAAGATAAATATAAAATCTATTGTTAAAGAAAAATAGCTTAGATTTTTATGATTTTCACTACCATATATGAAAAATGCTCTAATAGTGTAAGAGGTTAAAAATAAGAAAGTTAAAGTAACAATTATTAATTGATGCTCTACGTTATAAATTGAAGTTACTAAAAATACTCCAGTAAATAATATATAATTAATAATCAGCAAAATATCCTTAATCTTATTGCTCATAAAATACCTCACAGATTTAAAATAGTATTATTACTTAAATTTACAATAAAAAGGATTTATTTGCAAGTATAAGCTAATATTGTAGCTTCGAAAATTATGATTTATTCCTTGATTTCAAAAAGTCCAAATATCTCTTCCTCGCTTAAAGCTGCAAAGCCTTCGCCGCTTGATAGTTCATCACCCATAAGTTCTGATATTAACTTTTTCTTATCTTCTTGAAGTGCTAGAATCTTTTCTTCAATAGTACCCTTAGCAATAATTTTTATAACTTCCACCACATTCTTTTGTCCTATTCTATGAGCTCTATCTGTAGCTTGTTCTTCTACTGCTGGATTCCACCAAGGATCAAAGTGAATTACTACGTCCGCAGAAGTTAAGTTCAGCCCCGTTCCTCCAGCCTTTAAACTTATTAAAAACACAGAGCTTTCACCCTCATTAAAGGCCTTTACCATATTCATTCTCTTCTCTGAAGGTACCGAACCATCCAAGTAACTATAGGATATTCCCTCTACAGTAAGTCTTTTGTATATGTTCTTAAGAACAGAGGTGAACTGTGAGAAAACAAGTACTCTATGACCCTCCTCTATGCTCTTATGAAGGAGTTCCACTAGCGCCTCTATTTTTGTGCTACCACCACTATAATCATTCATTAGTACTGTGGGGTCTAGACACAATTGTCTTAGCTTTGTTATATATGAAAGTATTTCTATTTTACTATTTTTAAACTCTTCGTTCTTTACCTTGTTTTCAATAAGCTCCATTGCATGATTTGCATAGATTTTATAAACTTTCTTTTGCTCTTCCTCAAAACTTACCATTAAGTTTTTTTCTATCTTATCAGGCAATTCCTTTAAAACATCTTTTTTTCTTCGTCTTAGAATAAAAGGTTTTATAAGCCTATTTAAATCTTCTAATATCTCTGGACACTCTCTAAGCTTTTTATGATATCTTACACTAAATCTCTTTTCATCATATAGATATCCTGGCATTATAAAATCAAATATAGACCATAACTCCATTAGTGAATTTTCTATCGGTGTCCCTGATAGTGCAAACCTTGACCTTGCTTTTATCTCTTTTACAGCTGTTGCATTTTGAGAGTTTGGATTTTTAATATTTTGAGCTTCATCTAGGATACAATAATCAAACTCAATATCTTTATAGCTTTCTAAATCCCGCTTTAATAAGTTATAGGTAGTTATAAGCACATCATAATTTTCTATGTTCTTTATTATCTCTTCTCGCTCTTCCTTTGCCCCATTAACAGCAGCCACCGATACCGTAGGTGCAAATTTTCCAAACTCACTTATCCAGTTATATATTAGAGAGGTAGGTGCTACAATCAAGGTCTTACTTCCCTTATTAGATAATATAAAAGTAATAGCTTGAAGGGTTTTACCAAGGCCCATTTCGTCTCCAAGTATTCCGCCAAAACCTAAATAGTCTAAAGTTTTAAACCAATTAAATCCTACCTTTTGGTACTCTCTCAATTTGCCCTTTAAGTCAACTGGATCTTTAAAATCCAATTTCTCAATATTTTTAAGCTTATCCCTTATTTCTTTTAACTCTTTTTTTCCTTTTATATATCTAATGTTATTTTCCTCTAAATAGCTATCTAGATAAGCACCTTTGCTTTTAGATATTTCAATATGGTTATTATCACTATCTTTAGAAGCCATCACATCTAAAAGTTTTAAGAATTTATTAAGCTCTAATTCCTCCAAATCAAGATACTCACCAGTTTTCAGCTTGTAGTATTTAAGGTTATTTCTAAAGGCCCTTAGTATACTTGTAGTTTCCTGTGGATGGATATCTCCTATTTTAAAATCCATTTCAAAGTAATTGTATTTTCCGCTTTTAATATCTCCACTAATACCTTTAGTACCCAAGGATTTTATTCCTTTAAAGTTTTCAGAGTAATATACTTCTCCTATTTCTTGAAGTTTTTCAACATCACTTTTAAAGAATTTGAAGATATAGTCCTCTCCCTTTAAGAAATAAAATTTATCCTTAATTTCTTGAAAACCATAGGCTTTTAAAGCCCCCATAACCTGAGCTTCCTTTTTAGAATCCCTATATATAATTTTTTCTGTGCAATCCTCAAAAATATTAAACTCAAAAGTTCCATACTTCACCTTTAAAGTTAGGGTAATGTCTTTTCCTTCCTGATTAAAGTAGAAACTAAACTGACATTTATCCATTATTATTTTATCTTTTATAGCTTTAGATAAGGTAACACTTGGTGATAAAAAATTAAGATCTGGAATCAGCCTTCTTAATATATTCTCTTCCTCCAAAGTAGTCATCGTTACAACCTTTGCTTCATTAAAAACTTGAAGATAAGGATTTATCTTATAACAAAATTCATAATCTGGAAGATAGATAGTGCTTCCATACAAGAAAACATCATTCTTAGATCCTAAAGCCACTGGCATTCCACCTGTAGATTTAAGTACATAATTATCCTTTATTATCTTTAAATCAAAATCCAGTGCTGGTGATTCATATAGAATTTCTGTATCCACAGGTCTATAAAAAAAACCTTCATTGAGATATACCCTATGCTTAGTTATAATCTCAAAAAATTCCCGAGTTAAATATTTAGGTATAGTTATGTATTTTCCATCTACATATCGGTTTGCATATCTGCCTGCATTTCTGTGAGCGATCCTTTGTGTTCCCTCCATGGTCTGTAGCATCTCAATAAAATCCATAAGCCTTTTATCTTTTGTGTTTAACCTTTGATTTGACCTATTAAAAACAAAGTATTTGCTATAATTTATAGGAATGTTATTATAATAGGCCAACAAAAAATGATTGATATCCTTTAAAATATAAAGATTATTAGAAGTCATAGAATTTAAACCTATTTTAAACTCCGCTGTAAGGTTGTCATTCCACTGATTTTTATTTATGTACACTTCAATTTTAATTTCATCCTTATGTTTTTCATCCCCTAAAAGCATAGATAGTACATTTCTTTTATCTTTAAATACACCTAAATCTACGGCCTCCTCTTCTCTTAAAAGAGGGTGATTCGCTAAATCCTCTAACGCTTTATAAAAAGTTGCCACTAAATGTTTACAACAATAATTTTCTTTTTTGAACTCATTACTTTCAAAATCAGCGCAACTACAGGAGGTAGAAAAAATATTTCTCTTCACCGCATCCATTTCAATTCTTGTGTGATATTCATTGAAAAGACTTTCTGAAATCACATTGCCCTCTATACATATTAATTTATCTTCATTAGTAATATCTACAGAAGAAACCAAATCATTATTAAGTACTCGTTGCCCCTTAGCATGATTTTTACCACTGGTTCCTTCATTAAATATTTGTAATACCATATCTTCTTTAAGCATAATTTCTCCCTAGTTCTTTAAATTTTATATTCTTATAATTATACCATAAATGCAGAAAGAATATAAAACTTGCGTTCTATATTCTTTCCTAAAGGTCTACCCTTATTAATTTGCTTTTTACAAATTCATGCCATCTTCTTGCTCTTACAACATTCCAACTAATAATTGCCCCAAGGTATTTACAAAATTTAAATCTTCGAATTTAAATTCCTTAACTTTAATAGGAACCGTTAAATAAAGTATTCCACGAACAAACCCTGATTTAATTATAGGAACAACTAAAACAGAATTCCAATTTGGCATTCCAGTTACTAAATCATAGTCTATAATAGAATCCCAATCTATTATGCATTTACCTTCCTTATCTATGATTACAGAGTCTATTATACCTTCACTATAGCCTTTAACTGTAGTCCAATTTTCCTTGAAAATCCTTCTCCCGAACTTTTCGGTAACTTTATTTTCATTCACCATAAAAAACATACCATTTTGTGCTTCAGTGGTTTCAATTATTCTTCCAAGTGCATTGTATATTTTGGTTTCTAAATCACACTCATCTTTAATAATTTCAATTAACTCTACCATAGCTAATACATTTCTTGAATCTTGAACTGCATTTCCTGATACTATTCCAGAGAGCTTATTAGTGCCCTTTACAATGCCAGAGAACTTATCCTCCCATATCTGGCATCTATTCCTACCATTTGCCTTTGCCACATATAGTGCCTGGTCAGCTTTTTCCACTAATTCCTGTTTCCATTTTCCATGGCAAGGGTAGGTAGAAATGCCCATACTCACGGTTACCTCTCTTTTAGAGCCTAATACTCTCCTACTTTCAATATTCCATCTTATTTTTTCAGCAATTTCATTAGCAGAAGCCGTATCAGCTCCTGGTAAAATAATAATAAATTCTTCTCCACCATATCGTCCACATATATCTATTTTTCTAATTGAATCCATAACGATTTTACTAACATCCCGCAGTACCTGGTCTCCCGTTTGATGGCCAAACCTGTCGTTGACACCTTTAAAATTATCTAAATCAAACATGATTATTGAGAAGACGCCCTGAGCGACCTTAGCCTTTTCTATATGTTCTGATAGTGCTTCTTCTAAGAAACGCCTTGTGAGCGTTCCTGTGAGTTTATCAATAGAAGAACTAATTTTAAGTAAATAGTTTTCCATAACAAAGCTTATAAATGAGGTTAAATCTAAGCATTTATTCAAACTATCTTCATTAAAATTATTTAGAACTCTTTCAGACTCCATATACAAATATCCCTTTATATTTTCTAACTGAAATGTTTCATTACCCCTTTTACTTTTCCATTTAGAGGTTTCTATAGGACAATGATCTTTTCTTACAATTGGTATGCACATTATTGATTTCATATCACTAGGCATAAATCTTAATTCAATATTTTTTATGCTATTAAACGCTTCACTAACTAATATAGATTTCTTAGTTTCCCTTACTCTTTGTAACACTAATTTTATATCTGTGATCTCATGATTTCCGTTACTAGAAGCAACAACTGAGTATTCACTGTCATTTCCCTCAGAAATAATTAAACTCCTAGTGGATAACGCTATACTTGAAATAAATTTTGTAATAACATCCAAAATTTTTAGCGGATCCTCGCACATGTTAGTAATTATGTCACTTATATTATGAATCCCCTCTGGCAGAATGGAACTGTATATTTTTTGAGCTGATTCAATAAAACTTTTATTATTTAATATTTCGGCAAATGCATGGTAATTGAAAAGAATTGTTAAATCATCATTATTTGAAATGATGATTTTATCTTCTCCAAAATTCTGCATTTTGCTATATGCGTAGGTGTTATTTATTCCTTTAATCATATTAAAAGGCTTCATCATGTTATTAGCATTAATATAATTAATCCTTAACTGATCCGGCAATTGCATAGTACAGTCCTTAATTATCTCACAGGCCTCAAAGTAATAATTTACTGCGTAGAAATAATCCATCATTGAGAAATAATAGTCTCCAATTGCACTACATATTCTCCATTGAAAAAATTTATTTTTCACTCTTTTAGACAAATCCAAAGCTGCCATTAAGCTTTCTATTTTCCTTTTGTCTTTGTATATAAGTCCTTCTAAATATAATTTCTTAATACTAATCAGTTCTACTAAAATCTCTTCTTCACTAAAAGAATGAAGCTCAAATAAGTTAGTAGCTTCGTAAGCATATCCTTTTTCATATAAAACTATACAAATTTCATATAGTGCATTAATTTTATTTATATTATTCTTATGGCTATGAATTATTGATTTTATATGGTGAATGTTTCTCTTTATATCTTCCTTTTTCCCTAATTTATGTATTTGTAAAATAAACAATAATAATTTGCTATTATTATCTTGAGTTGTACCATCATTATTATATATCTCTAAGGCTTTTTTAATTAAATCATAAGCTTCCTCAATATTACCTATGCCATAATAAAGTTCTGCCCCCATTTGATAATACAGTGAAATTTCTTTACCTTGAATAGGGTATTGTTCTAATTCCCTTTGAGCTAATAAATAATATTCATGTGCTTCCTTATTATTTCCCATTTTTAAAGAAACATAGGAAAGATAGTTGTATATATAAAATATATTACCTTCAAGTCCTAGATTTTTTGATTTTTCTAACACATCCTTAAAATATTTCAATGCTGCATCATAATCAAAGTTATCTGAATAACAAGTTGCTAAATTAATCAAAGCAATTAATTCTATGTCTATAATATTATTTTCTTCGCAGATTCCAATGACTTTCTTATAATAGCTGATAGCCGTTTCACTTTCTTGATAATGGTCCCCATAAATTGCTCCTAGGTTATTTAAACAACGACACATGCCTTCTGAGTGATTTATTTTCTCAAAATACTTAAGCCCTTTTCTATAACACTCTAATGCTTGGATTATCCTAGAGGTTTCAGAATACATAACACCAAGAATATTGTACATAAACCCCTTATACTTCATATCATTATCTCTACAAAGTTTTATGCTCATAGTACATATATCAAAGATCTTTTCATATTCTTGCCTTGCAAGGCATATGCCAGCAAGTGTTTTTTTATTTTCAAGATAGCCTGCTCTGTATTCAATATTAAATAATATTGATTCCCCTTTTTTTATATACTCAGCTGCTTTTTCCACTTCATTCTTTTTCAAAAATATATACGCTACTTTATTTGCAATATCGACTTGAAGTTTTTCTTCCACTAAATTCATTGAATATCTATAGGTTTTTTTATAAGTTTCTAGAGCATGTGAGAAGTTTCCAACACTTAAGTAAATATCGCCTATTTCAAGAATAAGTTCCACTTTTTTATTTATGTCTTCTTCATCAGATAACATAGATAAAGCCTTTTCATACTTAGAAATAGCTTCATCCATTATTCTAAGTGATTTCATCTTTTCTGCAAGCTCTATGCAATATTTCACAATCCTATATTTATCCTTAGCCTTTTCTAAATGATATATAAGCTCTTCTTTATTTTCTTTGCCTTCATCTTTAAATAAATTTTCTAGTACTGATGCTGCAATTTCGTGTTTTTCTTTCCGTTCTTCTTCACTTAGTCTATTATATATTAAATTTTTAAGCACCTTATTATAAAAATCAAATACAAAACCCATATCCTC
>Ga0316601_100000904_pt1 | contig 13740 bp, 8 predicted proteins | sample OWC_soil_day5_no_FD_207663 | JGI IMG/M metagenome (GOLD analysis project Ga0316601, IMG submission 207663) | Wetland soil microbial communities from Old Woman Creek delta, Ohio, United States - OWC_soil_day5_noCT | ecosystem: Environmental > Terrestrial > Soil > Wetlands | place: USA: Ohio...
CGCGCTTGGGTTATCGCCAGTGATGATGGCTCAAAGTTATGATGATCTTTACTACAATCCTAATAAGAAGGATACTTCGCTAAGGAAGGAAGAAAAGAAACCGCTTACAGAGAAGAAGCGTACGTATGTTTCTACCAATATGCCGGTTGTGGTGAAAGATCGTAAAGGAAATGTTCGTGATATTGACGAATATAACCGTCAATATAGCGCAAAAGAAAATAAATTTGAAGTTGTAGACGATACATTATACGTTGAGGAAAAGGATTATCCTGAGCGTGGCGAATGGATAAACGGATTTCAGGGAACTCAGGATGATTACGAATATGCTCAAAGAATAGTTCGTTTCCGCAATCCTCGTTACGCCGTTAGTATCAGTAGTCCTTATTACTGGGATATTGTTTATGGCTTGAATTCATGGGACTGGAATGTATACGTTGATGATTTCTATGCTTATGCTTTCCCTACTTTTACTAATCGTTTGTGGTGGGATTGGCGCTATAATTCCTTCGGCTTCGGCTGGGGATCTTCATGGGGTTATCCTTATTGGGGAGGTTACTATGGTAACTATTATTCTGGTTACTGGGGTGGCTACTATGGAAACTACGGAGGCAGCTATGGATATTGGGGACATTCTTATCATGGATGGGATGGACCATGGTATGGCGGTGGTTATGGTGGATACGGATTAAACCATGCCGGATATTACAATACACGTCGTTCAGACTTTGGCGATTCTCGTATGCGTGCCGGTTCTTCCAATTATCGTACTTCATCATACTCTCGTGCAGGTGGCTTGCAAGATCGAACTTCTACTTATTCTCGTCGTTCTGGAAGTGGAAGGGTAGTTGGAACTCGCTCTAGTTCTGGTTATGAAACAGGAGTAAGCCGTCGTTCGGGTTATATTAGATCAGAATCAAGTTATAATGACCGCACAGATGGAACTTCAAGAAGAACCATTTACGCACGTCCTAGTTCAACACGTACTTATTCTGGAGGTAGTGAAGGTATAGAAAGAAGAAGTTCTTCTTCATATGATCGTCCATCAACTACAACAAGAAGTAGCTCATATAGTCGTGGTAGTAGCAATGATGTAAGAAGCTATAATAACAGAAGCAGTTCATCAGGTCGCTCATACGATAATAGTTCATCAACTCGTAGCTATTCACCAAGTAATAATAGTGGTAGCTCATATCGTAGTAGTGGCAGCAGCTCTAGTGGTGGAAGTTCACGTTCTAGCGGTGGCGGCAGTTCTAGTGGTGGAAGCTCCGGTGGTGGAAGCTCACGCTCTGGTGGCGGTGGCGGTAGAAGGTAAGCCCTTTATTCCATAAGAGAGAGATAATAGGTATTCATTATAAAGAATAAAGAACAATACAATGAAAACAATAAATTTATTGAAAATAATGACGTGTGCTCTTTTGCTTAGTTCAGAAGTGGGTGCTCAGACAATATACGATGCAGCAAAGTTTTCAGGAAAAGACCTTAACGGTACAGCGCGTTTTGTAGGTATGGGAGGTGCTATGGGAGCACTGGGTGGTGATATTTCTACAATAAGCACGAATCCTGCCGGTATTGGTATTTACAGAAGTAATGATTTGATGACTACTTTTGGTTTCAATTATACTTCTTCCGAAAGTAATTATAAGGGAAATATTATGAATTCCGATAAATATCGTGGTTCATTTGATAATATTGGTTTTGTATATTCTTCTAAAATAGGTAATCAAACAGCGTTGAGATATGTGAACTTCGGATTCAATTACCATAAAGCAAAATCATTTAATAGAGATTTTGCAATGGGAGGAGATCTGAGTTTCGATTATAATGGTAGTGGCAGATGGATCTCTCAAACAGATCAAATGGCTCTTATGAGTCGTGGCCTTAATCAGAGTGATATGAGTCTTAATAATTTAAACAGTAATTCTGAAGGTTGGCTATCAATTTTAGGATGGAACGGTTGTTTAATTCATCCGGATCCAGCTTCTTCTACAAAACAATATATAGGATTCCCGGCAAATGATCCTTCTGGCAGTTATTCTTCAAGAGAAAGAGGAGGCATAGATGCTTATGATTTTAATTTATCCTTCAATATTAGCAATCGTGTTTATTTAGGATTTACCCTTGGTGCCTATGATGTGAATTATACAAAGAATACCTTGTATTCAGAGTATTTCCCTTCAAGTCTTAATCCCCTTGATAATAATGGTAATGAGCTTCCATTTTTTCTTGAAAATAAAGATTATTCCTATTCTTTGGAGAGTTTCATGAAAACTACAGGTACAGGAGTTGATTTCAAAGCAGGTATTATACTCCGTCCTGTCGAAGAATCTCCCTTAAGGATTGGAGCTGCAATACATACACCAACTTTCTATAATTTAACAATGCATAATAGTGCCATATTAACATCTAATGCGGATGTTAATGCTCAAAAGAATATTATTCCAATTAAATCTTATTCTCTTGATACTTATAACGAAGTAGGTGGTAAAGCAGTTACCGATTATCAGCTAACTACTCCATGGAAATATAATTTAAGTTTAGGTTATACTATTGGAAGTAATGTAGCTCTTGGTGCTGAATATGAATATCAGGATTATTCTACAGCAAAACTAAGTTATGGTGATGGTACAAGAATGGGGGATGAAAATGGCATGATGAAAGATTTCCTGAAGGGTGTAAGTACACTTCGTTTAGGTGCAGAAATTAAGTTGGTACCCGAATTCTCAATCCGTGCAGGATACAATCACTCCGGTGGAGCTTTCACAAATGATTCTTTTAAAAACTTGCCATTAAACTCTGTTCGTACAGATACTGATTTTTCAAATGAGAAATCTATCAATAACTATACCCTTGGTTTAGGATATAGAGCTGGTAGCTTTTATGCAGATATTGCTTATCAATATAGTGCGTATAAGGAAGATTTTTACCCATTTGATAATATAGATTTAACTAAGACTTCTGTGAATAACGATAAACAACAAGTTCTTTTAACTTTAGGATTTAGATTTTAGGTAATTAGATAACTTGTCAGGATAACAAAATGAATCCTCTTCTGATACTCTTTTTTATATCAGAAGAGGATTTTTTATTTCATCACTTATCAGTAAAAAACTAAACTCGGTAAATTATATAATTCTTGTACAAAAGAAAACAATCTTTTGTACAAAACTATTTATTCTTTTGTACAGAAGAATGAATTCTTTTGTACAAGGGAATATAAAAACAAAAAGGAAGATTGAATAAGTTGCCTGATTAATATTCAATTTTATCCGAATTCTTTGTCCATTCTTCAAAAGCTTTCAGAGCCTCTTCACGAAGAAGCGGTTCCGATTGTAGTTTCCTGTCAGTAGGTTTTAGTTCCAACTCATCATAAATAAATGAATCATCGAAGCCAATGTTCTTTGCATCAGTCTTTGTATTGGCATAATACATCTTATCTAGCCGGGCCCAATAAATTGCTCCAAAGCACATGGGACAAGGCTCACAGGAAGTATAAATTTCACAACCGCTTAAATTAAATGTTCCTAAAGCCTTTGCTGCAGCACGAATAGCACTAATTTCTGCATGTGCTGTAGGATCGCACGAACTTGTAACCCGGTTTACGCCAGTAGCAATAATTTCTCCGTCTTTCACAATAACGGCACCAAAGGGTCCTCCGCCTTTTGTCACATTTTCTATTGAAAGTGCAATGGCCTCTCGCATGAATTCTTCTTTATTCATAACGTTTGTATTAGTTTGTTTTTGTTTGATGAATTCTAACGAATATTATATAGTCAAACTTAAACTTTATAGAGTTAGCTAGTTAATATAGAAAGGAATTTAAATACTATTTTGTTCACTGTTTACTTCTATAATATTTCTTTTTATTGAAATTGAATCCAGCATAAACCCGTATAGTTCCAAAGCTATTGTTCAAATAAAAGTTTTCGGTTCTGTAGTCATAAGTATGCATTACCAATGATGCTCCGACAAAATATTTAGAATCATTGTATACAACTCCTGCCCGGGTTATTAAATCGAGATTCATCTCTTTAAGAGTCGGTAGTATTCTGTCGCCAGAGTCTGTTTTCGATTTTTTGTAGGCTATTGCTGGTGCCACAGATATGTTTGCCAGAAAGTTTTTGGCAAATACCCAATTGTATGTATATCCAAAGCTAAGACTATAGTCCGAATAGCTGATCTCCTTAAATTTTAAGGCATCACTTAATTTAGCCACTATGGGAGTTGGTAACTGATTGTGATCAAATTTTATATTATGCTGAGAATACGAAAATCCTGCTATGAAAGAACCCGCGCTGTGACGCTGATTGCTCGACTGACTGTAAGCTGCCGGATAAGAAAACTTTTTGTTGTTAAAGACCCAATAAGCATTTAGCCCTTTTATAGCAACAGAAAAGCCTTTAATATCAGTAGCAATAGCCGGATATTCATTGTCTTCAAAAATACCACTCGTGCTCCTCAACTTGAAATTACTACCACTTTTTCGGAAATAAACATCGCCTCCAATCATGGGGCTATAAAGGCTTAACCCAAATTCTGTTTTTTTATTTGACAGCTTTTTATTTCCAAAAAAATCACTCAGGTCCACAGACCATCCCAGGAAAATCCATCTCCACCCAAAGTATGCGCCTAGCTTATAACTCATGTTGGGTGAGATTGTTAATCGCTGAGGATTTTCTTCCTTGCTTTCAAATATATAATATTCATACCAGTTACTATTCTCCAACATAAATGCGTAGTTGAATTTATTTGGCTCAACATAACTGGTATCAATTTCGTTTATTTTATGTCCAATTGTATTTACATTTTCTTTAGCTTTTTCTTTCAGTTCTTTTCCGAACTTATAAAAGTCTGTTTTTTCATCCTGAGCCAACAAAATAAATGTTGAAGATAAAAGAAAGCATAAGAAGGCAAACGCTAATTTCATCAATAATAACTTAGTAATTTTGAACTAAATTTTACCAAGGATTTTATCCATAACCCAATTTGTAGGTGTAGCACTGATACCATCACAAGCACAGATTGATTTTCCTTGTAATTGATGAATAACAGATTCAATGAGATTAAACTGAATATGTTCGGGATTCTCTATTACAAATTCTTCTCTACCTTTTTCTGTGTGAATGGCAATAGGATCAAATGTAAATGTAGAAAAACAAATCATACCTTTATCGCCGATTATTTCAATTCTGTCTTCTTTTGCAGAAGAGTGAGCAACAAAACACCATGAACCCGAGCCTACCAGTCCTGAATCGAACTGGAAACAAGCACTTACAGTATCTTCCGCTTTATATAAACCGGCACGATTGCTTTTAAAACCTTCAGCCTCAAGGATGCAGCCAAATATATCCTGAAGAATATCCAGCTGGTGAGATGCAAGATCGTAGAAATAACCTCCGCCTGCAATATCCGGTTGAACTCGCCATGGTAGATTTTCTTTATTATAGTCCAGGTCGTATGGAGGCTGAGCAAAACGTATTTGTACATTAATCACGTTCCCAATAGCTCCTTCATGAATCAATTCTTTAACTTTTATAAAATAGGGCAGGTAACGTCTGTAGTAGGCAACAAAGCATGGAACACCTGTTTCCTGCGAAATTCTGTTGATACGAGTACATTCTTCATAACTGCTAGCCATTGGCTTTTCTATATAAACCGGCTTACCTGCCTTCATTGCCATAATGGCATAAGTGGCATGTGAAGAGGGTGGGGTAGCTATGTAAACAGCATCAACTTCCGGATCCTCAATCAGTTCCATCGCGTCAGTATACCATTTCTTAATGCCTCTTTTCTCAGCGTAGTTTCTAGCTTTTTCTTCGTCGCGACTCATAACAGCAACAACAGTAGAACCTTCAATTTTCTTAAAAGCAGGTCCACTCTTCTTTTCTGTTACGTTTCCACAACCAATAAATCCCCATTTAATCATATTCGTTAATCCTCTTTATTTATCTTATAACAAAATTTACAGTTAATCGAATTGCAAATATATTGTTTTTAATTACTTTTGTCATTGCAAAACATAAATAAACTAATAAAAAACACTCTATAAATGGAAAATCAAACATCAAAAATAGTATTTTATAAATCACGCAGCCTGGCAGGACGTTTCTCTGCTGCATTCGATTTTATAGAAAATAATTTTAAAGTTCTGGCTAAGTTCAGCTCTTTTATAATTTTGCCTGTTGCAGTACTTCTCTCATTGTTTTTTATTGTATACAATAATTTTGCAGCACAGATTGTTCAAGGCAATATTACAGCTTCGGGGTTAACCCAATATATGGTTTTAGTATCTGTTTTAGTATTGGTATGTATAGTTGGAGATATTCTTTTTAAAGGAACAGTTTTTGCATTGGTAAAAGAATATTCATTGAGAGAGTCTATTGCACGCTTGTCATTCAAAGAAATGAAAAGCAAACTGGTTGCTAATATCAAACGCTTTTTAATTGTCAGTTTGGTTTTGGCATTACTCTTTATTGTCTACATGGCTTTATTAGCAGGCTTGCTATTCCTTTCTCCATGGACGTTAGTACTTACTTTTCCATTCTTACTTTTTATAACTATACCTTTCACTTACGCACAAGAAATTTACATGTTTGAGGATATAAAAGTAATGACTGCAGTGAAGAAAGGCTTTAAATTAGGTATACCCAATTGGGCCGGAACATTTTTCCTTTTAATTCTGGCAGAAATATTTGCTTTAATTATTCAAGGCATAGCATTCACTCCCTGGGGAGTTGGTTCATTTGTTCAGTCTTTATCCTTCAGTTCAATTCTTGATGGAAATACTTCAACTTTGCCTACTTATTTCACTATCTTAATGTTTGTGTTGAGTGTGATAGGTTACTTTGTTTCTTATCTGGCACAGTTGCTTCCATCAATATCAATGATGTTTCAGTATTTTAGTGCGACTCAGAAACAGGTAGAGAAAGATTTGGAACTAAATCAACCTTTATAATATTTCTTATATATACGCTTGTATTCTTCACTCTTGGTAAACGATTTAAGCCAAGAGTTAAGAGTATCTAGCAACACAGGAGAGTGTTTACTTACTCCCCATGAATAAAATTGGGTAAAACTTATATCCGTATGAATATCTAGTTGTGGAAAAGAATCGATTGATGCTAAAGCTATGCTTTGATCGCATACAGCATAACTAATATTTCCGTGGGCTACCAGAGCCATAAGTTGTTCTGAACCATATTTCTCCACTTCTTTAATATAAATAGCTTCGCCTATTTCATTGCTTAGGTTTTTAATGCGAAGGATAGAAGGGGAACCTTTTTCAACATGCAGAATTTTATGTGCTAGGTCTAGTTGACTTTTAATAAATGCAGGATTACCTTTTCCGGCTTTTCTTTGAACTAAAACTTGTTTATTAAGAACAATAGGAGCGGTTAGCAGAATGGAATCTTTAAGTTCAGTGGTAACCGGTATATTGTAAGCAATAATATCAAATTTGCCATTCGAAAGCCCTTTTAACCGTTTATCAAAACTCATCTCAGGAGTTATATCCAGGTGCAATCCTTTATCCTTAGCAAAAGCATTTATAAGTTCGTATTGAAATCCTGAGATTGTATCTCCGTCTACATAATAGCTTAAAGAGTTATATTCTGTAACCACCCTAAGAATTTTGGAACTTTTAATTTCAGCATAGTCACGTGGTTTCCCTGTTTCTGATTCTTCTCGGGTAAAGAAAATGGCGAGAATAATCAATACTATCCCAGGAATCAAATACTTAATATATTTACCTTTTAACTTCATTATATTAATCGTAGAAGTTCCAGGAAATACCTATTTTAAATAGGCGAGGGTTGATTGGGTAATGAGGTACATAGAAAGAATTAGATCCACCGGAACTCTGATTAACATGGTAGTACATTACAAAGAATCGTGTACGTTTCAGGTGCAAATTAGCATATAGATTTACGACAGGATATCCGCCAATCTTAGTATACTTGTCGGTCTTTGTTTCATCTTGTAAATTGAATGTCCCAATAGCAGGAGTATAATCCGGTGCATAGTATTTGCTGAAGTAACGAACATCAGCTCCCAATTGCAAGCTAAGAACTTTCTTTGCCAGCTTTGTTTCCAGATACAAGTTGTGGTAAAGAGAAAGTTCAGGAAGTGGTAAAATACTATTGTTCGACGACTTTTGATAAGTCACTTCATTATCTAAATGGAAAATACCAGCCTGAAAGTTTTGTTTCAGACATGCACTTAATATCTGTAAATTTTCGCTTGCCTGTACGGGTATTGCTTTACTGTTGAAGTAAGTATAATTTTTAATATTTTCTATGCCAATATTAATATTGGTTCCTAATCTCTTGAAAGATAATTCTCCTTCTACGTGTGTTTTGAATTCTTTAGAGAAATCATTATTATCCCACCAGAAATGGTTTGAGTGATAATGACGCATATAAAAAGATGGCAATGTATTACTAATATTTCCGCGGGCAACAAGTGTAACAGTATCTTTCAGTAAACCGAAATTAAGGCGAACATCTCCTTTTAAACGAAACTGACCGATACTTTCCTTAAGCATCCCCACTTCTCCAATAGCTGTATAATTGATCAGCCTGCCTTCTTTTCTGGATAATTCACCTCCTACATAAACTTCATTTTCAGTAAATTTATCGGTAGTTATGGAATCTGCATTCATTAAGTTATACTGGCGAAGTTCGTGAGAAATAAATCCGGTTAATCCAGCCTGAGCATATTTATTAAATCCTTCCAGAAGTGCTATTCCAAATGTGTTTTTAATAGATGTATAACTGGTAGAATCTCTGGATGAAAGGTTACTTCCGTTTAAATATGTATTTTCGTAATAATCTTTATCTTCTGAGTATGCAACAAATCTTTTGTGAGCTCTTTCATATTTCATAGTATGAATGAAGCTTGTAACCGGAACAAATTCTATTACTTTTTCTTCTTTCTGTTCTTTGGCTTCACCATTCTCACCGTTTTTGCCGTTTCCTTTTTTTTCTACCTTTATTTTATCTAATTCCTTTACCTCTTTAATTTTTTCTCTTTTAAATCCTAAATTATAGCGGTGAGTCAAGAATACATAAGAGTCATGATTTTTATTCCATGTTTTAGTGAAATTAACAGGAATATTAGCTGGTTCATATTGCTTTTTTCCTTCACTCATGGCTAGTGGATTTGTAATATAGCGATCATCGGCTATACCACCGTTTTCCATCATTTTTATACTAAAGTTGTTGTATAAAAGATGTGCCTGATATTGATCTCCAATGTAACTACCAAAAAGAGCTCCGTTAAAATGAGAAGTCGACTGGTCTGTATAAAATCCACGACCATATTGGTAATCAATATTAAATCCAAAAGCTAAACGTTTGTTCACATTTACCGAGAAATAACTCTTGAAACGCTCTTCGCCATCTACTTTTGATCCTGATTTAAAGTAAGTTAAATTGGTATATGGTAAACGTGAGTTTACAAATTTAAAATTCTGAGGGGTAACATAAAAACTTGAATAAGGATCTATGAACAAATACCTTGAACTCTCTACCGGACGGTCAAAAAAGATTCTGGACATTGATGGTGAACCAAGATTGCCCAGATAATTGTTGTGTCCGGTCATACCTTCTACAAGATTCTCATTATGGAAATTATGGTAGATCGTGTCGGCAGTTATCATTTTTCTATTGCCTAACTGCTCATCAATATTCCACATAAAAAGTTTTGGGTCAATTGCCGCTGTGCTTACTTGTGAACTGTCTTTTTGTGCCTCGTTATCTTTACGAGAACCCATTCTAGACTCGTTTATCTGAGCATGAACGTATGCCTGAGATAGAGTCATTAAGAGTATGTATACTAATAATATCCTTTTCATATTGGACGCAAATATACAACAAAAAACAATTCACAAAGATTATTTGTTAAGCACGTTCTTTTAAATGTTCCTTTTTTTTCTTTTATCAACAGTTTATAGCGATTATTAATTCAGATTTTGGCTTAATGGAATAGTTTTTACTATAGACCTGAATGCATACATCTGTGTCTGCAAGATTGTTTACACTCATTTCTTTATGGCTGACTTTTATAGCTAAAAAGTTCCCGTTGAATTTAACTTTAAATTGATATGATTGCCATTTTGGTGGAATAAGCGGTTCAAAAGAAGCCTTTCCCCTGTCTAACTTCATACCGGCAAATCCTTCTACTAAAGCCAGCCAACTACCAGGCATACTGGTAATGTGGAGTCCTTCCTTTAAATCATTGTTGTAATCATCAAGGTCCAGACGTGTAGCTTTTAAGAATAAATCATAAGCATTATCAACGTCTCCTATACGAGCAGCAAGGATAGAGTGAACAAAATAAGATAGCGACGATTCGTGAAGTGTTCGTGGTTCGTAAAAGAGGAAATTCTTCTTAATTGCCTCCTTGTCGAAATAATTTCGGTAGAGGTAAATTCCAAGAAGAACATCGCTTTGCTTAATAAAACAAGAACGCAAAATTCTGTCCCATGACCAGTGCTGACTAATGGGGCGTTCGGATGGATTAATGTCTGAAACAACTTTAAGTTCTTTGTCCATATATCCATCTTGTTGTACAAATATCCCTTTATCTTTCTCCTCAGGGAAGTACATGTTTTCAATTATATCCTGCCATCTTTCAGTTTCTTCTAGTTGAAAGCCGGTTTTATTTAAAACTCGTTGATAATCATCCGGATATTTCGTTTTAACTAACTCCAAATAATAAAGAGTTGATTTCAGATTTTGTATGCAACTGTAGTTGGTATACCAGTTATTATCTACATTGTTTTCATATTCATTTGGGCCTGTAACTCCTAATATCACGTATTTCTGTTTAGGAGTGGAGAAGCTCACCCTTTGACTCCAGAATCGGGATATTCCAATAAGAACTTCAAGACCATACTTAGCAACGTAATCTGTTTTACCTGTATAGTTGGTGTATAAATCAATGGTGTATGCAATGATACCATTTCGATGAATTTCTTCAAAAGTAATTTCCCATTCATTATGACATTCAACTCCATCCATGGTAACCATCGGATAAAGTGCAGCACCGTTTGTAAATCCTAACTTCTCAGCATTTTCTATAGCTTTGGGTAAATGATTGTATCTGTAAAGCAGAAGATTGATTGCCAGATTCTCAAATCCGGCTAACAAATAATAAGGAATACAGCACAATTCTGTATTCCATTGAGTATTTCCTCCATACTTTTCTCCGGTAAATCCTTTCGAACCAATATTTAAGCTTGGATTATCGCCTTTGTAGTTTTGGTGGATTTGAAATAGATTGAAACGAATGGCTTGTTGTACTTCATCGTCTCCTTCTATTTTTACATCAATGATATCCCATATTTTGCTCCATTCTTTTTTCTGTTCATCTAAAAGCGTTGCCCATCCTATACCTTTTGCTTTCTGAGCTTCGTTAATTGATTCCTCCACAAGTTTTTTTCTATCACAATAGAGTGAAGAAACAATAGACGTATATTTTATTAATGATAAAGTTTCACCAGGTTTTACATCAGACCCAACACTGAATCCTACTAATTTTTCCTTTTCAATTCTAATCGGTCGGCTAGTTATTTCTTTATTGTTTTTGAATAGCTGATAAGTTGTGGCACAGCAAGCCTGAGAGTCTTCACGTTTAGTCTGTGCCCATAATAAAGCATAGTCGTGAGTAGTTTCTGCCAGGATGATATTCCACATTTTTTCATTGAAATTAGAACTTTCATGAATTACATCACCATTGATATAGGGGAGAAGTGATATCTTTCCTTCATAATTTACAGAAGTAACACTGTATTTTATCAGACAGAGATTCAATTGAGCCATACTATAAAAGCGCTCCACATGGATTTGTAAAGTGTATCCTTTAGGGGAAGTTACGGTGAAAATCCTTTCCGAAACGCCTTCTTTCATTAAAAGCTTACGCTCAAACTCATTTATATCCCATACTTCAAGATTCAGTTCCTCGTCTATAAGTCTAAGGTTAATTCCACTCCAATAGGGAGCATTAGGCATACGCGAAAAATAACGAGGATATCCGTTTTTCCACCATCCAACACGCGTACGGTCCTGAAAATAAATACCTGCAATATACGATCCTTGAAGTGTGTCGCCTGTATAAGTCTCTTCGAAGTTTCCTCGCTGACCAATTCTTCCGTTACCAATACTGAAAATGCTTTCGGAAGCTCTTTGGTTTTTAATGTGAAATTCTTCTTCAATAATATTCCATCCGTCTGTTTTTAGGAATCTTTTCATGGTATTTTTAATTCTTGCTCACAATAGTGATGTGTGTTTTATCTTATTTATAGTTGTTCCCTAAAGAAAAATACTACGGAGAACTTTATATCAGGTACTAATAAAGTACATATAAAGTTCTCCGTGCATTTTATCTTGTAAGCTAATTTGCAGAAAACTTGCTGCAAGATAATAAAAATATTATTATAAAAACTGCTAAAAACTATTTTTCCGAATTAATTATTATCATGTTGTGCCAATGTTTCTTTGATAAGAAAAACACAGATAGCTCCTACAATAAGAAATATTCCTGCAAGAACCAGCATACTTACTTGTTTACCTCCCACTAAGTGTAGTAATCCTCCACCAATTAGTGCAGCACAAATCTGAGGTAAACAAATAGTTCCATTGAATAAACCAAGATAAGCTCCCATGTTTTTTCCTGAAACTGAATTGGTTAGTATTGTAAATGGCATTGCCAGCATTGCTGCCCATGCAAAACCAATTACAAAGTAAGATGCAAACAAAGAATACTGATCGTGAATAAAGAATGTGGAGATAAAGCCCAATCCTCCAAGTAACAGACTTAATGAATATGCAAATTTGCGTGATTTAAACATTGGAAGCAGAACAGCCCAACACAGAGAACCTATTGCTTGTATTGCAAACAACACTCCAACCCAGTTTCCGGCTTCCTGATATTCGGCAGATGCAGTATTGGTAGTTCCCCATACATTATCGGCAATAGCACCATTAGTATAAGTCCACATATACATGAAAGCTGCCCACGAAAAGAATTGAACCAAACCTACTGTCCAGAATACTTTTGGAGCATGTTTTAATAAAGAAATAAAATCAGTTTTTTGCTTTTTCTCTGCAGCAGTAATGCCATGAAACTCTTCGAATTCTTTCGGAGGCATCTCTTTTACCTTAACGGTTGTATAAATTACACAAAGAATAAGTATGGCTGCTCCAATATAGAACGAATAAATAACAGAGTCGGGAATCATACCTTTTTCTGCAATATTACTGATCCCAAAAAACGTAAAGATGAAAGGAAAAAGATAACCAACCAGGCTTCCTGCATTGCAAAGGAAACTCTGAATGGAATAAGCTAATCCTTTTTGCTTTTCGTTTACAAGATCACCCACCAACATCTTAAACGGTTGCATTGCCATATTTATAGACGTATCAAGAAACATGAGTGCAAAAAGTCCGAAGATCATTGCATTGAATATTTTGGTAAAGCTGCCTGCATTTGGAAGAAGACACATTACTATCACTGCAACCAGTGAACCAACAAAAAGATAAGGGATGCGACGTCCGAACCGTGTCCATGTTTTATCACTGGCCGATCCAATTAATGGTTGTACAATAATTCCTGCTAAAGGAGGAAGTACCCAAAAATAACTAAGATTATGAGGATCGGCACCTAATGTGGCGAATATTCTACTAATATTTGCACTTTGAAGTGCGTATGCAATCTGTACACCAAAGAAACCGAAACTAATGT